>Ga0190284_1000016_pt1 | contig 173197 bp, 140 predicted proteins | sample 48691812_MG_FD_161668 | JGI IMG/M metagenome (GOLD analysis project Ga0190284, IMG submission 161668) | Hydrothermal vent microbial mat bacterial communities from Southern Trench, Guaymas Basin, Mexico - 4869-18-1-2_MG | ecosystem: Environmental > Aquatic > Marine > Hydrothermal vents >... | reverse complement strand
CCGAGCCTATGGATTCCATTCTGCAGAGGCCACAATATGTATGATCATGCTATGCTGTACGGGTATCAAATTGTCACCAGTGTCGAAAAAACTGTGATTTCAACCCACACGAACGTCAGGAGAGCCCAAATTAATAGGAGATCTTATTCAAAAACCGAGCCTCTTGGCCGAAACCATGACCGGGTGACTTTTTTCCACCTGACCTGCTTTCTTCGCATACATCTCGATGAAAGCAGGGCAAGTGACTTCAAATCAATTCTTGACCAGTCGAAACCCGAAACTGTAGGCTCGTATATCGGGAAGATGATACATACGGTTCGCGGTGCCAAGGAAGGTCTCGCCGCTAATCCACGCCCCCCCGCGAAGGACACGATCAGCGCCCGTTGAGGGCCCCGTCGGATTGTCGTCGATCCCCATGATCACGCAATAATAGTAGTACGTGTCATCATACCAGTCGTTGCACCACTCCCAGACATTACCAGCCATATCGTACAGGCCGTATCCATTGGCCATGTCCACACCCGTGGGGACCTGGCTGCCGCAATAATATTCCACCGGCGTCGTATAGGGTAGGCTCGTCTCGAAGGGATCTCCCGAATTCACATAATTCGCCTTTGATCCGTCAACGATGTCCCCCCAAGAAAAACGGCAGTAAGGATTGTATTCACCGCCGCGGGCCGCCTTCTCCCATTCTGCTTCCGTCGGCAGACGATAACCGCCCGCACTGAAGTCGCACTCCCAGGTCGTGGTGTTGTAACAGGGAGTCAATCCACACTGTAGACTCCGCCAATTTGCGTAACCGACCGCACCATACCAGGTCACGGTCACCATGGGGTGATTCATCTTGCCCTTTGTGACGCCGAAGACACCATTCTCCCAGGTGATCCGGCTGTAACTGTAAGTGGAACTGGAAATCGTATCGCAAAACGATTCGGTATCATTCTTCTTGTACACGACCCCCCCGGACACCTCGATCATCCCCAGGCTATACGCGTAATTCAGAAAGTCGCAATATTGCCGGTTGGTCACCTCGTGGATGTCCATGAGGAACGTGTCGATATTCACATTGTGAACAGGCAGCGCATCGGTCAATCCGTCATGGTGATCGCCCATATCGTAATCCCCCTCAGGGATCAAAACCATTCCTGACGGCGCGAAATCGCGGACCTCCATGACAAACAGATTCGACAACTCTTTTCCGATCACAGCCTGGATATACAGATCATACTGCGAAGAAATCAGCGGTAAGGTGGCGGGGATTTCAAGGACACCGCTGGAAGGAATTGTGCCCAGTGTTTTCCGCGAAAAGACTGAACCGATGTAGAAATCACCGAACATGGTGTTCAAGGGGGGGCACCGCAAGGCTCTCCCGAGGTACAACTCCACCGGTTGTGTTCCCGGCATTCCGACACCAACGATTTTCCCAGTGACCGAGCTGCCCGGAGTGAAATACCCTGTGAAATAAATATGGTCATAAGGCCCCACCTCTGTTGGGGTCGAATACCCGTAAGTTGGGATGGCAACAAAAATGAACAAAACAAAGATGAACGAAAGTCTCATAGTTTTTTTCCTTTCTTTTGACGAATTGCGGGAAAAGTTCGGTAATTGACGGGAACCTGCCCTTTACTCAGGTACTACTCGTTCAAGAATGATCATCCTTACTTCTATGGAAGCGAAATCGTTTCTCGAAAGGGGATGTGAGGGGATGATATTTTTTTGAAGAGGCGACGGTTCTCCTTGTTGTGCCGATACGAGTTGATGATCAACACGAAGACAGGAGACTCACGAGGACCTCCAAAATCGGTAATAAGATACTAAAAGCAAACAGGTTACGCCGACTTTCGCAAATCCTCTTCCCTCCACCGCTGCCACCCGATAGAATCGATAAACTTTCATCAAAAAGGCAGGATCAGGATTGATGGATAAAAACGACAAGAAGACCGGCGAATCATCCGACGATGGCGACATGGGGAACAAGTCCGATCATGACAATGCCCCGCCTCGGGAAAAAGCCTCTCAATTCTCCGAGGTCGAGAAAAAGCTGATGAGACTGTTCGACAGGTTCGGTGACGATCAGGACCAGAACCCTGACGATGACTCTTCCAAGGCCGGCTTTCCACCCCGCATTGTAGGCGACTTCAAGATTATCCGCGAAATAGGCAGAGGCGGCATGGGCGCCGTGTACGAAGCCGAGCAGATATCGCTCAAACGTAGAGTCGCCCTGAAGGTCCTTCCGTCGCACTTGAGTTTATCGGACAAGGCCGTGCTCAAATTCAAGCGCGAAGCGGAAGCGGGCGGCAAACAAAGCCATCCGGGTATCGTGGCCATCTATAATGTCGGTGAGTATGAAGGCGTGCACTTCATCACTCAAGAACTGGTCCCCGGGGGTACATCGCTCGCCGATCGGTTGGACCAATCAAGGGAACAAGGCGAGCAACCTCCCGGCTACTTCAGGAAAGTGGCGAAACTGGTCCTGAAGATTACCAGCGCGCTTCAGCATGCCCATGAAGCGGGGGTCATTCACCGTGACATCAAACCTTCGAATTTACTGCTCACCGAAGACGGCACACCGAAGGTGACCGATTTTGGCCTGGCCAAAATCGAGGACGCTCTATCGCTGTCACGGACCGGCGATTTTTCGGGAACCCCCTACTACATGTCTCCCGAGCAGGCCATGGGCAGCCGCATGGGGATAGACAAGCGCACGGACATCTATTCCCTGGGCGTGACTCTTTACGAAATGCTGACTCTGAGCCGCCCTTTCGAGGGGAAGACATCCCAGGAAGTGCTGAAGAAGATCATGCTCGTCGATCCTGAAGCTCCATCCAAGACAAATCCTCACGTGCCCAAAGACCTATCTTTGATCTGCATCAAGGCCATGGAGAAGCTGCCCGACAAGCGGTACGCGACGATGAAGGCCTTTGGCGAGGACCTGAAGCGCTTTCTGAATGGTGACGTGATCCTGGCGAAACCCGCGGGGCTAGGGACACGGTTCTGGAAGCGCGTGAAGCGGAATCCGGTGGCGAGCGCGTCTGTGGGCGTGGCGCTGGCAGCGCTGATTGTTTTTGCCGTCGTGGTCCCCTGGATCATGTTCATGAACGAGCAGGCTCTGACGCAAAAGGAGAAAGAAAACGCCGCACTGCTGACCATCGAAAGAGACAAGGCGATTGAGGCGCAGAAAGAAAAGGAAGCGCAGCGCGAACTCGCTGAAAGGGAAAGAGACCGGGCCCTTGCCGCCGAAAAAAAGGCAGACCTGCGCTACAAGCAGATCATGCGCCTTTCCGACGTAAAGCTTCTCTCCGATCTCGAGGCGGACGCCGACACGCTTTGGCCGGCCTATCCTGAGAACATAGGGAGATTCGAAATATGGTTAACCCGGGCTGATGAGGTTCTTGGCCGGCTCGACACACATCGACAGACGCTCGAATCCTTGCGTGAGACGGCCCTAGTCGCTCGGATCGGCGTGCCGGAAGAAACGGAATCAGAGCCCCGCACCTGGACTTTCGAGGATACGGAAACTCAATGGCAGCATGATATGGTTGCTGGACTAGTGTCCGGGTTGGAGGCTCTTTCCAACAAAGAGGGGGGATTGATCGAGAGAATTCGGGAACGCCTTGCGTTTGCCTCGAGCATCAAGACAAAAAGCGTTGATGACCATCAAGCCGCCTGGAACGAGGCGATCGCTTGCATCGCCGACAGAGAGGTATGCCCTCAGTACAACGGCCTGGTCATCGGTAGGAAGGTCGGCTTTGTACCGATAGGCCGTGACCCGGCATCAGGGCTCTTCGAGTTCGCTCACCTTCAAACCGGGGAGATTCCCAAGCGGGGTTCGAATGGAACCCTCGAGCGCACCGAGGAGACCGGGCTGGTCTTCGTCTTGATCCCCGGTGGAACTTTCCACATGGGCGCAGCACCACCATCGGAGAACAATCCCACCGGCTCCCCAAATACGGATCCCGCGGCCCAACCGGAGGAACTCCCGGTGCATCCTGTCACTCTGAAGCCCTTTTTTCTTTCAAAATACGAGATGACCCAAGGGCAGTGGCTTCGGTTTACGGGCAAGAATCCGAGCGTGTATGGTCCCAAGTCAAAGTATGGCGGCCACCAGCACGATCTTCTTCATCCGGTCGAAAATATGAGCTGGTATGACTGCGCTGAGGTTCTGTTCCGATTGAAGCTTCGTCTTCCGATTGAGGCCCAGTGGGAGTATGCGGCGAGAGCGGGGACGAGTACGGTGTTCTTTACGGGAGACGAGAAGGAATCGCTGCGAGGCGCTGCGAACATCGCTGATCAAAGTCTCAACAGCCAAGGAGGAGGGGCCTTCCAATGCGAGAGATTTCTGAACGACGGGTATTTGAGTCATGCTCCGGTGGGAAGGTTCCTGCCAAACGCCTTCGGTCTGCATGATGTTCATGGGAATGTTTTTGAGTGGTGCGAGGATACCTATTCAGGCAGCTATAGGAAAGCGCCGGCTGATGGAGCCGCCAACAATAGGAGCTCATCGGTCCGGGTCATCCGGGGTGGTGGCTGGGGAAGCATCGCGATCAACTGCCGGTCCGCGAGCCGTAACGCGACCGGTGCGAGTAGCCGCGGCGACCTCGTGGGCCTGCGCCCCGCCGCGTGCTTCCCCTGATTCGTACCGTTATCCATATAGGAATATCCATCCTGTCCACTGCGAGGTCTGACGACTATGTGTGAAAAGGGTGATCACGAAAACAACGACGATCTGTATGAAGAAATGCGGGCTCTCGTGTCCCACGCCAAGGAAGGAGATTCGGAAGCGATCAGCGTCCTGTACAGATTGTATGAAAGAAGGCTCAAAGGCGCCGCGCAGAAGAAACTTGGCAACCGGTTGCGTGCGAAAATGGAAACGGTCGACCTGGTGCAATCTGTCTGGAAAGACTGTTTGTCTGACATGGAAGACTTCGAGTATCGTGGCCCGGAGTCTTTTTTTCACTGGTTGTTGACGAAAGTCTTGAGGAAAGTCCAGGACAAGGCGCGTTTTTTTTCGGCAAACAAGCGGGACTACGAAAAAGAAAAGCAACTCCTCACAAGGGACGCCCTATTGAAGGACGCCGATTCACCCTTTTCTCCAGATCCAACACCCAGTCAGGCCGCGATGGCCGATGAGGAGTTTGATCACTTGATGGGCCTATTGAATCACCTCACCGATTCGCAACGTCAAACGGTCGTGTTGCGTCTCAGAGACAAAATGACCTTTCCGGAAATAGGTGAGAAAACCGGCAGATCGGCTGAGTCGGCAAGAAAGATCTATGGCAGAGCGCTGAGTAAAATTGAAGAAATACTAGGGGATGCGCAGCCGGAAAAACAGGACCGTTTGAGGCAGGAAGAATAAGGAACCGGCGGAATCTCAGATCAGCTGATGCAGCCCGGTTAAGCCTCCCCATGTGATACCCTCTTCATAACCACTCTCTGCTTTGGGGTGGTTTATGCCGCTATCAGGCTCTAAAAGAGTCACGGCCTTCCTGAATATGTGCGGCGTGATCATCGAGACCTTGGAGCGATCCTTCGAAAAATACGGATCGCCAAAGCACATGCTTATGGACCACGATCCAGCTTTCACTGGTAGTGCCTTCGCCGAGTTGCTGGACAAATGGAATGTGACGGCAAACGAACCCTGTCGAAGAGGACGCTTTCACGGTCGAGCAATGCGCTCTAGTCAAACAGGTCGGATTCCAGCCTAACTGGTTGCACGGGCACACCCCCCGATCGGACGATCGACACTTACCAGCATCTCGCCGAGGTTCCGGGGCTGCGCGTAAGAGGGCCGCGGTCGAAGCAGAACGTGATCCTCAACATGACGCCGGTGGTTCAGAAGATGCAGGCGATCTTCGCCGAGCACCAGGCGCGGAATCCCGATCTCGGCGGCACCGTGGATCTCTGGTTCGTCGTCGAATGGACCGGTGAGATCGGGCCGATCAAGATCAAGCACAGCACCATCGAGAACCCCGAATTCCTGAACAAGGTGCCGCATCCGATCCAACTCTTCGATTTCGACGGCTGGGGGACCGACGAGGAGGATACCGAAGCCCTGTATCCGATCTCCTTTGGAGTGTAGACTCGCAGATCACGGCCCAGACCTCCCGCCGCGTCCACCCGCTGCCAAGAGATCAAAAAAACGGGTACCGCCGGAAGTCTCCCGGCGCTGCCCGTCTCCTCTTCTCCCGCCGATCTGCTGCCGCAGGCGCGGCAACAGCAACAGACCGATCCTGTTTTCATCTCGAGATTAATAGATACCGTAGGCCGCCATGATGGCGATCGCCTCCTGCGAGGCGTAGACCCTGCCGGTCATCTCGGCGTGAACCACGACGCCGGGCAGGTTGAAGGTGCGGGTGTGGCCCCACTTTGTGGTGATCGTCAGCACGTCCTTGCTGCAGGGCAGCTCGGCGGTGGCGTAGCGGCCGTCGACAACCGCGACCGGGTTCATCGGATCGGATTCGTCGAGCGTCCAGGCGGTATAGACATCGTCGAGGCTCACGTAGAGGAAATCGTTGAGCTGAGCCATCTTGATTCCGAAGACGTCGGCCACGATGTTGGCCAGGTCGAGCGCGTTGTAGACCATGTGCTCGGCAATGTCGGTGTTCTCGTTGCCGCGATCCACCGAATGGCAGGCGAAGGCCGCCGTCGTGGCGTGGGTGAAACGGCTGGTGGAGATCAGTCCGGTGGCCTTGCCGGTAACGAGCCTGGCACCCTCGAGCACCGTGGCGAGCGGGAGGTAGGAGAACGTGCTGGCAGGCTCCGGCCAGACGTAGGTGGACAGAACATCGTCGTCACGCGGACCGACGCTCAGAAAACGGACGGTCGTCTTGTAGCCGGTGGCAAAGGCGGTCGCAGCGGCGGCCGATCCGGTGATCACCGAGTTGGCCATCTCGTGTTTGGCGACGCCGATCTGCATCGCGTCGAGACAGAGGTCGGAGCCTTTGTACCAGCGGGCGAGCGTCTGGACACTCTGCGAGCAGCCATCGGGAACCAGAACGATAACGTTCCGGATACTGCGAGCCGCCTTGGCGATCCCACGAACCTGAGCCTGGGAATGGGCGATCGCCCGGGCCACCTTGGCATCGATAGTCCCCCCTCGAATGGAGCACAATTTACGAGAAACTGTGAACGGCGAGGATCGGACCGTTATCGATTTCGAGTTAAAGTTGTGAACGACCCAAATCTATCCTTGCGGCGTAAGCGCTTGATGAAGATTTCAAAAAAGCTGGATGTGTATATCGCAAGAACCTGATTTGATGCGGGATGGTACTTACTTAGGATTGAGACAAAAATAACTACCGGATATATGGTGAAGTTCTGTCATATCAACAGCAATTGCAAATCTTCTGATCTGCGTAATAGCGCAAAGGGCAAGGAGGGCGTATGGTACAGAAACTCGGCCGAAGCGCAATCCTCGATCTCCCTGCGGCTTGCGAGTAACATCCCCAGACCATGAGAGGTCCGCAACAGCCACTGCAACTACTCCTTCCGATTCTCTCTGGCTAGGTCAACCGACACCAGCAGCGGGTCATTGAGTACCTCCTTCGGTACGCTACGATCGTCACTCCGGGGCCAAAACTGGCAGGTATTCACGGCAAGGTACACTGCCGCGAACGTCTTGGTGGGCTGCTTCGGTACGACTATCGCAAAGCATCCTGACTCACGCGGATTTCCTATCACACGCTTCAATTTTGGACAGGGGGAGTGCGGTTTAATCCAGCCGGCGAGGCGAAGGCGCTAAATATTGCACCTAATTAGATCAAATCCGTTCAATGTCAGTGGCCAATTTCGGCTCTAACTCTATCACCCATCGAAGAATTACGTTCGGCCGAGTTTTTGTACCCTACGGACCAACAGGGGGAGGTCAAGTGCCAGGCGCCGTATTCACATTCAGCAATGCCCAGCGTTAACACTCCTCCGAAATTCTGTTACTTCATTGTGGTATTTGTGTAAGAAATTGTAGCAGTTGTGTACGAATAGGAAACTTGCTTCGCTGCGGCGAAGTATCGGCTCCGGGTATCGAAAGAAGTGAATCAGGGGGTAAACCATGAGAACCGGAACACGGGCCCACTCGGTTATTATACCGTCTATCATTACTACCTTGGCTCTCTTTGGCGCCGCAATATTTCTCACAGCACCGTCCTTGGATGCGCAGGGATGAGGCAATTACGTGCCCTCGCGTGACGTGGGCCTAGAATCACCGCCTCCGGTCCCCGCGGACTCCCCTTCCCTCGGCAGCCCGGGAGTCAGCCACCCCACTCCGAGCGTACCAGGTCCCAGGGCTCCAAGTGGACCGACGACTCCCTCAAACTCAGGGGCCGGAACAGGCGGCCCAACCCGGCCCACGCCCGCGTCCGCGTTCACCAAGCGCGCGCGGCGCGCCACAACTACGACAGCAGGTTGGGAATATTGGTGGGCGCGCAATCGCTATCGATTCCTTCAACTACGACTGCCCGATCGCCACGATTTATGCCTGACGAAAGGCGACCATACAATTGAGTCGGTCAATACTCAAGGGGCGGTCTGGCTTCGAAACAGAGCCATCGAAACGTTGCGACTCTGCTTGAATTCGGATCAGCCCGCCGTGAGGCGGGGGGCGCTGGTCGGCCTGGGAAAACTGCGCGACGAAGCGAGTTTTTCTCAGATGCTCAAAGCACTGAAAGACCGCCACCTGTCAGTACGCCGCACAGCGATTCTGGCCCTTGGTCTCACGGGAACGACTGAAGCGCGCGATGCTCTCCTTAGTCTGGTCCACAATGGTAAAGAGGGAGCCAGTCTGGTCGGTGATTCCACCGTTCATGTCGAGTTCCGCTGTCTGGCCGAGTTGTCACTGGCGCTCGCAGGTTTCGAGGAGGTCGGATCTGATTTAATGAAAATCGCATCTGACGACTCTTGCGCAGGCGCGGTACGGGCCATGGCGATCGAGGGACTGGGACTCATCGGCGGAGAGGCAGCAATCAGATTCCTGATCGAGTTCAGTGAGAATACAAAAATCGACTACAGATTGATGAGCGCGACAGTCACTGCCCTAGGCAAAACCGGCTCCTCCCTGGCTGTCCCTTATCTTCTCAAACATCTCGATTCGAGGAAAAGCGCCGTGAGCCAGTCGGCGGCTCTGGCGCTGGGCCTGTGCACGCCGAAGAAAAACAGCAGTACTGTCAAGAAACTGTACATCTGCTACAAAAGGGCGTCCGACGTTTCGCTGCGCGGCTTTGCGCTCGCTTCCATGGGCGAAATCGGAGGGGCCACGGCAATCAAATACCTCAAGTCCGCAGCAACGAGGGAGCGTACGACCGACCTTCCCTGGGCGGCTCTTGGGCTTGGACTCGCTCTCGCAGCCGCGCCTGAAGAGAAGGTGCCCGCTGTTTTGCTCAAAAAGTTCGACTCCTGCCGCAACCGGTCCACGCGGGGCGCTCTGGCAATCGCACTTGGCCTTGCCCGTTGCACGGACGCGCTCAAACGGCTCACTGATTCGTTGCAAAACGACGACGATCCATACCTGCGCGGTTACTGCGCCTTGGCGATTGGAATGATCGGGGATCCATCTGCCAGATTGAGCTTGCAAGGAGCACTGATCGAGCAGAACCTACACCCGCTCAACACCCACGCCGCGCTGGCTCTCGCTCTCCTCGACGACCGCTATTCGAGCACCAAGCTCTTGGACCGCTTGATCTGCGAGACGAGCGAGACGACAAAGGCCATGGCTTCACGAAGTCTCGTCTACATGGGGAACAATCTGGTTGCGAGCATGACATCGCGACGGATACTCGATTTCGTCTCCGCGAAAACTTCGGATGAAATCACCTATATGTACCTGCTCGACCTGCTCGCAAGCTTTGCCGCAAGGCGGCACGAGTACGGTCTGGATCGACTGATCGAAGGTTCGAACTATCTCTGCGAGCACCCGGTCATGGCCTATCTCGTAAACCTCGGACCATGGATCTAACAGCAAGTACGACCTGTAGTGAGTTTCGACAGAACGCGCGGAGGCCTCGTACGAGGGTTCGTTAATCGCCCAGAAAAAGCTGTGCCCACCCATCAAGTTTGGATGGCCTAACGGGGCTGTACGTTCTTTCACATCTCCAAAATATAAAGGAGGTTGTGGGAATCGCCTCGGCGTCCTTTCGCAAGAGTTCTTTTCGCGGCTGGACGAGGTTGAAAACGCCGTTCAGCAGCTGCTTCAGAAGAAACAGAAGGGTAGGAGGGAACTCGCTGCCCTGAAGCACGCTACCATCAACTAAAATGACCTCAAGGCAGATCTGTAGTCGTTCAGCCGATCTGGGACGCGCTGATTCCCAAGGAGCGTTCACGAATACTCCATCGCCTGATCGAGCAGGTGACCTACAACGCTCAGGAAGGCAAAGTGGGGATCGTATTCCGCCCCGGCGGAGTCCAGTCACTCGCTGCTGAAAACGAGGAGACAGACCAATGAGAGGCGCCAAAGTCGAATATGAAGTGTCCTTTGGACGAAAGAGAGCGGAAGCCGGTACGAAGTAATCATTCAAACCCAAGGATTCAAATCCAGTTTCAGACTCGAAACCAACGGTTTTTTCGAGTCGCCCGCCTCCTCGCCCTCGCCCATTACATTGAACAGTCTGTGGAGTCCGGATTGATCAAGGATTATGCTACCACCGCTTGCCTGCTAGGAATGACGCGGGCGCGGATGACGCAAGTGATGAATCTGCCGAACCTCTCCCCCACTCTTCAGGATGCGTACCTGACCGGAGAGCTGAACGCCATTGAACACGACCTGCGCCAGCTCCTGCGTCAGCCCTGCTGGGACGCTCAACGCGCGGATTTTCCTTAGTCTGGTCTAGCCATCCTGGATATATTGTATATTTCCCGTAAGGACACGCAGAGAGGGTCGCGTCGGCGCCTGCAGGCGCGGAATCAGGACTAAGAAGGAGGTTACGTCATGTTCAAGGGACTCGCATTCGCCGTCCTATTCGGTCTTTTCGCCGCCGGCTCCGTGGACGCCGCCACCATCTACGTACCAGACCACTACGGAACCATCCAGGACGCCATCAACGCCTCGTCCAATGGCGATACCGTCATCGTGCGGCCAGGTACTTACTCGGAGAATATCGACTTCGTGGGGAAGGCGATTCATTTAATAAGTGAGTCAGGACCAGATGTCACGGCGATCGATGGGAATCAAGCCGGGAGTGTGGTCACGTTCCAAAGCGCGGAAGATTGTAACACTGTTCTGGAAGGGTTCACTCTCACGAATGGCACGGGAACTCACAACGGGTGGTCGTTCGACGGCGGTGGAGTCTACTGCCTCGGCTCTTCGCCAACCATAGAGAAAAACCTCATCAAATTAAACTCAGCGGCCTACCGAGGCGGAGGAGGATATTTCGAAAACTCTAGTGCATTTGTCGAGAACAACGCCGTCAGCCAGAACTCTTCCGGCTATGGGGGCGGTTTATATTTTAGTGCGTCTTCGCCGACGATAACTAGCAACACTGTCATAGATAACTCCGCACAGGACGGTGGCGGTTTGGAGTGCGTTAACGGCTCAGACCTTCTATCAACTAACAATCTGATTGTGGATAATTCTGCATGGTACGGAAGTGGGATCTATTGTTGCAGTTCTTCGATGACGATCATCAACAACACCCTGACGGGTAACTTGGCCACCTACAGAGGCGGTGGAGTGTACATCAACGCTACAATTAGCGATGTGGAATTCGTAAACACGATCCTCTGGAATGATGCGGCGCCCGAGGGACCCGAAATTTACAATTTTGGCTCAGGCAGCCTATCCGTGCAATACTGTGATATCCAGGGAGGCTGGCCAGGGTCTGGTAACATGGACGCTGATCCGCTTTTTGCTGATGCTGCCAATGGTGACTTCCATCTCATCGAAGGCTCACCCTGCTACAATGCCGGCTCCAATTCCGCTCCTTCTTTGCCCGATTGTGATTTCGAAGGAGACCCCCGGATACTACACGGCCTCTCTGACATCGGAGCAGACGAGTTTCTTCTGGAGTGCTTGTGGACCGATATTACTACCTTATCTAAGAGCACGGGTGGTCAAGTCCAGATCTCCATCGAGCCCGGTATTGCCTACGAGAGAAGAATCTATTTCCTTCTCGGGGGTATGAGCGGAACCACTCCTGGGATTACGTTGCCTGGTGGAAACAGCCTTCCGCTGAACAGGGACCCATTCTTCGACTACATTTTGGCAAACTACAACTACCCGGCTCTAACCGAATTCAGGGGAATTCTAGATATCAACGGCGAGGCAACGGCGGTCCTGAATGTTTCAGCTCCCGTTCCCCTCCAGGTAGGGACGATCCTATGCTTCGCCTTCACCACGGAGTACCCCTACGACTTCCAGTCGAATCCGGTGGAAGTTGAGATCGTGCCTTGACTCCAGACCAGTCGTCTACGGCAAACGCGTTGCTAAAAAGGCAATGAGAGACTGCTTTGGTTGTGAATTACAGCAGAGCAGCCAGCTCCTTATATGTAATATCAGACAGCCACTTTCTCACCGGAACCAGCCGTCCACTATTCACCAATTCGTCAAACCTGATCCACATGCCGCTTCTTGACCTGTCCCGAATCTGAGCCTCCCATTAAATCCCACTGGCATTCCAGCCGTGAGATATATCTCATTCATGGATACACAGAGGCCTTAGCACCGGGATAACAGTGAACACGTCGCAAACTTCCATTCAAATCGAACTGGATTCTCCACTCCCAATCCGCGCGTCAAGCAAGAGACGACGCAGCCATTCCCGAACAACAGATCAAACGATCTCGCGTTAGCGCTTACACAACGCCCCGAAACCAACAAAACCACCGGCTGTTAACCGATGGTTTTGGATGGTGTTGTATGTGGCTCCCCGAGTGCAACCCTCTTCATAACCACTCTCTGTTTTGAGATCGTATTAAACATCGCTGAGTGACTTCACACCTCGCGATACCAGGTCCCCTTCCCAACACCCATTTGCTCGAGACGCCCATCCCGGACCAGTCGTCTTATGTGACTCTTGACCGTGTTTCTGTTGGAACCGGTAAGATTCACCGCTTCTTTGATGGTGACACGCCCTCGGTTTTTGACAATTCTCAGAATCTCCTGAGACAAAGGTGGAATTGGGAGAGCCAGTTTTTCGTAACGCAACTTCGACTCCAGGATGGAGACCTGCTTTCTGAGCGACCTGAGGAAGAAAGAGATCCAGAAGTTGAGCATGCTGTGATCGGACTCGATCGTCTGCTGAGCCTTGCGGAGCGATAGGTAGTACTGATCCCTGTTCTCTTCGATGATCCTCTCCAGCGAGCTGTACTGGACATATTCGTAGCCTCCTTGCAGTAAAAGAAGCGTCGTGAGAATCCTGCTCAGGCGACCGTTTCCGTCTTGAAATGGATGAATCGCGAGAAAATGAACGATGAAAATCGCCACGAGAAGGAAATCATGGAGTTCCGCCTCTTCCCTCGCACGGTTGAACCAGAGGATCAGTTGTTCCATTTTTCGAGGTGTGTCGAAAGGTGACGCCGTCTCGAAGATGATTCCCAGGCTCTTTCCATCTGCGTCAAATGCTTCGACGTGATTGGGGAGCGTTTTGTACTCGCCCCGGTGACGAGAATCTTTGCTCGAAAATTTCAGAAGATCCCGGTGCAACTGCTTGATATGATTCTCGGTCACCGTAATTTGATCGTAGGAGTCGAACACCAGTTGCATCACTTCTGCGTAACCGGCGACCTCTTCCTCATCACGGGACTTGAAGGAGGTCAGTTGAAGGCCGGACAGCAATTCTTCGACCTCGCGATCACTCAGGCGGGCACCCTCTATTCGGGTTGATGAACCAATCGACTCGATCGACGCAATCTTCTTCAGAGACTGAAGCCGATCGGGCGAGATCCGCCGCAAAGAAGTCCACTTGCCTTTGAATTCATCGATCTCAGCGATCAGCTTGAGATGCTCGGGAAGGATTGTTAGTTTCGGAGTATCCATAATATTATCCATATATAGCCATATTCGACAAAATCCAAGCTATTTATGGATATTTTTGGATCTTTTTGTGGCCATCTGTGTACGTTTTTCAGTCGAAAAAATCCGTCTGCCATCCCAACCAAGGACATACGGCAGCCGTCAATTGACAGACTGATTTTGATATCCTCCGTCGATGAACACTATCATGAGACTATTCTTGACCTGCCAGATCGCTCTCCTGGCGTTGTTCCAAGTCCAGAAATATACCCTGACTTTTGTCAGTGCGCTCTTATCTCCAAGAGCGAGGCTAGCTGCAAGGCTCCTCGCCGTAGAAAGCCAGCTGGCCGTGCTGAAACATCGCATCGACCAGAAGAAAGATCCAAAGCCAAGGTTCTCCCTCGCCTTCCGTTTTCTTTGGGCTCTCCTCTGCCGCTTCTGGCCTGATTGGCGGAGTGCCGCTCACCTGATGCAGCCTGCCACCGTAGTGAAATGGCACCGGCAAGGCTTCAGGATCTTCTGAAGATGGAAGTCGAGGAAACGGGGACGACCGCCGGTCGAGCAAGAAATGCAGGTACTCATTCGCCGGTTAAGCCGGGAGAACAGACTCTGGTCCGCTGAGCGGATTCACGACCACCTCGCACAACTCGGATTCGATCCACCACATCCCAACACCATCCGGAAATACATGGTGAAACCGGCGCCCCCACAGAATCCGTCGCAGACCTGGCTGACCTTCCTCCGCAATCATCTCGATGAGAGCTGGGCCATCGACTTCTGCACCGTGCCCACTGCTACCTTCAGCGTCCTCTTCGGTAACGGCGTCACCGCTTTTGTGGAAGCCTGCGGCGTCGAGGAGGTCCACACCGTCTACCGAAGCCCGTGGCAGAATCCGTTCGTTGAACGCTTCTTCGGTACGCCGAGGAGGGAACTGCTGAATCACATCATTCCCTTCAACGATCGGCATCTCTACCGGCTCGTCGAGGAATCCGTCAGAGACTACTACCATTCCGAACGACCGCATCAGGGACTCAAAGGCGATACTCCGATCCCCCATCAGCCTCATACGCCCCCGGTTCAAACGAACAAGCTTATCTCGATTCCGATACTCGGCGGGCTTCACCACAAGTACGAACGCATGGCGGCGTAGACTTCTCGCTGTGCTCAGCGAAGACTCTTTCCAAATCAACGGAAGCGTTCCAGCCTTGGCCAGAATCTCATCAACGATCTTTCATCTGCCCTGTTTTAGAGATCAAGAAACTTCACTGGAATCACTGGAACATGGCCCGGAAGGAATTTTCCGTAGGTACACCGGAGCCAAGAGCCTTGACGGGACTTCGAAGCATGGGATAATCGAAAGGTAGCGGTCGGCTCGGTTTCGTTCGAAATCGGGAAGCTTCATCCACCTTGGTTGATTCGCGAACTATTGTCGTCGGGACCTGAGGTCCCGTCTGGAGTCTACCCATGCTCTACGTCATCGCTCTTCTCCTGGCCATGATATCGCCCCCCCAGGAGGACCAGACCGTGCCGTCGGAACGGCTTGGCGAGCCCCTGTCGCCGATCGTCGCCATGGCGATCGACGGATCGGGCAAGAAGATCTTCACGCTTTTCGAGGACGGATCGATCTCGGCCTGGGACGTCAAGAAACGGAAGCTTCTCTGGAGCCAGAGCCACGAAATGCCCAAGGTCGGGATCGCCGTGGGCCGCGAGCACGTTGTCACCACGATTCTCGCTCCGGGAATGCTGGTCATGCGGATGATCGCGATCGAGAACGGGGAGGAAACGAGCAAGGGCAACGTGGGGCTCCCGGCGAAGTCGGGCAGGAGGAGCCGGACGCCCACATGTCTCGCCTTCGACCGGAAGGAGCGCTGGGTGTGGATCGGCGACGACGGCGGCATCATGTCGCGGTTGACGCCGGGCAATGCCAATGCCTGGAACCGGCGCGTCATGGACAACGGGGGTGTGACCTGTATCGCCGTCGACAAGAAGTGGAAGAAGATGGCCGTGGGCGGCCGGAACGGGACCATCCGTTTCATCAATCCCGTGAGCGCCACTCGGGACGAGAAGAAGATCTTCGAGGGGCACTCCGGCGGGATCACGGCTCTCGCGTGGGACGCGAAGGCCTTCAGGCTGGCCACCGCGTCATCCAGCGGCGAGCTCTGGATCTGGTCCGCCTCGAGCGGAAAGATCCTGAAGAAGCTCGAGGAACAGGAGGACCCCGTGTGCAGCCTCGTCTTCGACCCGAAGGGGAAGAGGCTGGCTGCGGGAAACGGGGCCGGTGCTGTTCGCATCTACAATCTCAAGGACGGGGCGCTGGCCGCGAGTCTCGAAACGGAGGATGCCTCTCCCGTCACTGGCCTGGCGCACGTCGACAAGGGGAAAACCCTCGTCACGGCGAGCGCCATCATCACCTTCTGGGACCTGACGAAGATCAGGTAGGTGTGCCTTCTGAAAACTCGTACTCCCTGCGATACTTGCCTTTACGACGGTAGCATTATACTGTCTCGAGCATGATCTCCCTGATAATATCTGCCCTGTATTCCCTGTTCCGGTCCCGCAGTGCTCTCGCGGCCGAGAACCTGGCTCTCCGTCATCAACTTGGCGTCCTGAAACGATCTGTCAAGCGACCCCGTATCGTGACGAAGGATCGGATCTTATGGATTCTCCTTTCCCGATTCTGGTACGCTTGGAAGGATTCACTCGTCGTCGTGAAACACGATACCGTAATCCGCTGGCACAGAAAGGGATTCCGACTCTTCTGGACATGGAAGTGTCGGAAACGACGGCAAGGTCGGCCACAGGTAACGCCCGAAGTAAGGGCACTCATTCGCAGAATGGCAAATGACAACAAACTCCGGGGAGCTCCGATAATCCATGGTGAACTCCTCAAACTCGGTTGCGACATCTCGCAAGCCTCCGTCTCCAAGTACATGCCCCGCATCCGAAAACCACCGTCCCAGACGTGGCGCACTTTCTTGAAAAACCACATGAACGTCACCGCTGCCTGCAATTTCTTCGTCGTTCCGACCGTGCCTTTCAGGCTGCTCTATTGCTTCGTCGTTCTCTCGCATAGTCTTAGGCGAATAGTTCACTTCAACGCAACCCGATACCCTTCTGACGAATGGACGGCACAGCAGATCGTGGAAGCCTTTCCGGGCAACGACACTGAGCCTCGCTTCCTGATCCGCGACAGGGATGGGATCTACGGCGATTGCTTCCGCCGGAAAGCCAAGGTGCTGAACATCGAAGAGGCGCCTCTCGCTCCGCACTCGCCCTGGCAAAATCCCTATTGCAAAAGGGTGATCGGTTCCATTCGCCGTGAATGTCTCGGTCATGTGATCGTCCTTGGTGAGAAGCATCTGCTCAAAGTCATGCGAGACTACATCGCATATTACAACAAATTCCGGATTCACCTTTCCCTGGGAAAGGACGCCCCTACCTCACGTCCGATCGAGTCTCCATCAACTGGAAAGATAGTGGCGATCCCGCAGGTCGGCGGCCTTTATCATCGGTACAAACGTGTCGCCTGAATCCCTGCTGACCTGCGAATTCCCTTTCGATAATCCCGCTATCTCCTCGTCGCGACTTGGACTATTGCCGTATTCAAAAAGATCGGAGCTACTTTTAGCCTCAACTCCTTTTGCTACATCCGCGATTTTCATTTCAATGATCAGTTCATATTGATTTCAATGTGCGGATAGAGTTTACAGAAGGCACAGCCTCTCTTGCGGCCCATCGCCACCCGAATCCGCGCGGATCCTGACAATTCAATGGCTACGAATTGAGCATAACTGCACTTCCCCCTCTTCTATCGCTTGATCCATCGGAACAGCACATGTTAGAAGGAGCAGTATGATTTGCTACCCACGAGCCTTGATCATCGCGACGGTGCTGGTTAGCACCGCCCTTGGCGTGTCGTCAGTCGGCGCCCAACCGGCAACGTCAGGCCGCGCAGCCGCGTATCAGGAGCGCCTCGAGCGGCTGGTAGCTCTCTCCGAAGGAGAGCTCCTCGACATCATCGCCAAGACCGCGCCCACGATCCGCGACGCCATGGTGCTCGATGCTATATTGAAAAAGGAACTCGGTGGGCCGGTGTACAAAAACGCCCTCGCTCAGGTCGCCCTGTTGACGCGAAGCAAGGACCGCGAGTGTAGCCAAGCCCTCCGCATCATCGGCGACACCGTACCGCGTACCAACGCGCCGGTCGGCAGGATCAAACTCGACGGCCAACCCCATGAGTGGCGCAGCGCTCTGCCCACTCCGCAGACCCGCCGCTGGCACGAACTGACCGAGGACCGGGCCCGCGAGGTCTTCAAGCACGGAGTTGCCGCCGTCGTCCGCGAAAACCGTCTCTACCTGCTGGCCGGCATTGAGGACCCGAACTATTTCAACACGCCGCACAACCGGCTGCGCATCAAGATCGACCGCGTCGACGGTCCTGAATGGGACGTCGCGATCTACGTCGCTCACCAAAACGGCTCGTGGACCGGACGCTGCGATTTCATCCCTCGCGAGGGTGAGCCGAAACGCCCCTCCATCAAAATAGAGGGGATCGAAGCCGCAGTCGAAAAGGTGGCCGAGATTGCCCTGCAGATCGTGAACTTCGCCTCGCCACCGGTCGCCAAACCGATCTGGACTCTATACCTAAACGCCCGCACCGTCGTAGGCGACAAAATTTACCACCCCCGCACACGCGTTATCCCTGTTTTCAATGAGTCAGCTCCACCGGGTGTCGCCGCCACGCCCTACGTGCGCAACCTGATCTACCTGGCAGCCGATGTGGGGCTGCAAGAGTCGGACCGTACCGCCGCTGCGATTGCCATCACCTCCGCCACGGCTTACGCGACCAGCGACGACGACGTTCGCCGACAGCTTCGCCGCGACAACGCCGAGCTGTTGCGCCTAGCCCGTCAGATCGTCGCCTGGCAACGCGCACGGAACACGGACTACCGACTCGACCGCTACCCGCTCGAAGCGCAACTGGCTTGGGCGAACCGCTGCATCTGGCTGGGCGTCAAGTACCTGAGTTGGAACCGCACGCGCGACGCGCATAATGATCTGGACAACTACCGTTGGGCGTTCACCGATATCGAAACGCTGCGCGAGCTAAGCGAGCTCGCCCGCAACGAAGGTCTGGTCGATGAGACCGCCCCCGGGACTGCCAAGCACATCGACGAGTGGGTTACCGGCAAGCTGGTTCGCCGACCGTGGGTGCACCACCTGCCGCGCGCCATGGAGCAATACAAGGACAATCCCAAGAAGGTCGCCGTGCTGCGCAAGCAATACGAAGAGCTGCTTCGCTTGCGCGAGTCAGGCGCAGTCACCACGGGTCGATTCAAAGGCGAGACCGTTTACCAGGTCTTCGCCCGCAACACCGCCACTTACCTCAGCCTGATCCGCGATAGGGGATGTTTCTACGGAGGTTGCCCGGACGAAGCCTGGGTCGGCCAGGATTTGCTGCGCGCTGTGGGCTTGGCACCCATGGCCTTCGGCGTGGCACCGGCGCGAGGTCAGCAGACCGGCCACTGCTGGGCGGGGTACTACGACCCCAAGCGTCGCACGTGGAGGTCAGCCCAAATCGGCCGTAGCGGCGGCGTGTGGTGGCTCTTCAATCTCGACCGCATCGCTGTGTATCCCTATGCCGCGATGGCCCCCGGCCTCCGCGAGGATCGGGAGATGCCGCTCCCGCTCTTCTACCGGCGTGAGCTCCAAGGCCGCGAGGTCAAAAACCTCACGCAGCGCGGCATCCCCACGCGCGACGTCCGCCGCTGGATGCTAACCCCCTGCTGGTGAGGAAGACGGGGCGGGTCACTCGCGCTGAAAAACCTGCGCCGAGAAAGAGAACGATCCTTCGATTGCTCGCCGCGTCAGTGATCTCTGTCCTGTCAGAATACCTCTACTATAGAGACGAGTGAGACTGCCAGGGGGTCAATGCTAAACTCATTCCATCAACGAATTCCGCGCTTGCCAAAAGAACACTCGATGACCGTATGGTACAAATAATCTGCCGAACCGCAATCATTGATCTCCCTGTGGTTTATGAGTAGCATCGCCGGACTATGAAAAGTCCGCTACAACCACTATACCTTCTCCTGCTGATGTTCTCCGGCTGGGTCAATCGGCACCAACAGCAAGTCATTGAGTACCTCCTTGAAGAGAATCGCGTCCTGAGGGAACTCCACAAGGGAAAACGGCTCAGGTTCAACGACAGGCAGCGTCGCAGGTTGGCAAGAAAGGGTTAGGTCCTGGGGCGAAAGCTCCTTTTCAAGCTCCCTAGTATCGTCACCCCGGACACGATCATGAAGTGGCATCGTCGGCTCATTGCCCAGAAGTGGACCCATCCGAAAAAGAGTCCCGGACGGCCGCCGGTGATGAAGCGGATCACTGAGTTGACGGTCTGCATGGCAAAGGAAAATCCGAGCTGGGGATACGACCGAATCCAAGGCGCTCTGAATAACCTTGGGCACAAGGTCTCCCCCACAACGATAGCCAACATCGTCAAGAAGCACGGACTCGATCCTGCGCCTGAACGGCGAAGGAAAACTACCTGGAAAACCTTCCTCAAGGCTCACTGGGAGACCTTTGCAGCCGCGGACTTCTTCACTAATGAAGTCTGGACTCTCGGGGGTCTGGTGACCTTCTACGTGTTCTTCGTCATGGAGCTGTCTTCCCGACGTGTCCACGTCGCCGGTATCACACCGAGTCCGAACGAGGCGTTCATGACGCAGGTTGCGAGGAATCTCACCGCTGACAGCGATGGATTCCTTCATGGCAAGCGTTTCTTGATCATTGACAGGGACGGGAAGTACTGCGACGCCTTCATTGATTTGATCAAGGATGCCGGAATTCGTCCGGTCCGCTGCCCGGCGAAAGCCCCTAACTGTAACGCTTACGCGGAGCGGTTCGTCCGATCCATCAAGTACGAGTGCTTGAACTGCATGGTCTTCTTCGGCGTGAAATCGCTTGAAAGGGCTATCAGGAACTACATCGAGCATTATCACAGCGAGCGCAATCACCAGGGAATAGGAAACGAGATCATCGAGTGTGACCGGCAATTGACAGGTGATCGGAGCAAGATCAAATGCCGTGAACGCCTCGGCGGGCTCTTGCGTGACTACTATACACGAAGCCGCCTGACGCACACCAAATTCACAGGACTGCCAATCCCGATTCTGACAGGACGAGTCCGTTTCAGGTTCGTTTTGGAAAGAACATCAGACCGTGTTCACAAGCATCTCGGCCAAAATCGGCCAGATCAGCGAGGCGGATTCGACTCCTACCCTCTGGAAACGTGTTGATTTACGCTCGTTCGAATATTTGGACCATACGCGATCGACTAGCACTGCCGTGTCCATTCCGTTTCGATCAGGAGGACTCTCAAAGAACATCAGGACCCGTCGGTGATCACGGCAGAACCGAGACCACAACCACGTTCGAGGCGAAATCCCATGGCTGGGTCAGACCATAGGCGAAGACGAGGTCGCTCCCGACCAGGAATGAGGGCAGGGGGAAGTTGGCGTTGAGTTGCGCCGTCCCCTGACCGGACTTGGTCGAGGGACCCTCGGAAATCGGTGCAGAGGGTGGTGTTGATCCTCTGGAAGAGAAAAGCGGTGATACTGTCCCGGTTGAAGGGGAGCGTTGCCAGGCTGCCGGGCAGGGGCGTACCGGGACTCGAGCCACTCATTCCCCCGAAAAGGACGTAGAGCCGACCGGCATTGGCCGTCCCCGCGTCGAGAGTGAAGTTGACCGTACCGCCGGTAGCGGCGGAGAGGGTGGAGGTGTCGAAGTGGAGGCTGGGGGTAACCCCGAGATCGAGGCCGGTTTTGGCGAACTTGACCTGGTGGTCGTAGGAGTAGGCGATCCAGTCATCGGCGGCGGGGTAGACGGCGACTAACAGGGCGAGCCGACGCTTCCCACCGTATCTTCCGTGTACTCCTTGGCCAGGCTGCCGTTGGCCATGTCCCAAATCCTGATCAGGCCCCCCCATTCGGGGCTGACGAAGCGCGAAACCCCCGCTACAAGATAGCTCCCGTTCGGGGAGAAGGCGACGGTGGCCGAGGAGGTGCCGTATTGACCGGCGCCGGCTGGCAGGCTGTAGACGAGATTTCCAGAAGAGACATCCCACACGGTCGCGTTCAGGGCGTAGCCGTCGCCGGAGACAGCCAATCGCGACCCATCCGGGGAGAATGCCACGGAGGTGGGATATCCCCCGTTCGTGTAGGACCCGTGCACGAGCGTCCGCACGAGTTGATGGGTCTCGACATCCCACAGCCGCACCTTGCCGTCCCACCCCCCCGTCGCCAGCAAGTTATCAGTGGCCGAAAAAGCAGCGCAATACGTGCCGTCCCCATGTCCGTTGTAGGTGCTATGAAGTGTGTATTCCGGATAGTTGTAGACTCTGATCTGATCCTTGTTGCTCCGGCTCATCACAAAGGCAACGAACTCGGCATCCGAAGAGAAGGCGACCGATGGATATTGCTGCACTCGTCTGGGAGATAACCAAGGCCAACTTAGACTGGGGTCGATTTCGTATCGCAATTCAGCTGGCTCTTTTGAACATCTTCATCGCTGCATCCACGGTTCGGAACATCTTGAACCGGCCAAAGCCTCGGAGAAGCCACTCGTAGAGGTCTCGACCTCCTCCAGTACCGAAGAAGAGAAAGCTCTACGATCCATTCTTGCCAGGTATCCGAACCACGTTTGGAGCGTCGATACCACGACCTTCCCGACTTGGGGACTCTGGCCAATCCACATCCTCGTTGCTATCGATCATTCTTCTCGAAAGGTCGTGGCCGTGGCTCCCCTCGAAGAACCCAACTCAGGAGGGACTATAGATGATGTCTACCGGGGAGACGAGTTCCAACGGCCAGAACACGGCGCGAAGGCGGTCCCGTGGAATATCGAACGGCGCGTCTTCCGGGCAACCCGCGTCACCGGGTACAGGCTCAAACAAGCTGCGTAGAATTCCAAAGTCTCGCAAAGTACTATCGGGCACAACATCGACGGCAATTTCATAACTTGTGTAAAATATAATAATTGCGATAGGTTGTTCGTCTGTCTTGAACTTCTAAACTCGCTGGTCCAGCACACTATTACTAAATGATTTTAGAGTTGCATATAGTAGCACTATTTGCCATTCTGGTTGCCAATGAAAACTCGAAATTTCTGGCTCGAATCGATCGAGAGTCTCTGGAAGACAGGCCGAAACGTCATTTGGCTGATGGGCGTTCGGCGCGTCGGCAAAACCTGCCTCTGCCAACTCCTCCCCGACATCGAGTATTTCGACTGCGAGCTGCCCAGTGTCAGGCGGCAGATGGAGGATCCGGAAGAATTCCTCGAGAGCCTGCAAGGCAAGAGAGTGGTTCTCGACGAGATCCACCGCCTCGCCACCCCCTCCGAGATGTTGAAGATCGCCGCGGATCATTTCAAAGCGATCAAGATCATCGCCACTGGTTCGTCCACGCTCGGCGCAACAGCAAAGTTCAAAGACACGTTGGCCGGCCGCAAATCCGAGTTATGGCTCACCCCCATGATCGCCCAGGACATCCGGGATTTCGGGCAAAAGAGCCTATCCCGCAGGCTGCTCCGCGGTGGACTTCCGCCGTTCTACCTGCCGCAGAAGCTGCCTGAGAAAGATTTCCAGGAATGGATGGACGCTTACTGGGCCAAAGATATCCAGGAGCTCTTCCGCCTCGAAAAGAGGCAATCCTTCCAGAAATTTGCCGAACTGCTTTTTGTCCAGAGCGGTGGAATGTTCGAGGCGAGCCGGTTCGCGACTCCTTGCGAGGTCAGCCGCACCACGATCAGCAATTATCTCTCCGTGCTCGAAGCGACATTCGTGGTCCACGTCATCCGCCCCTTCAGTGAACACCGTCCCGTGGAGATCGTTGCCGCTCCGAAGGTGTACGCCTTCGATACGGGATTCGTATGCTATTTCAAGGGCTGGTCGCGGCTGCGCACCGAGGACATGGGACTGCTGTGGGAACATTTCGTTCTGAACGAACTGCACGGCAGGCTTCAGGGCCGGCAGATCATGTACTGGCGGGATAAACGCCGCCACGAGATCGATTTCGTAATCCAGAAGCGCGGCAAGGCTCCAACTGCGATCGAATGCAAGTGGAAAGCGGAGGGCTTCGATGGAAAGAACCTGTCGGCTTTTCGCAGGCAGTACAAAAAGGGAGAAAACTATGTTGTCGCATCCAATGTCTCCCGCGCCTACTCTCGAAAACACAAAGGCCTGAAAGTCCAGTTCTTGTCGCTCGAAGACCTCATTAGCCGGCTCTGTTGACAATCTCTGAGGTTACAGATATTCAACCGAATCGCAATCCTTGATATGCTCGCCGGTTACGAGTAGCTTCTCCTGACTATGAAAATCCGTAGGTGTGCCTGTAGTTGTCAAGCGCCCGTCGGACCACGTGTCCCCCCCCCCCACTTATCGAGCGCCTTTATAATGACTTATGAAAAGACTCTTCTACTCGGCATCATCACGGTCTATCATCTGTCCTTTTTTTTAGATCCGTGATGAAGCACCTCGATATCATCACCGTTGCTGTCTCCCTCCTTCTCAAGGCTACCATCCTTGCGGGACAGTGGTCAGGCCGAGCGAGTCGGCGCGGCATGGAGAAACTGGTGGCCATGGACAAGGAGCTTTTTCTCCTGCGGGACAAAATTGTTCAGCTCAAAACGCAGGTCGCCATCCTCCAAAAGCGGATCAAAAAAAGAAAGAGGAATCCTCGATACACCCTTCGCGAGCGCCTCTTCATCCTCTGGCACATGGAGACCTTCCAGGTCTCTCGTCGCCGCGTCACCGAGTATTTCGGAGTCGCAAGGTCCACGCTCTACCGATGGCTTTATCAGATCGATGACAAGAAGAAGCTCTCTATCGTGCCAGCAAACAAAACGCCAAAGGAGATTGCCTCTCTCGTCTGGGAGATAACCAAAGCCAACGTTGATTGGGGCCGAGTCCGAATCGCTAACCAGCTGGCACTGCTGAACATCTTCATCGCTGCATCAACTGTTCGGAACATCTTGAACCGGCCAAAGCCTCGGAGAAGCCACTCGTAGAGGTCTCGACCTCCTCCAGTACCGAAGAAGAGAAAGCTCCACGATCCATTTCTGCCAGGTATCCGAACCATGTTTGGAGCGTCGATACCACGACCTTCCAGACTTGGGGACTCTGGCCAACCCACATCCTCGTTGCTATCGATCATTCTTCTCGAAAGGTCGTGGCCGTGGCTCCCCTCGAAGAACCCAATTCAGGAGACGAGTTCCGACCTCCTGACCGAGACGCCAAGACGGTGCCGCAGAACCTTGACCGGTGCTTCTTCAAGGATACCCGCGTCACCGGGTATAGGCTCAAGCGAGCCGCGTAGAGAGAACGCTTCGTTCCGAGCTTCGTCTTGGGGGAGATCCGCCTCCCTTGTCTTTCCCCCCCTTCTGAACGTCGTTTTCTGCTTTCTCCCCGTCCAGTTGCGTATTCCGGAGTAAGCCGATCACTGATTCCGGACCAAGTGACAGTCTTGCGTTCGTTGTAGAATCCAGAAATATTATTTCCATTGTGTCTTTTCTCCGCCAAAGAACTGACTTTCGAGAATCACAATCTCTCTTTTTCGAATGCATCGATATGTTTCTCTTCCCAGCTTACTCGATGGTAAATTAATTATTGAAAGGTACAAATCAACCATCTTATGTGATTGTATAGTTCAATTCCTTTGTAAGTAGTCAAAATAATCAATCATATATGCTACTCCAACGAGACCTTCGATTTTCGCGATCCAGTCTGCATAGCTTTTCTTGGAATCACTCTCCAACTCGGCCTCCAGCGCGACCAACTCCGCACTCAAATGCGTGGCAAATACATGAAGAATATCGTCAAAGGTAAATGTACCACCGTTTGGATCTAAGATATCCTGTGGATAGGATAACTTTATATAAGGATTCAAATCATTAATCCCAGTACCGCCGACAAATATCGCCCTGAGTAAAGCAGGATCAGGATTAGCGCCCATCATCGAAGGTCTCCCTCGATCGTGTCCAAACTCGAATGATGCTCTCTTAAGGAGAGCTTTTTTTAGTTTAGACTTGCTACCTTTTAATTGCCTCAATGACATTTCTGCGACCTTGTAAGATAAGAATCTACTTATATTAGTTTGAATATCATTTTCAATTATTCTCAACAGCGCTCCTTTTGCGGAAGTCGCCTCCGGCCCCATGATCGCAAGAGAGCTAACCGCCAGCAGGGTTGGAATATAGTTCTTTCCTTTTTTGTTCTTAGTTGCTCTACGCCCGAGTGGTCTAGCTGCCGTTCTTCCGATTCTGCCGAGGCATAGTGTTGCAGCAATATGCAACTCCGTAGGTGGCGATTCATCAAAAATCGATATCACAGGCTTGACCGCCTTCTCGCTGAATCTTGCCATCATGGCGAGGCATAAAACGGCCAAGGTGCGTCTTTCGATTTGACCGTTTAAATCTCTTACCAATACGATCAATTTAGCGATCTCGTTACCTAGAAAACTGGAATCTCTTTTTTCTACTCCGTTTACTAGTCGTGATATCAATCCGATCGCCTTCCAACTGATCTCTTGTGGTTCATCATGTATGGCGTTGACCAGGGGCCCAATGGCCTTCCGTGCTCCCATTTCGAGGATATGGATTGTGGCTTCTTCATGTTTTTCGGTTGCTAGTTGCTTGATCCATTCGACCTCGAAGTCTTCAACAACGCGGCTATCCTCCTGTCCATCAACGAAACTCACGAAACAACAGCTCATTGTTAAATGAGCACCAAAAAAGAGGCCAAATACCGACCAAGATTTTACATGTCGCATCGAGTCTCTCTCCCAGAAAAAAAGAAGAATTTGCCTCAAACCACTCGCTTTCATTATTATCTTTTCTTCAACAAGAGCAAACTCTCAAAGCAAATCTTTGGTGAATCGAAGGCAGGCCAGTACACCGGCTCCCGTGCTGTCGCAGCACCGCGTAACGACACATCGATAGATCTTCACATCCAAATACTCCAAATCCGGAGATATCTCTGGACTCTCTATCGAATAGTCGGTTCTCTGGCTCTAGGATGATTGATCAGCGACAATCATTTTTCCTGGCCCCCGTTGCCTCACTGACGAATGTTACCATAGGACATTCCCTTGAGTAAGTCAAGTGCCCTAGATATCTCCATACACTTAGGAGACACGCGTAGCGGAGCTCTGGTGACAATACTTCGAGAGGAAGGCCGAAAAACTGCTCCGTGCCACGGAAGAAAACAAGCCGACGTGGGCCGCTGAGAGCGAGGAAGGTGGAAACCATCTGCCCGGCCTCTCCAGGAAGCAACGCCTTCCAGAGCGGTGCCCCTGGCGATGAACTACCTGGCCCAATTTCTCCACATAGTCCCCACGATCGCCTCGACCGAAACAGCGCTCGAAGACGTCAACGAGCATCTCTCCTCCGTCGCCCTTGGAAAGGGGCCACTTCGGCAGCCGCTCAAAGACCTCTTGGCCATCCGCGGTGGTGCCCCGCACGCTTGCCGCATCACCTTCCACTCTCCACTCAATGCAAATCTCTTTCTTTGCTGTCAATCGAACCTCCCATGACGCCATCGCAAAGAGATGAATATGGCCTGCCACCGAAAATGATACCAGTTATTCGAGTGAAAACGCATACATATTTTCCAGACGGAGGGTCGTAGCTCCGGAGTCTGGAAATTGTGCGTCATTTGTTACTGAAGCCGGTGGACGATAGCCAAGTGAGCAGCCTGGCGTTATACGACTGTAATCATGGCGTCACATCTCTATCATCACCTTGGCCTCGTAAAACGTGTCAAAGGTCTCGCAGATCAGTAATCCACCGCACAGATTCCCTTTGAGAGACTCTATAAATACGTTTTCCCAAGAGCTGCCCGGCTCGCTAAAAATTGCTCTTACTAGCAATCAATATAAAGAGAAATAGCTCATATCAATTTTAGATCCCTAATAAGTATTGTCGAATAGTGATAACCGCTACATTGAATCTGTATTCTATGTAGCGGTTTTTTTGCCAACAAACTATCTAGAACCCTATTCCGTTAGGAACAGACAGTTAGAAGTTGCGGTTACATAAAGTACCCGATGAAATAAGGACTAAAGATCCAATTAATCAGATCCATCAACATCTCGTGCTGATCGGGAGTCATATCGATCTTGCCTTCGTTGTACAACGTAAGAATGGTTTCAGAATCGTATCGAAGATCCCAAAGAGCCCATTCTCCACCACCGAGATACACCGGTTCGTTAGAAAAGGTGTCCAGATCAGAACTTCGAAAAGTCCTCCTCGTGACTTCGTAGACTTCGTTGGCACCAGGAATCTGATAGGGAATGTCCTGATCTGTCGACGATTTGTTGAAGCCATAGCAAGCGTAAAATCCCCAATAACTATCCCAGTTGTAGTTAGGATCTAGGTGGGGGCCTTTGTCAACTTCAGGATCAAAATGCTTGTGTTCGCCAGTGTCGTGGTTATAGACCAAGAATCCGACGTCCCTAAACGTCTTTCGATCCTTATAAAACTGGATATTAGTGATTTCAGAATTCGCGAGCCATTCCCAATCCTCCTGGTCGGGAGTATCAGTATTCTCAAAGACCCAGATTTTCAGCGTCTGCGGCGGACTCGTATCCGTAGTCACGTGAAACACGTTGTACTTCCGAGATCGATTTTCGACCAATCCTTCAATCGTGTGAGCGAGATGGTAATAAATACCCTGAAATTCATTCGGACCAGCCTTGAATCCCTTGCTCCACATGAAATACCAGGCGCCAATCCTACCGGGAAGATCAGGAATCGCACCGTAACCAAGAGGAAGCCCTTTGATAGAATCCCACTCTCCAGGAGTGAATTCGCCGTCTACAACGACACTGTCAGATTCAGTTCTGACCGCCACGTAAGACGCCATATCAGCTCCATAGCCGAGCGTAGCAGACAGAAAGAACAGGGTAGAACAACATACTTCAACATATTATCCTCCTTGAATTGAAACAAACTGAGAAGGCAATTTTCTTACACATTGACCAACGACTACTAGTTGACAATTGCTTTCGCAAATACTGATACTGGTTAACTGAACGCTGTACCATCTTCGCCGTAGGCTCCCTCGCCTTCGGTAGAAGCCTGTCTTTGTTTCTTCGCACAAATACCTCCTGTGATGCCTGATAGTAATGGCGCGTTTACGTAACTTCTCCGTTGAAAATACTAATTCGTGATATTTGCTTTAGACACGTCGACGAATTTATCGAGGAAATCGCATCGTTAATTTCGAAAATTCTAGCTGTGGTGTGGCCTTTCAATGAATCATCACTATCCTATTCTAGAACCTTCAGTCTTATCTCTTCAGAACTGTCCTAATGGAGAAGTTTAGGGTGAATTTGCTCGGTCTTTTTCTTTTTAATTCTACCATAGACTGCATTTCTGCCAAAAACTGCCGACAACAACGCTTGCTGCTTGTGTTGTGCTCTTGAAGGCCTCGGTATCCATTTAAGTACCTGCAGAACCCCAGACATGCTATTGGAATTAACGCGACTCTAAGGCAGCCGAGGTAGCCTGCAGCACCAGTCTGAGCTCGGTGCCTGGGTAGCAGGCTTCCAGGTTATTGAGCACTTCGCACAGAGTGGCCAGGACGCGGTTATAGCGCGGGGTTGCCATGCCGTGCAGTCGAACAACGAGTTTTTTGTTATCGTAATCGGGAAAAGTATCCGCGAGTAGCCCGAAGACTAGCTTAATAAACTTTCGAGCTTCGTCTTCCCGAGATGGGAGAAGTGGCCCGACGAGGTTGGCCAGCTGCGTCTCAGCACGGTAGGCTACCGTTTTAAACGTATCGGTGATGATCTTGCGCTCGCGCTTCAATTGGACGATCGGTTCACCGGCCATGGCCTCCCGCGCCGTCACGCGGGTGGGGAGTGCTTTGATTTCGGCTTCGAGTTGGTCGCGAGCAGAGCACAGCTTTTTGATCTTTCCTCCCAGCTCTGCGTGGGAAATCTTGAAACCTCGTACCGTGCGGCGTTTGTGCTCGAGATTGTCGTGCGCTTTTTGTCCGTAAGCTTGCTCGGCTTTCGTCAGTTGGGCGTTAACGCGACCCAGTTCACGCTTTTTCTCCTTCACGGCGGGATTGGGCACGCTTCGTTCGGAATCCGCCGGCTCCACAGCAGTTGTCGGAAGGTGGTCCAGGGCGAACTCATGCCGCATATAGCGAAAAAAGTTCTCCTGCTGCCAACGTGAGAACATCCGCAGAACGTTTTGAGATAAAACCGAAATGGTTTGACCGATTTGTTCGTAGGTTCTACAGAATCAATAATAACAAAGTAACCAGCGCTATTATCGCTGATATCATGGGAGTTACGCCCAGAACCGCAGAAAGATTATTGAAAAAAGCCAAGACTTCACTCGAAATTTGTCTACGTAAGAAGGGACACTCTCTCAGGTGAAAAGGCACCACAATCATAGAGAATTTGGACAAAAATGAATGTCGATAAATTGATAGATAGACACCGCAAACACTTCTTTGAACATTCGTCTTTTTCGAGTAGAAAGCAAGGCTGTTTGCCGCTAAAAACTTTGAGAAATCTTGCGCTGATACGCGTTTACCTAGACGATTTTCTAGTAGATAGTATAGAGACAAGTCAAGGGACAGTCTATGATATAGTATTAAAATCTCCTGATATAGATCATCTTGAGAAATGCAAAGTATGTATTGATTTGCATGAAGTGTTTTATGAGGTACTTCTGGAAGGTAAAATGGAAGATTTAAATACTGAGGGGCTCCAGCCTCACGAGATGAAGTATCTGAAGAAAACTATCTATAAAGCAAAATCTCAAGCAAAAACGATAGTTAGCGAAATTGAGTCAACTGATAAGACTGGCCGAAGAAAAGACACGAAATCCCCCAAAGCCGCACCAAAGCCAAATAGCAACGTATCTAGTACATTATTTGATGAAGGAAGCTATGGATTTAGAAGTTCTTTTTGGGATTCGATACTAAAAAGAATTCCTATTGTCTCATCATCTAAAAAGAGAGTTAGAATATATATACAACTTTACATAGATGATTTATAGTTTCTTTTCATAAATCTCAATGAGACGTATGAGTACCGATTAATCTAACAATCGTCCGCACTGTAGCTGCCTGCAATATAACGCCAGGCTCAAAGCAGATGTGAGATCGTTGCTGTGACTTACTCTATGGTAGGCTTCATTTGGCTCAAAACGCACGGAAATTATTTTCACTCTTCTTCCGTTATTTTCGTGTATATAGATAGAAAAACAACCGAAAAGCAGACAGACTGAATTTTTTCACCGCTGGACAGTTGACTGAAATTAATAGGAGGGAGATGTTTACTTTTCTTCCTCTCCATCCAGTCGGGATTTTTTGTGCGAGGCAGTACGTTTCGAAAGGAGAAATCATGGCACAGAGAAAACAAGCGAATGATCGTGAATTATTTAGGATTCCGGCGCTCAAGATTATCGACAAATCAGCGATGATAAAGATCTCTGGAGGTGCTGCCTCAGGGCTTCCGATCTACTTTTATACCCGCTACTACGCTGAGAGGATTGACATCGGAGCAGAAGAATCAGCAGGAAGCAGTGGTCAAACTTCCCTTTAGAACACAGCCGACGACATACGACTCATCAATGTTTTTCATACAGACTTGCCAAAGTGACACGTTGTACTTTGTCAATCAGTCGATGGACCAGCCTAGGAGTCTCTCAAGTGGTGGTATTAGCATAATTCCACCATTCGGAGAATCTGCTTCCTAAAGCTGTGGTTCCGAAAAAAATACGTCCGCGCTATTTACTAGGGACTTACGACGACCTTCAATCAATGCCAAGTTCTTGATATTATCCCCCGATGATTGACCCGTCGATGCTCATCTGGAACTGTCGATGCATGCTGTCCTATGCATTGACTTTTATCGGTGCCTTATTGTCCACAAAAGCGAGACTGGCCGCAAGGCATCTCGCCGCAGAAAGCCAGTTGCCATTTTGAAACATCGAATCGAGCAAAAGAAGGAGCCGAGACTACGATTCTCACCCGCCTTCCGCTTCCTATGGGCTCTCCTTTGCCGCTTCTGGCCTGATTGGCGGAGTGCCGCTCACCTGATGCAGCCCGCCACCGTCGTTAAGTGGCACCGGCAAGGCTTCCGGGTCTTCTGGCGATGGAAGTCGAAGAAACGGGGACGACCGCCGGTCGAGCAAGAAATGCAGGTACTCATTCGCCGGTTAAGCCGGGAGAACAGACTCTGGTCCGCTGAGAGGATTCACGACCACCTCGCACTACTCGGATTCGATCCACCACACCCGGACACGATCCGGAAATACATGGTGAAACCGGCGCGCCCACCGAAGCCGTCACAGACCTGGCTGACCTTCCTCCGCAATCATCTCGATGAGAGCTGGGCCATCGACTTCAGCACTATTCCCACCGCGACATTCAACATCCTCTACGTTTTCGTCGTTCTCGAGCATGGACGCCGGAAAGTGCTCCACTTCAACGTCACTCGCTTTCCCACCATGAGCTGGATCATCCACCAACTGCGAGAGGCGATGCCATACGGTCTCCAGCCACGTTTTTATGTTCCGAGACAACGACCGGCTCATCGGGCACGATGTCACGGCCTGCCTGAAAGCTTGTGGCATCGAGGAGGTCCGCACGGCTTATCGGAGTCCATGGCAGAATCCCTTCGTCGAACGTTTCTTCGGCACGCTGAGGAGGGAACTGCTTAACCACATCATCCCCTTCAACGACCGGCACCTCTACAGACTCGTCGAGGAATTCGTCAGAGACTACTACCATACCGAACGGCCGCACCAAGGACTCAAAGGCGATACTCCGATCCCCCATCAGCCTCATACGCCCCCGGTTCAATCGAACAAGCTTATCTCGATTCCGATACTCGGCGGGCTTCACCACAAGTACGAACGCATGGCGGCGTAGACTTCTCGCTGTGCTCAGCGAAGACTCTTTCCAGATCAACGGAAGCGCTCCAGCCTTGGCCAGAATCTCATCAACGATCTTTCATCTGCCCTGTTTTAGAGATCAAGAAACTTCACTGGAATCACTGGAACATGGCCCGGAAGGAATTTTCCGTAGATACACGGTTTTCCCTATCCTACCATCCCGTTACGACCTACGCCCCCCCCCCCAAAAAAACACCAAAACCACCGGCTGTTGACCGGTGGTTTGGCGTGAATGTATATGTGGCTCCCCGAGTAGGACTCGAACCTACAACCCTGCGGTTAACAGCCGCATGCTCTGCCAATTGAGCTATCGGGGATCAATTTTGCAAAGGGCCTTATCCTATCCTTTATGAGCACTTATGCAAGAGCTTTTCCGAACTTTTCTGACCCACGTGGGTCGACCTGGAAAAGATACCTAGGTGGTCCGGCTCCCGTCGTAAATGCATGTCAAATAACGCCAGAGAGCGATCAGATTACAGGGTGACGCACCCTACGCAACGTATATTTCCGGAAGCTCTCCGTCGCCCTGGCGGCCTACTCGGTTTTGAAGCCGTCGCCCTGGAGACAGTAGCTCATCAACATGTCCAGCGTATCCCGCATCTTGTGCCGATGCACGATCGAATCGAGCTGCCCCTTGCCCAGCAGGAACTCGGCGCGCTGAAACCCCTCCGGCAGATCCTGCATGAGCGTGGTCTTGATCACCCGCGGTCCTGCGAAGCCGATGAGCGCCCCCGGCTCGGCCAGAACCACATCGGCCTGCGTGGCCCAGGAGGCGGTGACGCCCCCGGTGGTCGGATCGGCCAGGATCGAGATATACAGCCCACCGTCACTGTCGAGCTTCGCCAGCGCGGCACAATCCTTGGCCATCTGCATCAGCGAGATCGCCCCCTCGTGCATCCGCGCTCCGCCCGACGCCGCCGCCAGGATCAGTGGCAGCCTGTTCGCCCGGGCATGCTCGGTGATGATCGCCACCTTCTCCCCCACGACCCAGCCCATGGAGCCGCCCAAGAAGGAGAAATCGAGCGTACCAAAGGCCACATCGCGCCCCTTGATCTGGCCGGTGCCGATCCACATGGCTTCCTTGCGCTTGGTCTTGGCCATCGTGGACTTGAGCTTTTCGGGATAGGGGACCTTGTCCGTGAACTGGAGCCGGTCCACGGTCTCGAGGTCGGGCGCCATCTCGACCGCCGTGCCCTCGTCGAGGGTCGCGGCGACGCGTTCCAGGCCGAAGAGCGTGTGGTGATACTCGCACTTGGGACACACCTTCTGGCGCGCTTCCAGATCCTTCTTGAATATCATCTCCCCGCAGGCCGGACACTTGAGCCACAAACCGCCGGGAATTTCCTTCTTCTTGGAGCGGATCCAGGCCATCTATCGTCCTCCAAGACGCCGCGTGCTCCTCGGGAAGAGCGCTCTCGTCACAGGTGACCTCAGGTTCGAAGCCACCCGCTCTTCTCCAAGGCTTTGTCCGCTTCGGTACGAAAACGGGCAATGGTACCACGAAGGTCGTCCGATTTGAAGATCCCACTCCCAGAAACTATAACATTCGCGCCCGCTTTGGCCACGAGCCCCGCATTGTTCACCTTGATGCCGCCGTCCACCTCGACGTCCCCCTTGAAGCCGTACTCCTCGCGCAGCTTCCGGAGGCGGATGAGAGACTCGGAGATGAACTTCTGCCCCCCGAATCCCGGATGGACACTCATGATCAGCACCAGGTCGACGGCATCCAGGAAGGGCACGATCTTGGTCAACGGCGTCGGCGGATTGAGGGAGATCCCCACCCGCGCCCCGCCGTGGTGCCGCACGCGGTCGATAACCCGCTCGGGATCGTCCTTCGACTCGACGTGGAAGACGTAGATATCGGCGCCCGACTCCAGGAAGGCATAGGCGTAACGCAGCGGCTCGTCGATCATCACATGCACGTCGAGCGGCTTGGTGGCCACCTTCTTGAGAGCCTTCACGATCGGCGGCCCGATCGTCATGTTGGGCACGAAATGCCCGTCCATCACATCCACATGCAGCCAGTCGGTGCCTGCCTCTTCGACCGCCTGGATCTCCTCGCCAAACCGAGTGAAATCACAGGACAACAGAGATGTCGAAATGATGACCATGAACGGCGTAGTCCTCTGATTATGGGAAAACGCGAATACAAGCCACAACGGCGCCTCAGTTACGGTCGGCTCGAGCTCCTCGAGCCCGCCGTGAGCGGAACGACCAGCGTGCCCTCACCAACTCTCGCTCGCTTCCGCTTGCCTACTTGTCGGAGAGCGCCGCGATGCCGGGCAACACCTTGCCCTCCATCATCTCCAGCGAGGCGCCCCCGCCGGTGGACACATGGCTGAAACGATCCTGCAGCCCGAACCTCTTCACGGCTGCGGCCGAATCTCCGCCACCCACCACCGACACACACGTCGACGCGGCCAGCGCCTCCGCCACGGCCCGCGTGCCGGCGGCAAAGCTCTGCCACTCGAAAACCCCCATGGGTCCGTTCCAGAGCGCCGTCCCGGCTCCCTGCAGGGCCTTCAGTACGAGATCGATCGTGGCCGGCCCGATATCGAGCCCCATCCACCCCTCGGGGATCTCGCCGTTGAACGTCTGCTGCTCCACATCCTCGGCAAAAGTCTGCGCCGCCACAAAATCTACGGGCAGAACGACGTCAATGCCCTTCAGGGCGGCCTTGCCAATGGCCGCGTCCGCCAGCTCGAGGCTCTCATCCTCGACAAACGAGGTGCCCACGCCCAATCCCCGGGCTTTCAGAAAGGTGTACGCCGTGGCCCCGCCGATGACAACCTTGTCCATGATCTCCAGCAGGTTCTCGATGACCGGGATCTTGTCGGCCACCTTGGCGCCGCCCAAAATCGCCACCATCGGCCGATCAGGGCTCTCCAGGATTTTACCGAAGATCTCGATCTCCTTCATCATCAGAAAACCGGCCGCAGCCCGATCGGGCTTGAAGTGTTCCGTCACCGCCGCCACCGACGCGTGCGCTCGGTGCGCGGTACCGAAGGCATCGTTCACGTAAACATCGCCGAGCGTTGCCAGTTTGGCGGCGAAAGCGGCATCGTTCTTGGTCTCGCCCTCGTGGAAGCGCAGGTTCTCCAGCAGAACGGCCTTGCGTTCCCCGCCTGCCGGCAGTTCGCCAGCCATCGACTCGTCGAACTGCACGACCGGCACGCCCAGCAACTCCTCGAGCCGCCTGGCCACGGGCGCCATGCGCATGCTCTCCACGACCTTGCCCTTGGGCCGCCCCAGATGCGACATGAGCACCGGTGTGCCGCTCTGCTCCAGAACGTGCTGCACCGTGGGTAGTGCGGCGCGGATCCTGAAATCGTCACGGATGTTGCACTCATCATCGAGGGGTACGTTGAAATCGACGCGGATCAGCACCCGCTGCCCCTCGAGATCCAGATCGGTGATTGCAAGTTTGGTCACTCGTCAGTCTCCCGATGGTTTTTGCGGCGAGGAAATCACGGTAAAAAAATCGCCCCGTCACCCCCCGCTTGCCGGCATCACCTGATTTTCTCGTCCGTCGATCGACGAGTCGATTCGCATGACCACCGATCGAATGATAGATCTTGCGCTATCGCGCCCTCGCATCCTCGCGATCGCACGAATTCACAAACTCTCGATCTTTCAATCATTCGAATCGCCAATCACTCGATGCATCGACCCGTCGATCACACCTCGATCACATCTCGATCACGAGAGCGCGCAGGCCTTCTTGATCAGGTCGGCAACGCGGCAGGAATAACCCCACTCGTTGTCGTACCACGAAACCACCTTGACCAGGTTGTCGCCCAGCACCATCGTGGCGAGCGAATCGAAGATCGACGAGGCCGAGTGGCCAACGATGTCGCAGGAGACGATCGGCTCATCCGTGTAGGCCAAGTAGCCCTTCATCGGTCCCTCGGCGGCGGCCTTCATGGCGGCGTTCACAGCTTCCTTGGTGGTGCCCTTGTCCAACACCACGGTCAGATCGACCACCGATCCGTCCACGACGGGAACGCGCATGGAATAGCCGTCCAACTTCCCGTTGAGCGCCGGAATCACCTTACCCACCGCCTTGGCCGCTCCGGTCGTCGTGGGGATGATGTTCTGCGCGGCGGCACGGGCGCGACGCAGATCTTTATGCACCATGTCGGCCAGACGCTGGTCGTTGGTGTAGGCGTGAACGGTGCACATGAGTCCCTTCTGGATCCCGAAGTTATCGTGGAGCACCTTGGCCACAGGCGCCAGGCAGTTGGTCGTGCAGGAGGCGTTGGAGATGATGCGGTCATCGGCGCGCAGCTCTTCGTCGTTGACACCCATGACGATCAGATTGTCGATCGCATCCTTGGGCGGCACGGTGAGCAGCACCTTGGGAGCACCGGCATCGAGATGCTTTGCGATTTGATCGCGCTTACGGAACACACCGGTGGATTCGACCACGAAGTCGACTCCGAGGTCCTTCCAGGGCAGCGCAGCCGGATCCCTCTCGGAGAGCACCTTGACGGGACGCGAATTGACGATCAGTCCCTGATCATCACATCCCACGGTGCCATCGAATTTCCCCTGGGCGCTGTCGTATTTGAGCAGGTGAGCCAGACCGGCTATTTCCGCCAAGTCGTTCACCGCCACGACCTCGAAGTTTTCATCGGCCGCCATGATCCTAAAAACCATCCGACCGATCCTGCCAAATCCGTTGATCCCGATGCGAATTGCCATTCCAGCTCTCCTTTTAGTTTCAGTTCCGTATGCCAATCGCTAAATCCGGTCCCGACAACTCTCTTTGGCTAATGCTGAAGAAAGAAGCATTCTACGCCTCGTTGTCGGTCCGGGTCAACGATTGACAAGAGATCGCGATCGAAATTATCTCTTAGCGTCAGATTCGACATGGTCCATCGGATTGAGAGCAGACATTTTGAAGCTGTCCGACGCCTATCGGGTGTGTACCATGAGAATGGGGTGGTTCGATTCAGGGCCGCCCTTATCGGCTTCGATCCGGATCAACGGATGCCATGGATTCGAGACGGTTCCCTAAGGAGCCATCCGACAACGAGTGAGGGCCATGCTGAACCGCTTCAAGTCTTCGCTGATCACGTCGGCCGGGATACCCGACACGCCCTGGATCATAGCGCTCTCGGGCGGCTGCGACTCCACCGCTCTGGCCTGCCTTCTGTACCAGGCTCACCGTCACCCCAAGGACCGCCGGTACGTACCTGCCGAGATCATCGCGGTCCATGTAAACCACGCACTGCGTGGCGCCGAGGCCGACGCCGATGAGCTTGCCTCACGCCGGCTGACGGCCTCCCTCGGATTTGCCTTCGAAAGCGTCAAGCTCGCACCCTCCCCCGACCTGCCGCACGGCGCCCGTGAAAAATGGGCCCGCAGCGAACGCTACAGTGTGCTGCGCGCGATCGCGCGCGATCGCGGCGCCGGCGTGGTTCTCACCGGACACAACAAAAACGATCAGGCGGAGACCGTGCTCTACCGCCTCATGCACGGCTCCGGAATCTGGGGATTGGCAGGCATCCGGCGATCCCGGCCCCTCCTCTGGGACTCAGACGTTCGGCTCGCCCGCCCTCTGCTGGACTTCACACGTCAGGATATCGCGCACTACCTGGCGGCGCGCAACCAACCCTACCAGATCGACAGCACCAACCAGGAGCTCAGCTACGCCCGCAACCGCGTCCGCCATCACCTGCTGCCGCTGCTGGCCAAGGCTTACGAGGGCGACCTGATCGCGGATCTCGACGGCATCGCCCGCACGGCGCTCAGCCTGCACACGAACATCGATCTGGCCGCCGCAAATTTTCTGTACTGGAACATCTCCAACGATCACTCCCTTTTTTTGAGTCTCGCCGAAAAAGCTGCGAGCTCCCCGCTCCCTATGAGGTTCACAAATCGAGCCCCCCCCGCCGCAGCGACCGCCCACGGCCCGGCCTCCCCGCCGAGCATCACGATCCGGCTCGATGATTACCTGCGGGCTCCACGCTTCCTGCGCTTCGGTATGCTGCGCCTGGCGGCATGCTGCCTGGCTCGCCGCCAGACCCCTCTCTCGCGGCGGGCTTTCGCACTGGTCGAACAAGGCCTCGCTTCCACCGACCGCCCCGGCCGGCTCGGGGTCGCCCTTGGCGCCGGCCTGCTGCTGCGACGCGAAGGACCGCTGCTCCTCGTCGAGAAGCAGAGTAGCACGCCGCCGCACGCCGCCGCCCACGCCGCCGAAGCATACGACGACAACGCCGCCTCCCAGCCCGCATCGAAACCCGAAATACCTCGGCCTGCCTGCTTGCCGAGCCGCCTCAATGTGCCGGGATCGCGGCCCCTGCCTGACGGATCGCGTCTCGTTGCACGCCTGCTCCACGATCGAACGCAGGTCCAAAAAATTCTCGACGATCCCCGCCCCCACCGCGAGGTATTCGATGCCGACGCCGTAGGCTCGGAGCTGATCGTGCGCACGCGCCTCCGGGGAGACACCTTCCGTCCCTTAGGATCGCCTGGCCGCAAGAAACTCAAGTCGTTCCTCATCGATGCCAAGGTTCCGCAACACCGACGCGACGGGCTGCTGCTGCTCTGCGCAGTTACTTCTTCCGGCACCTCTCCTGGCACCTCTTCCGGCACCGGGCACGACAAAAAACGTGGGGAGATCCTGTGGGTGGTGGGTCTGAGAATGGCAGAAGCGGCGCGGGTGAAAACCACCACGCGCCGCTTCGTCGTGATCGAGCTGGAGGACGATTCCGGGAGTAACCCCGAAATCGTCCTCCACGGTCCGACCTCGTCGGGAACCTCATGAGGAACTCGCCGGTCGCCGCGCCGTTGTGACAGCCGGAGGCGCGGGTCAACCCCGATCGGTATCGCGCTTCCCCGCAAGGTTCGGTCCGCTTCTCGGGGAGTCTCTCTCGTGCCTCCCTCGTCGGGACCTCGACCTCTGACTCAGAGTCTACTTGAAGGCGTGAATCTTGCCGCCGTCCGAGAACAGCAGGATGCCGGACTGCGGATCGGGATTGGGGATCACGCCGATCACGCCGTTCGCCTCGACCTTGCGGATTTCCTTGCCCGTATCGGCCATCACCAACATGAGCTGGCCGGCCTCGCTCCACAGGTACGCGGTCTTGCCGACCACCGCGGCAGCCGTATTGAAGCCCTCGTGCTTCCAGAGCTCATTACCGTCGGAGCGGTTCAGGCAGTAGAGCGAACCATCGGAATCGAGAAAGAGTTTGTCGCCGATAACCTGCGGCGCCGCACTCAGGGGAGCGCCGGCGTAAAAACGCCACTTGACCGCGCCGGAGAGCCGGTTGAGGGCATAGAGAGAGCCATCCTGAGAGGCCACGAAGAGCAGATCGTTGTCCAGCACGGGATCGGCCACGTTACGGCCGTTGGCCTTGTAAATCCACGCCGGGCGCTTCGGTCCCATATCGCCGGCCCGCTTGGGTGCGAGACAGGTGATCGTGCCGTCGTGAGCCACGACGTACAGAAAGAGGCTGGTGCCCGTGCCGTAGAGCTTGGGTGCGGCGGTTACCGCCTTGCGGAAGCGGAAGGTCCAGCCAGGTATCCCCGACCCGACATCGATCGCTGCGATCCTCTCCTTGTAGAGTGAGGCCACGAAAAACACGTCTTCGGTGCAGGCCGGCGAGGTGCAGGGCGAGAACTCGATCCGCTTGTCCATGATGCGCGAGCCGTTCGACCTGCGCGCGATGACCACACGATCCTTCACCGTCACACCGACGAGGTCGGGATAGATGGCCGGCTCGAAACTGGGAGCTCCACGCAGGTCGAGGACCCACCTGTGCGTTCCCTGCGTCAAGTCGATGCAGTGGAGCGCATGCTTGGAATCGAGCACGAAGAGGTCCTTTCCGTCGATCTTGCCCCATTCCGCCCGCGCGGTGGAGGTCAAATCGTTGAGCGGCAGGATCCAGAGAACCTTATCGAGCTTGAGCTCGGCCGGATCATAGACCGGGGTTTCACCACCGAAAGCCGTGTTTTGAAAGGGGCATAGAACAGCAAGCACAACAGTGGCGCATAGTGCCAAAGAAAGGGGCCTCATCACTGGCATCCTCCTGGAACGTGGACGTTGTCTTAAAGATTAACGTAGAGCAGCCCACCCAATGGCGGAGATGGTCGACTCGACGGGGGGCATCGGGCCTCAACAGGAATCCAATTGTAGAAGATACTGAATGTTAGGGGCGAATGTAACCAAGTCAAGGGAAAAAGGCCGGTACTCGACGTAAGGCTCAATGTAAGAAATACGGCTTTACACGCACTGCCTGCGCCTCGCTCCCTGCCTCTTTACCAAGGGACGCGGCTCGACGAGCGGTGTCCCGACCTCATTCGGCACCTCTCGAACGCGTGCCCTTACGTTGACACATTGCGCCCCATGTGATACTCCTTGTATTTTTGGTTTTCCCCGCGGGGACGAAAAAACGAGGTCGGACCATGGATCGAGCGGTGCTGGAGAGACTGAGAGAAAACCACTGTGCGGTGATCGATCGTATCGCAGCCGCTGCCGGCCGCGCCGGGCGCGATCCCAGGGATATAACCCTGGTGGCAGTGACCAAATCGGTCAGCACCGCAATCGCCGGCGGACTGCTCGACGTGGGGATCGGCCACCTCGGCGAAAACCGCGTCCAGGAAGGCGTGCGCAAACACGCCGAGCTCGGCCCGCGCTGCCGCTGGCATATGATCGGCCACCTCCAAACCAACAAGGTCAAAAAAACCCTCGAAATTTTCCAGACGATCCACGCCGTCGACTCCGAGCACCTCCTGCGCGAGATCTCGCGCCGCACCACGCTGGACGGGGCCGCTACGGTCGATTGCGCCGCTCCCGAGATCCTGCTCGAGGTCAACATCTCCGGCGAAGAATCCAAGTACGGCCTCGAGCCGGGCGCAGTACGTTCCATGGTGGCGCTGGCCCGTGAGCTGCCGGGCGTCGAGCTCTGTGGCTTGATGACCATGGCGCCTTACGACCCCGACCCCGAGGCGGCGCGCCCCTATTTCCGAGAGATGGCAGCCCTTTACCGCGCATTGCACGACGAGGGCCTTGTGGGTCAAAGGTTTAGGATGCTCTCCATGGGTATGTCGGGAGACTTCGAGGTCGCTGTGGAAGAGGGCGCAACCCACGTCAGGGTGGGAACCGCCCTTTTTAAAGGGTTGTAACCAACCGATCGAGCCGAAATATACTGGTATATAGCTCGTGGCGTCCCATCGCGCCGAGCGCTCAGCGCCACGCCAAGCCCGCACCGGACCCGGGGAGAATTCCAGGAGACCATGCGACCGGAGGGGCTCTAAAAACAGGATGAACCGGACGACCGGAACACAGCGATATCGGCCGGGCCTCTGGATTGCCCGGTTTCCGGATCACAGGACCACCAGATAAGAGGACGATCCCTTGCCTGTACTGATCTATGAAAACGGCCCCGACAAGGGCAAAAAGATCGAGCTGAAGGACGACATCACCTACCGTGCAGGTTCCGACGCACGCTGCACCATCCAGATCAACGACGAGCTCGTCGCCCCGCTGCATTTCGGAATCAAGAGTGTCAAGGGCATTTTTCACCTCAAGGACGCAGGCTCGCCGAGCGGCACACGGGTCAATGACGAGCAGCAGACGCAGTTGGCCCTCCAGCCGGGAGACAAGATCCAGATAGGCGCCACGGTGCTCTCCTTCGTGGTGGCCGCCGACAAGAACGGCTTCGTCGGCAAGGTCATCGGCGGTTACCAGATCCTGGACCATGTGGGACGGGGCGGCATGGGCAGGGTCTTCCGCGCCCTCCAGGTCTCGCTCAACCGCGAGGTGGCGCTCAAGGTGCTCTCGCCGCGGCTCACCCGCGACCCCGCCTTTGTGCGCAAGTTTGCCGAGGAGGCGCGCGCCGCCGCGGTCCTCACCCACCCCAACGTAATCCAGGTCTACGATGTGGGCTCGGAGGGTTCCATTCATTACTACTCGATGGAGTTCGCCGAGGGCGGGACCGTGGAGGAGCGCATCAACGAGGGTGAGCCGATCCCGGTGCAGACGGCGATCCAGATAATCAAGGACGCCGCCCAGGGCCTCTCCTACGCCGAGAGCAAGAATCTCGTGCACCACGACATCAAGCCCCAGAACCTGATGATCGACAAGTTCAACGTCACCAAGATCGCCGACATGGGGCTGGCGCACTCCCTCGAGGACTCGGAAAAGATCGATCAGGGAATCGTGGGCACCCCCCACTTCATCTCGCCGGAGAGGATCAAGCGCGAGGAGCTCGACATCCGGTCCGACATCTACTCGCTGGGCGGTACCTTTTATCGCATCCTCACCGGCAAGACACCCTTCCACGGCAGCACCACGCGGGAGATCCTGCTCAAGCAGCTCAAGGAGGAGCCCACGTCGATCAAGGAGCTGCGCCCCGACGTGCCCGACCGCGTCTGCCAGGTGGTCGAGAAGATGATGCGCAAGAACCCGGAAGAGCGTTATCCAGGAGTGGCGCCACTCCTGGAGGATCTCGAGGGGCTTGCCGAAAAGAAGCGTGGCAAAGGCCTGCTCCTGGTGACAGCGGCCCTCGTGGTGGTCACCGGTCTGGCCCTCTATCTCCTGCTCTCCGGCAACGGCCAGGACAACTCCGGCGCTTCCGAGACGGTGGTCATCCAAGACGACGGTCGCAGCAAGGAGCTGCAAAAAGAGCTGCAATCCCAAGAGCACAAGGTGATCGAGCTCGAGGCCGAGAACGCGTTGCTCTCCGTGTCCAGCGCCGAGCTGGCCAGTGAGGAGCGAGCGACGCGCCTCGAGGAGCTCGCCGCGCGCTATAGCGGCACAAGCGCCGGAGCGCGCGCCGGCGAGGAAGCCGCGGCGATCCGCTCCGAGATCGCCGCCGAGATCGAAAAAACCGCGCAGCACGAGCGGCTCATCGCATCGATCCGCACCACCGCGGAGAACCGTGTCAGCACCATGGTGCGGGAGCAGCGCTTCTACGAGGCCATGGCTTTCGCCAATAGTGTGGGCATTGCCGAAGGGGGCGCCGCGGGAGCCGAAGGCGCAACCGACGAGCCCGAGGTGGCCGCGATCCGCGATCAGATGATCGAGTCGGTGAGCAAGGCCGCCGGCGCCTTCACCGAGAGCCTGGTCGACACGGCTCAGAACCAGCTTTCGCAAAAGGAGTTCGACGCGGCGCTCGAGACCGTCGACCAGGGTATGAAGGTCCTTTCCGCTCCCACGAGCGGTCCCGACCCAGAGCGCACCTCCAATTCCCAGCCCGCGCCCACCGCGCCCACCACCACGCAGCCCCGGACTTTCACGGCGCTCATCGCCCAGCGCAAGATCCTCGAGGAGACGCGGCGCGCCGTCGAGTCGACACGTCGCTCCGAGCGGCTCATAGTGTTGAACAACGACCTCGAGGTGGTTCTCGACTGGGGCGACCCTCCCCGCGAGGAGAAGTCGGTGCTTACGTTTTCCTTCTCCACCTTGCCCGCTTCGCCGACGCTCGCGTCTCCCGAGTACCAGAGCTACGTGCAACGGATCATCGACGCCCACGAGGCCGGGAGCGGCTTGGTGCGGCGTCTGAAAGAGTGCGTCGCCTCGGGCACAATGGCGCGCGACACCCTCCAGCACCCGACGCGCGGCGAGGACTGCACCATCCTGGATCTCTCCGAGGACGGCAAGGGGCTCAAGCTCTCGCTCTCGGGCATGTCGATCCTGACGCTGCCGCTGAGCGAGTTCCATCACCCCGAAGCCTACATCAACCTGCTGCTCGACCGCTATCCCATGGACGGCGACGACCTGCTCGATCTGGCCCGTTCGGCTCTGCTCGTAGGTGCCGCCCATTCCAGCGCTGCGCTGACGCCCTTCCGCGAAGCCGTCCAGCTCTACGGCGAGACGCAAGAGTGGACCGACGCCATGCGCCGGAATGCATCCCAGGCGCATCTGCCACCTTCGGTTTTTTTCGAAACCCTCGCAGGGATCGTGCAGATGGCCCTCGACCGCGATCCCACGCTGGAGGACGCCTGCGCCGAGCTACTCGGAACACTGAATCACGAAAAGGCAGCGATGGACACGTTGCGACGCGCTGTCGAGCCTTTCCGCCTGCAGGATCCCTCACTGCTCTTCGAGGAATCGGTGGAGCGACTGGAGGTGTTCTCGAACGTGTACACCGATACCTTCCTCTTCCGGTTCACGAGCCCCTTCGTCGCCAGCTCGCTGCGCGAGGGCGGCCACCTCGTGGAGTTCCAACTGTGACCGCGGCGATTGCCATCGAGGAACGCGATGGCGGCCTGGTCTTCGCCGTGCGGGTGCACCCCGGTGCGGGGCGCCGTTGCGCCGGCGGCGAGCACCAGGGCGCCCTCAAGGTGCAAACAACCTCACCACCCGAAAAAGGCAAGGCCAACAGCGACGTTCTCAAGATCTTGGCCACATGCCTCGACGTGCGCCGCAGCCAGCTCGCGCTCGTGGCCGGCGAGAAGAACCGCGACAAGCGGGTCCGGCTCACCGGACTCACCCCGGAGGAGCTTCAGGAGAAGCTGGAAGCGCTGGCCGCGGACGGAGCGTGATCGGGTGATCGGGATCATTCAACGCGTTGAAACGACCCGTTGATCTGGAACAGACGAAGTTTCCAAAAAAAAATCGGGAGCTCGCGCATGGCGCCACTGAAGATCGGTGTGCTGCTTTCAGGTGGAGGCCGCACCCTGGAAAACCTGGTCGACGAGATCAACGCCGGCCGGCTCGGCGCGCAGATAGCGGTGGTGATCTCCTCGTCGCCCGACGCCTACGGCCTCGAGCGTGCACGCAAGCACTCCATCGAGGCGCACGCCATCGAGCTGCGGCGTCATCGGGGCCCGCGGGCCTTCTCCGAGGCCATCACGCGATCTTTACGTGCGGCCGGGGTGGAGCTGGTGGTGCTGGCAGGTTTTCTGAAGCTCTACCTGATCCCCTTCGAGTACGCGGGGTGTGTCATGAACATCCACCCGGCTCTGATCCCCAAGTATTGCGGCAAGGGATTCTTCGGCCACCACGTTCACGAGGCAGTGCTCGCCGCGGGGGAAACCGAATCGGGCTGCACCGTGCACTGGTGCGACAACGAATACGATCACGGCCCAATAATCCTGCAGCGCAAGGTCCCCGTGCTGCCTGGCGACACGCCAGATACGCTGGCGGCGCGCGTGTTCGAGGAGGAGTGCAAGGCCTATCCCGAGGCGATCCGCCGCTTCATCAACGGCACGTCGTAGAACCACAGCCTCTCGAAGCGCACGCGGATCAAACGCGAGCGGCTCTGGAAGATGAAGACGAGTGAAATCGACGACAATTGACGTCGGCAATCACAAGACCTGGCAGGCTTCGGAGAGTGGAGCACTGCCAGGCCGATGATATTTGGGATAGAAGCGAACGGCCTGGCGCGTACGCCAGATTCCCCGGGGGGGACTAACAGGCTCGCCTGAGAGCTGTTGCAAAGCTTGTCACAGTGAAAGCCCGTATAATCCACTTTTCTTCAATCTTCGTGTTTCTTCGTAGTCTTCGTGGTGCAATCCAAAACCGAGTAAACCACGAAGTGCACGAAGTGAGAGGATGCCAAAGTTGTGAGGTAGACGCCGCCTGATTCAGCGGAGAGCGACAATCCACACCTCACACCATCCCCCCCCCTCTTCCCGATGGTCCCAACCGTAGCCCGACCGGTTTAGGGAGGGCGGGACCAGCCGACATTGGTGATGACCTGTGGATTGCTCCACCCGACCTTGGAGCCGGGCAGGGAGAGCAATCGGCAGGCCTTTTGACGCCAGATCGTACCGCGCCGCCCTCCCTCACCATCGGTGTTCGAATGTTTCATTTCCAACGCCAATGACGGCCCTCTATTCCTTGCCTGTCAGAAATTACCGGTCGGGCTACGGTTGGCCGTGAAGAATGAGTTAGGTAGAAGATATGTCGATGTGAAGAGCGGCTCGATCACTCAACGATTCGATGGCTCTCCGCTTCCGAAGAAACGTTTTCGAGATCCCTCATTCCCTCTCGAACCAGACCTCCCAGGCGACGACGCCCGTCTCGGCGGGGACGTACGCAAGACGGCACACCTCGCAATCGAGCTCGGGCTGCACCGGTTTGCCGTCGATCAGCGCCTGCTTCACGGAAAAGGGCCGCGGCACCGCGGGCACGCACAGAGTCAGGCGGTAAGGGTCTTCGCCGATCACCCGGCTCGCACCGGTCAGGCAAGCCTTGCGATCATTCCAGCGCACGTGTTGAAGATCGGGCCAGCCCTGCGCAATGTGACGGCTCGTGGACAGGATCTGCGGAAAATCCTCCTTGGCGCGCACTGCGTAGACGCGAGCCTCCTGCGGAGCCTGAGCTGGCGCCGGGAAGCAGCCGCGGAAGGCGCCCACATATCGGTCCCCCCAGAACTCGTAGACCAGATACTCGCGATCAGCGGCGAGGCCGAGCGCACCGAAGGGAACATCGACGGCGGGTTGCGCCTTCCACCCCAGGCGAGCCAGTACGTTCCATGACTCGAAGCGGCGGTGGATCTCCAGCAGCCACCAGGGACAAAAGGTACCCCGCTGATCGGCGTCGATCGGTCCGGGGGGGCCGCCGCCCTCGGTGTTACGCAATCCGGCCACGATGTTGTCGGTTTTGACCGGATCGTAGTCGTAGATCTGCCCCGGCAGGCTGAAAGGCACGGGTGCACAACGCCGGGCCCCCTCGATCTTGGCGTCGTCGCGGTAGATCTTCACCCTGTCGGTGAGCATCATCACCGCGCCGGACATGCAGATCAGCACCGGCCGGATGATCTCCTCGCCCTCGGGGGTGATGTCGACGTGGTCGGGGTCCTGCGCGAACCACTGGGGATGGGCCTTCACGAAGGCTTCATCCCCGAAGTGCACGTTCACCCAGATGCCTGGTTTCAGGCCGCGGTCGCGGATGATCCGCGCCAGACCGTCCAGACCTCCGGGGAAGCGCTCGTTCGTGTTGAGCCAGTCCGCAGGCAGTCCACCGCTGCCCGCCTGGAAGCCATCGTCGATCTGAATCGTATCGTAGCCGAAGTCGCGCAGCCTGGTCGCGAAGAGATCGGCCACCTCGGTCACGACATCCTCGCTGATCCCGCGGCGGTAGGGCCACCAGGAGCACCACCCCGCCACCGAGTCAGGCCACACCTGGTAGTTCCAGGGCTCGAAAAACGGCAGGTTCCTGTGAATCTGATAATAGCGCGGCTTGAAGCTGATCCGGCAGGTGCGGCCGACCACCTCGAGGGAAAAAACGCGCCGCCCCTCCGAGTCTTCCATGGGCACGACACGTGCGCCACCCTCGCCTGGACCGGCGAGCAGCCAGTCGCGGCGGCGGCCGTAGACCGCGTTGTTGCGCAGGTTGTGGCTCAGGCCGATGCAGTTGCGGATCAGTGCAAAACCTTCCTGCGCTGCTCGATGGCTTCACCCTCGCGGCCCACACTCCACGCGTAGTGGACGCCCGGTTTTTTGCTGCCCTCGCCGGTCTCCTCGATCCATTCGAAGTTGAGCATGTTCAGGTCGTAGTCGCCGAAGGGGGTTCTGGCGCGCACGATCGCGTCGAACACGGTTTTCCCGTCATAGACCAGGGTAATCCGGTTCTGCTCCGGATCAAGCGTGATCTCGGCGGCGGTGTTGGGCGGAGCCTCGTTCACAGCGGCGGGAACGGCCTCTCCGGTTGCGCCCGCCGCAAAAGCAGTTTGTCGGACAAGGGTCCAGGGTTCAGCGTTCATGAAAAAAAAACCTCCTCAGCCGGCCCCTCCCTCCGCGTGGGGCCCTGCCTTACCGCACCTGTGAGCAGCGGCAGCGTAGTGAACAGCCCGCAGCGCCGACGTGGCCCTGACTCGGAACCGATCGTTTGTTGAGGTCGAAGCCGGCAGTCATTTCAATTCTTTCGTCCCCGCAACAAACCCGGCGGCTACCCAGTCGGCATGGTCGACAAGCTCCTTCATGAGTTCCCATTTGTCGCGCGCGCCATCTCTCCAGCTCCCCCAGCCCTCGTCGACCAGGTAGTACTCGAAGCCCATCTCGGCGGTCTTGTCGACCCACCATTTCTGCTTCTCGAAGGCCACGCTGCTCCCCGACCACCAGTGCCACAACGCACGGCCTGGCTTGATCCAGTCGGTATGTAGGCCCTTGGGGTAGAGGGAGGGCGCCGGCGATGGGCAGGTGCTCGCCACGATGTCGCTGTTGACCAGCTCGTCGAGGCCGGGTCCGGTCAAAACGATGCGCCACGGTAAAACGACGGGGCCGTTCGCCTGCCATCCGTCAGGATCGTCATCCATGGCTGCGCGTACCACCGAGGAACCGGTGGCTTTGAGCGTGAGTCCGCTGAAATCGGTGAGCGCACCCTCGGTGATGGCGGCGTAGCCCCCATCTGGGAGCTCCATGGTGAGGGGCATCACCAGCGTAGTGCCCGGTTCGATCGCCTCGATGGGGTTTTTGCGATGAACGCCCTCGTACTGTGTGGCCACGTCGTGATGCCAGACAAGGGCGCCGGGCGGCAGGCTCCACGCCGTCGCGTCGGCTTGGATCGTTCGCTGGCCCTCGCCGGGAACGTGGTAGCGGAAGGCGAAGCCGTCGTCGTAGGCGCGCGCTTCGAGCGTCCGGCGCACGCCGCTCTCGAGGTGCACGACGCGCAACACGAGACCGCCATAGCGGCTGTGCGCTTCGGCTTTCACGCCGCGCCAGGGAAAGCGCTCGCTCACCGACGAGTGCACGCCCGGATCGATGGCACGCCGTCGCCGAGGTCGTGACCGTCGACGATCAGGCCGATCGGGCCGGCGGCGATGATCTCCAGTTCGCCGCGCCTCACCGCGTAGGTCAGCCGTCCCTCGCTATTCGCGAAGATCCGACCTTCCAGCATGCCACCGGGACTGGTGATCATATGAGTCTCTGCCCCTTTCAAATGCCCTGCCAAAAGGAACGCGAACAACAATCCAAACGCCACACAACCAAGCGGCGCAGGCGCGGATCGGCCTCGTAGAGTCATCTTCCGATTGTCCTTAAACTCAAAGTAACGAGGATGTCAGGAGCGGCGATAGGCCGTCCCCTGAACTGATTTGTCTGGAATTGTTTTCATCAGGATCGGAATCGCATTCGGAATCGGGATCGAATTGTTTCGATTTGGATTTCGATTTGGAAACGCGTTTCGAGCACTATCCCGTTCTGATGTTCCGATCCGTTGGACGGGGATCAGGTGCCCTGGAGTAGAGATCGGGAACCGTGCCGCAGGCAACAGTCCCGATTCGAGCGCCCGCGAACCCCGATCAAATCCCCTCGAACAGCCGGTTGAATTTTTCGAAGAGTTCCTTCTCCACCACGAAGGTGCCGCGGTCGATTTCGTTGCTCCGGCCGAAGTACCCGTCGAGATTCTCCGTGCCGAGCTCCACGAAGATCTCGCGGGCTGTCCTGCCCGGCTCGTCCACGTGGTAGCGCACGGCGCCCCAGACCGCGGCGAAGCGCGGATCGTCCGGTTTCGAGGCACCCGGCTCGTAGCGCAGCACCAGCTCCTTGGTCAGCTCGTTGAGAAAAACCTGGAAGCGGTTGTTGGGATCGTCCTGGAAGGCCCCGCCGCTGCCGGCACGGGCGATGGTGAAGGTACGGCTGCCGAGCATGAAATCGGCCTTGTTCACGTTGATCAGGTCCTCGTAGAAGACCCTGCGGTCCCGGAGCAACAGCGGATCTTTTTCCAGGAACTCCAGCAGGTCGGCCCTCATCGAGTAGACGAAGCGTGGCTTGTCGGAGCGCACGGCGTTCACAAAATCGCCCCCGCCGCCACCGATCGCCAGCTCCATGCTGCGCACCGAGCCACCGCGCTTCCAGCGGATCTGGACGCGCCATGCAGGTACATCGAGACCGAGTGCCGGCATGTCGTCGGCGGTGGCACTGGTGGAGACGAAGTCGTCGGCTTGCAGCGACAAGAGCTGGCTCAAAAAGAAGGAGACCGGTGTCCAGTCGCCGTCAGGGATGTGATCGGCCGGTGCCTCGAAGGGTGCCTTGATCGAGAAGTAGATCCCCCGGTCCTTCGCGAGCACGAGCCAGGTCTCCGCGCCGCGCAGGATCGCCAGTGAGTGGAGATCCTCGCGCACGGCCGGCACGAGCTGCTTGGAACGGTAGGTATCGAGGTTGGTGTTCAGCCGCGTGAATTCGGTGCGATCGATGATCAGGATGGCATCATCGGTCTTGCGCGTACAGTAGAGCGATCCCGAAGGCCCGAGCTCCTGCGGCGCGAAGATCACGGCACGCTCCACGTTGCCCGATCTGAGCACTATGCGGAAGGTGCCCCCGGAAAAACCGAAGGCTTCCAGCTCCTCCTCGGAGGGTGACTCCAAAAAAATCTTGTTCACCTTCAGGCGGCAGAGACGGGTAATCAGGTTCTGTACGGTGCTGTTGTTGGCCTCGTCCTCGAGGGGTGCGACGATGCGCCAGTCGCTGCGCTTCCTCGCGGCACTGATCAACAGACCCTCGGGACCGCTGATCTCGACGGCATCCACGATCAGTGGATCGATCCGGAACAGCCGGTCATCGCGCAGATCGGGTGGATTCTTCTCCAGCAGGTTGATCACGTTGGCGCCGGTTCTGTAGAGCGCGTCGTACCCTTCCAAGGTGACGAACACGTCGGTTCCGAGGGGATCGCGCAGCCCGACGTTGAGCCGATGCGTGCCGCGCGAGTCGTGCAGGACGATAGCGCGCTGCGCGGGATGCAACCCCTTGGAGGTCAGGTCCACGCCATCCAGGCTGGGCGCCACCTCGACGCGTATGTTCTCCTCCAAGGTGGCGAGGATCGTCTCCACGAGGCCCTGATTGGCCTGGTCGGAAAAGGGCTCGAGGATCCACCAGCGGCCGGAGATCGTGTTGCGCTCCAGCACCGCTTTCTGGCCCATGTACATCTCCATCTCGATGCGATCCACAGAGTTGAAGTTCACTCCGGGAAAAAGAGGATCCGGACCTGCCGGCTGCACATCGCCCTCGTCGCCGGTGTACTGGATCAGGAGGACCACCGCCACCAGAACGAGGATCAGAATTAAGGTCGTCTTGAAACGCATCGCCTACCGTCTCCTGAACCACCACACCACGATCCCCAGGAGGGCCGCCGCCGCAGGGATCACCAGCATGACATAGATACCGATCCGGTGGTATTCCTCGGGGAAGATCTCCAGCTTCGATTCGTAGAGCACCTTGGGCCCGATCTCGAGCTGCACTTCGCGAGCCGCCAGCCAGTTGACCGAGTTCGTGAAGAACAAAAGATTGCCCCGTCCTCCCATCTGCAACCCCTGGTTGGTGCAAAAAATAGATTCAGCCGTCAGGACCAGCCGCGAGCCGGCGAGCTCCCCCTGCCCCTCGCAGGAGACGGCAAAGATGCGCCGCTCTTTCTTCTCGGTGAGGCTGTCATAGGTGAAATCGCCCCACTCGCCCACGGCGTGCGTGTCGCCCCAGACGTTCGGCGGCGAGGCCACCAGCTCCTCGATGCTAGCATTTCCCAGGGAAGGCCGCACCGCCCCAGCCCTGGCGAAGACCAGCCGAAAGCGGTTCTGCTGCAACGGACGCGTGATGCGCGACTGCTCCGAGAGATCGTCGAGGGGCAGGAGGATCTTGTTCTGGGCGTCCCGCCCGCCTTGCAGATCGGACAGCTCGCGGCAGGTGATGGTGCGATCCAGGATCAAGCCGTACGCTGGCAGCATCTCCTGGTCGAAGCTCTTGCAGGCGAAGGGGTCGAGAGCCAGGAAGAGGTTGCCTCCCTGCTGCATATAGCGCCGGATCTCGGCCATCTCCTCGGGCCCGTATTCGTCGGCAGGTCCCACGCCGATGAGCACGTCGCAGTCCTCGGGGATCGCGCGGTCCACGCCCAGCTTGAGCTCACGCACGTCGAAGTTGGCGTTCTTCAGGCCCTCCGCAGCCATCGCCAGCCCGTCGGGATTGGAGTTGGTGGCCTGCGCCTCGCCGCGGCCGGAGAGCACATAGGCCACCGGCTTGGCCTCCTCGGACACCTCCATGATCGCGGCGGTGAGGGCCGCCTCGGCCTTGAGCGAGATCACCTTGGCGCGCCGCGTGACTCCGGTGTCCGGATTGTAGCGCCCGCGGTCGATATCGGCGAGGTCCTCGGGGATCAGCACCTTGCGGCTGCGGCCGCATTTGATCAGCACGATGTTGACCTGGTTGACGCCGATGCCCTGCAAGACCTCCTCCACCCTCAGGTTGTCCCGCACACGGTCCAGGGCTTCGACGCGGATCCTGCCCGCCGACTGGATGGCATACTCCATGAGCAGGTCGAAGGTGTAGTCCCCCACCTGCTTCACAGCGGACTGAACGCCGATCAGATCGTAGCTGCTCGGCGATTCAAAGATCAGAACCACCTCGAGATCCTTCTCCAGCGCGGAGAGGATCGCCTTCGTGCGCGGCGTGAGCGAGTAGGACTGTTTCACCGTCAGGTCCCAGCGCATACGGAACTGCGCCAGGTTCGCGAGGTACAGCACGCCTCCCGCGATCGCAGCGGCGACCAGTGCCATGATCAGAACATTGAAACCGATCAAGACGCGCTGCCCGCGGCTGAAGGTCGAGCGACGGGAGCTCTGCCTATCCCCCTCTGTCAGCTTGTCTATCGCCACTTGCGAGCCTCCAGGGATCGGACCGCCAGAAACAGGAAAAAAACCGTCAGGCTGCCGTAGAACACGAGATGGAAGGAATCGATCACCCCCTTGGTGAAGGACCCCTTGAAGTGGTTGAGGATCCACAGCTCGTTGAGCACGCGACGCATCCCTTCCCACTGGACCACGAGCGAAAGCAGGGGAATGAAGAAGATCATCAGGTTCAAGATGAGCGCCGTGATGGCCGCCACGATCTGGTTGCCCGAGAGCGTCGAGGTGAGCACGCCGAGGGAGATGAAGGTCGAGCCGAGCAGGAAGATCCCCAAGTACGAGGCCACGATCACCCCGTTGTCGGGGATCGCGCCGTAGCGCTTGATGATGATGATGTAGACCAAGGACGGCGACCAGAGGAAGATGTAGAAAGCCAGCGAGCTGATGTACTTGGCGAAGATCACCTGCAGCTCGGTGACCGGTGCGGTCATCAGCATCTCGATGGTTCCCGACTTCTTCTCCTCGGCCACGAGTCGCATGGTGATCAGCGGGGGGATGAAGATCATGCCGAGCCAGCTCATCCACGCCAGCCCCAGAAAGTACCGGATCGTGTCAGACACGTTGCCCTGCGCACTGGGCAGGCTCACGTAAAACGAGTAGCCGTTGAGCAGCAGGAACATGGTCAGCACGATGTAGGAGAGGGGCGAGTAGAAGATGCCCTCCAGCTCGCGCCAGATCAGGGTCAGCGAGGTGTTCAGATAGCGTCTCATGGCGCCGGCTCCGAATCGGTATCCGACTCAGTATCGATCTTTCCAGCATGGTCGGTTTGCGGTGTGGCTTCCGCCGCCGTCTCCAGGATCGGAGGCGAGGCTGACCTGGTGGAGAGGTCATGCGCCTCACCGTGATCACCTGCGTCGCCGACCTCCTGTTCCAGGGTGAGGCGCATGTAGATCTCCTCGAGCGAGAGGGACTGAGCTGTCAACTGCTCCACCGGCACCTGGTGCTCGATGAGGTGTTTGAGGAGGGCCGAGCGCCGCGGGCCGTCGATAGCTGAAATGGTCAGCGAGCTGAGCCCCTGCCTCTCGAAGGTACTGAGGATTCGCGGTCCGCCCTCGAAGGTGCCGTAGGCCCTGCGCAGCACCTCGAGGGGACATCCCGCCTCGACGTGTACGCGCCGCCCGCCCTTCAGGCGAGTCACGAGATCGTCGACTTTTCCGTCAGCGACGATGCGGCCCTTTTTGATGATGATGATCCGCGAGCACATGCTCTCGACCTCGGCCAGGATGTGGGAGGAGAGCAGCACCGTGTGCGCGTCCCCCAGCCGTTCGACGAGGTGGCGCACTTCCTTGCGCTGCGACGGATCGAGCCCACCCGTGGGCTCGTCGAGCAGCAGGATCGGCGGGTTGTTGATCAGGGCATCGGCCAGCCCTACCCGCTGGCGGTAGCCCTTGGAGAGCTGCCCGACGATGCGAGTGGCCATGCTCTTCAAGCCGCAGGTCTCCATCACTTCCGCCATACGGCGGCCGAGCTCCTTGCCGGAGAGGCCTTTCAGCCGCCCGCGGAACTGCAGATACTCGGTGACACGCATATCGCCGTAGAGGGGCACCTGCTCCGGCAGGTAGCCGACCGACCGGCGCACAGCCAGCGAGTGGGAGAACACGTCCTTGTTGTTCACGAAGGCCGATCCCGAGGTGGCGGGCATGAAACAGGTGAGGACCTTCAAGGTCGTCGATTTGCCGGCGCCGTTAGGCCCCAGGAAACCAACCACCTCGTCGCGGCCCACCTCGAAAGAGATCCGGTCCACGGCCAGGACGTCGTAAAACCTTTTAGTAAGTTCCTTAACCTCGATCATATGACTTCTATACAACGTAGAAAAGGGTTGGAAACAGGAGATAACCCTTTTTCGAACTCTCCTGCGCCGCTGGGTATCCTCGGGAAACATCCCGTTTCAAGAGAGTATGCAATCGGCTCGTCCATTGCAAGCCGGTCGGCGGTGACCGCCGGTGAGATGCCGCGCATCCCTTCGAGAGCGGAGCGCAACGCAGTGAGTCCCTCGACGAAAAAGAGCCGGCCACCGCTGCGTTTGCGGCGGTGGCCGGCTCGTTCGTTTTTCGATTCCGTCGTCTATCGAGATCTAGTCCTTGACCTCGAAGTCGGCGTCGATGATGTCCTCGGCCTCGGAGCCCTCGCCCGAGGCGGCTTTCTTGCCGGCGCTCTGCTTGGCACCGCCGCCCGATCCGCCCGGTCCGCCCGGTCCGCCGGTTCCGCCGGGGTCGCCGCCTTCAGCGGCCTGCGCCTCGGCCTGGGCCTGGCTGACCTCCTTGTAGATGATCTCCGAAAGCTTCTGAGCGGCCGTGGAGAGCTTCTCCATGCCGGCCTTGATGCGCTCGCTGTCGTTGCCTTCCATGGCGGCCTTGAGCTCGTCGCGAGAGTCCTCGATCGCCTTGCGCTCGCTCTCCGAGATCTTCTCGCCATGTTCCTTGAGAGTCTTCTCGGTCACGTAGATCAGTTGGTCGGCCTGGTTCTTGAGATCGACGGCCTCGCGCTTCTGCTTGTCGTCTTCGGCGTATTTATCAGCGTCGTTCTTCATGCGGTCGATCTCGTCCTTGGAAAGACCTGACGAGGATTCGATCTTGATCGACTGCGCCTTGCCGGTACCGAGGTCCTTGGCCGAGACGTTGAGGATGCCGTTGGCGTCGATGTCGAAGGTCACTTCGACCTGGGGAATGCCGCGCGGGGCGGGCGGAATTCCGTCCAGCTTGAACCGCCCCAGGGTGCGGTTGTCGAGGGCCATCTCACGCTCGCCTTGCAGCACGTGGATGTCGACCGCCGGCTGGTTGTCGGAGGCCGTGGAGAAGGACTCTTTCTTGGAGGTCGGGATCGTGGAGTTGCGCTCGATCAGCTTGGTCATGACGCCGCCCAAAGTCTCGATGCCCAGAGAGAGCGGGGTCACGTCTAGAAGCACCACATCGTCGATCTCGCCGGCCAGGATCGCGCCCTGAACGGCCGCGCCGAGCGACACGACCTCGTCCGGGTTGACCCCCTTGGAGGGCGCAAAGCCGATGATTTCCTGCACGATCGACTGCACCGCGGGAATACGCGTCGATCCTCCCACCAGGATCACTTCGTCGAGGTCTCCGGCCTTCATGCCCGCATCCATCAGAGCCCGCTCGCAGGGTGCGCGCGTCTTCTCGATGAGGTGCTGGGTAAGCTGCTCGAACTTGGCCCGCGTGATGCTCCTCTGCAGATGCTTGGGTCCAGACTGATCGGCGGTGATGAACGGCAGATTGATGTTGGTTTGCATCGCCGTGGAGAGCTCGCACTTGGCCTTCTCGCAGGCTTCGTAGAGGCGCTGCAGCGCCATCACGTCGTTGCGCAGATCGATGCGGTTCTCCTTCTTGAACTCCTCGGCCACCCACTCCACGAGGGCTTCGTCGAGGTCGTCGCCACCCAGATGGGTGTTGCCATTCGTGGAGAGCACCTCAAAGACCCCCTCGCCGACCTCGAGGATCGAGATGTCGAAGGTACCGCCGCCCAGATCGAAGACACCGATCTTGCCGCTCTTCTTTTTTTCGAGCCCATAGGCCAACGCGGCCGCGGTCGGCTCGTTCACGATACGTTCCACCTGCAGACCGGCGATCACGCCGGCGTCCTTGGTGGCCTGCCGCTGGGAATCGTTGAAGTAAGCCGGCACGGTGATCACCGCTCGATCCACTTTCTCGCCCAGGTAGGACTCGGCGGTATCCTTCAGGTTCTGCAGGATCATGGCCGAGATTTCGGGAGGGGTGTATTCCTTGCCCTGGGCAGAGACGCGAACCAGTTCCTCCGGGCTACCCACCACCGTGTAGGGCACGATCTTCTCTTCCGCCGACACCTCGTTGTGCCGGCGCCCCATGAAACGCTTGATCGAAAAGATCGTGTTCCTGGGGTTGGTCACCGCCTGCCGTTTGGCGGGGAAGCCGATCAGCCGCTCTCCACCGTCGGTGAATGCCACAACGGACGGAGTCAGCCGGGAGCCCTCGTTGTTGGCGATCACTATGGGTTGCGTCCCCTCCATGAGGGCCACAACCGAGTTCGTGGTACCCAGGTCGATTCCGATTATCTTGGAACCCATTGATCAAACTCCCAACTATATCAGGTTCGCTAAAACTCGTTTCGAATTGCGATTAAAGGAGATGCGGAACTACAAAAAATATGCCAATCCGAATTCTTGGGGAGCGGCAGCGCTGAACTCGAGACCTAGCGCTCGAAATTTTGATTCAGCTCCGCATTCCGCGCGCGCAGGATTCCGCCGAGAGCTGCCAATCTGGCACATCAAGGGCACAAAAAAAGCAACGTCTGCCAGATGGGCAGTTCAAGAATCGCGCAGTCCATACTGATTGATCTTGCGATAGAGGGTGCGCTCGCCGATGCCCAGCATCTTGGCGGTCCTCTCGCGGTTGCCGCCGGTGAGGGTCAGTGTGCGGCGGATGCACTCCTTTTCGATCTCTGAGAGCGGAATGCCGGCCAGTTGCCCGAGCCCGTTGTTCACCGTACCGGCCTCTTCGAGGTACTGGGTGGGGATATCTGCCACCTGGAGGACCTGGTTCTGGGAGGTGATGGCCATGTTCTCCACCACGTTGCGCAGCTCACGCACGTTGCCCGGCCATTTCTGACGGCTCAGGATCGCCAGAGCCTCGGGTGAGACACCGGTGATCTCCTTGTTGTAGGTCCGGTTGAACTCGTCGACGAAGGCGCCTACCAGGAGCGGGATATCGGCGGTCCTCTCGCGCAGAGGCGGCAGACTGATGCTGATGACGCGCAGCCTGAAATAGAGGTCTTCCCTGAAGCGTCCCTCACCAACCGCCTCGACCAGGTTCTTGTTGGTCGCCGAGATCAGGCGCACGTCGACGGAAATCGTCTCGTTCGATCCCACGCGTACGATCTCGCGCTCCTCGAGGACCCGGAGCAGCTTGATCTGAGTGGTAAGCGGCATGTCCCCGACTTCATCGAGTAGCAAGGTTCCCTTGTTGGCGTACTCGAACTTGCCGATCTTGCGTCCAATGGCCCCGGTGAAGGCGCCTTTTTCGTGACCGAAGAGCTCCGATTCGATGATCCCCTCCGACAGCGCCGCGCAGTTGATGGCCACGAAGGGATAGGTCTTACGCGGGCTGTTGTTGTGGATCGCCTTGGCGATCAGCTCCTTGCCTGTGCCGCTCTCCCCCTGGATCAGGACAGTTGCATTCGTGGGCCCCACCTGACGCAGCAGCTTGAAGATCTCGATCATCGGCTTGGAGTTGCCGATGATGTTCTCGAAACCGAACTTCTGATCGAGCTGGCGCCGCAGCTCGATGTTGGAGGTCTTCAGCGCCTGCTTCTCCACGAGTTTGTTGAGCACCGTGCGCAACTCGAGGAGGTTGACCGGCTTGGTGATGTAATGAGCTGCGCCCTCCTGCATGGCGCGCACCGCGGTCTCCACCGAACCGTAGCCGGTGACGATCACCACCTCGCAGAACTCCGAGCGCCGCCTGGCCTCCTGAAGGATCTGAATGCCGTCGATGCCCTTCATCACAAGATCGGTCACGATGATGTCGAACTCCTCTTGATCGAGAGCCGACAGCCCTTCCTCGCCCGAGGTGACCACGAAGGGATCGAATCCAACCCGTTCGATCCCCTCGGCGATGACCTCGGCGTGATTGGCGTCGTCGTCGACGATGAGAACCCTGTGCTTGCCGCTGCTCATCGCTGACCACCACCGTCCTTGGCACGCTGAAACTCCGCTCTCCGATCGGGCAGGAAGATGCGGAAGCTGGTCCCCTTACCCTCTTCGCTCTGGAACGATATCTTCCCGTCGTGCTCCTCGATGATGCGCTTCACCATCGGCAGGCCGAGACCGGTGCCCGACCGTTTCGTCGAGAAATAGACCTGGAAGATCTTGTCAGCATGTTCGGCGGCGATGCCTGGACCGGTGTCGGTAATCAGAATCTCCACACCGCCGGTCTGGTTCTTCGTGGCGATGATGACTTCCCTGGTTTGCCCGCCCTCGTCCAGGGCCTGGAAGGCGTTGTGCAGGATGTTGAGCAGGGCGAGCTGGATGTACTTGGCGTCGAGGGGAACCGGTTTCAGTTCGGGATCGAGCAAGGTCCGTACCTGAATGCCATGGCGCTGCGCCTCAGGATCCATGAAGGTCACGAGATCGCCGACGATCCGATTCAGGTTTCCCGTCTCCGGCTTGAGGGAAAGGCCCCGGGCGTAAGCCAAAAAATCGTTAAGTATTCCCTCGAGACGTTCGATCTCTTTGGTGAGCGTTTCGATCCGTTTCAGTGTTCGGCGCTCGCGGGAGCCCTCGGAGTGTTCCCAGTCTTCCTTCATGAGCTGGAGATTGACGCTGATGGTGCTCAAGGGATTCTTGATCTCGTGGGCCAGGCCGCCGGCCAGCGATCCGAGAAATGCGAGCCTGTCCACTTTTTTCTTCCGTTCGTTCATCGTATTCTTCAATTCGTGCCCCAAGATGGTTCAATCGTGACGATATCATGTTGCATAAAGGTAAAAAATACCTGGATAATCTCTGCAGAAAATTGTTATTTCTCTCTTTCGGAACAATTACTGAACCAAATTCGAGCATCTTGCGGCGCACCAGGGGGTAGTGAGCTCTATAACATATGAAAACTAAAGTCCTTAGAGTTGACAATGCTCACTATGACGAGGTAGTGAATCAGGCAGCCGAAGCCTTGCGGCGAGGAGAAATCGTCGGTTTTCCCACCGAGACCGTCTATGGAATCGGTGCCGATCTCAACAATGCCGAGGTCATCTGCCAGCTCATGCGCCTGAAGAACCGTCCCAAAGAAAAGCCATTTACGATCCACATCGCGTGCAAAGACGATTTCCTCAAGCACACACCTGGTGCCAACATCTTTGCCAGGCGGTTGATCGATCGTTACTGGCCGGGCCCCCTGACCCTCATTGTGCGCTCGCTCGAGGGCAACAAGATGGTCGGTCTGCGGCTTCCCGGCCTGAAGCTGGCCCGGGATATCATCGCGCGCTCCGAAGTCACCGTGGCCTTGCCGAGCGCCAATCCCGCCAGTTTGCCGCCAGCCGTCACCGCCCAGGAAGTGCTGGCCTACTACCAGGATCGGATCGATCTGCTCGTCGATGACGGGCCGGCATCGATCGGCGATCCCTCCACGGTGGTGCTCCTCGAGTCGAACAGCTTCCGTATCCTGCGCACCGGTATCATCACCGACGACGACATTATCAATACAGCCTGCCGGAAGGTGCTCTTCCTCTGCACCGGCAACACCTGCCGTAGCCCGATGGCGGAAGCCTTTCTGAAGCACATCCTCGTAGAACGGCTCAAGACCACCGAGGGCCGGCTGCCCAATCACGGCTACTTGATCCGCTCGGCGGGCTTGTCGGCGGTGAAGGGCGAGCCCCCCAGCATGAATGCCACCAAGGTTCTGGCGAAGTGGAACATCCACATCGACTCCCACCGGGCGTCAACGGTCTCCACGGCGATGCTCGAGGAAAGCGAACGGATCTTCGTGATGACTTCGGCGTTGAAGGCGGCAGTGACCGAGATCCTGGGACGCGACGATCCCAAGGTGGAACTGCTCGACCGCAACTCGGAGGACATCCCCGATCCTTTCGGCTCCAGCGAAGCCTGCTACACGCGCTGCGCCTCGGGAATTTACTCCAGTATCCTCGAAATCGTGGATTCGTTATGAAAATCGTGATCGGGTGCGACCACGCCGGGTATGCCGCCAAGCATGAGCTCATCCCGCTCCTCAAAGAGCTCGGGCATGAGGTCGTCGACGTCGGAACTGATGGGGAGGAGTCCTGCGACTATGCCGACTTCGCCCGAAAAACGGTCCAGGCCGTGAGGGACGGAGCGTGTGAGCGGGGTATTTTGCTCTGTGGGACGGGAATCGGGATGTCGATCGCCGCCAACCGCGCTACCGGCATCCACGCGGCGCTCTGCCACAACATCCTCACCGTCCGATTCTCGCGGCAGCACAACGACGCCGACATCCTTTGTATGGGTGCACGCATCCTCGGCATCGAGCTGATGAAAGCCATGGTGCAGGAATTCCTGGATACCGCCTTCGCGGGTGGACGCCACGCGCGACGTCTCGCCAAGATCGAAAACCAGGTCAGCTGAGAGCTGACCTGCGTCGCTGGTCAATGGACATCACCGGCTCTCGCTATCAGAGACGGGTGCCGACTGAGTTGAATACCGGTCGAGCACAGCGTCGGACGGCCCAGAATAAATCGCCTATAACTGATCGAATCTAGCCGATCGACCTTCTCGTTATCTGTTCTTCTTCTTTTTCTTGCGGATTTTCCTGCGCGGGCTGTTGGCGAGCCTGATCGCCTTCAGTCGCTCTCGCTCCCTTCGGCGTTTCTTCTGCGAGGGTTTTTCGTAGTAGGCTGCTCTCTTGATGCCCTTGGTGATTCCTTCGTTGTTGCAAAGCTTACGCAGGCGCCTCAAGGTTTTGTCTAAAGGCTCACCCTCCCTGATATGGATACGGATCATTCAGACCAAACTCCTTTCGCAACTCTCGTGTAACTCGACGAAAAAAAGACTCGCGATATCCTCTATATCCTTTTCACAAAGCGCCTGAGCTTGCAAGCAAAAAGAACACAGCTCCAAAGCTCTCTCAGGTCACGAACTCTCGTTGCTCTTCGGCGCGGATGATACGCAGGGCGTCATCAGGGCTCTCAGCTTCGAGAATATGCTTCCGGGATTCTCCATTGTTCAACAGCTTGGCGATCTCCGCCAGCGTCTTGATATGCATCTTGGTCTTGTTTTTCGGGGTCACTAGCAGGATGACCAGATGGGAGGGTTTGGAATCGATGGAATCGAAATCCACGCCATCCCTGGATATCCCCAGGCTGACCACGGTATCGTTGATGATATTCACGCAACAGTGAGGAATGGCGATACCGTTTTCCATTCCTGTGGACATCGACTTCTCGCGTTCGATGAGCCCGTCATAAATCGGGCCCTTCATTTCGCTTGTGATCTGGCCGCTCTCTTCCAGAACATCTGTAAGTTTTTTGATCAGATCCCACTTGGAGATCTCGTTATCGATTCCAAGAACGATGGCCTTCTCGAGGAGAATTTCTGAGAGTTTCATCTTCGTCGTTCCTCTCAGCCTCACGGCGACACGGGTTTTCTCGTGACAATGCAAAAGTTAAGATCTTAGTCCCACCACTCGGCGAATGCAAGGTCAATCGAGGTGATTTCGGATCTCTTTTTTGATTTTACTTCTTCAGCCGAGCGCCCCTACAACAGGGGTTGGGTTGTTCCGCCCCGTCACCTGGAACCTCGTGCTCGCTTCAGTCTCGCTGACAGACTCGTGCCGAGCTCAGGTCCGGGGCGGCGGCCGGCGGGGGATCAGCTCAGTATCAGAACCATTGGTTGAAGAAACAGAGAACGCTCAAATAGATGATCACCGAGAGAGCGATCAGCCCGATCGGCAAGGCGCCCCGCTCCATGACGTCGAACAGGCCTTGCCTACGTCGATTGCGCTGGATCTCGTCGAGCCCGATGAACAACCAGTAGGGTGTCATCACGAGCAGCGCCACCTGGGTCGGGCCATGGCGGACGAACCGCACCAGGGCCCGCGGCAGGGCCCCCATGACGAGGCCTCCCACTACGACGTTGAGCCTGTTCAGCGTGGCGTCGGCGGCCCGATAGAAGAGACGGCTGCCCTTGCGGTAGAACCAATCGGCATCCAGGTTGATCGAGCGGATCTCGGGAGGATAAAAACCGGCGAAGATCAAGAAGAAAACCGCCAGGATGGCGAACATCAAGAGCTGCAACTGGCCCACCACGTGGCCCATCGTGTACGGCTCGTAGTCAACGGAGTAGGGCAGGATACTGTAGAGGAACCGGGGACAGACGGCGAGGAACACGCAGAGGAATGCGGCGATCGCCATGGCGAGCAGCATGTTCCAGGGCGGTTCCTTGGTACGGATGCCCGAGTCATGGCCGAAAAAGGTGAAAAAGGGCACCTTGATCCCGGCATGTTCCACCACGCCGGCCGAGGCGAACTGCAGAATCAGCCAGATGGCTACGAGATTCTCATGAGCCGATGCACTGATGATCATCGACTTGCTCACGAATCCGCTGAATAACGGGAAGGCTGAAATCGAGGCCGCACCTACGATACAGAAGAAGCAGGTCATCGGCATGGTCTTGTAGAGCCCCCCCAAGTCGGTGCAGCGGCTCTTGCCGGTCATGTAGAGCACCGAGCCGGTGGCCATGAAGAGCAGCCCCTTGTAGAGGATGTGGCAGAAAGCGTGCGATACCGTGCCGTTGAGTGCGAGCTGCGTGCCGATCCCGATGCCGCACATCATGAAGCCCACCTGGTTGATCAGGCTGTACGCCAGGACCCGCCGGATGTCGTTCTCGAGAACGGCGTAGAAGACCGGGATGGCGGTCATGAGGGCGCCGAGCCAGATGAGCAGCTCCGTCCCGGGGTAGGTACGCGCCATGAGATAGACGGCGCTCTTCGTTGTCAGGGCGCTGAGGAAGACCGCTCCGGTCACAGTAGCCTCGGGATAGGCGTCCTGCAGCCAGGGATGGAGCGGCGGGATGGCGGCGTTCACGGCGATGCCGATGAAGATCAACCACGAACCCAACCCGCTGAGCCCGATGAAGTCGAACTCGGCCGTCCCGGTCTGATGGATGGTCAGGACGATCCCCGCGAGCAGGCACAGCCCCCCCACGATGTGAATCAGTACGTAGCGAAACGCGGCGCGCTCCGACTTCCTCGTGCGCCGTGCCAGGATCAAGAAGGTGGAGGCGACGGCCATGAGCTCCCAGAAGACGTAGAGGATCACGAAGTCACCGGCGAAGGTCACTCCGAGCGCACCGCCTGCGTAAACCAGCGCCGAGGTGTGCTGCAGGTCGTCCTTGACCCGCATCGCGAAGAGCACCCCCAGAAAGGTGATGATCGTGAAGATGTAGCCAAAGACCAGGCTGAGCTTGTCCACGCGCAACATCACGATGTCGTAACCCAGCACGTTGAACAGGCCGTGCTTGCCTTCGCCGAGGCTCACCATGCACACGAAGGCCAGAACCGGCAAAAGAAGCATGAATAGAGGTTTGAAACGTTCCTTGACGAGGGGAACGCAAAGACCTCCGATGATCAGGACCAGAGCGGGTGAAATACTACTCATCACAGCTACTCGTCATCAGGTTCGGTATTCTCGGCGTCGTCCGCGATGGGCCGTGGCCCGTCGCCAAATCCAGGGCCATCCACGGCGCCCGGTCCATCGTAGTAATCCTCACCGCGCCGAGTGCACAGGCGCAGGAGTCTGGAGATGAAGATCAACAATGCGCAGGCGACGAAGCCGTAGACCGCGTAGAACGCCGGCGGTCCCTCCCAGGGGAATTCGATATGCTTGTGGATGAAGAAGTCCAGCACCACGAGCACCGCGAGAGAGAGATAAAAGGCCAGCAGCAAGCGCTTCACGTTGCGCGGGTTATCGAATATTTTCAGCTCCCGTGTCATTGTTCTTCATTCTCCGCTCGATCGATGCTCACCCCGGTCAGCCTCTCAATGATGAAAGGAGGTTGCTGTACAAAAAATCCAGATCAGATAGACCACCGCTATGATGGCGACCACAAAAAACGCCGTCCGATAGCCGGGAACGGGCTCGTGATCGAGGATCTGTTTCTCTTCCGCAGTCACATCCAATCCTCCTAACTCGTTGCGGGTAACAAGTCTGCCACCACCATGCCGGCCAGCCTCAGGAAGGGCTGCGGGTAGAAGAAGAACACCATCGACGCCAGCGCGGTCAGCACGGGAGGCACCACACAGCACAGCGGCGCCTCGTTCACCTCGCGCTCGAACTGCGAATCCTCGGGATGGCAGAAGAACGCACGGTAGACGATCGGCAGGAAATAGGCCGCGTTGAGCAACGAGCTGCCGAGCAGCACGAAGAGCATCGGCAACTGATCGGCTTCCAAGGTTCCCAGCACCAGGTACCACTTGCTGATGAAGCCGCCGCAGGGCGGCAGGCCGATCACGCTCAGCGACCCGATGAAGAAGGCGAACATCGTGAAAGGCATGCGCCATCCGATGCCCGCCATCTCGCTGATGTTCTTACGTCCTGTAGCCACGAAGATCGCCCCGGCGCAGAAGAAGAGCGTGATCTTGCCGAAGGCGTGCATCGCCACGTGGGTCATGCTCCCCATCAACCCCTTGGGTGACAGCAGCACCGCTCCCAGCACGATGTAGGAAAGCTGGCCGATGGTCGAGAAGGCCAGCCGGCGCTTGAGCCCGTCCTGGGAGAGGGCGATCAAGGAGGAGACGAGGATCGTGAACGCCGCGATCCAGCAGAGCACGGTCCCCACGTCGAGGGTGCGCAGGAACTCCACGCCGAACACGCCGGTCACCACCCGCAGGATCGAAAAGACCCCCACTTTCACCACGGCCACGGCGTGCAGCAGGGCGCTCACCGGCGTGGGCGCCACCATCGCCGCCGGCAGCCAGGCGTGGAAGGGCATGATCGCCGCCTTGGCGAAGCCGAAGATCAGCATGAAGAGCAGCACGATCAGCGCCGGCTGCGACGCGGTACCCGCCAGGAATCCACCGTCGGTGAACTCGAGTGTTCCGGCCAGGCTCAGCGCCACCAGCATGGCCGGCAGCACCAGGCCGATCGAGGTCCCCAGAATAAAGGTCAGATACTTGCGGCCCGAGATGCGGGCTTCCCCATCCTGATGATGGGTCACCAGCGGGTAAGTGGCCAGCGAGAGGACCTCGTAGAAGAGATACAGGGTCAGCAGGTTGGCTGAAAAAGCCACGCCGATGGTGGCCGAGAGCGCCAGCGCGAAGTACGAAAAGTAGCGCGTCTGGCCGTGCTCCTTGAGACCGCGCATGTATCCGATCGAATAGACCGATGTGGCGATCCAGAGCGTCGACGAGACCAGGGCGAAGAGCATCCCCAAGGGATCGACCTTGAAGGCGATCGACAAGCCCGGGGCGACCTCCACCAGGGTGCATTCGATCACCTTGCCCTCGAGCACCAGGGGGACCATGGAGACAACCAGCAGGAACTTGACGGCACCGGCGGCGAAGGTCCAGCCCTCGCGCAGGTTCTGCCTGCGGGCGGAGAGCACAATCGGCACGATGGCCACCAGCGAGGCCAACACGGCGAGAAGCGGTTTGATCGAGGTTATCGTATCCATGTCTCAACAACATTAATAAGGCCAAACGGGTGCGGTCACTCCGCGCTCAGCGGTCCTGCAGTCATCAGGGCAACCCGGCGGGCACGGTGAACTGGACGATCGAATCGACGATCTCCCCGGTGCACAGCCCCACCACAATCAGGGCCGCCGCCACCACGATCAGGGGCACCAGCATACTGGGCGGCGCCTCGTCGATCGGCTCGACGACCTGCTCGTCGTGCCCGTGCCCGCCATGTTCACCGGCGGCATCGCGATCGGCCTCCGCGGGCCCCCCGTGATCTTCAGGCGCCGCCGGTGCCTGGCCACCCTGCCCGACGGCAGCCGCCACGACGGGTTCGCCGCGCGGTGCGTCGAAGAACGCCAGCTCGATCACCCGGAAGAAGAGCACGGCGTTCACCAGGCTCGAGACGATCAGCGCCCCCATGTAGACCCACTCGCCGGCTTCGATGGCACCCATGATCAAGTAGTACTTGCTGAAAAAGCCGCACGTAGGCGGCACGCCGATCATCGAGAGGGCGGCCACCGTGAACGCGGCCATCGTAAAGGGCATCGTGCGGAAGAGCCCACGCAGGTCCTCGAACCGGCAGCCCTTGACCTTGAAGAGCACGATGCCGGCCACGAAGAAAAGGCACAGGGTCATGAGCGCGTCGTTCACGATGTGCAGCACGGCTCCGGTGATCCCCAGGCGATTGGCCAGCCAGACGCCACCCACCATGTAGCCCACCTCGGCCACGATCAGGTAGGTGAGCATCTTCTTGAAGTTGGTCTGGGCCAGCGCCAGCAAAGAGCCGCCCAAAATCGCGGCCACCGCCAGCCAGACGATCTCCGTGTGCATCGCAAAGGTCTCGAAGGTGAACGAGGGCGAATACACGCTGAACATCACCCGGATCATCACGTAGACCGATACCTTGGTCATCAGCGGAGCCATCATACAGCTCGTTGCCGACGGGGCGTAGGTGTAGGCGTTGGGCAGCCAGCCGTGCACGGGAAAGAAGGCCATCTTGACCCACACCCCCACCAGGATCAGCACGAAGGCCACCTGGATGGCGTCGGTCCCGTAGAGGTTCACCAGGATGCCCTGCAGATCGGGCATGTTGAGCGAGCCGCCCATGATGTACAGGTGGCCAACGCCCAGCAGATAAAAGCACGCTCCGATGGTGCCCATGATCAGATAGTTGAAGCTCGAGAGCAGCGCGCGGTCCTTGCCGATGGCGATCAGGGCGTAGCTCGTGAGCGCCGAGATCTCGAGCAGCACGTAGAGATTGAAGGCATCACCGGTGATCGTGATCCCCAGGAGCCCGGTGATCAGCAGCACGTAGAGCGTGTAGAACTGGGAGATCTTGGCGGGCATCTCCTCCACCACGTGTTGCTTGGAGTAGATCGCTGCCAGAAACCCCACGAAGGCGATAACCACCAGGACCAAGGCGTTGAGATGGTCTACCACGTACTCGATGCCGAAGGGCGGCGGCCACCCTCCGAGGCGGTAGTGGATGACGCCGTCGGTGGTCACGCGCGCCAGCGTCCAGGCCGCGATCACCAGGACCAGACCGGTGGAGATCACCGTCAGTGGAAAGGCGGACCGCTGGCTGAAGACACCTGTCAGGCTGATGACCAGGGCCGTCAGCAGAGGAATCACGAGGAGCAAGACAGGTAGCTGTTCGACGATGTTCATCGGATCTGCTCCAGGATTTCGTCTTCCTCGAGGGTTCCATATTTGCGGAACAACTTGATCACGATGGCCAGCGCCACACCCAGCGTGGCCACCGAGACCACGATCGCCGTCAGCATCAGCACGTGGGGCAGGGGATTGACATAGAGGTTGGGATCCACCGAGTGAGCAGCCTCGGCGAGCTCGTGTCCGTGGCCGGCGCCGTCAGGTGCCGGGCTGTGGTGCTCGATGATCGGGATCGTGGCGTCGCGCTTGGCACCGATCGAGACGTAGAAGAGGATGATCGCCGTCTGGAAGATGTTCATTCCGATGATCTTCTTGACCAAGTTGCGCTTGGCGATCATGGCGTACAGCCCGATCATCATGAGCAGGATGTAGATCCAATAGTTATACTTGGCGATAACGACATCCATCGGTCAGAGCCCCTTGTCATACTTGCCGCGCGATGACAGATTCGCGTAGATCACCATCATGATCGCCATGACGGCGATGGCCACGCCGATCTCGATCCCCAGCATGCCGTGAGATCTGGCCATGACCGTGTCGGTGGCAGGCAGGATCTTGGCGAGCGCGCTGTAGTCCAGAAAATTGCCGCCCAGCAGGAGGCAGATCGTCCCGATCCCGGCATAGATCAAGACCCCGACCCCGCCCAGGATCAGCACCTTCCTCTCGCTCAGGCGTCTCAGCGCGGTCTTCAGGTCGTAGCTGATAGCCAACAGAATGAAGCTGGCGCCGAGCATCACGCCTCCCTGGAATCCGCCGCCCGGGCTGTGGTGGCCGTGCATGACCACATAGAGCGCGAAGAGCTGGATGAAAGGGATCAGCAGGCGCACGATGGTGCGGATGATGACATCGGTGTGGGTCAGCTCGGGATCCATCTCCTCCGGAACCGCGCTCTCTTTGGCGCTGCGCAAGACGCGCAACACGAAGATCACCGCCACACCGGCCGTGAAGATCACCGCCGTTTCGAACATGGTGTCGAAACCACGATAATCGGCGAGCACCGAGGTGACGATGTTGGGAACGGCGGTCTCCTCGAGGGTTTCGGTGATGTAGTGGGGCGAGAGATGCCGGCTCGCCGGCGACTGGGGATCACCCCAGTTCGGGAAGTCGCCTACCGCAACCACCAGCAGGATGCCCGTGACACAGACGGCGATCAAGCCGAAGCCTTTGATTCCCAGGAATTTCAATCTTTGGTCCTCCTCGTGGTCCGGAAGACAGCGGACAGGAAAAAAATCGTGCTCACCCCGGCCCCCACGGCGGCCTCGGTGAAGGCTACGTCCACCGCGCCCATCTCGGTCCACAGAAGGCACATGAGGAAGCTGTAAGCGCCCAGGACCACGGCGGCGCTCAAGAGATCCTTGAGGCAAATCGCGGCGATGGCGCAGATGACCACCAGGGTCAGAATGATGAGATCAAACTGCCAGATCATCTTTGTCCCCCTCTTTCTCCTCTTTGTCGGTCTGCTCCTTGGTCCAGGGCACCGCGCCGGTCTCGAAACCGGCATCGATGATGGCGTGGGTGGCGGTGGGGCTGGCCATGAAGATGAACACGGCGATGAACATGATCTTGAGGCTCACGAGGATCGCGTCGCTCGAGAGATGCGTCACGTTGTGCAGCGCCAGACCGAGCAGGATCAGAAGAGTGGACAGGGTGTCCCCTTTACCCGCGGCGTGCATGCGGCAGTAGAAGTCGGGCAGCCTCAAGATACCGATCGAGGTGGCGGTGAAGAAGAAAAAGCCGGCAACGACCAACAGGATCGTGATCACATCGATCATGACGGGCCTCCTTCGCCAGATCCCGGCTTTCGAGCCTGCGGCGTCAGATTGCGGTGGTGCAGGAAGAATCGGGAGGCGCCCAGGGCGGCGATGAAATTGAGCAGCGAGTAGGCCAGAGCGATGTCCACGAACATGTCCACACGTCCATAGATCGTCCCGATGACGACTAGCAGCACCGTGGTCTTGGTACCTATCACATTGACACCCATGATGCGGTCAATAACCGTCGGCCCGAATACCACCCGGTAGAGGGGCATGAGCATGATGAGCAGCAACCCCACGCCGATGGTGATCAGAAATGCGTCCATCCCTCACAGTTCCTCACGAAAGACATGGGCGATGCGCCTCTCCATCTCGCTCGGCTCCTCGTCCCCCGGGAGGTCGCCGGCGGCCTTGCTGTCGATGGCGTGAACCACGAACTCGCCCTTGGCGATGCGCACGGTGATCGTGCCCGGCGTCAGCGTGATCGAGTTGGCCAGGGTCACCTTGGCGATGTCCTCCTTCAGCCTCGATCGAAACCGGATCATCTGGGGAGCGATCAGGTCGTTCATGCGCGGATGCAGAGCCAGGAATGCAACGTGGAGATTGGCTTTGAAAATCTCGTAGAAGAGCCAGGGCAGATAGAGCGCAAAGCGCCAGGGAATGCCCAGCCCGGTCGTGCCCGTCCGCTCGCCCTTCTTTTGCTGGAAGAGCAGGTCGTGGGAGAAGAGGCTCACCACGAGGCAGCAGATGGCACCTAGAGACAGATGAAAAAGATCAAACTTACCCGACAGGAGCACCCAGAAAGCCGATAGAATCAAAAAGGTATAGATAATCGTCATGCCGTCTTCCTCGGATCTGTTACGACTCTTCGAGGTCAGCTCGGTTCTGTCAATTAGGTTCTTTCAACGGCGGCAAAAATACAGAGAGAAAGAGCCCGCGGGGTTAGGGGCACGGAGCGGACTATGAAACATTGCCAGGGCCGGCATTTCAAGTCGGAACTCGCGAGGACGAGGCGGTTCCCCCTTTGTGACTCCTTTCCCGGGATAGCTCGAGATCTGCTCATCAAAGCTCCTGGATATAGCAAGACGTGGCATCAAGGTTACCGGAAAAGCTCTCGAAATACAGGAATATCTCGCACCGGGACCGTGTCAAATCTTTCGATTTTTCAGTGGCTTGAAAGAATGGCGGGAGTTGACATCTAACGACAGCGCCTGTATGTTCAGCCAACTAATGCTTTTATGTTGGGAGTTACGTGAACGCCTACTGGAGGGCCTTCCGGGATGAAGCTAATCCCTTTGAGTCTGCTGAGCCTTCTGTGCATAGCCCTGATGGTCGCAAATCTCGGCGCACAAGAACATTACGAGATCACAGTCGATGAGAACTACTACTACCTTCAGTTCGACGAAACCAACGGCGTTCCGATCGAAGAGATCATCGATCTGTGTAAAGAGATCACCGGCTATGCAATCAAGTACAACAAGCAGGAAGTCAAGGACCAGGTGATCCTGATCCTCGGTGTCCAGCGCGTTGGGCGTGAAAGCAAGAGCTTCTTCGAGTACTTCCAATCGGTGATGGTGAGCTACGATTTCATCTGCTCGGCTTACGGACCGGAGGAATCCCCCTACTTCATCACGGTCCAGAAGCTCACTCAAGCGGGGCAGCGCACCGGTCTGGCCCAGTCCCAGGCACCGGTCATTGCCCGCGAACGCCTGGATGAGTACAAGGACAACCCGGGCATGCTGATCACCACCACGATCCCGCTGCGCTACATCAGCGCCCGCGACATGATCACCTCGCTCAATACCATGATCTCCCAGGGCGCCATGAGCCTCGAATCGATCCGCCCGGTGGAGAACGCCAACTCGCTGGTCATCACCAGCTTCGCCACCAAGGTCTGGGGCATCGCCAAGCTGATCGAGCTCATGGACGTGCCCCCCTTCGAGCCCGAGGTTCACACCGAGAAGCGCGAGCTGCTGCACGCTGTGGCCGACGAGCTCGAGCCGGTGCTCACCAACCTGATCCAGGCCGCTCAGAACATCCGCCCCGGCCAGCAGCCGCAAGCCCGCTCGGCCGGCGTCCTGCGCGAGCCCGAGCCCAAAATCATCGCCGAGCCGCGCACCAACTCGCTGCTCTTCACCGGTTCGGAGAAGGACGTGGCGCAGATCTCCACCTGGATCGACATCCTCGACGTCGAAGTCGATCCCCGCGGCGACATCCATGTCTACCGTCTGAAGAACACCCTGGCCAAGGATATGGAGGATGTACTCAAATCGGTCATCGAGGGCCAGCAGCAGGCCGGCGCCGCCCGGCCCCCTGGCGCCGGAACATCGGTGCAGCCCGGCAGCCTGGAGGCGCCGGCCCACGTGGTGGCCGACGAACCCTCCAACTCGCTGATCATCACGGCCTCCAAGACCAAGTACGCCCAACTCCTGGAGGTGATCAAGAAGATCGACATCCGCCGCCGCCAGGTGCTGATCGAGTGCGCCGCCGTGGAGCTCAGCACGCGCCTCGACGATGCCCTGGGCATCGAGTTGGCCGGGCTCGACCTCAAGGTGGATGCCGACGGCAACCTGCTCAGCGACAATTACACCCGGCCCTGGGGCTTCTCGAGCTTCGGGCTCTCCGAGTTCACCACCGATCCCGAAACCGGAGTGCCCACGCAGAGGGTGCCCTCCGTAGGCGCCGGATTCACCGGCGGTATCTTCAACGGCCAGGACTTCGCCATCCCCTTCCTGCTCTACGCGCTGAGCAGAACCCAGAACGCCAACATCCTGTCGCTGCCCTCGGTGCTGACCAACGACAACGAGCAGGCGATGATTTCGACCAAAGAAGAGCAGCCCACCTTCGTCACCACTCAGGGCCAGGTCTCCGACCAAACCTCCTTCGACGAGTACCAGGAGGCGGGTATCGTCCTGCAGATCTCGCCCTCGATCTCGGCGGGCAACTACCTCAAGCTCTACGTCAAGGTCGAGGTTTCCAGATTCGACGAAGCCTCCAACCTGAGCCCGCCGCCGAAAGCCAATCAGGAGATCGAAACCCACGTGACGATACCTGACGGACACACCATGGTCATCGGAGGCGTTCTCACCGACAACACCACCAAAGCGGTCAGCAAGGTCCCGGTTCTGGGAGACCTGCCCCTGCTGGGCTGGCTCTTCCGCAGCACGAGCGAGACCACCCGCAAGGTCAACCTCTACGTCTTCATCACACCCCACATCATCGGCGACGATTTCGCCAACCTCGACGAGATCTCGACGCAGAAGAAGAAAGAGGTGGACGCGCTCACCGGCAAGGTTCTGCTCATCGATCCCGATTTCGAGTACACCAATGCCGACAAGCGTGTGATCGACGCCGGAGTCAACTGGATCTTCGAGATACCCTCGTATGCCACCCCCGACACCGGCGATGTGAAGATGGAATATCTGGAGCCTCCACCAGAGGCTAAAGAGACGATGGGCGAGCAATAATGGACGCTTTAGACACGACTCAAACCGGCCAGATAGGTCTGTTCAACGATATCATCGATCTTCTCCGGGAGGAGGGCAAGCTCTCGGAGGAGAAGATCCAGGACTGTCTCAAGACCCGCCAGAAGACGGGGAGTACCCTCGACAAGATCCTGCTCTCCAAGGGGTATCTCACCGAACCGGAGATCCTCAAGATCTTCGGCACCTACCTGGGCATCGAGTACCGCGGTGATCTTCGCGACCAAAACGTGCCCAAGGAGTTTCTCGACGCCGTCCCCGTGCACTTCGCGCGTAACTACAACCTCATCGCGCTGGGCTCGGCGAACGGCTCCTATCTCGTGGTCACCTGCGAGCCCTTCGACATCCACCCCATGGACGAGCTGGCCGCGATGCTCGGCAGCCAGGTCGAGCCGATTCTCGCGCCGCGCGCGGAGATCACGACGCTCATCAACCGGGCGTACAAGAACCGCATGGACGCCGTCGACGAAGCCCTCGATGACCTCGAGGACGAGGAGATCGTCAACCTGACCGCCGAGATGATCGAGGAGGGCGAGGACCTGCTCGACGTGGCCAACAAGGCGCCGATCATCAAGCTGGTCAACATGGTCCTCTTCCAGGCGCTCAAGATGCGGGCCTCCGACGTTCACATCCAGCCCTACCCCGAACGCCTGCAGGTACGCTACCGGGTGGATGGCATCCTCTACGACATGGAATCGGCCCCCAAGAAGATCCAAGACGCGATCATCTCGCGTATCAAGGTCATGGGCAAGATGGACATCGCCGAGCGCCGGCTGCCGCAGGATGGCCGCGCCACCTTGCGGATCGGCCAGGGCGATGTGGACGTGCGTATCTCCTCGATCCCCTCGTCCAACGGCGAGCGAATCGTCATGAGGCTGCTCGACAAGAGCGCCAGGGTTTATCGCCTCGAGGAGATCGGGCTCGAATCCGAAAACCTGGAGACGTTGCGCAAGTTTATCAGCTACACCCACGGAATCATCTTCGTCACCGGCCCCACGGGCTCGGGAAAGACCACAACGCTCTACGCCGGCCTGAGCGAGCTCAACTCCGCCGAAAAGAACATCCTCACCATCGAGGACCCGATCGAATACAACCTGGATGGGATCAGCCAGGTCCAGGTGAACAACAAGAAGGGCCTGACCTTCGCAGCGGGGCTGCGCTCCTTCCTGCGCCAGGACCCGGACGTGATGATGGTCGGCGAGGTGCGCGACGCCGAAACCGCCGAGATCTCCATCCGCGCCGCCCTGACCGGCCACATGGTGCTCTCCACGCTCCACACCAACGACGCAGCCAGCGCCGTCACTCGTATGCTCGACATCGGTGTCGAGCCCTACCTGGTCTCGTCGTCGCTACGGCTGGTCATCGCCCAGCGCCTGATCCGGCTGATCTGCCCCAAGTGCAAGGAACAGGTGGTGCCGGACAAGAGCACCGTCAAAAAGCTCAACGAGGCGGCTATCGAGCCGGATGAATTTCCCGAAGGCAAGGTCTGGACCGGACCGGGTTGCGATTACTGTCTCAACTCGGGATACGTGGACCGTACGGCGATCTACGAGATGCTACCGATTGACGACGGTGTGAAGGACCAGATCATGGACCGCGACGGGGCCAGCTCGATCAAGAAGGGCGCCCTTGAGAGGGGCTCCATGAAAACCCTCAGAATGGACGGAATCAAAAAGGTCCTTCGCGGTATGACCACCATCGACGAGGTTTTGCGCGTGACCCAGCTCGACGTGGTCTGAGCCTCCCTGATCGTCGAGGGCCCCTCGCACTCGGCGCGCCGGATCGCGGCCTGGACGCCAGGTGGATCCCCAGAAGCTCAGGTATAGAGACGGTAGAAAAGAACTCTCGCAATGCCGCTGAACTCTGAAAACTAAACAGCTGAACTCGCGCACGACGGGTTGTAGAGGTTGTAAGGAAACAGGGCCATGCCAGTTTTCGAATACAAAGCATTCACCCACTCGGGAGAGAATCGCAGCGGTGTGATCGACGCCGACACGCCGCGTGAAGCCCGTTCGAAGCTCAAACGCGAAGAGCTCCACGTGGTCAACCTCAAGGAGATCGAGGACGTCGCGAAGGCCTCCAAGGGCACCCTGCACCGCCTCTTCATGCGCAAGCGCCAGATCGGCGAGCTGGCCATGGTCACCCGGCAACTGGCGACCCTGCTGCAGGCGGGCATTCCGATGGCCGAGGCGATGCGTGCCTTGATCGAGCAGATCGAGAACAAGAAGCTGGAGAGCGTGTTCCGCGACGTGCGCGAGAAGGTGACCCAAGGGCTCTCCTTCGCCGAAGCGCTGGCCCACCACCCGGTCTACTTCAGCGATCTCTACGTGAACATGGTCAAGGCCGGTGAGGCTTCCGGAAACCTGGAAGGGGTGCTCATGCGGCTGGCCCAGTACATGCTGGCCCAAAACCGGATCAAGAACAAGATCCAGGCCGCTCTCATGTACCCCATGGTCATGGTCGCCGTGGGAGCCATCGTGGTCATCGTGCTCATGACCGCCGTGGTGCCCAAGCTGGTTACGCTGATCAAGGCCAAGGACGCCGTGCTGCCGATGCCGACCCAGATCCTGATCGCCACCAGCGATTTCCTGGTCAATTTCTGGTACCTGTTGATCCTCGCTGCCCTGGCTCTCTACCTGATCTTCAAAGCGGTGCGCCGCACCGAGCAGGGACGCTACACCACCGACCGATTCCTGCTCAAGGCGCCGATCTTCGGCAACCTGTTCAACAAGCAGGCTATCAGCCGTTTTTCGGTCACTTTCTCCACCTTGCTCAAGAGTGGCGTGCCCGTGCTCGAGGGGCTCTTGATCGTCAAGAATATCGTCGGCAACACGGTGGTGGAGAAGGTCTTGAACACGGTTCACTCCCGCATCCTGGAGGGCACCGATATCTCGTCGCCGCTCAAGAAGAGTGGTGTCTTCCCCCCGGCTGTGGGTTATATGATCGCCGTCGGCGAGCAGTCGGGTGAGCTGGAGGAGATCCTGGAAACGATCGCAGAGGCTTACGACGAAGAGATCGAAATCGCCACCCAGAAGATGACCGCTCTGCTGGAGCCGGTGCTGATTCTCGTGATGGCCTCGATCGTGGCCTTCATCGTGCTCTCCATCGTGCTGCCCATGCTGCAACTGAGCCAGGTGAGCTGAGCACCTCGCGGCGCGGCGGCCCGACGAGGACGACGGTCCCGAGGTTCGAGCATAGGATGCGACGTTGCCCTCTGCTCGTGCTGTTTTCATTCTGCTCGTCTCTGTAGTGGGGATCGGGAAACCTGCGCCCCATAGATCGGGACGCACCCACCCGATCGAAAACGACCGATGACGCTCCCGGCCCGGAGCGATCTGGAACAATCAGTCGGCAAGCCATGAAGTTCAAACCTGTTTTCTACGCGTTTCTGAAGAAGCTGCCCCTCATTCTGGCGGTCCTCATGGCCCCCTTGACGTTGCTGGCGGTGATCCACTTCGAACCGGTGGTGCTAGAATTTTTCCAGCCAGGCCGATCGCCGGAGGTCGAGGAAACCTCGTCGGCCGCCAGCTCCACGAGGACCAGCCCAGGGGGTACGCCGAGCGCGAACGGGATCGATTGGCGCGCCGAAGCTGATCGCTGCCGCACAGCGGACGATCTGGTGCGGCTGGCCCGCCGGGCGCAGACCGCAGGCGCGGTGCCGTGGCCCGAAGTCTTGTACCTCAGAGCGCTGCGCACCGATCCCCAGCACGTGGAAGCCCACGTCGCGCTGGGTGACACGCTCTTCTCGCCCCGGCGGTATCTCGAGGATTACCGGCGCCTCAGCACCGAGCTAGACCAAGCCGACCTCGAGCCCTTCGCCGATTGCGGCGGGCAATGGCTCACCGCCGGCGAGCTCGCGAAGGTGCGCGCGCGCTGGAACGTGCTGAGGCAGCGGACCACGACGACACGGGACGTAGGGCGACCAGATACGGATTCCGGCGCCCCGGCCGGCGGTCCTACGAAGATCGACGCAGACCTCGCGGAGACGCTCCGCAAGCGGCCGATGCTCGCCGAGCTGCTCGATAGCGGCACGCTGCGCGCCGATCGCGGCTATCCGCCATATCTCTTCATCCTCGAGGGACGGGCGCTCCGGGCTAGCGATCAGGCGGCTCCCTTTCTGAACACGCTGAGCACCGATCTCTCGGGCCTGCTCGCAGCCTTCCGCGAGACCTGCCTCAATCCGACCGATGCGGACCGCGTGGCGGAGGAGACCTATCGCGTGGTGGTTCTCGAGAACGAAGACCGGTATGCTGCGCTCATCGAGGAGATCGAGGACTCGCCGGGGATGGCGCGTCTCGCCGGAAGCGACCGAGCGCTTTACGATCCCTTGCTGGGTCTGCTCGTCACCAGCCTGCCCGAAGATCGCATCCTCTACAGCGCCTCCCTCGGCCAGAGGCGCGCGACGATCGCTCCCCTCGGTCGTTTGCTGATCGATCGGTTCTCACGGACCGAGCCCAAGGTGTGGCTGGTCGAGGGGACGGCCCGGCACCTCGCTCTGGGGCAGGGGCTCGATGCACGGGGGGCCCTGAATCTGAACGGGGAAGGCATCCTCTTCAGCGACCGATTCGCCGGCTGGATCGGGAAGGCCGGACGGGGCTGGCCGATCCCGTTGGAGCGGCTCGTAGAGTACAACACCTACACGGGGCTGGAAAAGGCCTGCTCCAACCGACGGGGCCACGAGGGTGCTCTCGAGGCCTGTGCGCTTTTCTGCCGCTGGATGATCGAGACGTACGGCAAGGAGAGTTTCCGCGACTTCGTCAGCGGAAGGCTGGCGGGCCGTTCGGGGAGCAGCGACGTCGCAGCGCTCCTACAGGGCCGCGCCTTCGATCAGGTGGAAGCGGAGATGCGCAAGCGCTTCACGCGGCCCGATCAGCAGCTCGCCGGCTCCAACACCGGCCGATCGTCGTCCACGCCTTCAGCGCGTCACGATCGCGGGCGTAGCGAAAGCTCGGACCGCAAACCGTCGCAACCGCAGGGAGCCTTTTTATCGGAAGAGGAAATTCTCGGGTTTCTCGATCCTGCCGCCGATCCCGAGGTCTTCCGGCCGGTGATCCTCTATCTGGTGAAAAAACACGGCCATTTCAAGGCCTACAGGATCGTGGAGCAGCACCTGGCTGGGGCATCGATCGCCCCGACCAGCGCCCTGGCGGGCGATCTCGATTATTTCACGAGGACCGCAACGGGGCTGGACGAACGCTTCAGGGCGCTGACCGAGAAGAAATTCGACCTGCGCATCGGCAGGATCGAGGCGCGCCTCGAGAGGGTGACCGCCGGCGAGTTGATCTGTGCGGCTCACGACCAGAACATCGACCTCAACGCGCTGCCGCGGGAGTGCTTTCTCACCCGCGAGGGGCGGATCCGATGCCCCTTCAACGCTCTGGACCTGAGTTTCGTGGTGGGACGATTCAAGAACGTTCTGGGCGCCACCGACGATAACGACCGTCTCTTCTACAGCCTGCTGCATCTCTTCGAGACCGACGGTGCCAGGTTCATGAATGAGCTGGCCTATCTCGACGCGAATCACCCCGAAAAAAAACCTCTCGGTGAGCTCTTCTCGAGTTACTCCAAGGCGATTCCCGGGGCCAGCCTGTTCGCCGCGCTGGCCGGCGAAAAGGCCGGCGATCCAGCCGACGTGGTCGATGCCATCTCCAAACCGCTGCAACGCTTGAAAGACGACCCCCTGTTCGATGCGCTCGACCAGCCGCGCCTCGACGGGATCCTGCGCCAGCAGATCCACAAGAGTTATCTGCACGAAAACGAGTACCTCTGGAGCACATACAGCGGTTTCCGGGGTTCGGGTGGCGGCGTCGGAAGCGTGCGCTTCGTCTATGATTTCGAGGACCGTGACCAGCGTGACGATCTCGAGTTCAAAGAGGATCAGGTCACAGCCCGGATTGCAAAGCAGCTCGAGGCGCCCACCGTGCTCGCGCCCGAATCGTTCCGCGTGCTCAAAAACACACTCACCTGCTACGGTTCCGATTCCGTGGCTCTCGAACCGGTCTTCAGTGGCGACATCCGGATCATTCTCAGCATCAGATTCACGCCCAAAAGGGTCAAGAACCTGATGGAGCCCTACTACATCTATTGCGGCTACGGCCTCGACGAGCAGGGCCGATACATCGCCTCCTGCTGTTTGAACGGCCTCGACATCGACGGCACCTCGATCGGGTCGGTCGACAAGCAATGTCCCGAGAGGCTGGCCGTGAAAAAGACCTACACCCTGACGCTCACAGGTTACCGCAACGCCATCGTTCACGATTTCGACGGCGCCACGCAGCGTACAGCGCAGAACGGTCAGCGCAAGGGCAGGGTCTTCCTGTGGGTCAACGGCCCGCGTTGGTTCCATATCGAGAAGCTCGAGGTCCAGGGCGACATCGACAGAGCCTGGCTCGACAGCCGCATCGAGCCGCTGGTGGAAGAGAGGATCGAGAAGATCCTGAAATGACCTGCGCCCCCCCCCATTGCGGTGAGGAGGATGGTCGCCTCCGACCTGGTGCGACGGTTCAAGCGCGTACGATCGGACCGCTCGGGGAAGGTTAAGGCCGATAAAGAGACGGGTCTGGAATATGTTATCATACGGGGCGTCGAAGAGTAAGCGATGATAAGCTCAACGTCAAGGAGACCACAATGTTGCATGTGGGAAGCAAAACCATGAAAAATCGGAACACAAAAAACCGAGGCAGGGGATTCACGCTGATCGAGCTGATGGTCGTCGTCGCCATTCTCGGCGTCCTCGGCCTCGTGGTGGCCACCAATGTGCTGCCCTATCTGACCAGATCCCAGCAGACCGCGGCTAAAGCCAACATCAAGACGCTCTCGGCGGCGCTGAAGGCCTACAAGCTCAACAACTTCCACTACCCCGAAAACCTCGAAGTGCTCCTCGAGCCGGATGAGAAGAACGCTGATGAGCCTTACCTCGAAGGTGACAGCATCCTCTACGATCCCTGGGATTTCCCCTACATCTACTTCCTGGAGGGAAAGAGCAGCTTCGAAATCAAATCACTCGGTGCGGACAATGTCGAGGGGGGAACCGGTGAGGACACCGACATCTCCTCGAGGGACTCCAAACACAGAGATCGATATTAGAGATCGAGGTCAACGATCTTGAGATCTTCCAAAGCTGCATTCACTCTCATTGAGCTCATGGTCGTGGTAGCCGTGCTGGGTTTGGGCATGACCATCGTCTTCCTCAAGGTGGACACCCTTCTTCCAGGCAGCCGGCTCGAGGCCGGATGCAAACAGATCGTCACCGACCTGGAGCTGCTCCGCAGCCAGTCATCGTTCAGCGGCCTTCTGATCTATCTCGAATACGACGTGCCGCAGAACAGCTACCGATCCTATTATCCATTCGTCTTCGACGAGGAAAACGAGATCATCGGCGCCGGTGAGACCGAGATCTTCGAGACCGCCGGCCTGGGCGAAACGGTGGTCATCGTCGATGTGGCCCTCGGTTTTCACGACGAGGAGGAGTCTACACCTTTGAAGCCAACGATCGGCATCCGCCCCGACGGCTCCCTCACGGGTCACATCGTTCATCTCATGAACACCGAAACGGAGAAGCAGATGTCGATCCGGATCTCCAGCCTCACCGGCTTCGCCGAGATCCTCCCCGGGCGGATCGATTACGAGGAGGTGAATGATGGATCGTTTTAGACACACTCGGAGTTCTGGCCCACAGGCTCGGCACCGGCGGGGATTCACCCTGCTCGAGGTAATGGTCTCGGTGGCTATCCTGGGGCTGGCGGTGGTCCCCATGCTGCTCACCCGCGAGCGTTGCTACGACATCGCCTTCGACACCAAGATCTCCCGTTCGCTCCACGAGCTGGCGCACCACCAGTTGGCCCAGATCGCCATGACCGTCTTCCGCGGCGAGGGCGCCGCCGAGATCGAGGGTTATCCCGGTTTCTTCTACGAGTACTCGGTATCGATCTACGACTTCCGTTCCGGGCTGGAGGAGGACGACGAGTACAACAACAACGATCGCTACAACGAAGGGCGTCTCGACACGGCCGATGCGCCGCGCGATGCTGTGTTCGCCGACGAGGATGTGGACGAGGTGGGACCGCTCATGGCACGCCACGTGGTGCTCAAGGTTTTCGCCTCGGAGGAGATCTGCGACGAGCGCCGGGAGTATGTCATCGACACCTATATCCCGCTCCTCATGACCGACGAACAGTACGAGAAAATGACGGAGACCGGAGAAGATGAAGAGCTGTGATCGCAAAGCAGACCTACCGCAACCGTCGCCCCGAGTGCAGTCACCCCGAGTGCAGTCACCCCGAGTGCAGGGGTTCACCCTGCTCGAGGTGCTCGTGGCGATCCTCATGGTCGGCATGGTGATGACCGCCACCTACTCGGTCCTCTTCACCACGATGAGCGCCCGCGACCTGATCGAGAAGAACAACCTGGAGAGCAAGATCGGGCCGTCGATCCTCAACCTGATCGAGCGCGACGTCATGGGCGTCTGGTCCTGGAACATCCACAAGAACGATGTGTTTTTGGGCGAGATGCGTGTCGTCAGCGGCGAGCGGGCCGACTTCTTTCACTTCATCACCTGCACCAACTCGTCCTTCACCATCACTGAAGGTGACCAGCAGTCGCGATCGGATCTCACCGAGGTTTCCTACATGCTGCGCCAGAACCCGCGTAATCCCGACCTGCTCGAGCTCTTTCGGCGCCAAGACTACCACGTGGACGACAAAATCGCCGAAGGCGGCCTCTTCGAGCTGATCTACGCCCGCATCAGAAGCTTCCAGATCACCTACTACGCCGATCTCTACGAGAGCGCCGAAAAGCTCCACGAGTGGGACGCCACCAAGCGCGGTCGGCTGCCGGCGGCTATGGAGATCGATCTGGTGTTGGAGATCGATCCCACCCTGGCGGGGTACACCCTGGACGAAATGGTTCGCGAGCGGCTCTACTATCATCGCGTGCTCTTCCCGCCGCGCTCATCGGAACTGACCATGGGGGTTCGTCCGGTGATCCCTACCTTTGTCGACCCCGAAGAGGCCGGCGAGAATCCCCAGGGGGGCGGAGGTAGCGGCGGCGAGGGCGGCATGGGTGAAGGCGGCGGGCCGGAGGGCTCGAGCGGGCGCTTCAACGGCGAGGAGGGCGGCGAGGGCGAAGGTGGACGCGGACCGTTCGGCGGCGGTGAGAGGCCCGAGGATCCACCGCCCTTCAGGCCGCCACCCGACATGCCACAAGCCCCCCCCGACGACATCGATCTCGACGAGCTGATGAAGCTGCTCGGCGGTTAGATCTACTGCGGTTCGATCACCTCGATCCCCTTCATGTAAGGACGCAGCACCTCGGGGACCTCCACACAGCCATCGCGGGTCTGATAGAGCTCCAAGATCGGTATCAGGATCCGTGGTGAGGCTATGACGGTGTTGTTGAGCGTGTGGGCGAAATGGACCTTCCCATCCTCGTCACGATAGCGGATCTGGAGCCGCCGGGCCTGGAAGTCGAGGCAGCGGGAGGCCGAGTGGGTCTCACCGAAGGACTCACGCGACGGCATCCAGGCCTCGAGATCGAACTTTTTGACCTGCGGCATGCCCAGATCTCCGGTGCAGACGTTGACCACCCGGTAGGGCAGGCCGAGCATCTGCAGCAGATCCTCGGAGTTCTGCAGGATCCGATCATGCTCCTCGATGGAAACCTCCTCGTCATCCCGACAGATCACGACCTGTTCAACCTTCCTGAACTGGTGGACCCGATAGAGCCCGCGCGTGTCGCGGCCGGCGGCGCCCGCCTCGCGGCGGAAGCAGTCGCTCATGGCCGCCATGCGGATGGGAAGGTCTTTTTCGTCGAGGATCTCGCCGGAATGGAACGAGGTCAGTGGAACCTCGGCGGTGCCCACGAGGTTGAGCGGATCGCGGGCCGTGCGGTAGATCTGGTCCGCACCGTAGGGTAGGAACCCGGTGCCTTCCATGGCGGCGTCACGCACCAGGACGGGGACGCTGAAAGGCTCGAATCCCTTGGCCATGATGTGGTCCATGGCCAGGGACAGCACGGCGCGGTGCAGAAGCTCCCCCGCACCGCGCAGGACGTAGTTGCGGGTGCCGGCGATCTTGCCCGCCCTCTCGATATCGAGAATGCCGAGTCTCTTGCCGAGCTCGACGTGATCGAGCGGTGTGAAGTCGAAGGTCCTGATGTCACCGATGCGCCGTATTTCCACGTTGTCGGCATCGTCGTTGCCCTCGGGGGCATCGGGTGCCGGAACGTTGGGCACCCGCATCAGGATGTCGTTGAACTCCCGCGAAATATCGTCCAGCAAGGTATCGTTGCTCTTGATCCCGCCTTTGAGCTCTTTCAGCTTGGCCGCCAGCGCCGGCCGCTCTGCGGGAGGTGCAGCGCCGATCTCTTTGGAGCTCTTGTTCATGAGTGCCTTGAGCTCGTCCCCCTCGAAGATCAGCTCCCGGCGGCGCGCATCGAGCTCCATCAGGCGGTCGAGGTCGACGTTGAACTTCTTTTTGCGGGCTCCTTCACGGACGAGTTCGATGTTTTGGCGCACAAATTTGATGTCGAGCATATCACTCCCAATCGCTGGTGATCGGCTTGCCCAGGAGGTGGTATTTTTTGGTTTCCAACTTAACCTCCAGGTCCAGTCTTTTTTTGTTGTCGTAGGTGAAATCCATCGGATGCCAGGCGCAAGATTGATCGTTGTACCAGTCTTGGAGCGTAGCCAGAGGCATGGGCTCGTTCTTGACGACCAGCTTTTTCGTGCCCTTTATTCGCATGCTCACGAGTGGTACGGGGATCTCGTCGAAGAATTGGGTGTAGATCTCCCCCGACTTGCCGTAGACGTTGATGCTCTTGCCTTCGACCACTAATTTGGCTCCCATCGGCATGGTCTCGAAGGTGTATTTGAAAGGTGCCCCCAGCTCGAGAACCGTCTCTTCGCCGTCCTTCACGAAGAAGGGCTTCATCTCGCCGCGGTAGATGCGGATCTGTCTCAGCTTGTTCTTCTTGCCGGACATGATCTTGCCACCGGCGATCTCGTATTTGCCTACCGGGATGACGACGGGACTCTTGCCGTCACCCATGATCTCGTAGAAGTTACGCGAACTCAGGCGGTCGAGTCCATGAATCAGCAGGTAGTAAGGACGCGGTTTCCCAACGTAGTCGACACTCACCGTACCGGTGGGAGTCGTGACTTCGGTGGTAGTGATCTTTTGTCCGGTGCCATCCGGCTCGATACGGTAGAAATTATCTCCGATCTTGAGGAACTCCGAGTAGGGCACGAACTTCTTCGATTTGCCGACCATGACGGCATCGGTGCCGTAATAGTGATACTCACCGTTAGTGATCCCGTCCTCGGGATAAGTGTTGAAGTCACCGTACAGGCCCGAGGTGTTGTCATCGATGAAGAGGAAGTTCTCGCCGGCCACCTTGCCCTTGACGTAACAGCCGATGCGGGTTCGCACAGCGATATCCTCGTCGCGAGGAGCCAGGTTGGTGCTGAGCGAAAAAACAGTTTCTTGTGAACCAGGGTGACAGACGAAGAGCTGGTACTTGAGCGCTCTGCCCTTGGCATCGGTCTCGAGGGTTTTCAGGAGTAGCGGCTGCGGTTTCTCCTTCATCGTGAGCTCTTGCCGGGTTTTTTCGACCGCATCGATGTCGAAGGTCAGCTTGATCCTGTTGCGGACCACGTTTACCTGGCGGCCGAAGATGTTGATCGGACAGAGGTTAGGCTTGAACTGCATAGGACCGTTGCCCTGGAGATAGGCCTGATCCCAGAGGAGCGGCCGCTCGTGGGTATGAAAGCTGGGAGTGCGGAACTCGTCGAACTTTTTCATGGCGTAGAATTTGAGCGGCCACTCGGTTTTCTCACCGCTCTCGGTAAACTGAAATTCGGGCATGTCGCCCTCTTGCGGCGCGGCGCCTTCTTCACCCTCTTTCGGCTCGGCGTCGGTCGGCTCGCCGCCCTCGTCACGCGGCTTGGTGGGGTCGTAACCTTTGGCGATGTACTTGTCGTACTCGTGCCTGGCCCACTTCTTGTCGGGATGGATGAATTCGAGCTGCTCCATGGCGTCGAGAGCTGTTTTGAGTGCTTTGCAGGCCTCGTAGTGGTCCTTCATAACCTGGCAGCACTGGGCTTGGATCGAGGCGACCGCGCTGATCAGTTCCATGTCTCCGATCTTCTGGAGCCGCTCGATCGACTTGGTGTAGAAGTCCTTGGCCTCCGCTAGGGTGTAGACGTTGTCTTGGGTCTTGCCCTCGGTGAACTTCAAATTGCCATAGTAGTAATCGTTGTAACCGAGGATACGCTCATTGCGCTGCTCCATGGTCAAGCGCTTGAGAAAGGCCAGCCGGGACACGTACTTCCCGCTGCCAGTGATTTCCTTGTACAACTGGGACAGTATCTCGTAGTCATCGAGATCGACGGCCATCTCCTTCTGGCACAGGCTGATGGTCAGGCTTTCGAGCACGCCTTCGGCGTTCTTCCTGGACCTTTTGATGAGCTTGTTGATCTCCCGCTGATCGTCCAGCTCCTTGTGCTTCTTGAAAGCGGTCCAGAACTCGCGGTCCTCGGGATAGATCTCGACGGCCAGGAGAGAGTCGGTCACGATGAAGAACACACAGATCGCTAAGATCAACATATTGACTGGATTAGAACGTCTCATACCCAAGCTTCCTCCAGTTAGACTAGACAGGGCCTCTATCAGAGACACACTGGTTGCCGGCATGCGCTGATTCGCGGCGGCGTCGACCCAACGATCTACCGCCGACGCGCATCACCTTCCAGATCGCTGGCCCTTCCACGCCATCTTTCACGCCTTGGTCAAGAGAGGTCGATTATAATCGACCGTTTGGCAGGTTCAAACAAAGCCATATAAAAGGGATGCGAAGTTCTGTCAGCGGCCGGCCCGTTCCCCTACTTCTTCTGCCGAAATCGACGACTCGTCTCGTTCAGGAAAGTTTTTTCCGCCGCCGTGAGCGAGCTCAATCCCTTCTCGTGGATCTTGCGCAGGAGCCGATCCACCTCGGCCTGGATATCGGCCTCGCTCTCTTCCTCGCGCCTGCGCTTGCGTTCCTTGGCCCGATGAAAGGCGATCTTGACGCGTTGCTCGTAGCGATAATAGAGGAATCCGAAGAGTGCTCCCCCGAGGTGGCAGAAATGCGCCTTGCCGCTCGTCGTGTTGAACAGACCGTTGAAGAGATCGAGACCCACGAAGAGCAGCGCCATGTGCTTGACCTTCATGGGAACGATAAAGGGGATCAAGAAGAGGTTGACCGTTCGCTCGGGCCAGACCATGGCGAAATAGATGACCACGCTGAAAACGGCGCCCGAGGCGCCGATCACCGGAATCTGGCTTCCCGAGAGGGCGCTGAAGAACATAAAGAGCATGCCGCCGAACACGCCGCCGGCCAGATAGAGCACGAGAAACCGCCGGCTGCCTAGACGGGACTCAAGCTCGCGACCGAAAAACCAGAGCACGATCATGTTGATCAGAATGTGGATGATGCCGCCGTGCAGGAACTGGTAGGTGACGAACTGGTAGAAGAGGATGAAGACCTGCGGGCCGAGCATCTTGTGGCAATGGAGCCCCAGAATGGGAACGAGGGGATCCTGGCCGCTCGAGGAAAAGAGCGGCAGACTGAGAATGTTCTGCAGCAGAAACATGACGATGTTGACCACGAGCAGGATTCCCACCACGCTGCGAGGCGTGCTGAATCCGGTGAAGGGGTAGCCTCTCCGCCGTCCACCGGAACCGGAATCTTGCTCATACCATGTCGGTCTCACTAATCACGGTCTCCTCGATACCTGATCGTCAGTGTTCAGCCCTCGCGGAAGCTCTTTTTTCTTGAACATCACCGGGGCTCTTCATATATCGGCATTATACAACGCCGAGCCAAGGAATCATACAGGAGAAGATCCCCCATGACTGCCCGCCCGCTACGAGGACACACGCTCGCCCGCACCATCAAAGAGCGGATCCGTTCCGAGGTCGCCGGGAGCGGATTGAAATCCATAACCCTGGCGGCCATAGATGTTTCAGGCGGCAATGGTGAGGCGCAGGCCTACGCCTCGAGCCTGGAGAAGAGCTGCTCGAGCGTCGGTTTCGGCTTCCGACTCCATAGCCTGCCCTCGAAGAGCTCGGAAGCCGACGTGGCGGAGCTCATCGAGAGACTCAACGGCGATCGCCGTGTTCACGGCGTACTGCTCTTCCGCCCGCTGCCGGACGGTCTCGATGCCAGCGTCATCGCCGGCCGGATCGCTCCCTCCAAGGACGTGGAGGGCATGCATCCCGTGAACCTCGGATCCCTGATCTGCGGGGCTTCGAAGCTGGTTCCGTGCACCGCCTACGCCGCGGTGGCACTCCTGCACACCGTGGCGACAACGTTGCGGGGCCTCGAGGTGGTGGTGGTCAACCACAGCGAAATCGTCGGCAAACCGATAGCCCTGCTCATGGTCCACGAGCTGGCTACGGTCACCATCTGTCACATCGGTACGACCGATCTCGCGGCTCACACCCGGCGCGCTGACGTGCTCTTCAGCGGCAGCGGAGTCCCCCACCTGATCGGCGGCGACATGCTCAAGCCCGGAGGGATCGTAATCGACATCGGTTATTGCCGCATCGCCGCGCCAGATGGAGGAGACCGCGAGAGGGTGGTTGGCGATGTGGATTTCGAGGCCGCCCTACCGATCGCCGGCTGGATCACCCCTGTGCCCGGAGGCGTGGGGCCGGTGACCACCGCGATGTTGCTGTCGAACACGATGAAAGCGGCGTCGAAGGTCAACGGGTAAACGATCGGTTCCGCGTCCACGACCACGCCGGCGCTACGGGCTGCTCACCACGCTGCCGCTGCTAACACGCAACGGGACACTGCAGCCGCAACAGCCACGAAGGGCACTGCCGCTGCTAACGGGTGCGGCAATGCAGCGTCCCATGCTGAGGGTGGGGCTAACTGAGAAGGTTTTTTCTTCCCTGAATCCTTCTTCGACAATCTGCTGTAGCACGTGGAATTGAGTCGTCAGGGGATTCTAGCGCCCGCGCCAGGACGGCGGCTTCTACCTAACAAACTGCTCTCGACACCTGTAAGAAAGAACTCTCGCAAAGCCGCAAAGAGCGCAAAGGCAAATACAATAAAGAGATAGGCAAAGCGGTCGTTGGTGCTGCGATTTTCGTGTCGGAAAAAAAGCCTCCACACCCCAAAAATTCCTTGGCGGCCTTGGCGATCTTGGCGAGAAAAAGCTTGAATCGAATGTTAGTTCCCGGGGAATCTGGTGCTCGCGTCAGGCGGGCTGCCGTCGGATTAAACCTTGCGCACCAACACGAAGCGCGCGGCTTCGATCAGCGCCTCCTTGTAGAGCGAGGATTCCAGGCACTCGAGGCCGTCGAGCCCGGCCTGTACGAAACGATCGGCCTCGCCGAAGGCATAGTCGAGGGAAGCTCGAAGATTAAATTCTTTCTCGATGATCGCGCTCTTGTCGGTCATTTCCTTGGAGTGGAATATCTCCTCGAGACGCTTGACCCCCTCCGGCGGCAGGGTCCGCGACAGGTGCATCAGGGGCAGTGTCATCTTGCCGCGCTCGATATCCGTGCCGAGCGATTTTCCCACCACTTTTTCTTCGCCCACGATGTCCAGGCAGTCGTCGACGATCTGGAAGGCCGTGCCGAGGAAGTAGCCGTAGTCTTTGAGGCGCGCCTGCACCTCGGGTGCGGCGCCGCAATAATGGGCTGCGAGCTCGCAGGCTGCCCCGTAGAGCGAAGCTGTCTTGGCGCCGATGATCGCGTAGTACCGCTCCTCGCTCAGATCGAACTCGTAACGATAGAAGATCTGCTCTATCTCGCCGGCGCAGATCGTGCGCGTGACCTCGGCCAGCGCCTTCGCGGCATCGACGGTGGAGAGGCTGAGCGAAAGCTTGAAGGCATTGGCGTAGATCATGTCGCCTAGCAGCACGGAAACGTGATTGCCGTGAAGCGCGTTGACACTCTCGATCCTGCGACGCATCGAGGCGCCGTCCAGAATATCGTCGTGAACGAGGGTGGCAGTGTGAATCAGCTCGATCACCGCCGCCAGCCTGATATGGTCCTCGTTGAGATCACCGAGAGCTTTGGCGGTGAGCAATATGAGCGCAGGGCGCAAGCGCTTGCCTGAATACTGCGATACGTGAGACACCAGCTCCTCGACCGGCCTGGACTCACTCTCGAGAGCCTGCGAGATGACCTCTTCGACGCTAACGATATCGGAAGAGATTAATCCTTTGATCTGCGCGAGATCCACCTTGAACAACTCCTCTCCTTCATCGAGGTTGGCGGGGAACGCTGGAGATTCCGTGGGATATGGAGGCAGCCCGGTCGTTCTGCCGGTCACCAGGCCGATTTTCAATCTTTCGTGGGTTCGGACTTGGTCTCGGTCACGGTTTGGTTATCGTCCTTTTCGGCCGTCTCGTCTTCGATCTGTTTGACCGAGGTGTCCTTCTCCTTGGGTTGATCCTTCAGCCCCTTCTTGAACTCCGTGATTCCTTGGCCCAGGGAACGGGCCAGGTCGGGTATTTTTCTGGCTCCAAAGAGAATCACAACGAGAATCAGGATCACGATCCATTCCGGGCCGCCGGGCATCCCGAACATGACTTTCCAGGCACTTGCTGACATCATCGGATTCTCTTTTCTGCGCTCAAACTGCCAAAAAGGTAAAGTCCGTTTTCTCCCGCCTCATCGATACCACATTGACCTGAACGTTCGGGAGGGGGCAACCTCACCCCGACGACAGGAGGCTGTCGTGCCAAAGGCCATCGAGAGCGGAGCATCTTTGTTCGATAGCCCAGACGAGGGTACTAGTGAACAGAAAACCGGAACCCATGCAATCAAAAAGCAAACAATTTCCACACACCCCCGGCCATGCCGGGGCATGGCCGGGGGGTGCTATTGGTCTTTCGGGCGTTACCGACGTGAGGATCGGTTTAAGCCAGGCATTCCTTCATCCGCGCACCCATGTCGGCGGGGCTGTCGGCCACGACGACTCCTGCGTTTCTGAGAGCTTTGACCTTCTCCGGAGCGGTTCCCTTGCCACCGGAGATGATCGCGCCGGCATGCCCCATACGCTTGCCCGGAGGAGCAGTCATGCCGGCGATGAAGGCGACGACCTTCTTTTTCACGTTGCTCTGAATGAACTCGGCGGCTTCCTCTTCGGCGGTGCCACCGATCTCGCCGATCATGATCATGCCGTCGGTATCGGGATCCTTCTCGAAGGCGTCGAGGGTATCGATGAAATTGGTACCGTTGATCGGATCGCCCCCGAGTCCGATGCAGGAGCTCTGGCCGAATCCCAGCTCGGTGAGCTGCCAAACCGCTTCGTAGGTCAGCGTGCCCGAGCGGGAGATAACGCCGATGCGGCCCGGTTTGTGGATATAGCCGGGCATGATCCCCATCTTGATCTCACCAGGGGTGATGATCCCTGGGCAGTTGGGTCCGATGAGACGGGTGCGGCTAGCGTTCAGCAACTGGCGCACCGCCATCATGTCGGTGATCGGGATCCCTTCGGTGATGCACACGACGAGATCCAGATCTGCGTCGACCGCCTCGAGGATCGCATCGGCCGCGAAGGGCGGCGGCACGAAGATCAGCGAGGCGTTGGCGCCGGTCTTCTGCTTTGCATCGGCCACGGTGTCGAAGATCGGGATGCCTTCCTTTTCGGAACCTCCCTTACCGGGTGAGATTCCGCCGACGATCTGGGTCCCGTACTCGATACAGGTCTGGGTATGAAACCAACCTGCTTTACCCGTCATCCCCTGTACGATGACTTTGGTCTCTTTGTTGACGTATATGCTCATGGCTCATTCAACCTTTCTCTAGTCCCCTGTTGCGCGAAAGACATACCACAGACACGGTTACGGGCAGGCCGCGCCACCGGTCGTTGCTGTGGGCGGCAAGCTCGCATGGCGACGTCGATCATCCGATCGCCGCCACCACCTTGGCTGCGGCATCAGCCATCGAATCGGCGGAGATGAGGTTGAGACCGCTCTCAGCGAGGATCTTCTTGCCTTCATCCACCTTGGTGCCTTCGAGGCGCACGACGAGGGGGACGGAGATGCCGATCTCTTTCGCCGCGGCCACGATCCCATCGCCGATGACATCGCAGCGCATGATGCCGCCGAAGATGTTGACCATAATGCCTTTCACCTTCTCATCGGTGAGAATCAGCTTGAATGCCGTGGTCACCTGCTCTTTCGTAGCGCCGCCGCCGACATCCAGGAAGTTGGCCGGTTCACCCCCATGGAGCTTGATGATGTCCATGGTCGACATGGCCAGACCGGCGCCATTCACAAGGCAACCGATGTTGCCGTCGAGCGACACATAGGAGAGTCCGGCGTCGGAAGCCTCTTTTTCACGGGCATCCTCCTCGTCCAGATCGCGGTACTCCACCACGTCGCCCTGGCGGAAAAGCGCGTTGGAGTCGAAGTTCATCTTGGCATCGAGCGCCATGACGTCTCCGTCCTCGGTGAGGATCAGAGGGTTGATCTCGGCCAGGGAGCAGTCCTTCTCGATGAAGGCGTGGGCCAGGCCGATCATGATCTTGCCGGCCTGCGAGACCGCCTTGTCGGTAAATCCCAAGCCGAAAGCCAGACGCCGTGCTTGATAGGATTGGAGCCCCATGCCGGGATTGACAGGCTCCTTGAGGATCTTCTCCGGCGTGTTCGCCGCGACGACCTCGATCTCCACTCCACCCTCGGTGGAGGCCATGAGCACCGGTTTTCCGATCTTGCGATCCACGGCGAGGCCCAGGTAGAACTCCTTTTTGATCGCCGCGCCGGATTCCACGAGCAGCTTCTTCACCGGCTGCCCCTCGGGGCCCGTCTGATGCGTCACCAGCGGTTTGGACATGATCGTCTCGGCTGCGGCGAAGGCCTCGTCGGCGGACCGCACCAGTTTGACGCCACCACCCTTGCCCCGGCCTCCGGCATGGATCTGGGCTTTCACGACGGCCACGGCGCATCCGAGCTCGTTGTACGCCTCTCGAGCCTCAGCCGGCGAGGACACCATCTTCCCCTCGGGGATAGGAATTCCGTAGCGTTCAAAGATCTCCTTGGCTTGAAATTCATGAATCTTCATTGATCCTCCCTGACTGAAAAAAACCAGAGATGAAGTGAGACCGTATATGTAAAGAGAGAGACCGCGCCCCCCTCCGATCATGCCCTGTCGAAGGCCATAACATGTTCGGAAAACAAAAAAGGTATTGCCCTCGACAGCTCCTCTGCCGGCAATGTAACGTCACTCCGGCAGAGGCGGCTCAAAGGCAATATCTTTTTTCAGAGGTCGCGGCTCGGTCCGGTCTCGGTTTTTCTCGAGCAATAAAATAAGACGCGGGATGAACGATTGATTGCGCTGATCGGTCGATCAGGGACCCGCCTTCTCCTGGCGGTTCAGAACAATCCACTCCTTCTTTTTGAAAAAGAACCGGTCGAACTGGGGAAAGTATTCGTCTCCAGGCCGGAAATAATGCAGCACGAGAACGTTGTCTTCGTTGATGACTTTGCCAAGATCGGTATACACGCTGTCCCAGAGCCCGAAGATGTGGATCTTCAGCAGGTCGGTGCTCTCATGAACATTCCTGAACAACGCCACGGCCTCGACGGTGTCCCCGCTGTCGAGCTCCAGTCCGCGCAGATCCTGAACGTTCTTGAAATCCCGTCCTTCCTTGGCTTCGATGAGTTTCTCAGCCGCAGGGCTGAACCACTCGACATAGGTCTTCTTGCCCACATCGCTGACAGCTTTCAGGGTCAGATCGAGAGTGAGAGTATCGTCGGTGGAATTATTGACCTTGTAGATCAAATACCAATAAGGAGTGGTTGTCTCGCCGATCGTGACGAGGGCGCGGTCCATCTTGACCGGGGTGAAATCCAGTTGCCAGCGATCCTGGGCCGATGCCAGCGATACCGCGAATAGAACCACAAGGCAACCAAGCACAAATCCTCTTTTCATCGTCGCTCCTCTCGGTAAAGTAAGGCTGCGCTCTGCTCGCGCTTTCAAACCGTAAAAAATCGCGAAAAATCGCCTGCAGGCGCGGTGGCTCCATCAATCGATTTGAAGACACCTGAAGGGTTCATACTCGGATTCGGAACCGACTGTGATCCAGTCGATATCAGGGTATTCTTCGACGAAATCGAGAATATCCACGCTGTCCACCGAGTAATTCTTGGTCACGTAGTTGGTGGCGTAGCGATGGTTTTTGCGACCTTCGTTGTCATCCGCCGCGATCACGTCGGAATCGGAGCGGATCTTGAAATCGATGAGATTGCGGCCGGCATAACTGATTGACGTGGAATCCAGGTTGTCCCAGTCCTCGTAGGCCGAGCCCCATTGACCGTCGATACCACGGTTGTCGTCGTCGGTACCGGGACAGATGAAGACCTTGCAATCACGGCCGGCGACCATGGCATGCTTGGTGCCGCCGCGGGTCAGCACGAGGAGGAAGCGGATGCCCTGTTCCTTGGGCCATTTCTTCATTCTTTGCCTGTAGAGCTCCAGGTTCTCCGAGATCTGTTTGAGGTTGCTCTGGCAGGCGGTCACCTCTCCCTTGTCCAGGAAGTTGATCGCCGCCGTGCTCACCAGGCCGACCAGTAAAGCCATGATGGTGATGACCACCAGAATTTCCACCAGCGAAAAACCCGCCTTGGACTCGGGGACCGAGTGCGTGTTCTGGAAAGCGCTGTCGTGAGAGGTGTGGGGCATCATTTTTGTATCCTTCGCGAACGTTCCGAGGCATTCCGGGCAGAGCTATTCATTGCTCCACCGAAAAGCTGTCTCAGTGAGAGCGTGGCTGGAAAACGAGGGCTCCGGGAAAGGCGATCGGTCTGGTCGATCGCGAAAATCCCGGGTTCCACCTTCAAATAGCCAAGAATCCAACCATTGTAACTGCACGTCCACCCCATTTCAACCACATGTGGAGCAAGGTCTTCGGAAGGGAAAACCGGTGGCGACAGTTGGCGCTATGGCGCCGCCGCCACCGATCGTGTGGTTTTGTGGGCAACGAAGCGCGAGCCTCTCACGCTCGGAAGAGACGCGCGGCCGAGGTCGATGAAAGCACGCCGGAGAACCGCCGTGCCGCAATACAATGCGCCTTAGCGGGTCATCTCGCTCTTCAGGAGTTCGACCATGTCCGTCTTCTCCCAGGTGAAATCATCGCCTTCGCGCCCGAAATGGCCGTGATAAGAGGTTTGCCGGTAGATGGGACGGTCCAGCGACAGACGCTCGATGATTCCCGAGGGGGTCAGGTCGAACTGGTCTATGACGATCTTCTCGATCTTGCGGTCGTCGATCCTACCCGTGCCGAAGGTGTGCACATGGACCGACACCGGCTCGGCCACGCCGATGGCGTAGGCCACCTGGACCTCGACGTTGTCGGCCATGCCGGAGGCCACGATGTTCTTGGCCACGTGGCGCGCCGCGTAGGCTCCTGATCGATCCACCTTGGAGGGATCCTTGCCGGAGAAGGCCCCTCCGCCGTGACGCCCTAGCCCGCCGTAGGTATCGACGATGATCTTGCGCCCCGTAAGGCCGCAGTCTCCATGAGGGCCACCGATCACGAAGCGGCCTGTTGGATTGACGTGATATTTAGTATTGCTGTCCAGGAGCTCCGAAGGGACGACCTTCTGCACCACCCGTTCGATCAGGGTCTTGCGGATCTCCTCCTGCGACACATCGGGAGCGTGCTGCGCCGAGAGGACCACCGCCTCGATCCTCTTGGGTATGCCGTCCTCGTATTCCACCGTGACCTGACCCTTGCCGTCCGGCCTGAGCCAGGGCACTTTCTCTTCCACACGCAACGCAGTGAGCTGTTCCATGAGGCGATGCGAGACGATGATCGGCATCGGCATCAGTTCCGGGGTCTCGCGAACGGCGTGGCCGAACATCATGCCCTGGTCGCCAGCCCCCACCGACCCACCGGTCTCGGCGCGGCCGTTGACCCCCATGGCGATATCCGGCGACTGAGAGTCGACCGACGCCAGCACCGCGCAGGTGTTGCCGTCGATGCCGAATTCGGAATTGTTGTAACCCACGTCGAGCATGACCTGACGCGCGACCTTGTTAAAGTCGACCCACGCCTCGGTGGTGATCTCGCCGGCCATGATGCAAAGGCCCGTGGTGACCAGAGTTTCACAGGCGACGCGCGAATGACGATCGCCTGCGAGGCAGGCGTCGAGAACGGCGTCGGAAATCTGGTCCGCAAGCTTGTCCGGATGTCCCATCGACACCGACTCCGAGGTCAGGAACTCCTTCTTCGCCATAAGTCAACTCTCCTTTCGTCTCTCCTCTCGCTCCTTCGAAATCCGGAGGTTTCCCTGCAGCAACGAGGAATGCAATCCGGACTCCCTGCATTTGTCCCGGTAGCACCGAAGCGCTCTACGCAAAAATCCCAAAAATAAAAGTGAACTTTCATCGTAGGAGGCTTCACACCGAAAGCAAACAGAATAAAGGTTTTATTTGCCCCGCTGGCGACCAAAGAGATCGGTCACCGTGTCCTGAAAGTGCCTGCGGATCAGATCCACATTCAGCTTGGCGGCGCCTTTGGCAGCGGCAACCGCCTTCTGGGCCCGCTGTCCCAGGCGCGTAGCGGCGTTCGCGTCCTCCAGGAAGCCGTGGACCGTACTCGTGAGCGCCTCCACGTCGGGTACCCGTACGGCCGCACCGCACCCCTCGAGCAGGGAAGCCTCCTCGGCGAAGTTGAAGACATGCGGGCCGTAGACCACAGCCTTGCCCTTACCTGCGGGCTCGAGCATGTTGTGACCGCCCACCTCCACGAGGCTGCCCCCCACGAAGACCACATCGGCCAGGGAATAGACCCTCTCGAGCTCGCCGATCGTGTCCAGGATCAACACCTCGCCCCCGCCGATCGCGTCGCGCCGCGAGTTCAGATGCGTTCTCCGGCAGGGTCGCAGCCCGTTCTTGAGGCAGGCTTTTTCGATCTCCGCGACCCTCTCGAGATGACGGGGAGCAAGGATCAAGCGGAAGGTTGGATGCTGCCGTGCGAGCACCGGATAGGCCTGCAGCAGGAGATCGTCCTCGCCATGATGGGTCGAGCCCGCCACGAGAATACGGGCTTTTGCACCGAAACAGAGCTCCCGGCGCATGCGGTGGTCCTCGTCCTCTTCGCTTCCGCCGCGGTCCTCCGCGGTATCGATGCCGTCGAACTTGATGTTGCCCGAGATCACGACGCGATCCTCGGCCACGTCGAGGTCGAGGAGTCGGCGGCGGTATTCTTCGTTCTGCACGCTGAAGAGCGAGATCCGATCGAGCTCGGGAAGAACGCTTCTCATGAAACGGTAGCCGCGGAAAGATCGATGCGAGATGCGGCCGTTCACGATGATCACCTCGGCGTCGTGCCTGCTCGCTTCATAGAGCAGGTTGGGCCAGATCTCGAGCTCCATGAGGATGATCAGACCGGGCCGAATGCGGCGAATGACCCGCCGCACGATGAAGCTGATGTCGAGGGGAAAATAGAAGACGTAGCGCTCGGGGAAGATCTGGCGGGCGATTTGGTACCCGGCCGGAGTGGTGGAGGAGATCGCGCAGGCCAGCGGCCCGAACTCGACCTCCAGACGCCTCAAGAGCGGCTGGATCGTCTTGACCTCCCCCACCGAAACCCCGTGGATCCAAAGCATGCGCTCCGAGGAGGAACGACCGGGGATGAATCCCATCCGCTGCAGCAGTCCGGAGCGGAACTTGCGGCTCGCAGCGATCTTGACCAGCAGGTAGGGCAGAGCGACGAGGATGGTGAGAAGAATGGTCAAATCATAGAGCTGATGAATGAAAAACGACCGCAGTCGGGGGAATACCTTGCCGTCCTGTTGCATGATGAAACGATCCTGCCCGTTCGAAGATCCGTTAGCGGATGCCGTCGATCGAGGCGGCGTCGAAACGCCGATCCGTCGCGTAGCGATCCGCTGGTAATACACTCAAGAGAACATCTCATTTATCTCGTTCCCATGAGCTTGTATCGGCAGCATCGATAAAGGATCTGTCAAATCCTCTGGCCGCAACATTTCTTGTACTTTTTGTTGCTCCCACAGGGGCATGGATCGTTGCGCCCCACCTTGGGCTCCTTGCGCCGGATCTGGACGTTGGGCTTCTCCCGTCCCGAGCCGCGGATGGCCTGGTCCATACCCTGCCGCTGCGAGTCGAATCCCGACATCTGCTCGCGCACGGTTTGTCCCGAGCTCCAACGCCCGGAGAGCTGCCGCTCGTCCTCCTCCTCGACCCTCTTCACCCTGAAGATGTACTGGGTCACTTCGTCGGAAACGGAGGTGAGGAGCATCTGGAACTTTTCGAAACCCTCTTTCTTGTACTCGACCTTGGGATCGATCTGACCGTAGGATCGCAGAGAGATGCCCGCTTTGAGAGCATCCATGGCGTAGAGATGGTCTTTCCACTTGGCGTCGAGCACGTTGAGCAGCAGGAACCGTTCGACGCGGCGCATGTGCTCGGCGTCGATTTCGGTCTCTTTCTCCTCGTAGAGGCGGTTGACCCGCTCCATCACCTTTTGTTCGACCTCGGGAAAGTCCATCTTTTCGAAATCCGAGGCCGAGAAGTCGGACTGGTAGATCATGTTGAGCCGGCTGGCGAATTCTTTCAGCTCCCAGTCCTTCTTGGAATCGCCGAGATAGGTGCCCATCAGGCCGGTCACGTTGTCGTTGACCATGGCGAGGGCCTTTTCCTTCAGGTCCTCGCCCTCGAGGATCTCCTGGCGGGTTTCGTAGATCGTCCGGCGCTGCTGGTCCATGACCTCGTCGTACTCGAGGAGATTCTTGCGGATGTCGAAGTTGCGCGCCTCCACCTTCTTCTGGGCGTTCTCGATCCCCCGGGTGACCATGCGGCTCTCGATCTCCTGGCCTTCGGTCATACCGAGCTTCTCGAGAACCGTCTTGACCCAGTCCTTGGCGAAGATCCGCATCAGATCGTCGTCGAGTGAGAGGAAGAAACGCGACGATCCGGGGTCGCCCTGGCGGCCCGCGCGTCCGCGGAGCTGGTTGTCGATCCGCCGCGCCTCGTGCCGTTCGGTGCCGATGATATGCAGGCCGCAGCGCACGTCCTGCTCGCAGGGCGACATCCCGTTTTCCCCCTCGAGAAAACGCTGATTGATGGCGCCCTTGAAGCACCCGGCGCAGTTGTTGGCCCGCTCTGGACGCTCGCAGCCGATGCAGCACCAGACAGCGCCCGTCTCGGGATGGACGCAGTCAGAGTTGATCACACCTTCGCCGAGCTTGATGTCGGTGCCCCGTCCGGCCATGTTGGTGGCGATCGTCACGTGGCCCTTCTTACCCGCCTCGGCGACAATAGTGGCCTCGCGGGCGTGCTGCTTGGCGTTGAGCACCTCGTGCGTCACCCCTCGGCGGCCGAGCATATCCGAGAGGATCTCCGAGCTCTCGATCGACGTGGTGCCCACCAGAGCCGGGCGGCCGAAGGTGTTCAACCGGCAGATCTCATCGATCAGCGCGTTGCGTTTCTCGGCGAGGCTGCGATAGATCACATCGTTGCAGTCCGCCCGGATCATCGGCAGATTGGTGGGGATCGCCACCACTTCCAGTTTGTAGATCTTGAGGAACTCGCCGGCCTCGGTGAGGGCCGTGCCGGTCATGCCGGCGATCTTCTCGTAGAGCCGAAAATAGTTCTGGAAGGTGATCGTAGCCAGGGTCTGGCTCTCTTCCTTGATGCGGATGCCCTCCTTGGCTTCCACGGCCTGGTGCAGCCCGTCCGACCAGCGGCGCCCCGGCATGAGCCGCCCTGTAAATTCGTCGACGATGACCACCTCGGTGCCCTCATCGCCCTTTTGCACCACGTAGTCCTTGTCCTTCTTGAAGAGGGAGTTGGCGCGCAGGGACTGCTCGATGTGGTGCGGCCAGTCCATATTGGCGCCTGAGTAGAAGGAGTCCACGCCGGCCAACTGCTGCGCCCTCTCGATCCCCTCTTCGGTGAGCGGGCAGGCGTTCTCCTTCTCCTTCTTCTCGAAATCGCGACCATCCTTGAGCTTCTTGGCGATCTTGTCGGCGGCGTAGTATTTCGCCGTCGAGGCCTCGGGCATACCGGAAATGATCAGCGGAGTTCGGGCCTCGTCGATGAGGATCGAGTCCACCTCGTCGACGATCGCGTAGTGCAGGAACTTCTGGACCTGCTGCTCCCGGCTGGCCTTCATGTTGTCGCGCAGGTAGTCGAAGCCGAACTCGTTGTTCGTGCCGTAGGTGATGTCTTTGTGGTACTCCGCCTGGCGCTCGGAGGAGGACATACCTGACTGAATGGCGCCCACCTCAAGCCCCATTTTCTCGAACACCGGGGCCATCCATTCGCAGTCGCGCTTGGCGAGGTAGTCGTTGACCGTCACCAGATAGACACCATTCCCCACGAGAGCGTTGAGATAGAGCGGCGCGGTGGCGACGAGCGTCTTGCCCTCGCCGGTGGCCATCTCGGCGATCTTGCCCTGATGGAGAACGATCCCTCCCAGGATCTGCATGTCGAAGTGACGCATGCCGAGGGCCCGCTTGGCCGCCTCACGCGTCATGGCGAAGGTGTCGGGCAATAGATCGTCGAGGGATTCGCCGTCGGCGAGGCGCTTCTTGAAGGTTTCCGTGCGGAGCGGAAAATCGCTGTCGGCAAGACGGGCATACTCGTCTTCCTTGGCGTTGACCGCCTGCACCAGAGGATCGAGGTCATCGAGAATCCTCTGGTTGTGAGAGCCGAAGACCTTTTGCAGGACCTGGCCGATACCAGACGAGAGCTTGCTGAACATGGCCGTCTCTCTTTAATTCGTGGATCAGATCGTATTCGCGCGTCAAAGAGACGAATCAAACCGGGCCGGTCGACTTTGTCAATCCCTTTCCGGATTTCGCGCAGGGAACGGCATGGCGCCGGCGGCTCATCGTTTGGGTTTGTCCTTCGTGAGCCCGAAGAGGTGATTCACAAAAGACATGAGGGCCTCGGCATGGAAGGGTTTGTGCAGGAAGGCGTCGGCGAGCTCGAGCCGTGAGAGATCCATATTCTGCGTCGTGGCGAGAATTACCGGGATAGACCTGCGGATCTTGTCGCGCTTGAGAAACTTCAGGGCCTCCAGCCCATCCATCTCGCTCATCTGGTTGTCCATGATGATCATGTCGTGACGCTCGGAATCGGCCACCTCCACCGCGTCGATCCCATCGAAGAGGCGCTCCACACAGTAGCCCATCGCCTCGAGGACCAGTTGAATCGTATCGCCGATGTCACGGTCGTCGTCGACGACCAGAATGGTTTTGTTCTTCGGCTTGCGCCGGTCCAGGAGCCTCTGCTCCTGGATCAGGACCGTGAGGGCCGAGGTGGTGGGCAGGTTTTCCTCGGCCCAGAGCCGCTCGATGCAATCCTTGTTCCAGCGGTTGAACTCGCGGATCTTGGAGATCTCCTCGCCCTCTTGGAGGTTACCTTTCAACATGTCGTCATGAGTGTCGACGGAAAAGAAGTACTCGCCTTGAACGATATGCTCCTGGAACACGAACTTCATGAAAGGGTAGCGGCAGTTGCCCATGCGCAGGATGTAACGGTGAATGGTGTGTGAATCGCCGCCGCTGGAGTGCTCGCAGATGGTCTCGTCTTCGAAACGGTCCAGAAACATCGTGATTGGATAGTCGGGATCATCACCCAGATCGGGCGCCTTGTAGACGGCCAGCCCGGCATAGGCAACCCGGTGGTAGATATCCAGGGCCCGCGTGATCATCCCAACCGTGATATCACCAATCTGCACGTTGCGAATCCTCAAAAGCGGAGAGTGCCGATACAGTCCTTCACCGCAACGATCTCTTCCTGCGCGAGCCTCTCTCTGACCCCGTCGACAAGATGCGGAACGGTCAGGGGATCGATGAACGACGCCGTCCCGACCTGGACGGCCGCTGCTCCGCAGACGAGATAGTCCATCACGTCGTCGGCAGTAGTAATCCCTCCCACACCAATCAGCGGACATCTGAGCTTCTCCCAAACCTGATGCATCAGCCTCAGGATCACGGGCATCACCGCCGGCCCCGAGAGTCCTCCGTAGCCGGTGTTCAGGCGGGGCTCGCGCCGCCGCCAGTCGACCGACATCCCCAGGAGGGTGTTGGCGATGGTCAGAGCATCCCCGCCACCCTCGAGAGCGGCTTCGGCCACAGTCACTATATCGGAGACATTGGGAGAAAGCTTCACTAGCAACGGCAATCGGGTCACCCGTCTCACCGAGCTGACGATGCGCTCGATGATCCCGGGTTCCAGGCAAAAGGGCAGGCGGCCACCTTCGACGTTGGGGCAGGAGAGGTTCATCTCCAGGGCATCGATCCCCTCCTGGTCGTTCAGGATGGCCGCCACCTCGGAAAACTCCGCCTTCCGTTCACCAGCGAAATTGACCACCAGACACGAGGTTTTGCCCCTGATGCGTGGCAGGTAGTCGGCCACGAAACGCAAAACCCCGGGATTGGGGAGACCGATCGAGTTCAACAGCCCCGCAGGTGTCTCGGCGAGCCGCTGCGGGGGATTGCCGATTCTGGGATGGTACGTGATGGTCTTCAGGACCATGGCTCCCGGTATGGCGAGATCGAAGTAATCTTCCATCTCGGGACCGAAACCACAGGTTCCTGACGCCGTCATCACCGGATTCACGAGATTGAGAGGACCTAGGCTCACAGACAGCAAAGCAAACGTTCCTTTTTTTCGAGGCTTGGCTTGTTTCTTCGAAGGCAATCATGTCATGCGTCGATCAACAGGAAACCAAACTCGATGAGCGGATTTCAACCCTGGATTCAGTTCATTTGGAAATCGGCAGGAACGCCAAGCTTGCGACCGTCATCCCTCCCGTTCTTTGGCTCTCCGACCATCGATAAACAGCGCGATCCCCAGGAAAACGACACCTAAACAGATCAGGGAGTCTGCAACGTTGAACGCAGGCCAGGGATCGGCCGGCGGGAAGCCCAAGTCGAAATAGAGAAAATCCCTCACCCAGCCGTACAGCAGGGTATCCAGGATGTTGCCCAGGGCGCCTCCCATGACCATGGCCAGAGCGACGATCTGCAGCCACGCGTGCCGGGGGGTGGCAGCGAGGAGATAGAGGATGACGAGAAAAGCGATGAAACGTGCCCCCTGCAGGATGCCAGGGAGGGACGCGAGCATACCCCATGGCCCTCCCGTGTTGCGTACGCTCACCAACCCGAACCAAGGCTCGAAAACCCAAATGACCGGGCTGGCCCCGTTGACCAGGAGATCGCCGGTGTTCTCCACGGAGAGGACGATGGCATGCTTGGTCCAGTAATCGAGAGCCAGCAGGACCGGTACGAGAATCCAGAACAGGAGCTTGTCGGGAAAGAGCCTCTTGAGGATTTGCAGCACGAGACAACCTCGGTCGAAGGATCCGGAAGCGCTCGATCCCTCGGAAGCGGGAGGAAGATCGGACATTACGAAAGCTCCCTCTTGGCCTGGCAGGCCACACAAAAGCGGGTGTAGGGGATAGCCTCCAAGCGGGCTTTGGGGATCTTACAGTCGCAGTCTTCGCAGATGCCGAACGTACCTTCCTCGATCCTCTTGATCGCTTCGTTGATCTCGGAAATAGTGAATTCACCCGATTCAACGAGGCTCAAGTTGAATTCCTGATCGTAGTTGTCGGTCCCGAAATCAGCCATGTGATCCACCGAGATGTGGAGTGAGCTCGGCTTGCAGGCCTCCTCCTCGAGGCGCGAAACATCTCCGTGGAGGACAGCCCGCTTCTGGATCAGAATCTCGCGGAGCTTCTGCTGAATCGGATCCGATACCGAAGCTCGAGCCGCCTTGGGCATCGCTTTTGGAATTGCCTTGGGAGATGCTTTGTGGGTTGCTTTGATTGGGGAGGCCTTTTTCTTCTGAGTGCCGTCGGTTTTCTTGCGCACAGTACTCTTTTTACCAGCCGAGGCTTCCAAAACTCCGGACTTCTTGGCCTTGTCGACCTTCTTGGGAGGTGCTTTGCCGACGGTCGGCTTCTTGGAGGCCGAGGTCTTGCTCTTGGACGGGAGCGGGGAGGTGCCCTTCGAAGTCGGCACCTTGGCCGTCTTGGCCGTCGAGGCTGTCTTGGTCGGCTTGGCTGGCTTGGCCTTGGATTTGGCCTTCAGCGTTGTTTTTTTCGTGTTTTTCTTTTTCGTAACCATCGCTTTTTCAACAAGTAAAAACAAATATGCCTTGAAAAAGCGGCCTAAATCATATAGAGTCCGATTGGACAGTCAAGCAAAAAGTGAAGCCCATATCCGAGAAACATGCCGTGGTCACGGAAAACGATTCCAACAGCCATCATATCAAAGCGTTTCTCGATTATCTCGAGGTCGAGGCCGGCGTTTCCGACCACACCCTGAAAGCCTACGACCAGGATTTGTGCCGTTTTTCGAGCTACCTCACATCAAGAGACATTTATGGTTTTGATCTGCGCGACGGCCATCTGATCCTCGCTTTCCTCCAGGACGAACGCCGCCGCGGCCTGGCACAGCGCAGTACGGCACGCCGCCTCTCGACGATCAGGATGTTCGTCCGCTTCCTGGCAGCCGAGAAGTGGATCCACCACGATTACGCCTCTACCGTGGCCTATCCCCAGTTGTGGAAAAAGCTGCCTGAATTCCTGGCTCTGGAACAGGTCGTGGCGCTCTGCGAAGCTCCGTCGCCGGAAAGCCTCGTCGGTCTTCGCGATCGGGCTCTCCTGGAGATGTACTACGCCACCGGCGCGCGGGTCTCGGAGCTCATCAGCATGCCTCTGGAGGCGCTCAATCTGGACCTCCAGTATGCCAAGCTGGCCGGCAAAGGGCGCAAGGAACGGATCGTGCCCTTCAGCGACCGGGCACGGATCCAACTCCAGCACTATCTGAAACGTGCCAGGGCCACTCTCCTCCAGGTGCGCGGCGCCGATGCAGATCATCTGGTCTTCGTCTCCTATCGCGGGAAACAGCTCACCAGGGATAGAATCTTCCAACTCGTCAGACATTACGCCCGACAGGTGGGAATCGATGGCAAGATCTCACCCCATATACTCCGCCATTCCTTCGCCACGCATCTGCTGGAGGGAGGAGCCGACCTGCGCGTTGTCCAGGAACTCCTCGGCCACAGCAACATTACGACAACCGAAATCTACACCCATCTCGATCAATCACGCCTGAAAAAAGTGCATCGGAAATTCCACCCCAGGGCCTAAAGAGGGGATTGGAAACAAACTGGTAACCAACCTCCCCCAGCCCATCGCTCAGCGTGAACAGGACACTGCCTTGCCCCACTTTCGAGCTGCGATAGCGCTCTTCGCGGCTGTGCGACGGCAGTGTCCTCATCTCGTGTTGGCAGCGGCAGCGTGCCGCAACAGCCGGCTCAGGTCAGGTAGAAGCCATCTTCCTGGTGTAAACACCAGATTCCCCCGGGGACTGACAGGCTCGCCTGAGAGCTGCTGCGAAGCTTGTCATTGTGAATGCCGTATCTTCCACTTCTCTTCAATCTTCGTGTTCCTTCGTGTTCTTCGTGGTGCAATCCAAAACCGACTAAACCACGAAGTGCACGAAGAGCACGAAGTGAGAGCATGCCAAGTTTGTTAGGTAGAAGCCATCTTCCTGGCGCGAGCGCCAGTTTTCCAGGGGGGCTAACATCCAGTTCAAGATTTCCTCTCGCCAAGACGCCAAGAACGCCAAGGAATTTTTGGGGTGTGCAGGCTTTTCTCCAGACAGGAGAATCGCAGCACCAACGACCGCTTTAGCTATTTCTTTATTGTCTCTGCGATCTTTGCGTCTTTGCGTCTTTGCGAGAGTTCTTTTCTTAGAGTCTCGAGAGCAGTTAGTTGGGAAAAAGGGAAGAAAAGCCGGTAGCCGCTTCCGCGAAAAGCGACGAGCCACAGCTCACACGATTACCCCGCTCTTTCGATAGTGCCATCGGTAGCCCGACAGTGATGGAGGGCGGGTTTACCCGGCACTCGTTACTACCATTGGATTGCTCCACCATCCATTCGAACAGGACTGGGCGAGCAATCGGCAGGCGGATCAACACCTGATCGTACCGCGCCGCCCTCCCTCGTCATCGGTGTTCGAATGTTTCATTTCCATCGCCAATGGTTGCCGTCGGTTCTTTGCCTGACCGAAATTGCCAGTCGGGCTACGGTTGGCTGTGACGAATGAGTTAGGTAGACGTCTCGTCTCTTCTCAGCAGCGGCGCCACGGCGCGGGCCAACGGGAGCAGGAGGTTCACCGTATCCCGTCGTGGAAACGTGGTCACGTCGGTTTGAGCGACAACCGCAAGTGCACCGCAAATCTTGCCCTCTGCCACGAGCGGAACCGCTGCGACAGAACGGGCCTGCACGGTATCGCAGCAATCGTACCCACCGCGCAGATCGGTTCGGGCGTCGGCCGACGTCAGAGGCGTTCCCTGCCGAATCACCCAGCCCAGGAAGCAAGACTCTTCCACCGGCCGCGACAGCCCCAGGCAGTCGAGGGTGCGGAGACCGGAAACAGCTCGATAGGTAAAGCTCCGATCGCCCTCGTCGACTAGCGCCAGGAGCGCTGCGTCGGCTTCCATCAGCTCCCGAGCTTGGGTCACGATTTCGATCAAGAGCTCATCTTGCGGCAACTGTGAGCTCGCCGAGGTCAGCCGGCTCAGGAGATCGTCGAGGCGGCGGTTTGAAGAATCGCCTGGAAATCCGTAACGCAGGGCATCGAGGCTCGGCGCTCGCTCGCGGTTCGAAAAATTCGAACGTGGTATGTAGCCGAAGTCGTCGCCGGGGAAGAAGAGATCGTCGAGATCGGTCTCCGTCTCGCCGAGCCCCAGCTTGCCGCAGCAGAGCAGGAGATACTCCCACTCCGCCCGCGAGAGATCGGTCAGCCTGGTTTCGTCCTGGTGCTCGTGCGACCGGCTGCAGAGCCAGAGCGATCCCGGCGTACGCTGCTCCTCGCGATCAACCTCGCTCGAAACATGCACCTCGTCGAGAGACAGCGCCCGCGTCCTCTTGGTTCCGTTTTCGTTTTTCATTGTCAGACCCTGGCCGTATCGCCCCCGCGGATTGCCGTTCAGCAGCGACCGGTTCGATACGTAGAAATCGCATGGACCCTCTCAATCACTCTGCGTTACCTATCGGCCGAAAAAGGCTGGCCGTTGAGCGCTAAGGCACAGGATTAGGTCGGGAACGAATTTTTTTTCGGCAAGAGGTCTTGGAGCGAGAGGTAGAACTCATACGGCAAGCACACACCGTTCGGTGATGCTCACCACCAACGGGTCAACGGCAGCGTCAGACGGGTGGTAGGTGGAGTGTGGGGCGAGTCTGGGATTCCTCTCGCCAAGATCGCCAGGGAGTTTCGGAGTCAAAGAGGCGTTTCACTGCGCACGAAAGCCGCTGAGTCATCGACCGCTTTGCTCATCTCCTTCTCATCCGTTCTTGGCGATCTCGGCGAGAGTCTATTCTTCGGGTCTCACTACGAGGTTGATCAGATCAGGTCATCTGCTGACGTCGAACTCGTTCTTGTGCGTCTTGTCCACAGCAAAGGGGCCGGTCTCGAGATCGGCAAGGACGGAATAGGATCCAGTGCGGGCTGATGGAGGTATTACCCATGAATACCTGCAGGTCCCGCCTCAGCCGTACGAGAAGCGTCCCTTCTTGACGACCTTATTGCCCGGATCCTTGATCTGGATCTCAGGCAGATCGACCTTCTTGCCGTTCATCCGCAGGAAGCTGTAGGTCTCGCCACCTTGGCCTTCGATTGCGAAGCTCAAGTTCGCCTGGATGAGGTTGCCGTTGGGGCCCAACGACGTGTTCACCTTGATCTTGAGGGGTGGGCCGAGGGTCACGGAGGTCGTACCGCTTTCGGCCACGTCGAAGTTCTGGCGGAAGGTCCCGGCACGCCCCTCCAGCTTCCACAATTTGCCTCTATGTTTGCGCAGGAAGTCTGCGTTGCACACCTGGTACCGCCCCGCGGGGATCTGGATGGTCTTCTCGTCCTCGCTCGCGGCGGTGAGCAGGGTGTCGCCCTTGTTCAGAGTGAGGATGAAGCCGGGCTCCTCGAGCTCGATCGTGCCCATGGGGACCTCGGACATGGTGATCCCGATGGTGTGACTCCCACCGTCGGCGTTCATCTCCACCTCGTAGCACCCGTCGTTCTGCAGCAGAAACCGGCTGAAGGGGATCGCCAGGCCGTAAGCGACCTCGGGTTTCATCTTCTTTTTGCCGATCCAGATCTTGTCGCCCTGCGTCCCGCCGCGACCGCCGGCGGTGTCGAGATCGCCGAAAACGGCGTTGCAGTTGGCGTCGAAGACCATCACCTTGCGCGCCTCGCCGTCGAATTTCACCTCGCCCTCGAGAACAATGAGAGGCGTCAGGTAGAGGGACGAATCATTGACACTGTTCCTCATCGTCGAAAGACGTGCAAACACGGGAAAAGTCGGGTAGCCGTTCCCTTCGGGCAGCTTGATCTCCACGGCCGAATAGAGTGTGTCGAAATAGATCCTGTCCCTGGCTTTGCGCTTGCCGTTGACCTTCTTACCGGCTGCTAGATCGCCCTGTCCCTCGACGTCGACGTAGAGATAATCATACCCCTCGCCGTTACCCATCTTCTCGTCGGCGGCGAAAACCACCGCGATATCCTCACCACCACCGAACCGTTGGACGAACTTGATCGGCTGCCGCGAGCGATACTTCGGCTCTCTCATCAGCCCCGAAGGAGAACCCGGTCGCAGCTCGACCTCGGGCAGGAGCTCGATGGTCTTGGCGTTCGCCTTGATTTTCTTGACCTTGAGATTGTACTCTTCGGCTTCAGTCGCGGCGGCCAAGAGCCCGGCGACCAGCACTCCGAAGACGATGGATCGTATCATGACTTGCTCCTCCAACTGGGACAAGCACACTCTGCCGGGCATCTCTCGATCCCCAACGCAAACCCGCTACGGAGTAATACTCTATCACAGAAGCGGGGAAACGTAAATGTTGCAGAAAGGGAGCAGCGTCCTGCGAGCGATCACGAGCTCGATTCATTCTTTGTCAAACGGTCGGCGATGCGCCGCGCCAGCACCGGGCCGATCCCCTCGACCGCCATGATCTCCTCGAGGGATGCCCGCTTGAGCCCCCTCAAGCCCCCGAACCGAACGAGCAGGGTCTGCCGCTTGGCTTCACCGAGTCCGGGAACCTCGTCCAACGACGAAGCCAACGACTGTTTGCCGCGGACCTTGCGGTGGTAGGTGATCGCAAAGCGGTGTGCCTCGTCGCGGATCCTCTGGAGCAGCCGGAACTCTCCCGAGTCCACGGGTAGGTCGATCGGATCACGACGGCCGGGGCGGAAAACGCGATCGATCTTGGCGGCGCCCGGCTGCTCATCCCCGCTCGACGGCGTCACCACGGCGCGTGCCCGCGAATCGCCCTTGGCCAGGCCGGCAATCTCGAGGTTCGTGACGCCGGCCTCGCACGCCGCCTGGACCGCGGCAGCCACGTGGCCAACGCCGCCGTCGACGAGCAGCAGATCGGGCAGGTTGTCCTCGTCGCGGCCTCGCCGGAGGCGTCGGCCGAGAACCTCGCGCATCATGGCATAGTCGTCGGCCGCGCCCACGGTCTTGACTCGAAACCGGCGATAACGGCTCTTGAGCGGTTCCCCGTCCTTGAAATGGACCACCGATCCCACGGCTTCGCTCCCGCCCGTGTTCGAGATGTCGACCCCCTCGATCCGCAAGGGCGCGCGCTCGAGCTCCAACTGCTCGCGTAGCGCCTCGGCAATGCCGGCGGCGATCTGCTTCATGCCCCGCGAGGCCTGCTGGGAGAGTCGGGCGTTCTCGTTGGCCATGTCGGTCAGCTTGGCAGCATCGCCCTTCTTGGGCACACTGATCGCGACCGCCCCCTTCCGGCGGTTGCGCAGAAAGGTCGCGATACCCTTCATATCGGGAATCGCCAAAGGCAGAAAGATCATCCGCGGAACGTGACGGCTCTCGCCGTAGTAGCGCAGCACGAACTGCGAGAGCAGCTCCTCCGGCTCCAGCGGCAGCTCAAAACAGAACGGGCTCGAAGCCACCAGCTTGCCGTTGCGGAAGAAGAGCACCAGCACCTCGCTGATCCCGCTCTCGCGGTAGTAGCCGAGGACGTCGGCATCGTCGTAGCGCGAATTCTCAACCTTTTGCGGCATGCTGAAATGTTCCAGCCCGCGGATCTGGTCTCTCAGGATCGCGGCGGCTTCGAACTCCAGCTTCTGTGCGGCCTCATCCATACGGCGCATGAGCTCGTCGCGCAGCTCGCGCACCTCGCCGCGCAGGACCTTGAGGGCCACCTCCAGGTCGGTGCGATAATCCTCTTCCGAGATGAGGCCGCAGCAGGGGCCGGAGCAGCGGCGGATCTGGTATTGAATGCAGGGACGGGAGCGGTTCCTGAACTCTCTCTCGCTGCAGGAACGCAGCGGCGAGAGCGTGCGCAGGAGCCGCAGGGTGGCGCGCACGGCCCGCGCCGACGAGTAGGGACCAAAGTACTGCGCACCATCCTTGCGGACGCGCCGGATCGGTACAATCGAGGGGAAGGGTTGCTGTAGGTCGACCTTGAGGCTCAAAAAGGTCTTGTCGTCACGTAGGCGGATGTTGTAGCGCGGCTTGATCTTCTTGATCAGGTTGTTCTCGAGGATGAAGGCCTCGTTTTCGTTGCGCGTGACGATGAATTCGATGTCAGCCGTCTTCGTGGCCAGGTGACGGGCCGCCGGACGCGCATCCCGGGAGGACGCGGCGCCCGTCGACGAGAGGATGCTCTGGAAGTAGGAGCGCACCCGCTTCTTGAGACAGAGAGCCTTGCCGACGTAGATCACCTCGCCCTCGACATCCTTCATGAGATAGACGCCGGGCGCCGAGGGGATCGACTCGAGCTTCGTCTTGATCTCTTCGATCACGGCGTTTTCACGATCCATGACAGGTTGGTACCTTCTCTACAAAACCGATCATCCGCCATTCACGATCAGGGATCGACGCGACGAGCCCTTCTTCGATCAGCGGTACCTCAGCTCGAGCTTCTGAAGCTCCAGCATGCGATCGCGGAGCTCGGCGGCCTTCTCGAACGCGAGCTCTCTAGCTGCGGCATGCATCTCCTCCCTGATCTTGGCCACCGCCTTGCGGATGTCTTTCAGATCCTGCCCCTCGGAAATCGTATCCTTCTGGCTCGACACGGTCACGTAATCCGACTCGTAGACCGATTCCAGGACGCGGCTGATGTCTTTCGTCACACTCACCGGCGTGATGCCCATCTTGCGGTTGTAGTCGCTCTGGATGCGGCGGCGGCGGTCGGTCTCGCTCATCGCGTCGGTTATGGAGCGGGTTTTTGCGGCGGCATACAGAATGACCCTGCCGTGCACGTTGCGGGCAGCGCGGCCGAAGGTCTGTACGAGGGAGGTGGTGGAGCGCAGGAATCCCTCGCGATCGGCGTCGAGAATCGCCACGAGAGACACCTCGGGGATGTCGAGACCCTCGCGCAGGAGATTGATGCCGATGAGCGCGTCGTAAGCCCCGCAGCGCAGCTCACGGATGATCTCGGTGCGTTCGAGGGTCGCGATGTCGGAGTGCAGGTACTTCACCTTCATGGCCAGCGACGTGTAGTAATCGGTGAGCTCTTCCGCCATACGCTTGGTCAGGGTTGTGACCAGAACACGCTCACCCCGGCGCGCGCGCTCGTTGATCTCGGACATGAGGTCGTCCACCTGGCCCGTGGCCGACCGCACCTCGACCTCCGGATCGATGAGGCCGGTGGGCCTGATGATCTGCTCCACAACCTCCTTCCCGACTCGCTCCAGCTCGTAGGAACTCGGCGTGGCCGAGACGTAGATCACCTGGTGGACCAGTCTCTCGAACTCCTCAAAACGCAGCGGCCGGTTGTCGAGCGCCGAGGGCAGCCGGAATCCATGCTCGACGAGCGATTTTTTGCGCGATCGGTCGCCGCGGTACATGGCGCCGATCTGGGGAACGGTCTGGTGGCTCTCGTCGATGAAGAGTAAAAAATCGCGGGGAAAATAGTTGATCAGCGTCGCCGGCGGCTCCCCCTCCAGGCGGCCATCGAGATGGCGCGAGTAGTTCTCGATCCCCGAACAGAATCCGGTCTCCTCCAGGATCTCCAGATCGTAGCGGGCGCGCTGCTCCAGACGCTGGGCTTCGAGCAGCTTGGCCTGCGAACGCAGCGAGACCAGCCGTTCAACGAGCTCCTCGTCGATCGATTTGATGGCCCGCGCGAGCCGTGCCTCAGGAGTAATGTAGTGAGACCTCGGAAAAATGGTAATCGCACTTTTCTCTTCGAGAACCTCGCCCCGCAGAGGATCCACCTCGACGATCGCCTCGACCTCGTCATCGAAGAGCTCGATCCGGATGATGCGGTCCTCCTCGTAGGCCGGGAAAATCTCGATCACGTCGCCGCGCACCCGGAAGACTCCTCTGCGCAGCTCGAAGTTGTTGCGCTGGTACTGAATCTCGGTCAGGCCGAGCAGTATCTCGTCGCGATCGATGGTCTGGCCCTGCTCGACGGTCACCGACATCTCGTCATAGGCATCCGGCGAGCCGAGACCGTAGATGCAGGATACCGATGCGATGATGATCACATCGCTCCGCGAGAGCAGCGAGCGGGTCGCCGAGTTGCGCATCTTGTCGATCTGTTCGTTGATCGATGCGTCCTTCTCGATGTAGGTGTCGGTCCGCGGGACGTAAGCCTCCGGCTGGTAGTAGTCGTAGTAGGATACGAAATACTCCACGGCGTTGTGCGGAAAGAGGGCGTGGAACTCGCCGTAGAGCTGGGCGGCGAGGGTTTTGTTGTGAGCGATGATGAGCGCGGGCTTGCCCACGTTTTGGATGACATGAGCCATGCTGAAGGTCTTGCCCGAACCGGTCACACCGAGCAGGACCTGCTCTTTTTTCCCTTGACAAACTCCGCGGGTGAGGGACTCAATAGCCTGAGGCTGGTCTCCGGCAGGTTTGAAATCACTTACGAGCTGAAACGGGCTTTGGGGCATCGCGACTTCCAGTACGCCAATTAGCCAACGTGCGGTGCAAACGACTGTTTCCACGCTGATTATAGCCCTCTCGGTCGAAGACTCAACAGAAGGATGAAAGCAGCGGAACCGATCGAACCGAAGGGAGCCGGTAACTCTGCTCGCTCATTGCCGACCAGTCCCCCCGGTTTTGTAAAATCGTGTCACCTTGCGACGTGATACCGGCCCGTTGCACACGAGCACGCAGTCCCGTCTTGGAACCTGACAACCATGGCTGTCATCATCTGCCCTCAATGCCGTCACGAATACGACGTACCCCTCAAAGTCCTGCAAAGAACGGTCAAGTGCCGCAACTGCGGTCACCCGTTCCGGGCAATCGCCCGCAAATCTGTGGACAAGCCCGCGGCCGGGCGTCCCCAATGGGTCTGGCCGGTGGTCGGCGTCGGTGTGGCGCTCGTGGTGGTGATTTTACTGATGCTGCTTGCCGGCGGAGACGACGAACGGCCGCGGGATGACGCCACCACCGCCGACACCCTGCAACCCGACCCCGGCGACGTCGACTCCGGCGGCTCCACAACCTCGCAGACCTCGGCCGCAACGCCCTCCGCGCCGGTGCGGACCGCAAGGGAGGTCTTCTGCGTCGATTTCGTCCGAGCGCTGGCCGATTTCGAGCTGGACCGGCTCCAAGACATGATCAACTTCTCGGTCTATCACAACAACCAGCGACAGTCGCACGAGCCGCTCTGGTCCGATCTGAGCGAGCTGGACCAGATCCTACGCAAGCAGGCTTACCTGGAGGCGCTCACGAACGACGCTCCCGGCGGCACCGGTTTCGTCAAGAACGCCGCCGTGGAGGCGACGGAGGAGCTCTCCTCCTCGAAGGACCGGGCCGAAATCCGCATGGTTTTGCGTCACACCCTGAACGAGCGCCGGCAGGAGCGGACGTTCAAGCTTGTCAAGATCGGAGAGCGGTGGCTGCTGGCCGACATGAGCGCCGGCCCCGAGTATGGTGGTGATCTGGACGCTGTGGCCGAGGAAAAACCCACGACGCTGGACGAGAAGTTCGAACGCCGGATCAACCCCGAAGGCGAGATCGCCCTGCTCCCCTTCTTGCCCGAAACCACCGAAGAGGAGAAAGCTGGCATCGTCGAGCTGGTGGCACTGCTCATCGGCGATGACCGCAAGCGATCCCATCCGGCCAAGGAACGCCTCATCGAGATCGGCAAGCCGGCCATCCCGGGCCTGCTCAACGCGCTGGTCCCCCTGAGATGGAGCGACTCCGACGACATCGCCAAGGCCAACAAATGCGTCTCTGCGTTGAGGTCGATCACGGGACGGCACTTCGGTTTCGCTCCGGGATTCCAGGGCAACGCGGCCCGCGGTTCGGTGGAAGCCGACCTGTCGCATTCGATCCGCCGCTGGTTCGGATGGTGGCAGCGCTACAAGGACACCTGGGAAGGCCGAGAAGACGAGACCGAGAACTGGTAGAGGACTGATCACCGGGATGGGGCTTTTTTGTTGCGTCCTTCGTCCCCAGAACCAACAATACAATGAATTCGCAATGATCAAAGTGCTGGATAACAGGAGAAGGCAATGACCGAACGGATTGGTACATGTAAGGAATGTGGTGCGAAATACAAAATCCCTACAACATTTACCGGTACCAAGGCCAAATGTAAAAAGTGTGGCGACGTGGTGGTAATCGAGGAGGCCGGAGCGGGCGCCGCCGAGCCACCGGAGCCCAAGGCTCCATCCACGCCGGCCGCGGCGGCCGCGGCCGCCAAGAAGAAGGCACCGGCGGTTCGCGCTGCGGGCCGTTCCTCCCGGGCCGGGGCAGTTCGCAGTCGCGGTGGACGGGCCGCTGCCGCTTCGCGACGCAGACCGTCCCGCGGTGATCGCGCCTCCGGGGACGACGCGGGCGGTTCCCAGCAGTGGATCTGGATCGTTGCGGGCATCTCAGTAGTGGCGATCGTGATCCTCCTGATCGTGATGTTCTCCGGCGGCAGCGATGAGCCACAGCCGGTAGATTTGACCGTGACCGATACGGCGGAGAGTCAAAAACCCGAAATCGAGCCCGAAGAGACGACGCTCGTCGAGGAGCCCCCGGTAGAGGAGACCGAACCGGTGGCGCCTCCCGAGAAACCTGTGGACGAGAGACTCGCGAATCAAGTTGGCGACAAACCAGAGGACGTGGATCCGGTCATCAAGTTCGATCCGCTGCCCAAGATCATCGGTTGCGACGATGAGGTCTTCGAACGCCTGACCTACTGTTTCGAGAACGGTTTCGTCATGGAAGAGCTCCGTCCGTGGGACCGCAAGAAACTGCGCAAGGAGTTCGATGAAGCCGGCAACGAAAGGCTGCCCGTATACATCAACGCATTCCGCAACATCGACCTGCTCAAAGGCGCCGACGTGGCCTTGGCCTTCCGCATCGCCGAAAAGTGGAACGCCTTTACCGGCGCGGGCTTCGCCGACTGTCCGGTGCGAGGCGATTCCCAGTCGGAAACGATGAAGGAAAATCTCGTCTGGAACAGCAAGGCGATCTACAGCATCTATGATCTGTGGCACAGGAAGGCCGATGACGTGAACGCCCAGCAGATCTTCTTCGACAAGATGGACCGGGCCCACGCCAAGGCGGCGACGAAGAAAGCCGCCGAGGACGAGTAACGAGGAGACTCGAATACGCCCGCTCGATATCGGGATCACTGCGGTCGGACAAACCGCGCCTGGCCTCGACCTCTAGCGTCTTCTCAACTCATACCGCGGTTACAACCTATAAAATGACACCAGCGGCATTAGCCGCTGGTGCCATCTATCTTCCAATCTTTCCTGAGGGCTCACTCGAAAACAGCTATTTTTTCATGACCCCTCGGTGCCGGCTCGCTAGACCTCCAGCCGGCCCCCTCACCAGAGGATTTCCGGAGAATATCGGTTCTCGAACACTTCTTTGAAGTCGTAACCGTTGCAGAATTCCTGCTTACTATCCGAGTCCTGCTTGTTGAGCAACCCGGCGTCGACCATTAGAAAAACGATCTCGCCGATGTCTTCGGTCGTATAGATGCCGAAATTGTCCAACACGGTCTTCGCGAGGGGGCCGAACTCTTGGAGCGCGAATTCCTTGACCCCTTCCAGTAGTTCCGTAACGGAAACATGACGCGACATCCCCTTCCGTCGAGCGCATCGAGCACGAAATAGTAGGCCTGAGGCTGATAGCGGTCGTCGCTCCGGACGAGATAATCGACTTTTTGGTTCAGATTTGGCTCGGTCATGCAGTGATCCTCCTGCGGCTCCAGTTCTGTCGCTGAGCGTCAGGCGCCACTATCGACAAAAAGAGAAAGGGCGCCCTGAGCTCCCGGTCGGGTGGAACCCCGCCCTGGGCCGCAACCGGGCAACGCCGGTTTCACCGGCCGTTTTCTCTTCTATCGGTCCTGTTCGAGGAGTTCTTTATCACGGGGAGGTTTTTTTTTCGGTTTAGAGGATTTCTTTTTTTTCTTCGACCGTGCCCGGGGGGGCGCCTGGTTCGTAGGAGGTTCGATCGACACGATTTCGGACTGGTGGATGATCTGTCGCTCACCCGATACGGTTTCCACGACCAGCTTTTGCAGAAGAATGTCTTGAGAAAGGACCTTCGCGCGCCCCTCATCGATCTTGATAATCGCGCCTTTCTTCGGAAGCACGTTTTTGAGCTCTTGATAGACATTGTCCTCGTAGCGCAGACAGCACATGAGGCGGCCGCAACGTCCAGAGATCTTGGAGGGATCGAGCGTCGTCTTCTGGCACTTGGCCATTTTCATCGTGACCGGTTCGAGATGGTTCAGGAAGTTCTTGCAGCACAGGCGCCGGCCGCAATGCTCGTATTCCGCGAGCAGGCGGGCCTCGTCGCGCACGCCGATCTGCTTCATCTCGATCCGGGTGCGGTACTTCTTGGCCAGGTCACGCACGAGAGCTCGAAAGTCGATGCGCCCATCGGCCAGAAAGTAGAAGATGATCTTCTCGCCCTCGAAGAGGTACTCCACCCCAGCCAGCTTCATTTTGAGACCGTGCGCCTTGATACACTGCTTGCAGAACTCCATCTCCTCGTCGGTGCCGTTGCGGTTCAAGCGCGCCATCGAATCGAGGTCGGAGTCGGTGGCGACGCGGAGCACCTCGCCGGCGAGTTTGAGAGGGCTATCCGGTGATTCGGCGCCATCGTTGTGTTCACGAGTACGTTTTTTCCACTGCACCTCACCGTGGTGTTCGATGACATCGCAGAGCGCTTTGCCGATCTCCACCCCGCGCGGCGATTTGAGAAGGCAGTACTGGCCGGCCAAAGGGGATTCACCCTCGGCAACCTGGAAATTGCCGCGATAATTCATATCGCTATATCTGAAAACCGAATAAAACATATCAGTTGTTATACCTCGTCTTTTTGAGCAATAGTGCCGCGCTCTCCACAACCAATCCGGGATCCACGTTGCTCTCGAGATCGGCATAAGCATCCAGCATGCTCCCGTAAGCCTGGAGGAGCAGGATCGGATCATGTCGCCCTTCGGCTTCCCGAAGCCGCGGAAGGAGGTCGTGGTTCCACACCAGATCCTCGTTCCCGCAGAGTCCGAGAATGATGAGATCACGCAGAAAGGTCAGGACCATGTCGAAGAACACCTTGATCCTTCGACGCATTTCCTGGGGCTCCCCATCGACGCGACACCATTCCATCAAATCGATGGTCATTCTCACCGAGGATGGACTGGCCGGGCTTGCCAGGTAGTCGGCGATCAAGGCCCGCGTCCGTTCCGCTCGAGATTCGAGCAGGGTCACCAGCCGACCGGGGCATCCGGTGGCCAGCGTCCGTGGAAAACGATCGTCGATCTCGGGATTCTGGGAGCTGAAGTCCTCCATCTCCGAGTCGTGGAGCCGCTTGAATCGGAACTGCTGGCAGCGCGACTGAACGGTGCTGAGCAGTCTGTCGGGGCGGGATGAGACCAGGATGATCAACGTACCGGCGGCCGGTTCTTCCAGAGTTTTGAGAAAGGCGTTTTGAGCCTCCGTATTCATGCGATCGGCCGGATCGATCAAAGCGACCTGACCCGATCCCTCGTAAGGTTTGGTGGCCAAAGCCGCCATCAGATCGCGCGTCTGGCCGATGAGGATTCCGCTCCGGTTGGTTTCCGGCGCGAGAGTATGAAAGTCGGGATGCACTCCGCCGGCGACGCGCTTGCAGCAGGAACAGGAGCCGCAACCCTGTTTCACACAGAGGTGAGCCGCCGCGATGGCCACTGCGGCGAGCGACTTCCCGACTCCGGCAGGACCGGTCAGCAGCAGCGCGTGAGGCAGCCTTTGCCGCGCCATGAGCCCGGCAATCCGGGCCATCAACGATGCATGACCGATGAGCCCTTCAGACCACATCACTCACCGCCTCCACGACTCTTTCATGAATCTGCTCGGGATTGCCCGCGGCATTGATCACGCGAAATCGCTCGGGAAAGAGTCCGGCCAGCTCCAGAAATCCCTTCCGTACACGCTCATGAAACGCCACATGGTAGCTCTCGAGACGGTCGCGCTGAGTCGAGATGCGCTCCAGGCTCTGAGCCGCATCCATGTCCAGCAGCACCACCCGGTCCGGTAAAACACCCTCGACAGCCCACTCTCCCATGGTGAGAATCATCTGCCTGTTGAGACCGAGTCCGGATCCCTGATAGGCGTAAGTCGAGTAGTAAAAGCGTTCTAGAACAACGACACAACCCTCTTCGAGAGCCGGCAGGACCTCCTCGTGAAAGAGCTGCGCCCTCGAAGCGTTAAAGAGGAAGGCTTCCGAGGTCGGACAGATCGCCACATCTCCTTTCTGTGGGACCTCGAGTAGCAGGTTGCGTATTGCTTCCCCCAGAGCCGTCGACCCGGGCTCCCGTAGATGCAGGACAGCAGAAGCGCCTCCGTCCAAAACCTCTCGCCTGCGCTTCTCCAAAAAATGATGGAGTTTTTCGGCCTGAGTGGTCTTACCGGTGCCGTCACATCCTTCGATTACGATCAATCGACCTCTCATAGGTCATCCATTGTATAGAAGCGAACGCCGAATCAAAGCGGAAAGGCTCCCGCCCAGAGGAAGAGATCGATCTCGATGACACCCGCGTATCGGCAGGCGCATCGAACCGTTTAAAAAGTGTTGAAAAAGTTTTCCACAATCAGATCAGGGACATTACGGATCAGCTGTAAGCATTTATCGTACGCAAACTTACAACGCCACTTACCGATCCCTATCGTAAACCCCGGAAACAATAGAGAGTTACAGTATGTGGAAAACGCGGGGAAAACCCTGATTATACACCGTGCCGAATTAGAACAGGTGGCGCTGCCCTCCATCGATATCTGACTGCAGATCGAGGATGAGATTGTCGAAGCGGGCCTCGTCACGCCGTCGCTGCTCGACGCGCCTCTTTGCATAGGGCACGATGGAGGGCGAAATGTTGCCGAGCCACCGCGTGATGCGCCGCGACGAGATCTTGAGCAGGGTCGATGCCAGATAAATGACGAGGTAGCGCGCCTCGACCACTTTTCGCACCTTGGATGCCGAGGTGATCATCTCCCGTTCGACACCGGTGGCTTCGACGACGAGCTCGATGATCCGCTCGACCCGATCCTCGATCCCGGCGGCTTCCGACTCGTAGGTCGGAAAGTGGGCCCTGAAAAACTGGGCTGTTGGCGCCTCATTGCGTTCTTCGGCATAACCGACGACCTTGCGGATGAGCCGCATCTGTTCGTCGATCCCAAGGCCTTTGAGACGGGCGATGGTCTCGAGAAGGGTCGGCGGCGCTGTCAAGCCTTCGGCCCTGATCTTCTGGGCGTTGATCTCCACGATCGATCCGACGCTGTATCCGAGTATGGAGATCACCATGCCGGAGAGGCAGAACGAAGCCAGAGAATCGTCGAAATATTCGATGTCACGGGGATGGTGGCGGGAGACCAGGATCACCTGGCGCTGGCGCTCCCCCAGATACTTGAGGATCGACAGGAACTCGAGCTGGGTCTTGATCTTGCCCTTTAGACGGTGGATCTCGTCCAGAACGAGAAGATCGGTTCTCAGGATCTCGCCTCGAAAACGGACCCGATCGCCGCCGCGCGCGGCCTTTCTGAACTCGCTGGCGAAGGCCAGCGCGTCGACCATCCTGATCGACGAGAAGAAGCTGGTCTGCTTGGCCTGGCAGAGGAACTGCCGCACCAAGTGGGACTTGCCGGTGCCAGGCGGGCCGTAAAAGAAGAGCGGACTAAAAGTGCATGCCGGAGCATCGTGCAGCACCTTCTCGAAGGCCGAGCAGGCGATCTTGTTTTCTGGACGCACGACGAAAGGGCCGGGGATCTGCTCGTCGTGCTCGCTCGGTGTCAGCCTCGACGGTTTCGTGCCCGCTGGATCGGTCTTCATCTCGTTCATGAGGCGATAGAGATAGCCGTCGATCTTGATGAGGATCTTGACCGGGCTGCCGGTGATCTCCTGGAAGAGCTCCTCGATTTCGTGAACGTATTTTTTCTCGAGCCACTCCCGGACGAAGAGGTTGGGCACTCCTAGGACGAAGACGCCTCGTGAGAAGCTGAGCGGCCGGGTGTGTTTGAACCATAGATCCCTCAGCACCGTGCTGTGACGGCTGGCGAATCCTTCACAAACCTGTTCCCAGAGGTTTAAGGTCAACAGATTCAAGCCAGTTCCTGCTCTTTTGATCTTTTTCCCCCGCGCACGTTCCTGTCGGATCCTTGCTTCGGGGGACTATGGTATAGAGCCGCACGGGTGGAGTCAAGGAGGTGCCGAAGAAGGGTTCGGGGGTCAGGGTTCGGAATGAAAAAACCGACTCAGACACCCCATACCTTAGCGTCGAACACTGCCTTGCCGCACCTTTTAGCAGCGGTAGCGTCCTTCGCGGCTTTGCGGCGGCAGTGTTCCGTTTCGTGTTAGCAGCGGCAGCTTTCCGAAACAGCAGGCTCAGGTGAGGTCAACAGATCTGCGCAGCTCAGAGGTCCAACTCCTCCAGCATCTCCCGGGCTTCGGGATGATCGGGGTTGGAAACGATCGCCTGCTCGAGCTCGGCCCTGGCTTCCTCGAGACGCTCGAGCTCGATCAGCGCGGTGGCTCTCAGCACATGTATCTCGGCCAGCGTATCGTAGTCTTCTCCCATCTCCATCACGTCCGTCAGCTCGGGCCTCTCGAGTGAAGGATCCAGGACCAGGGCGACTTCGAGCTCGGCGAGGGCTTCCTCGAAACGCTCCGTGGCGATAAGGCTCCTTCCCAGGTCGAGATGGAGAGAACGTACAAAGGGGTCGATCTCCAGGGCTTCACGCACGATCGGCAGGAGAGACTCGTGATCGTCCAGCTCGCGGTAGTGGCTCACGAGCTGAGCACGATGCACGAAATCGTGCTCCACCATCCGGGTGAATCGTTCGAGACACTCGACCCCCTTGCCGAGTTCCTCCTCCTCGAGGTAGAGCTCGGCGAGTAGCAGGTCGGGGGCATCCTGCGCCACGTATTGGGGGAATGCCGCTCGCGCCCGCTCCAGGTAGGCGATCGCGCCCGCGTTGTCGCCCCTGTCCCTTATGAGCTGCCCCAGGGCGAGCAGCGTCCAGAATTCGTCGCCACCCTGCTCCAGGCTGGCCACGAAACGCTCCTCGGCGCGCTCGGTACGGTTCTCCCGCAGATCCAGCGTCGCCGCGAGGCGTAGCGCGGCGGCCGACCGCGGGGCGATCTTCTGCAGCTTGTGCAGGTAGTACCGCGCGTCGATGAGCTTGTCCTGATCGAGGCAGGCCCAGGCGGCCCTGGCCAGCAGCTCGGGATCATCCGGCGATTCTTTGGCGGCAGCGATGATCGTCCAGCGCATGGATTCCCCGTATCGGGGGCGCATCCTGACGGTGTTCAACACCTCGTCGCCGACCCAATGGCGGAACGCCGCGTCGAGGCCCGAGCACTGCGGGCCCACATGCTCGGCACCCAAAACGGAGGTGAAGGCCTCCTCCGTGTCCAGGTCGCGGCTGTAGGCACGCAGAATATCGAGCAGCGGCCTCCAGCCGAATCGCTCGTCGAGGTAGCGCACGAAGAGACCCGCCTGGTAGTAGGCGAAGAGCACCCGTGGCGAGGCGAAGGCGGCATTGAACTCCTCGATCGGAATCAGCACATCGTTGTGGTAGGCGTCGAAAAGCTCCTGCAGCATATCCCGTCGCCACGTTTCACGGGCTTCGTGTTCCTCGAAGACCGAAAACCCCTCGGAGAGCCAACGCGGCACCCGGTGCTCCGAGAGTTTGAGCGTGAACACGTGGGCCAGCTCGTGATGCAAGGTACAGGACCAGACGAAGTTGCCCCGGAAGGGCAAGGCCCGCGGCGACAGGAGGGTCACCACATCACCGAAACACGCGCCCAGGGCACCCAGGCCGGAAAATCCGACGGTGCGCACGCCGAAGTCCTCGAAATCGGCGAACGATTCGATGAGGATCGGTCCTTCAGGCGAGAGCTCGTATTTCTGCTCGAAATAGAGCCAGCTCCGATCGAAGGCCTCCGGCAGGTAGTGCTTCATCACCTGCCACTCCTCGTACTCGGCATAGTAGATCGCCTTGCCGATGCGTTCGCGGTGTTTCTCCTCGAGCTCGGTCAGGACCTTGAGCATGTTGTAGCGCCAGGGATACGGGAAATCATCGCGTTCTTCCGATTGGCGCAGGATCCGCTTGGCCTCCGATTCGAGCCCCAGATTGGCAAGGGTGCGCCCCAGTGCGATATAAGCCGGACGAAAATCGGGATCGATCTCGATCGACTGCTCCAGGAAACCCTTGGCTTCGTAGAACCGATAGTGGTCGAGAAGCGTCTCGCCCACCGTAAAATAGGCGGCGCCGTAGAGCCGATCCACCTCGAGCGCCGCCGCGAGAGCCTGGTCGCGCTCGACGTTCTCACCTTGCAGCGCGTGCAGGGCTGCCTCGTATGCCAGGAGCTGCTTGTCACGCGGATTCCGTGTCAGCCCGCGGTCGATGAGCTTGCGCGCCTCGGCGAACCGGTTGTTCCTCAGAAGCAGGTGGGTCTTGAACGCCAGGGCCCCCCCGTGATGCGGATTCAGGAGCAGTGCGCGGTCGCAGTCCTCGACGGCGGCGCCGACGCGTTGACCGTAGAGCCGCGTCCTGGCACGCTCGAGGAGCGCGTCGGGATGATTGGGGTTGATTCTGAAGAGATCGTTGAAGGCCTTGAGGGCCCGATTTCCCGAGTCGAGCCGGGTCAGCCGGAAAAGCTTTCCCAGGAAGAGCAGGGCTTCCCAGTGCTGATAGCGATAGCTGCTTCCGATCCGTCCGTTGAGGTTCTCGTCGGCATAAACGGCGGCGCGCGCGGCATTCTCGAGGTCTCCGAGCACGACAAAGAGCCGGCCCAGCGCCAGCTTCTCCCATCCGTTCATCTGCCGGAAACCACGAGCCGGCAGAACCGCCTCGGCGAGTTCCCGAGCCTCCTGGCGCTGGCCGGACTCGAAGAGCGCCCGGGCCAGAGCGGCGCGGATAACGAGGCCGGAGGGATTGCGCTCGAGCTCCTTTGCGAGTTTTTCCGCGGCCTCGTCATACCTGCCGCGGGCCTGGAGAGCTTCGGCCTGCACGAGCGCCGCACCGATGCTCTGCGGCTCCGCCACGAGCCAGCGCTCGGCCAGAGCGAACGCTCGATCGGGGTCGCCGTACATAAGCTCGAGCCGCCCCAGGGCCTCGAGAGCCCGCGCCGACTTCGGATAATCGGCGAGCAATTCGCGCAGGTCACGCCGGGCGTGACGATAGTCACCGCGATAGGCGGCGCTGGCGGCGCTCTCCAGGAACTGGCGGTCCTCGGCTGAGATCGCCGCAGACTCGGCAGATTCCTGGGATGTAGCCTCCGGCGCGCTGCCCGTTGCGCTGGCGAGGTCATCGTCGCCTCCGAAGAGGGTCAGCCAACCGATCAAGATCATCGGAAGTAAGGTCATCGGACAGGCTCCTCCATTCCAAAGAACCGTTCTTCCCCTGTATCTCATGAATAGTGAGAGATCGCTCCTGGCTCAACCATTTCCCGCCGCCGAAGCCGCGAAATCCATCTCGAGGTCTCTAAAATCCGCGGATCACGGGCGCAACGCGTCGAGGCCCACCTCGCGCAGCCTGCGGGTGGCCTCCTCGATGCGACTCATGGGCGGCACCAGGGCCAGGCGGATGAAGGGCTCACCTGGATTGAAGCCGTCCGCCAGGGGATCGGCCAACCACGCGCCAGGGGTCGTGATCACAGCGGTATCCGGCTGCCAGAGGTGGCGCGCCACGTCCAGCCCGGTCGATCCCGGGGGAACGCGCTGCCAGATGTAGAGCCCCGCCTGCGGCCGGGAGCGTGGAAGCCCCAGGTCGTGCAGCGCGCTGGCCAGGATGTCCCCTTTCGCCCGGTAGTTCTCGCGCATGCCCTCCACGTGGGTTTCATCGGCAAGCGCCGCGACCGCCGCGTCCTGGATGAATGTCGGAGTGCCGGAATCGATGTTCGTCTTGACCTTGCGAAAAATTGCCACGGCCTCGCGGTCACCGGCGACCCACCCGCATCGGTACCCGGTCATGGCGGATCGCTTGGAGAGCGAAAAAAAGGCCAGCACCCGGGAGCGCCCGTGTTGAAGCACCGAGCGTGGCGGAGCTTCGAAATAGATCTCCGAATAGGCTTCGTCGGAACAGAGCAGGATCGCAAACTCGCGACAGAACGCTACGATCTCGTCGAGCTTCTGCGCCGGCACGACACGACCGGAGGGGACGTGGGGCTGGCAGAGCCAGAAAATCTTGGCCCGCCGCGCAACCGCGGTCGGAATCGCTTCCAGATCAGGCAGAAAGTCGTTATCTTCCACCAGGGGATAAAAAAAGACCTGGCCCTCGCTGAACGCGGCGCCCCTGGCGTAGGGAGGGTATCCGGGAGATGGGCAGATGACGATGTCGCCGGGATCAACAAATCCTTCGTGCACATGAAAGATCGCCTCTTTGGACCCCATCGTGGCGGTAATCTCGCCCTGCGGATCGAAATCGACGTCGAAGCGCGCGCGCATCCAGCGGGCCACGGCCTGACGGTATTCCAGACCGCCGACGTATGCGGGATAGCCCGAAGCACACCGTTCCTCGATCCCCCGGGCGCAGGCTTCCCGGATCGCAGGGGGAGTGGGCACCGTCGGATCGCCTACGCCGAAATCGATGAGATCGACGCCGTCGGACCTGAGCCGCGCCACGATCGCATCCACCTCAGCAAAAGCGTAGGCTCCCAGGCCGAGAACGCGTTTTGAAGCACTCACCATCATAATCTTGCGTGCCCCCTCTACCGAGTCCACGAGACGCAAAGACCGGCACCCCGATCCTGTGCGGAGGAAAAGGCGAGCCTGGGCTCATCATGAACGGCGCAGCGAAATCGGGCTAGCGCGCGGCTGGCAAGGCACATCCAGCGATCATCACCACAGGTGAGGTTCGCGCCCCCTTGAGGATCGAAATCGCGGAGGCAACGCGGCCAGTCGAGATGTATGTGCGCTTCTAGCAGGCGTTCATGAAGAGGACGGATTTTAGAAGGGGCAGTCGTCGTCGAAGGTGTCCTCTCCGGGGATCACGTTCTCGTTGACCGACTCCGGCGGCGAGGACGGTGCCTGGGGAACTCCCTGGTCCATCGCCTGGGGAACTCCCTGGTCCATCGGCGGTCTCTGTTGCCTCGGCTCACTCTCGAACCGGCCCCCATCGGCGCGGCTTCCATCGGCGCGGCTTCCATCGGCGCGACCGCTATCCAGAAACTGGATGTTGTCGGCCGTGACGCGGATACGGGAGCGTTTCTTTCCCTCTTGATTCTGCCACTCGCTGTAGGTCAGATGGCCCTCGACGAAGACCTGGCGCCCCTTCGTGAGATAGTTCTTCACGGTTTCGCCCAGTCGCCCCCAGGCGCTGACCTCGAGGTAGCACGTATCTTCTTTACGTTCGCCGCTCTGGGAATTGTAGTAGCGGTTGACCGCCAGCCCGAATTCCGTGACCCCGGCGCCCGACGGTATGTAACGCACCTCGGGATCACGAGTCAAACGTCCAATGAGCAATACTTTGTTGAGGTTTGCCATGCCTACTCCTCGATTCGTTTCCAGGCCTGGAAACTGCCGCTCTCTCCAGGCTGTCCTTGAGAATCCCGACTATAGCGCTTGGGCGCGGAGAAATCTCTTCCAGAATTTTCGATTCTCCCCTCACGATCAGGATCTCATCTGCCGATAAGATTTACATCCTAAAGAACTTCAGGATACCACTGTTGTTCAGACACGAACTCTGTACCTCAATCCGTTCCTCATAATATGGGTGCCACAGGATGACGTCCGATCCCAACTATCAGGAAAAGCGTCGTGCACAACGAGTTGCGGCCACTGGCCCTCTCACATTTGATCACCTCCACGACAACCAGAACGCCGTGCTGAGAAACATCAGTACAAACGGTTTGTGCTGCATATCGCGGACACTCATACCCGAAATGACCCAAGTGGCGCTCACGATCCGTCTCCCGGCACTCCCGCACGAGCGGGAGGAGCACTACACGCTGCAGTGTATCGGCGCCGTCGTGCGGTGTGAACCGCTATCCCGCACCAATTCACGGCCCAAATGGGAGATCGGGATCTACTTCACCGAGTTGGAGCCGCACGCCGACGAACTCCTCCATCGTTACATCAAGAGCCGTCTCTAGCAAAGGTGTTCAGGAAGATAGTCGTCAAAACACCTCCGAGGTTACAAATCACGCCAGGAGAGATTGCCGTCCGCACCGCCAGGACGGCGACTTCTTACCTAACCTCTGCTCTCGACTCTGTAAGAAAGAACTCTCGCAAAGACGCAAAGAGCGCAAAGATAAAGGCAATAAAGCGATAGGTAAAGAGCTCGTTGGTGCTGCGATCCTCGTGTCTGGAGAAAAGCCTCCACACCCCAAAAATTCCTTGGCGGTCTTAGCGTCTTGGCGAGAAAAAATCTTGATTCGAATGTTAGTTCCTTGGAAAAACTGGCGCTCGCGCCAGGAAGATGGCTTCTACCTGACAAACTGCGCTGAGGATCGAAGAAATCGACTCTCATCGTGCAGATGAAAACCTTCCCGACAGATCAGTCCAGGGGACGGCTCGTCATAGCCCTTGACTCACAAGCTTGCCGCCAGGGGAACGGGTGTTCGCGCCAGGCGGGCGGCTAGAGCCTGAACCCCACGACCCGCGGAATCCCGGCAAGGTCCTTGCGCCGCAAGGCGATTTTGAAGCCGCACTTACGCCCTAGATCGACGACCTCGTCAGCCAAACCCATGGCGACCTCGAAGACGAGATGGCCCCCGGTCGCGAGCAGATCCCGGGCCTGGTGCAACACCTTACGATAGAAAATGAGCGGATCTCCAGGAGGCGTGAAGAGCGCCTCGCTCGGCTCGAAGCGCGCCACCGCTCGATCCACCGGCAGCGCCCCCTGGGGATCGATGTAAGGCGGGTTGCAGGCAAGAATCTGGAAACCACCGTCGGGCTTGGCGGCCATCAGGGGAGCCCCCAGATCGCCGCAAAGAAAGGTAATGCGCCCGTCGACCTCGTGAAGCGCGGCATTCTCGCGGGCTCTCTCCAGGGCGCCGCGGGAAAGATCGGTCGCAGCCACCGTCAGATCGGCACGATGAACGGCGAGCGTGATGGCGATACAGCCAGAGCCTGTTCCGATGTCGGCGGCCGCCAAGCCCTGTCCGCTTCCCGGAATGAGATCCAGACAGGCTTCAACGAGCTCTTCCGTCTCGGGACGCGGAATCAGAACATCGGGCGAGACCGAGAAGGGCAGCGAAAAAAACTCTTTGATCCCGATGATATATGCCGTCGGCTCACCCCGGACCCTCCTGCGACAGAGCTCCCGGAAGAGATCGACTTCACTCGGGGTCAGCGGTTTGCCGTGATTGACGTAGAGCTGGACGCGATCGAGGCCGAGAGCGTGGGCAAGCAGCAGCTCGGCCTCGAGTCTGGCCGAACCGACGCCTTGACCCTCGAGAAACCTGGCGGCTTCCCGCAGCAGTTCACCCACCGTCCACATCGTGAACTCAAGCCGGCTCTCAGCCTCGCGCGACTGACGAGCGATCCGGCCTAGCGTCCCTTGCGGCCCCGACTCCGTCCGCGCGGAGCCTTGCCAGCCTGTTTCTTGCCGCTTCCACCGGTCACCGCCGAAAACAGCGACATGAAGAAAACGAGGGAGGCGATCGTCGATCCGAGCAGGATCAGCCACAGCCCGGAACCGGTGTAGTCGTTGAGCTCGTTGAGGACCTTCACCTTGATCAGCTCGGCGGCGCCCCTCTCACCGACTGCCAGCATGCGGCCCGCAGCCGAGACCAAAATCACCCAGGTATGGATCGCTGGGATGAACATCAAAAAAACCGGCCCCATGATCATGCGCTTCGAGTAGATGTTGAAGCTCATGGCGAAGATCAGGAGGATCGAGAAGAAGAGATAGAAAGCCCCGGGAAGGGTTTCGCAGGCGGACACCGTCTGGTAGCCCTCTCCAAGACAGAAGGGCAGCAAGCTGCCTACGAAGACAAAGACGCCGGACCAGAAAAACCACCAGATCTGTTTGAAAACCCGTCCCTCGAAGCAGTGCACCACGTGGCCGCAGTGCTTGCAGGCAACGGCATCGGCCAGGATGGTCTCTTTGCAAAAAAGGCAGTGCTTGACCAAGACGCCGTGAGTCGGGTCGCTCTCGTCTTCGAGGCTCATCTTGACCTCGGAGGGCATCCCTCCATCAACCTCGTCCGCAGACTCGGCTTCTGCTTCGGCCTCAGCTTCGGTTTCCGGCTCAGGGGGCACGTTCTCGGTGTCCTCTCCTTCGGCTTCCAGGTCGAGGGTTGTTTCGCCCTCGGTGTTCTGCGGATCGGAAGGCTCGGTCGTCTCGCCGAGAATCGAGACTTCTGCCGATTCCAGATCCTCTCCTGAGAGGTCGATCAGCTCTTCACCGGCGACCTCGCTCTTATCCAACTCATCTCCCGCCCCGTCTCGAGGATCACCGGCGCCGAGTTCTTCAAAGTTTTTGGGATTTTCCGAATCTGAGACCATCGAGGAACGTCCTCCAAACGACTGAATGACCGTGCGCTGCTTCGCAAGACGGGCCGCGCCGGCCGCCTCGAGCGCACCTCAACGTTTTTCACTGTTACATGACACAAACCATCAAAAGAGTCCGGCCCGCGGTCTGTCAATCCCGGGCGCCACTCATCAAGAATAGAACGGAACAAATCTCAAAGGGTTCCGATCTTCTGCTCGAGATCCCACCGCCGCAGAGCCGAGACCAGCTTGTCGAGATTGCCCTCGATGACCATCTCGAGGGAGTAGCTCTCCTTGATGCGGTGATCCGTGACCCTGTTCTGAGGAAAATTGTAGGTCCGGATGCGCATGTTGCGATCGCCGGTCCCGATCTGCTCTCTCCGGCTGTCGGCGCGTTCTCGCGCCTTTTTTGTGGCCTCCATGTCGAAGAGGCGGGCCTTCAGAATGCGCAGTGCCTTGGCCTTGTTCTTGTGCTGCGAGGATTCATCCTGGCACTGCACCACGAGCCCAGTGGGCAGGTGGGTCATGCGGATCGCGGTGGCCACCTTGTTGACGTTCTGCCCGCCCGGACCGCTGGCGCAGAAGGTGTCGACCTTGAGCTCGGCCTCCTTGACCGATACTTCGACCTCCTCGGCTTCGGGCAGCACGGCCACCGTGGCGGCCGATGTATGGATGCGGCCCTGGGATTCGGTCACCGGCACGCGTTGAACCCTGTGCCCTCCGCTCTCGAAACGCAGGAAATTCCAGGCCTCGGTTCCTGAGATCGAGATCACGATCTCCTTGAAGCCTCCGACCTCGGTGTGCGAGGTGGAAAGGATTTCCAGCTTCAATCCCTTGGCCTCGACGAACTTCTCGTACATACGGAACAGGTCGCCTGCAAAGAGGCTGGCTTCATCACCCCCGGTGCCGGCCCTGATCTCGATGATCACCGCCTTGCCGGCGTGGCCGTCGTCCTCGAGGACCATCAACTTGAGCTCTTCGAGCAGAGTCTCCTGCCGGGTCTCGAGCTCATCGAGCTCTTCCCTGGCCAGCTCCACCAAGTCGCTGTCATCCTCGGCCGCGACGATCTCCTGGGCCTCGGAGATCTGCTGCTGGACTTTGCTGAAGTCGCGGTATTTTTCCACCTTGCGCGCGAGCCCTCCCAACTCCTTGAGCGCCGCGGCATAGGCACCTCTGTCCGCGATGAAGGCGGGATCCTGGATCTTACGCTCCAGTTCCTCGTAACGCCTGTCCCATTCCTTGAGTTTGTCCAGCATGTTCGCGCCGAATCGTCAAAACATTATGAGGCGGCTCGGTCCCCGAAACGTAATCCCGTCTATGTGTTCCGTTTCAGGTTGTACTTGCGGAGGAACTTCTCCACCCGTCCGGCGGTGTCGACATATTTCTGTTTGCCCGTGTAGAAAGGATGGCAGTCGGAGCAGATCTCCACGTTGATCTTCTCCCGCGTCGAGCGGGTTTCGAAGCTGTTACCACACCCGCAGGTGACGGTGCAACTCACGTATTTGGGATGAATTTTGTCCTTCATGTCGTTTTTCTTTCTGGCAAGGCCTGGATCCACCGCTACGGCGGCCGCCGGACACCGGTGCACCAGACCGTCTCGATTGTTTCAGCTTCCGCGCCGGTTTATAAACCGGCCTATTGTAGCGTCGCGTAACCCAAAATCAACGGGGCTTCGGATCGAGATTCCTCAGTGGTCCCATCCCGATCTGATCTCGGGAGGTAAAAAAATACGATCGCCTGGCCCGAGATGATGTTCTACGAACCAGCCCGCATTCATCTCGATCGCCAATCGGCAAGGTTGCTCCGATTTATATCTCACCTGGGTCAAAAGGGGACGCATTTTTTCGATATTAATGATCGTACCATCATCACTGACGAAGGCGATGGAGAGCGGAATCCAGGTGTCCTTCATCCAGAAGGAGAGGAACCTGGGTTCGCGATAGATGAAGATCATGCCCTGGTCGGAGGGCAGCTCACGCCGGTACATCAAACCGCGCAACTGCTCGGCCTCGGTCACGGCGGTTTCGAGGATCACCGGCCCCCCCCCCATCTCCAACGAGATCCGCCCTGGATCCGAGGCAGGATCGGTGGTGGGACGGGGATGGTCTCCCCGATTGCAAGCAACGAGCTGCACGCACAGGAACAGCACGACCACTCCCCACGACACTCGAACCGCATCAACGATCCCGCAGCTTAGCATCGCCCCCACACCATGTGTCATGTCGTGACCTTCCATCATCTCAACCGGTTCCTGTCCGCCTCTCGCCGCCTACAGCGCCCATGAGCTCGAGAATAAGCGTCACGAAGAGCTCCGTGGGAAAACCGACGACGTTGTCAAAGGATCCCTCGATCCGATCCACGAACCGATCGCCCGTCTCCTGAATCGCGTAGGCACCCGCTTTTCCGAAGCACTCCCCGGTCGCGACATAATCCTCAATCTGCCGCGTAGACATGGGGCGTGTGAATACCCGGGTGACATCGTGCCCTGTGAGCATGATCTCGGTGGGTCGATGGATGAGACAGAGACCGGAGATCACCTGTTGTTCCTTGCCGCTGAGGTAGGCCAGGATCCTGCAGGCGTCACGCGCCGATTCGGGTTTGCCCAGTGAGCATCTTCCCACGGCTACGACCGTATCGGAGCCGATGACCGTTCCTCGCGAAACGCCTTGCGCAACCTGCCGAGCTTTCGAAACGGACAGCCGTTCGGCCAGCGCCGCCGGCTCTTCCGAGGGGATCTCCTGCTCATCGACCTGGGAGGGCCGTATCTCGAAACTCAGGCCGAGCCGTCGGAGTATATCCCGGCGTCTCGGCGATGCCGAGGCGAGGATCAAGGGCTCGAGCTTCGCGGAAATCTCGTTGAGGTCGTCGTTTAAAAATGTCATGGCGCTTGAAAAAACGGAATCCAGGTGACGGAAGATGGAACCGATACCACGTGGGGTCTACACGAAGCTCGATATCGCTCGAAACTCTCCTGACCCCTAAAAAACCTATGTGCGCTCCTTGAAGTACTGACAGTCGTCCTTCAGGAAGCAGTCCTTGCAGTGCGGATTCTTGGGAAAGCAAAAGGTCTCCGCGTGCTGAACCAAGACATTTTGAAAGCGATAGTCATCGCTGGGGCCCATGATACGCCAGAAATCCTGCCGCGCTACGTTGGTCGATTGGGTCTTCTTGATAATCCCCAAGCGGATTCCAACGCGCATGCTCTCAGGAGAGATGATGAGCAGCTTGGCTGGATCGGCCTCGTCTTCGTTTTTCTTGGCCAGCTCGTTCCGGTAGCACTGGAGAAAGACATACGCATTGGCCTTGCCGAGGATCTCGACACCCACGAGGAATCGACGCAGCAACTCGAACTCCATCAGCCGGAAGAGGTCGTTGTTGAGATCGTTGTACTCATCGACCACGGTTTGCAGAAAGGTCTTCATGCGCCGCACACGATCCTCGAGATCGCTGCACTTGAGAGGTGCGATGAGCTCGAAAATCTCTCCGATAGTCGACACGCGGAGCTCATTCCAGTCGATGTAGTGGCTCTCGAGGATCCTGATCGCTTTGGAAGCCTTCTTGAAGTCCCACCCGCGCCTCAAGATCAGGAAGAGGCACTGTTCGAGGGACGCACCGCCTCCGATGATCCTGGTCACGCCGTATTTGCGCTCTGCGAGGCTCAGGATCGACTCGAGCCTCTGCCGGACGGCGGCGAGCGGTTTCGACGACGAGACGCTTTTCGGGTTCGATTTGGCGCGCGAGTCGCGATGTTCGAGCCACGTCAGCCGTTCGATCTCCCAGGCTTCGTCATCGAGCAATGGTCTGGTCGCCTCGGGCCGCGACCGAGGTTCCTTGTCTGCCGCATCGGACGTGGATACATCGAGAGGCGGATTCTTCTCGGAGGGCAAGGCCGTGGTATCCCGGACCGGTTCTTTCAGTGGCAGGGGATCGTTACGCCCCCCCCGTTCGCAGGGGGGATGGTCGTCACCGTCCCTGGCGGCATCTGCGCCGGGATTGTGGTTGGTATCAGACAGGTCGGAACACATACGACTCAGGAGATCCCAAGCTTCTTGATGATCGAAGCCACTGTTTCGCTCGGCTGCGCACCGACGCTGATCCAGTACTTCAGGCGATCCACATCGAGGCTGTACTTCTTCTGATCCTCAGCCTCCATCGCGTTGTAAGTGCCGATGTCTTCGATGGAACGTCCATCCCGGCGGGTTCTGCCATCCATGACCGAGATGCGGTAGAAGGGCCGGTTGCGGCGCCCTAATCTCTTGCAACGAATTCGAACTACCAAAGTCTCAACTCCTTTGAATTGGATACCGAAGGTAGATCCCGTGAGGGGATCGGCCCGGGCCGTTTGACGATACTATTTGCGTGAACGCGACCGTTTGCGGCGTTTGCGTTCGGCTTTCCGTTTTTCCTTTTTCTTTTTGGCGTCTTTGGAGTCGCCGGCAACCCGCTTCAGCTTGCCTGTCGAGCCCATCTGATTGAGGATGTCCTCCTTGTGACGGGCCATCCCCTTCATGCCGGGCATCATGCTCTGGGCCATACGCCCCAGCATGCCGCTCCCCATCTTCTTCATCATCTGCTGCATCTGATGAAACTGTTTCAGCAGATCGTTGACATCCGGCAGCTCCACGCCGGCGCCGCGTGCCACGCGGCGTTTGCGGCTCACGTTGAAGAGGTCGGGTTTGAGCCGCTCCTCGAGGGTCATCGATCGGATGATGGCCTCCACCTTGCCGAGGCCCTTCTCGTCGACGCCGCCCTGGAGGAGCTCGCCACCCATTCCGCCTGGCAGACGTTCGAGCAAACCCTTGAGGGGGCCCATCTTACGAAGGCCTTGAAGCTGATAGAGAAAATCTTCGAAGGTGAATTCGGCCTTGAGAAGCCTCTTGGTCTGTTCCTCGGCCTTCTCCTGATCCATGACCTCGCTGGCCTGTTCCACGAGGGACACCACGTCCCCCATGCCCAGGATGCGCGACGCCATGCGGTCGGGGTGAAAAGCCTCGAACTGATCGATCTTTTCCCCCACGCCGATGAACTTGATCGGCTTGCCGGTGACCGACTTGATCGAGATCGCAGCGCCGCCTCGCGTGTCGCCGTCGAGCTTGGTCAGGATGACGCCGGTCAGCGCCAGGCGATCGTTGAACTCGCTCGCCGAATTGACGGCATCCTGGCCGGTCATGGAGTCGCAGACGAGGATGACCTCGTGCGGCTTGGTGGCCTTGGCAATCTGCGAAACCTCTTGCATGAGCGCCTGGTCGATGTGCAGGCGTCCGGCGGTGTCGAGGATCACCACGTCGCGGCCCTTGGTACGGGCGAAGGAGAGGGCGTTGGCACAGATCAGGGGCGGGGCGAGACCCTCTTCGTGGTAGACGGGGATATCGAGCTGCTTGCCGAGGATCTTGAGCTGCTCCACCGCTGCCGGGCGTTGAACATCGGCGGCCACGAGCAGCGGATTGCGCCCCTTTTTGCGCATCAGGGCGGCCAGCTTGGCGCAGGTGGTCGTCTTACCGGAGCCCTGCAATCCGGCGAGCATGATCACTGTAGGCGGAGAGGATGCGAAGGAGATCCCCTCTCCCTCGGGTCCCATCATCTCGGTGAGCTCGTCCTGGAAGATCTTGACGATCATCTGGCCGGGCGTGACGGAGCTGATGACCTCTTCACCGACGGCTTTCTTGGAGACCCGTTTGATCAGATCCTTGGCAACCCTGAAATTGACATCGGCCTCGAGCAGGGCTGTCCGGATCTCGCGCAGGCCGTCCTTGATGTTCTCTTCCGAAATACGCCGGCGACCGGAGAACTTCTGGAAGACCTTCTGAAGGGAGCCTGAAATCGATTCAAACATGGACAATCCCGACGCAAGTACTGGGAATCAAAAATTAGGAAGCCATCCCTTGAGGGATATTCTCGGTCCTTCTCCAACGAGCTCGAGGTTCTGCGTGCCGTTGACGGTAGACCGGGTCTCCATTCTCCGAGCTTCTAAAAGCCGGACTTTATACCATACTATGGCGGCGGAGACAAGGGATGACTCTTTTGCCAAAAAACTTCTCCTCAGTCCCCGGCGATCCCCGGGCTGCGGCCGAGGCGCTCAGATCCGTTCGATGCAGGCGCCGACCGAGTTGAGCTTGTCGTCTATCCTCTCATAGCCTCGATCGATGTGGTAGACACGGTGGATCTCGGTCTCTCCCTCGGCCACTAGCCCGGCCAAAACGAGGGCCGCACTGGCCCGCAGATCCGACGCCATGACCTGGGCTCCGGAGAGGCGCGAGACGCCATGAACGATCGATATGTTGCTCTCCTTCCTGATGGTGGCGCCCAGCCGGTTCAGCTCGGCCACGTGGATGAAGCGGTCGGGATAGATCCTCTCGGTGATGATCGAGATGCCGTTGGCAAGCGCCAGGAGAACCATAATCTGGGCCTGCAGGTCGGTGGGAAATCCGGGATAGCAATGGGTGGTCACGTCGACGGGTTTGATGTCGCCGCCCCCCTTGACCCTGAGCAGAGCCCCGTCCCTCTCGACTTCGACGCCGGCGGCCTGCAAGGTGTCGAGGAGGGCCAGGATGTGTCCCGCCTTGGCGCCCTCGACCTCCAGCGTCCCTCCGATGAGGGCGCCGGCGATCAGATAGGTGCTCGCTTCGATGCGATCGGGGATGACCGTGTACTCGCAGCCGTGCAGCTCCTTCACTCCTTCGATCACGATGCGGTGGGTACCGACACCCTCGATCGCTGCTCCCATGGCCTGCAGGAAACAGGCCAGGTCTTCGATCTCGGGCTCCACCGCGGCGTGTTCGATCACGGTCACGCCCTCGGCGAGAACGGCGGCGGTCATCACGTTGGCGGTGCCCAGAACGGTGCTGCCGAATGCCGAGCCGAGGAAGACCTCGGCTCCGCGCAGACGGGCATCCCGGGCCGTGACGTTGCCTTGCTCCACTATGAGATCGGCGCCCAGGGCGTTGAGCCCCTTGATGTGCAGGTCGATCGGCCTGACCCCCAGGACGCACCCCCCGGGCATCGACACGCTGGCTCGACCGCGTTTGGCGAGAAGCGGTCCGAGCACGCAGATCGAGGCCCTCATGGTGCTCACGAGCTCATAGGGCGCTTTCCACGAGGACTCGTCCTCCGACCGTAGCCGCAAGGTGCCGGCTTCGAAAGTGACGCTGACCCCGAGCTTGCGCAGGACGGCGGACATGGTTCTCACGTCCCTCAGGTTCGGGACGTTGTGAACCACGACTTCCTCGTTGGTCAGGAGTGAGGCCGCCATGATCGGCAGCACGGCGTTTTTCGACCCGGCCGTTCTGATCCGGCCCTCCAGCGTCCGTCCCCCGTAGACCAGAAACCTGTCCATCGCCATTCTCCCATCGAAGCGCGAACCCCACTCCGGATCACGGCTCACCGCTCGTGACAACTCGTGATAAATCGTCAGCGTGCTATCCCGTCAGCTCGTCACCTGGAGCACGGACGATCACGCGATCTCGCGCCACCACTCCTTCCAGAGGGCGATGCACTGCTCCCGTTCCTCGGGAGCAGCCCGGCCGTCAAATCCCATGTCTTCGTCGCTCAACATACACAGGGCATTATCTGCCTCATCACGCACGGCAGGATCGGGATCGCTCAGATAGGGCATGATGTCCGGGATCGTGCCGAGCTCACCCAAATGACTCAGAATCTCCAAGGTCTTGATCCTGATCGCGGCCTCGCGCTGCAGATAAGGCCGCAGTTCACGCCAGGCCGGTCCTGCATACTCAGCTTCGCGCAGGGCGGCCAAGAGGGTCGTGACCGTCTCCATCCTCGCGTTCTCGAGGGCCACCTTCATGAGCTCGATGAGGGCGTCTTCGCCCTTAGGCCCCATAAAGACGAGCGCCCGAGCGGCTTTCTTCTGAATCCCGGCGCTCCCCTGAGCGACGAGCTTGAGCAACTCATCGATGACCTCGTCGCCTCGTCGAGCGATCTCCGTCAAGGACTGCTCGAGAAGCGACGCGCTCTCGATCAATTCGTGTGAGGGTTCGTTCGCAGGCGCTCCGTCGTCCGCGGCCTGCGCCTCGTCGGTCGGGCCTTCGGCACCAGGTGACCAACCCAGGTGGGTTAGCTGGGCCAGGACGCGCATCGCCTTCTCACCGAACTGGGCCGGCACTGCCAGGAGATGCTCCTCGGAAGCGTCTCCCTCCTCGATACCGTCCGGGCCGGCACTCGCCGCCAAGCGGCAGGGCACATCCCACCGTTCCAGGGCCTCTTTCATCACCGCCAAGTCGTTGGCGGACCCTGCGCGAAAGGTAAGATACTCCTGTGCTCTGGAGGTCTTGGACGACTCATCGAGAGATTCGACGAGGCGTACGCCGCAGTCGAAACACTCTTCCACTCCACCTTCGTACTCTTCATGGCAGTTGGGACAAAAGGACATCTCTGTTTTCGGTTCCTCCCTGGATTAAAACAGTCTGTGACGACGGATCGACGGGATCGGCTCCCTGCGCTCTCAGCTCACGAGTCCTCCGAGCGGCTTGCCTCCGATTACGTGGAGATGAAGATGAAACACGACTTGGCCCGCATCGGCGTTGCAGTTCAAAACCAAACGGTAGCCCGATTCGGCCAGACCGGCCTCGCCGGCGAGCTTCTGAGCCAAGAGCACCATTTCGCCAAGGAGCGACTGGTCTTTCCGCCTCAAATCGTTGATCGTCGCGATGTGCTCCCTGGGAACGACGAGAATATGGAAGGGGGCTACAGGTTGGATGTCTGAAAAGGCGACCAGTCTCTCGTTTTCAAAGAGCTTGGCGGCGGGAATGTCGCCTTTCGCGATCTGGCAGAATATGCAATCACCTTCGGCACTCATGTCGGCTCCCTCGCTACGGTGGGCTTTCAGCAACAACACTCCCGGCATGAATCTCGGGGGGTTGATTTCTTCGATCCATCTGTTACTCTTCAAACTTTGTCGTTTGAAGGGTAACGAAGGGCAAGATATCGACAATGGATTCGGTCCGACCGATCCGTCAGTCCGCATTGTAATGAACGGAGAGTCCATTTTGAACCAAGATATCCCTAATTCGATCGTGGAAGACGCCACAGAGGCAGCCGAGGGTCTTAAGGCCGATAGAGGCAAATCCGATCAGTATGAGAGGGCCATCGACATTCTGGAACGTGGTCCGAACACCCTCGAGGAGATCTACAGCATCCGCAAATCTGTATTCTCAGATTACGACGTCTGGCGACGGTTCGGAAAGTATGTCAACGAGCAACTCGACGAAAACGAAGGGGAATTCGAAAAGAAGCACGGCATCGGTCTGGCCATTCAGGGGCAGTACGATCGTGCAAGCGAGGAGCTTGAGAAGCTCGAAACAACCCCCGTCGTAGGCTGTCTGCTGACACGCATCTATCTCGAAACCGACCGCGAGGACAAAGCGCTAGAACTGATCAAACAGGTCCACGAACGCGTGCCCGAGGTGCTCGACTACCACGTTCTCCTCTGTCAGGTCCTCGACGCCTGCGGTGACTACGACGATTTCAGACGGGAGCTCGAGCATCTGGAAGCCCGCTATCCGGAGCATGCAGAGACCCTCTATCTGAAAGGTCTCGCCACCGAGCGGGAAGGAGAGTACGAGGAGGCCAAGAGGCTCTACCTCGAGGTGCTGGAGAAAGACTCGAACCACGCCGGAGCGCAGTTCCGGCTCGGTTACCGCTACGATCTCGAGCAGGATGACGAAAAGGCGATTGAATTCTATTCGCGAGCGGCGACGGGCAACGTTCCCAACGTAGCGGCTCTGACCAATCTGGGACTGCTCTACGAGGACAACGAGGAGTACGACAAGGCGGTCAGATGTTACGCGCTGGTCAACGAAGTCTACCCGCAAAAACTCCGCGCCAGGCTTTACCTCCAGGACGCGCAGGCGAGCCTGGAGATGTACTACGACGAGGAAAAGGAACGTAAGGAGGACAAGCAGAGCCAGATCCTCAAGATCCCCGTCTCCGATTTCGAGCTCTCGGTTCGCAGCCGCAACTGCCTCGCCAAGATGAACATCCAGAGCCTGGGCGACCTGATCAAGCGCACCGAGGCCGAACTGCTGGCTTTCAAAAACTTCGGCGAGACCTCGTTGATGGAGATCAAGGAGATCCTGTCCACCAAGGGCTTGCGACTGGGCATGATGTCTTCCGATTCCGATGAGATCCTGACGATTCCCGATCTGGAGAGCCCGCCCGATGTGGATGAAAAGCTGCTCCAGAAGAGCATCGACGAGCTCGATCTCTCGGTCAGATCGAAGAGCTGTCTCCAAGCCCTCAAAATCGCGACCCTCGGTCAACTGGTCAGCACGAGCGAACAGACGCTGATGACTCAGAAGAACTTCGGACAGACCTCTCTCAACGAGATCCGTAAAAAGCTGGCCGAGTTCAGCCTGTCTCTCAAGGTCTGACGCACCATCATGTTGGACAGCATCACCGGCGAGCTCATCCGGAAAGACGGCCTGGCCGTCGTCCTGCGCTGCAACGGCCTGGCTTACCAGGTGATCGTGCCCTCGCGTACGCTCAGGGACCTACCCGAGCACCACGAGGCGACCCTCTTCTGCCACCTCGTGGTGCGCGAGGACACGATCAAGCTCTACGGTTTCGAGTCGCTCCTCGAAAGACAGATCTTCCTCAAGCTCAATTCCGTCGCCGGCGTGGGCGCCGGTACCGCCGTACTGCTGCTCTCCGACCTGTCTTCCGCCGAGATCATCAATACGATCGTCACCGAGCAACACCTGAAGCTGCAGAAAGTCAAGGGGATCGGCGCCAAGACGGCCAAACGCATCGTGCTCGAGCTGCGGGGCAAAGTGGAAGAGATGGGAATCAGCGCCCCCGTCGAGCCGCAGCCCGAGGTCGAGGAATCCGACCGGCTCGGCCGGGACCTGCTGAACGCTCTCATGGCCTTGGGTTATTCACGCGCCCAGGCTAGGGAGGCGTCTCTCGAGGTCTTGGCGGAGTACCCCGGAAAAGACAAAATCGAGGAACTGATCAGATCGGCTCTGGCAAAGCTCCGTTCCTGAAGACATACACCAGATCGGCGGAAGTAGCGGCTTCGGCCGGTTCCTGCCTGAAGCCGCCGTAACACGCCTCGAGGACCATCCCGGCCCGCCGGCCCGCGCGCTCCACCGCGTCCCGGACGTGGGGATAGAGCTGAAAACGGAAGACTCGGCGTCGCCATTTTCCGGTTCCAGAATCGCTCCGATCGAGCGCCACGAGCAGGGCATCCCACGGTCCGCCTGTTTGGGGCACGAATCCCTTGAGAAGCAGATCACCGTTCTCGAGAACCCTCACAGGTCCCCAGGGCTGCTCGGGCCTGGCGGCGAGCGTGGAGTAGTTGATCGTGTGCACGATCGCCACCCCACTATCGACGAGCAGGCCCGCCAGGTTCGCGAGCACCACGTCGAGCTCGCCGGGCGGAATCAGCGAGATCGAATTGCCCAGGCAGATCACCGAGTCGAAGCGCTGCGCGAGTGCTGTCGGCAGGGTCGCGAAAGCGGCATTGATCCAGGCCACCTCGGTGAGCCCCTGCCGGTGAGAAGTCTCGCGGGCGACGGTCAGCAGCCTCTCATCGGGATCCACGCCGGTGACCTGAAAACCCGCCCCGGCGAGCGCCAGAGTGTGCCGCCCCGTTCCGCAAGCCACGTCGACCACGCTGCGTCCCGGCGAGGCGTTCAGTGTCTCTTCGAGAAAAGGGATCTCGCGGGCGAGCCGTCGCGGCCAATCGACGTAGAGATCGAAAACCTCGCCTGCATCGGAAAAATCCATTTGTGTCACTCCTCCTGGCCCTCAAAAAGAAAATCCAAAAATCACGCCGCACTCGCTGCCGATTATCGACGGCGAGTGCGGCTGCTGTCAAAGGTCTAGAAAACCGAAAGTGTTACGGTTGAATCTCGATATCTTCTACCAGCGAGAAGAGGTAGCTCGAGGTGGCGCCACCGGTGTCGTTCTGCACCGATTGGAAGAAAACCTCTCTGCCGATGAGAGACACATTGTTGGGAACCGAAACCGGCAGATTGGTCACACCGCCGGCGGGCATGAAATTCTGTGCGAGCACCTTGATCGTAGCCAGCTCGAAGGTACCCAGCCACGGAATGGTGTAGGTGCACATGTCGGGCTTCAGCAGGCCGGGCTGACCTCCGCTTAGGGATAGTCCCAGTAGGCCGGATTCTGGGTGTGGCCATAGAGGGGATCGTAGATCAGCATGTCTTCCCATGCGGAAGGTCCCTGGCCGGAATCGGTGTAGAGCGTCTCGTCGAGGTAGACTCCGGCGCAGCCCATCATCGAGGAGATGCCGTCCGCGACTTGATCGGGGTGGATCCACGGACCGGGACAGTTGCCGGGCGTCGAGATGTTGAAGGGGATCGGGAAGGAACTGGTCTGATTGCCCTGGTTGCCGAGCGAATTGGCATGGATCACTCCGGCAGCCAGCTCGGTAACGCAGTTGAAACGGAACATGTGATAGTCGGGGTCGTGAATGCCCCATTTGTAGGAGTAGCTCGAGGTGATCGCGGTGGCGCCGATCAAAACGGCATGCTGCTGGGCTTCCCAGTAGTCGCCTCGTCGCCGATCTCCCAACACTGAGGCGCTTGGAGGTTGACGATGTTCGGGGTCGGAGGTGTGGGAGGCGGATCGCCGGGATCGACGTGGATCTCGTCGAAGGCGAAGCCGTCGGTGGCGATCGGGTAGTTATCGCGCCAGGAAAAACGGATCTTGAAAGCGCTGTTGAAGGAGATGCCGTGCGTGGCGGCGGCATCGTCCAGATCGATATACTTGGACTCGTAGGTGCTGCTTCCCGAGAGGTTGAGCACGTTGTACCAGGTTACCCCGTTCTCGCTGATGCTCACATTGCCCTCCGGATCGGTCTCGTCGCTGAATTCCTTGAAGCTGAAGCTCAGGAAGGCGTTGCTCACCGAAGCGAGGTCGATCGTCAGGGTCATCTCGGCCGTGCCGTAGGTTGCGCTCGTAGTTGAATCCATAGTCACGTGGTAGTTGCCGATCGGGCCGTTGGCGGAGGTGACCTGGATGCGGCCGGTTCCGGTGGTGGAGGTGGTCCAATCGGCGCTGAAGCCGCCCGATTCGAAACCGTCGTAAAAGGGGAATCCGGCGTCTCCAGGAGTGGCGACATCTCGGTAGGTCTCGATGGGGTAGTCGCGGATCAACCCCACATAGCCCACCCCGGAGAGATCGCGCACGGCTTCGATCTCTTCGGCTGTGGCGGTGAAGCGCACGGAGTTGGACAGCCATAGCTGGCGCGGCGCGGGCAATTCGACGGCGCTGCAACGCTGAGCCAGGAGGGACATCAGGTTGCTCTGCGACCGATCCGCAAAGTCCCGCAGAGCTCGGGTCACGATCCGATGCCGCTCGGCAACCGGCAGCCCCTCGACCAGGTCGAAGAGCTCCGTAGTTGCCATACGATTTTTCATCACTGCGTAGACGTCTAGCGTCGCGTCGGGGCTGAGGTCGGCCAGAGCGATCTCGAGCTGTGGAGTCATTTTGGAGGCGAACCTCTCGGCCCAGTTCCCGAAGGCGGCCTGCGCCTCGAGATCGGAGACGAGAAGTGTCAAGCAGAAACAGGACAGTATGGAAACGAAGAGGAAGCGTTTCAACTTCATGAAAGATTCTTCCACACTAAAATGCCCAAATGGAACGACTGCCGTTTGTTGTTTGTAAGCTCTTGTACTGAAATCGAAGAGGCTTCTACGAAATTCACCAAAACATATAATAGCATGGGGTTTTGTTGTGAGGCGGGGTCATTTCGCCTTACCTGTGGACAGCTCATGCGGACGAACGCCGGTTTCCGATCGGTTCACACGATAATAGGTTGTTTTTGGATCCGTCCAAAGCTCGCACTTGTGAAGTTCGTTTCTGTGGATAGACTGGTGGGTTTTCAGGACCGTTCGAGACATAATGAGGGGGCACCATTGAACGCATTCGTCATGCTCATCAAGGGCTTTCTGATCGGGATCGCCAACATCATTCCCGGAGTCAGCGGCGGCACGTTCGCGCTGATCCTCGGTATCTTCGACCGACTGGTGAATGCCCTGAAATCGTTCGACCTGGGGCTGGTCAAAACGCTGACGGTGAGCGCCAGGCACCCCTTCGCAGCGGACTCGCGGCGCAAGCTGGGAACCGAGTGGAAGCGGACCGACGCGGCCTTTCTGCTGCTCATCGGGGGCGGTGCCGTCCTGTCGCTGGCGACCTGCGCCTGGGTTTTCGACTATCTGCTCAAGGAACAGCCGGGCATGACGCTGGCGTTTTTTATCGGGCTCATCGTACCCTCCATCGCGGTGCCCTACCGGATGATGTCGCGACGTGGCGCCCTCCAGCTCTTCTGGATACTACCGGGCGCCGCTCTGACCGTGTGGCTGGCCCAGTGCGACGTGAGCGGCACGACGGGAGAACCTGGCTTCGCGGTCATCTTTCTCGGCGGGATGCTGGCGATCTCCGCCATGATTCTGCCCGGGGTCTCGGGCTCCTTCTGTCTACTCATCCTGGGCCTCTACCAGGCCACGCTGAGCCATATCAAGGCCATGACCCACGCTCCCAAGATGGAGTCGCTCGTCTTTCTGGGCACCCTGGGGCTCGGCTGCGTGGTGGGCCTGGTCCTCTTCTCACGCATCATGTCCTTCCTCTTGAAGCGGTTCCGCTCGGCGACGCTGGCTTTTCTGATCGGACTGATCATCGGCTCGTTCTGGGTGCTGTGGCCGATCAAGGACTATGGCTCCGGAGCGGTGGTTCGCGACTCGAGCGGTGCAGAAAAGAAGGATATCGTGATCGCCACGGCGCCGAACCGCCTGCCCGGCGACCAGGAGGGAGACCTGGTGCTCTGCGGAAAGGCCGGGTTGGCGCTGCTCATAGGGCTGGCCGGGGCGGCAGGTGTCGGAAGGCTGGGAAAGGTAAAAGAGAGCTGATTCGGTCGCTTTAGTTGGCTACCGCTGCTAACACGAAACGGGAAGCTGCCGCCGCACAGCCGCGAAGGGCGCTGCTGCAGCTCAGCAGCTTTCCTGGCACGAGTACCAGATTCCTCGGGGAACTAACACGCTCGCCTGAGAGCTGCTGCGACGCTTGTCATTGCGAAAGCACGTATATTCCACTTTTCTTCAATCTTCGTGCTCTTCGTGGTGCAATCCAAAATCGGATCAACCACGAAGTGCGAGCATACCAAGCTTGTTAGGTAGAAGGAGTGCGGCAAGACCGTGTTCCACGCTCACAGAGGGGCCGGGGATAGGTCGGGCAACTATTTATCGAAAACTAGTAGCCGTAACCAAGCGCTTTGAGCCGTTCGAGCTGGGCCGGCGTCAGGTTCGCCGAGGTGGCGTCGCCGGCTTCGATGCGCATACCCTGACGTGCCAGAAACAGATCGTCCGTGAGGCGTCGTTTCAGCTCCTTGTCGCTCATGCTCAGATCGTTCAGTTCCTGCGGATCCGCCTCGAGATCGAAGATCTCGATCCGTCGATCGCTGACATGGGCGATGGTCTTGTAGCGGCCGGCGCGCCGTGAAAAACGCGGCGGCCCCCAGAAGTTACCCTCACTGAAAACCGGCCGGTCCCGGTTCTCCCCACCGCCTTCGCTCGTCCAGAGCGGAGCCAGGTCGAAGCCCTCGAAAGCCTCGGGCGGCTCGAGTCCAGCGAGGCGCAGGAGCGTAGGCGCCAGATCGATGTGGCGAACCTGCGAGTCGACCTCGAGTCCGGCGGGAATACAGCCGGGCCAACGGATCAGCAGAGGAACGTGAATGAGCTCATCGTAGAGCGTGTGGCCGTGCTCGAAGTTCCCATGGTCGTGAAACTCCTCGCCGTGGTCCGACGTGACGACCACCACCGCGTCCTCGAGCCCCATGGTCTCGAGGCCTTGCATCAGCCGTCCCAACTGCTCGTCGGTATAGGCCACCTCGCCGTTGTACAGCGCCTCCAGGCGCTCGATCGTGCCGGCGTCGAGCGTGAGCTCGCCGCGCCGAAACGCCATGATCTCCTGCCGCGTCCCGAAGACCGGATCGTTCCCCTGCTTGTCCTGTTCCATGGCGAACCGGCGCCGAAAGGCGGCGGGAGGCTCGAACACCAGGTGGGGATCGAAGTAGTGGACCATGAGAAAGAAGGGTCCTGACTTCATCTTCTCGAGCCAGGAAAGGGCGGCGTCGGTTGTATCGCGCGCCACCCGCGTGAGATGATTGCCCTCGTTGCGCACGAAATCGAGCTGATCAAAGCCGCGGTCCATGCCGAATGTGGCGGTCACGAAATCGACATTCACCACCGCCGCTGTCTTGGCGCCGGCTTCCTGAAAGCACTCACCCACGGTTTTGACGTCGGCCCGGAGCTTCTGAAAGTTGGGGACGGCGCCGCCGGCCAGATGCTGGGCGGGATAAGTGGAGGTCAACACTGACGCAAACGAGGGCAGTGTCCAGGGAGCATGGGAAAAGGCTCTGCTGAAGAGCACGCCTTCTCCTGCCAGCGCATCGATGTTCGGCGTCAATCCCGCCGCGTTGCCGTAGCATCCCAGCCGATCGGCTCGCAGCGTGTCGATGACGACCAGCACGACCTGCGCCTCACAGTTCTCCGACGAGCCGCCGGTTCCGCGCGAACAAGCGGTCAGATAGAGCCCGGAGAGGGCCAGGAGCACCACGCTGGAGCCGAGTCCGATGGCCAGTAAGATCTTGTTCATCATGCCACCTCTGCGAAATATATGTCCGGCGCAGCTCTATGTCCTCGAGCCCAAAGATCGCGGACGGACGGGATCCCAAAGATTATCACCGCGGACCACCTCGGCAAAAGAAAATACCGGATCGCAACTCAAGATCTATCCCCGCCGGCCGCGAAGATCGTGGGCTCCGCCGGGGATTCACGGCGTCCAATATTACGGCTCGATTTTGCTTTCAATGGCTGTGATCTCGGTTATTGTGAACAATAACTCGTTGTTGCATTCCACTTCGCGAAGCGCCTCGGCCAAGTTAGCGGCGGCCAGGCACCCTGTAGACGCGACGACAGATCGAGAAGGAGCTTATCGACGACGATGAAAGTCATCTTGGCAAAAACGGCGGGTTTCTGCATGGGCGTCCGGCGGGCCATGAACGCCGTGATCGAAGCCACGCACAGGCCACCGGGCGACACCTACACGCTCGGCCCCCTGGTTCACAACACCCAGGCCATCGAGATGCTCGCGGCCCGCAACGTTCGCGTTGTCTCCGATCCTTCCGAGGTCGAGCACGGGACGCTCTTCATCCGCGCTCACGGCGTGACGCCCGAGGTCAAGTCGGCGTGCCGTAAACCTGGCGTGACCATGTGCGACATGACCTGTCCCCATGTGCGGCGCGCCCAGAACATCATCAAAAGGCATGCGCAGCAAGGCGGCTCCGCGATCATCGTGGGGGACCAGAACCATGCCGAGGTTATCGGACTCATGGGACACGCCGACGGGCGGGGCCACGTGGTGAGCTCCACCGAGGAGGTGCAACGCCTGCCCACGCTGGATCGTCCGTGTCTCGTGGCCCAGACCACGCAAAATCCCAAGCGCTTCCACGAGATCGCCAAGGCAGTTTCGCGCCGTTTCCCGCAGGCCGCGGTCCACAACACCATCTGCAGCGCCACCGACGACCGCCAGAACGAGGTCCGCGAGCTCGCGGCCCGCGTCGACGCCATGGTGGTCGTTGGTGGGCAGCACAGCGCCAACACGGTCCGCCTGGCACAGATCGCGAAAAGCCAGAACAAACCGACCTTTCACATCGAGACGGCAGAGGAGCTCTCGCCGGAGATGATCCGTGACTTCAAGTCGATCGGCGTCACCGCCGGTGCGTCAACGCCTCACTGGGTCTTCCGCGCAGTCGTGGATAGGCTCCACAACATCCATCAGGTACGATCGTTTTGGCGCAAGGTCCTCTACCTCCCGTTGCGCATCGCGGTCCACACGTATATCTTTCTCGGCGTGGGCAGCGCGGCCATGACCTATGCGGCGTCGGATTACCTGAACCCCACCCCAAAAGTCTCAAAAGTGGTATACGTACTGATCTCCTTTCTGTATGTCGTGTCGATGCATATCGTCAACCGCTTCACCGACAAAAAGGCGGCCGAGATCAACGATCCCTTCCGTATGCGGCTCTTCCGGCGGCTCTCCCCGATGCTGCTCGCCTTCTCGATCATGGCCATGATCTGCACGCTCGTCCTGGCCGAGAGGATCGATTTCGTCGCTGTTGTCCTGATGGCGCTCTCGCTCTTCGCGGGACTCGGCTACAACCTCACCATCCTTCCAGGACGTCTGGGTAAAATCCTCGGTATCCACAAGCTCAAAGAAATCCCGGGATCGCGCGAGCTCGGTCCGGCAGTAGCTTGGGCCACAGTGACCGTTGCTCTGCCTTTTCTCGCCACAGACAGCAATGAAGTATTCGATGGACTGGAGCGAGCCATCCCGGCCTTCCTCTTCGTCTTCCTGCTCGTCTTCACCCGATTCCTGGCCTTCGACCAAAAGGACCTCGAGGGTGATCGCTTGGTGGGCAATGAAACATTGCCGCTCATCCTGGGTAAACGCAAGACCGGGTGGGTCATCATCCTGTCGCTCCTCGGCCTGGTTGTGATGGCCACCATTCACGCGTACTTGGGAGAGGACATCGCCATCACGGTTCCTCTCTTCATCACCGTGCTCTACGCCTCGGTCCTCACCTGGCTGCATCACCGCCGGTCGTTCCGGTCGCATGGCATCGGCTTCGAGCTCGCCGTCGACGCCCAGTTCATCATCCTAGGTCTTCTCCTTTGGATCTTCTAGTCAATAGGCTGGATGATCATCCCGCACCTGGGCCTGGGGCTTCTTAGGCAGGATTCCGCCGCTCACACGTTTCAAGCATAGGATAACGCGCTTCGAGCAATGTTCCACGCTATAAAGCGGGCTGCGTTGCTGTATCTACCAGCTTGCACTGGGCGACGACGTAGAGAACAGCTTGCTCTCAAACGACGGAGTATTGATCACACCCGGTATAGCGATGGCGGGCGATTGTGGTTCAAGAGTATTCCGATCCGATGGTGAACCAATTCGGTGCAAAAAAAAACGACCGGCTGTGAAGAGCCGGTCGTTTTTTGAGCTTGTTTCAGAGATGACCTCGAGAGAGGTCACCACTGTTATGAGCAGATCACACTACGGGGCGATGGTACCCGAAACACCGTTGGAAGCATAGGTGTTGGAACCAGCGAGAATCGCAGCCTGGAAGTAGGCGGTGACGCCAACGTAGGAGCCGGGAGGGGTGATGTCATAGGTGGAGAAATCACCGATGAAAGCCATGCTCATGGGACTCGGGAAACCAGGAGCAAAGTTGCCGACCAGCTTGGTGCAGCCATAGGAAGGAATGAACTGCGAGGAAGCACCGGTGGAAGCAACGATGACACCAGCCGAAGGAGCGCCGTGCAGGGCGAACATGAAGTGGGAGCCAGCACTGGCGGAGAATGAACCGGAGGCATAGAGGTGACCATTGTTGCCCTGAGCACCGATGCCGTAGTAAGCCATGTTAGCAGCAACGCCGCTGCCCATGAGCTGACCGGACCAGGTAGCCCAGTTCGGATAGCCGCCGAAATACCAGGTGCCGTTGTAGGTGCCGTTAGGATAGTAGACGTCGAAGGCATCCTCGGTGCCGGTGAAGCCGTTGCCACCGAAGCCACCAGGAAGACCGATCACCATGCCGGTGCCACCCTGCAGGGAGGGGGTCAGCTTGGAGAGGGCGACGCCAAAGTTGTTGTCGTCGTTGAGAATGAAGTCGTAGCCGGAGCCGGCGAGGTCAACGGTGATCGACCAAATCCAGCCGTAGCCCGGAGGCAACGTGGGAAGGGCGGAGCCGTTGGGAAGACCGCCGAAACCGAAACCAGCCTGCTGCAAGCCGAGGTTGCCCCAGCCCGTGGCGGCGTCAAAGTAGTAAACCGCAATGGACTCACCAGCGGGGTCCATGTTGTTGGTTCCATACTTGAACTTGAAGCCGTCGATCTCCTCATCAGGAAGAGTGTTGGCATCGGTGAGCTGTCCCCAGTCGAGGTTCAGGTAACCAACGTCCACACCACTCCACCAAGCGGAAACAGCATCGTTGTTCCAGATCACAGCGCCGTAACGGGGCTGATCAATGGTGACGCCTTGAGGATTAATCGCTTTCGCCTTCTCAGCAGCGGGCATGTTAACGTTGAGAGCACCTTGAGCAAAAACGACGCCCATGAGCGTCACAGCAAACAAAGCAACCAAAGCGACCTTTTTCATTATGCGGTCCTCCTATAAGAGAGAAGAAGAGAGAAGAAAAAGTACGCTGCGCAGAACATCTGCGCCTCACACTACTTTTCATAGATGTCTAACGTCGTTGTTTAGTTAGTGAAACAATGTTCCACAGACAGTTAGTACTCGATTAATTAATTTGGTTTCGGTTTGAGATCCACAGATAGGCGACTGCGAATCTGTTTCGAGTGTTTTAGAGTCCTTAGCGTCTCAGTGAACCCTCTTTTCTATTGATTCCATGACACATTACATCATATCCTGAACAAAAATCAAAGACTAAATCTTTTATTTCTGGTTTTTCTTATTTGCCCACGGTTTAGGTCGGATCCTGTCCGCAGTCGATCGTGGAGCATTCCGGCGATGGAGCGGAGAGCGCAACGAATATGACCGTCATAATCCGGTAGGAGAGACACCCTGTTTGGCTGGTCTGTTCCGTCACCAGCGTGCAAACACGGGGCAATTCGTGGGGAGATGGTCTGAAGCATCGTCATCGGTGTCACCGTCAGCAGACCTTTGCGAGGGGTCTGAGTTTACTTTGATTTCGTGATTAAGGCATGGATCATAATTCACAGAGCCCTCAGAAAGCAAGACTTTTTTTTCGCCGTTCAGGGAAAATACCTGCCTCTCAGGGATCCTGGATCTCGGCAGCGGGCCTGGGCCTGCATGCCCTAACGAAAAAAGAGCTTGCCATTTTTGAATTCGACCACCACCCTAACCTGAAACTTGCGGTTTCTGGACGGCTGCTATCGGTGGCTCGTCGAAGGAGTGGCATCGATGGCGTACGAGCTCCAGGTCGGATCGCGTCGCGGTAGTACTTTTTCGGCCGGTGCTTAATGGAAAGAGATCGAAAAGACGAAGAAATGGGTGCGCTTCTCTCTTTCCGAGGCGGGTAGCCGGATGGCGCGGGGGGACGAGATCCTGATTACGATCCCCCTTATGCCGGAACAAATCGAGTCGGTTCTCATTGGGAGCCACGGATCATGCTCTGCGTCACAGGAATCGAGAAAGACATCCGCACTCTTTCCAAGCGTCTCGATCAGCATGCTCTCTATCCTCTCCAGGAGATACGGCTCGATGCGCTGGCCAGAACCCCTACGCTGAAAAACATCTCTATCGATCCTCGCAAGGTCATTGTCACCTGCAGGCGCAAGAAAGATCTCGGGCTTTTCAAAGGTTCCGAGGAAGAACGCCTCAAACGCCTCGAGAGCGCATGCTCATTGGGGGTAGGCTGGATCGATCTGGAAGCGGATCTGTCGGAGCCGTCCTTCAACAAGGTCAAGAGAGCTGCGCGGGCATCCCACACCCGCATCATCCGGTCACTACATCTCGAGGCCGATGCAGGAACGAATGAGATCAAGGGAGCGCTTTCGATCTTGACCCGCTCACCTGGCGATGCGATCAAGCTCTGCGTGCACCTGGAAGATGTCGCCGACCTTTCAATCTTCGAGCAGGCGCCTAAGGACCGACCGGCGGTTCTCGTGGGAACCGGCCCGGCGGGAAACCTCTCTCGCGCCCTGTACAACAGGATTGGGAGCGCTTGGACCTACATCGCCGCCGACGAGCGGTCCTCGCCCACCCCCGGCATGCTCGATGTGGCCACGGCTCAGATCCTCGGCCTGCCGCTCGCGAAAGGCGCGCCTTTTTTCGTACTCTTCGGAGGCCCGTCGCTCCACCGGTCGCCCGGCTTCTATGTCTACAACCGGCTCTTCAGGCTCAACGAATTCGAGGGCTGTTATTTGCCCGCCATCACCGGCCGGATCGAGGAGGCTTTTCCCGTCCTGGTGCGGCTTGGCCTCTGCGGCGCCAGCGTGACCATTCCGCACAAGCTCAAGGCGGTCCACCTAGCTGACTGCCTCGACGACGATGCTCGCAACTCCAAATCGGTGAATACCTTCTACCTGCGAAACGGTACCTGGTACGGCGGCAACACCGATGTCGCCGCGATCTCCCGTTTGGCTACCAAACTCGGTTGCCAGCCGGGACAACGTGCATTGATCCTGGGTACCGGGGGATTCGCACGGGCTGGGGCGTGGGCTCTCGCCGATCTGGGTATCATCGTCACCCTCCTGGGTCGGTCGCTCCTCGAAGAGCCGGGGCCCTGGGAGGACTGCCTGCCGCTGCGCTCGATCTCAACCCTGCCCTTTCATCTGCTCTTCAACGCCACACCGGTGGGCAGCGGACAAGATCAGAACGATCTCCTACCCAAAGAACTCGACATGAAGAACAAAATCATCGTCGATGGCGCCCTCAGCTCCGATCCCACCCCCCTGGTGCAACGAGCGGCGCGATCGACGCAGCGGGTGGGAAGCGGGATCGATCTCTGGGTGGAGCAGGGTTCACTGCAGCTCAAGCTGTTTGAGGTCCCGCAGGCTTCTCCGGAGGAACTGAAGACCCTCGCCATCGAAAGCGGCAAAGTCTCGGCCACCCCCACCGGAAAAGGACGACCACCGAAGGCGCCGCGCAAGCGTTCGAAGTCACGAGCCCGCGCCGGGCGCGATTGAGCTGCTTCGGTACGCTGCCGGTGCGAACGGGTGCGTCAAGGGCCACGAACAATCGGTTCCGAGTCACGGCCAAGTCGGCGCTGCCATGCTCACGACTCTGCCGCTGCTAACACGAGAGAAGGACACTGTAGCCGCAACAGCCGCGAAGGACGCTGATGCTGCTCACAGGTGCGGCAATGCAGTGCCCCAAGCTGAGGGATGGGGTGTCTGACCAGGCCTTTTCTTCCCTGAAGGCCTTGTTACTCCCCTGCCAGCCGCTGTAGGTTTGCCGCGTCGGGATGGCCGGGAACCAGCTCGAGGAGCTTGGCGGCGCACCGCGCCACCTCCCGATCGTTTTGCTCTTGAACGGCGATCTGGAGCAGGTTGGAATAGACCACGGGATTGAACGGATCCACCTCGAGTGCCACCTCGCAGAACTCACGGGCTTCGTCGTATCGTTTCAGCTCGAGACACATACACACCACATAGAGCGCACACGGCAGGCGGTAGTGATCGTGACGCGTGGCGATCTTCATGTGCTCGATGGCAGCGGCGTAGTCATGATCCTTGAACAGCAACATCCCCAGATGAAAATGAAAGATCAAGGCGTCGCCGGTTTCCGATTGGATCTCTTCGAGCAGCTTCTCGACGGCTTCCCCCCGACTGGTGTGAAACTCGGAGTTCAAACGCCGGATCTTGGCCAAGAGCTCGCGATGGTCCTTCCAATCTACCTCGCTGGAGGATTCGTGCCGGCTGCCGCCGGAGACGTAGCCCAGGCTGACCAGCTTCTCGAGACTCTCGACGTCCTGGCGCAGGTCGTACTCGGCTCCTGGGCCGCCCACCGACTCGCGCATGATCCGATCGAGAACTCCGGCCATCGCCTCGACGGTCTGCGGCTGCTGCGCGGCCAGATTGTGGAGTTCCCCCGGATCGTCGTCGAGGAAATAGAGCTCCGGCTCGGGTTGATGCATGAACTTGACACCGTCGCGCTCGACACCGCGCAAGACGGCCCAGCCATAGACCTTGTTGAATTCTTTGCTCTCGAAGTAGGAAATCCTGGGTTCCTCCCGCCGTCCCGCCATGAGCGCAGTGAGGGATCGGCCTTGACAGGCAGGATCCTCCCGACCGCCAAGCAGCTCCAGCACGGTCGGAGCCAGGTCGATGGAGCGTACGAGCTCCGTCACCCGCCTCCCCTGCGGCACACCGGGCCCCCTCAAGATGAAGGGCACATGTAGGGTGGAGTTGTAGACATAGAGGCCATGAAACTCCTCGTCATGCTCGCCCAGAGATTCACCATGATCGCCGATCACCGCGAGAACCGTGCTATCGAAGAGGTTCCTGGCTTCCAGGGCATCGAGCAGCTCGCCGACCACCGAGTCCACGAAGGCGATCTCACCGTCATAGGGATTGCGCTTGAAGCGATGGGCGAAAATCCCGGGTGGCTCGTAGGGATCGTGGGGATCGAAGATGTGCCACCAGAGGAAGAACCGCTCCTCACCGTGACGATCGAGCCACGCAATCGCCTTGCGCAGCCCTTGATCGGCCGGGATCTCAGCGTTGGCCACCAGGCTTTGAGCTGCTGGCGGCGGGATCGAGTCATCGTATTCGTGGAATCCTTGATCCAATCCATAGGCGCGGGTGAGCACGAAGGCGGCGATCACCGCGCCGGTCGTGTAGCCCTCGTTGTCAAGGCTTTCCGCCAGCGTCACCACCCCCTCATCGGCCAGCTTCTGACCGTTGGTGTCGAGTCCATGCCAGTAAGGATTGGTGCCGGTCAGGATCGAGGCATGCGAGGGCAGTGTGAGCGGCAGATGCACGCGGGCGTTGAGGAAGAGCGAGCCCTCCGCCGCTAGCCTGTCCAGGTTGGGAGTCTGAGCCTCGGCGCATCCATAGCAGCCGAGCCGGTCGGCCCGTGTGGTGTCCAGGGTGATCAGGATCAGGTTGACCCGCGGCGCGTCAAAAGCCCCGGTGAGGACCAGAACGAGCCCAACACTGGCGATCGCCAGAACGACGACGCCAGCCCGAATCCGGACCCTCCGGGAGCTATCGCTGTTCGCGACAGGCCGGCTCCGTTCCCTGTCCATGATCTCGCTCCTCCTACCGGAGCACGAGCAGGCTCGCGGCCTCGTCGATGAACTGCACCATGAGTTCGCGCAAAGTCGGGTATTCCTCGGGCCGGATGAATCCCTTGCCCAGATCGATGGTGACGTCGTAGGTCAGCCGGCGATCTTCCTGCTTCCAGGTCAACACATACGACCCCAGATCGTTGATCATCTGCACCGACTGCGGCAAATAAAGCACCTCCAGCGACTCGGGGAGCTCGATGGTGATCCGGCTCTTGATACTAATCGGATGGTCGATCGTCACCGGGCTCGACCGCTTCGAGGGCGGTCGCATGGCGATGGAGGGCAGTGCCGCGCGCACCATATTAATCGGCTGCAGCAACGCGAGGCGGATGCTGCCGTTCGGCCGTGTCTCCAGCGCCGGAGCGGAAACCTTCATCGAATAGCAGCATTGGTGGCGGGCCAGCTCGTGGAATTCGTGCGAGGAGGCCTTGCCCCCTGGAGCGAGCTGTGCGGCCACCGCCCCGAGATGAGCATCGCGACGTCCTCCTGGGCCCCGCAGCGTGAGGAAGGGATTACCGGGGCCTGCATGCCGGACCGTGACGTCACCGGTGATCGCGCGGTCTTTGTCGATCGACAGCGCACCCTGTACGGTGAGCCTGAGCGGCATGATGTTCACCGGACGGCCCGTCTTGGGCGGCATAAACAGGCGGCCAGGCGGAATGCTCAGCGCCAGGTCGCGATGGAGCGGCTGGCCGGGATCGACCAGGAACTGGCCGTGATCGAGCATGACCGCGACGAGCAGCCGGTTCAAGAGCGATTCCACCCCGAGGTCACCTTGAACGTTGCAGTCGGAGGTCCACACCGGCCAGGCCTTGAAACCCGCCCGTCGGCAAAGCGCCAGGAGCAGCACGGCGTGGTCCTTCGGCGAGGCATATGCCGTGTGGTAGACCCTCCCGGCAGCGCGGGCCGGCTCGTTGCGCAAGAGCGGCGCATAGTGCACAGGACGCACGGCGGTGCGGACGAAATCCAGGATCTTGTCGAATTTCGCATCCTCGAAACCCTCGTTCTCGCAGAGCTCTTTCACCTTGTCGTCGAGAACCGCGCCGGTCTGCTCGGCGGCGGCGTTGATCTCGTCATTGAGCGCCCGGTACCAGCCCAAACGTCCCTGCTTCTTGTCGAGCCAGACGTTGTAGACGAAGGTGGGCAGAAAATCAGCCGCGCCGGCGCAGTCGGTGACCACGCGGCGGCCCGGTACCCGCGTCAGGGTCCAGGCGATCGCCTTCTGTCCGCGCTCACCGAGCTGGTACTCCATGACAGGACCCTCGCCGTTGAGCGTGCCCCAGTGGATCTGGGCGTCGGCAGGCATGCGCAGTGTAAACGTGCGCGTAAGCGTGGTGAACCCGCTCTGCATGACCTCGGCGCCGGAAAGCCAATGCCCTCGCGGCTCACGGTCGATCACCGAGTAGTCGAATTCGACCACACACCCCAGCTCGATGCCCAAAAAGGTGACCACCGTCTCCTGGTGATGCAGATAATCGGGGCACAGATCCATTCCGTCCGGGGTGAGCTGCGAGAGGTTGTGTCCCGCTTTCATCCCACTGGTCCGTTCCACGACGGTTCCGTCGTTCATGACCGTTTTGAGGGTGTGGACGACCAGATCCTGGCGTTGTGAATCCCACTGAATCCGGGGATCACAGTACGAATCCACGGCGTACTCGGTGAGAATCTTTATGATCTGATGCCGGCGCCGTTCCACTCGGCCATCGGCGTGCAGGGTGATCTCCGTGTGATCGTGGAGCATGACCATGTCGTCGAGCGGCAGATCGACCTCGCCGGGCGCGCTGCTGATCAGCGCCTGGAGATCCACTTCGCCGGCGGTGGGCACCGTCTGCGTGGCACCGAGGGTGGATATACAACAAAGGACCGGCCACAGGAGCACGATAACAACGTATGACTTCACTCGTCCCATTTTCCACTCTCCTCGATCTTCAGCGTGCCAGGGTGATCGTCTCGTTCTTGAAAGCCCGCATCTCTTGCATCACGTCATAGAGCTGGGGGTAATTCTCCGGCAGTGTGTTCCGGCTCTTGACCGCCACGGAGAAGCTCACCTGCAGCGAGCCGTTCTCGTCCGTCACCTTGGTGGTCAGATCGGCGGCGGGCCCGTCGAGCGACCGCGCCGCGGCGGCTTGAGAAAGCGAGTACCCTTCGGGCAGCTCGATGGTCTCCTCCACGACGTTACGCGCCGCCAAGTAGAGGAAGAGCGGCAGGGATCGGGTGGGCGTCCGCGTGGTGCTCTCGGCTCGAACGAGCTGGTTCACCATGAGCCGGGTGGCCGGCGAATGCAGCTCTAACGTCGGCGACTTGCGGCTGCAGCCGCAGCCGGTACAACCGCCGCAACCGCTGCTGTCGCCATATACGAGGGCGTAGCCCGGGATTCGGTAGCTGATCTCGATCGTCACCGGTTTGGAGAGATCGCGATAGTCCGAGGCTTCCCAGCCGAGCAGCTCGGCGCGCGGCGAGAGGCGCAAGAGCCAGCCTTCGAGCGCCGGTTCGACGGCGCGACGGCTGTTGTAACCGGTGAGCACGCGCCGTAGATAGGTATCGCTGTAGCCGCGGCCCTGAAAGAGCATGGTGCCCTCCAGCGTGCCGTCGCCGGCGAGCTTACCCTTGGAGTCGATGCGCATCAGGCAGCCTTCGGGGGGATAGTACTGAATGGCGTCCAGCTCCTCGCCCTCGGGAGACCCCACCACGTAGTGCTGCTCGGCCTCGGCCAGCGACCAGTCGGTCATGGATAGCGGGCACCAGGTCGGATCGTACATCTTGTAGCTGCCGTCGGGCATTTTGCGCGCCACGACACAGTGGTTGAACTGATCGGCGGGGATGTACTCCACGCGCGCCCCGGCCATGGTCATGGCGGGGTAGGCGGGGATCCCCGCGGCACGCAGCATCGTCACCAGCATGCCGGCGATGTCCTTGCATACGCCGCAACGTTCCTCGAAGATCATCCATCCGGGGTGCAGGGTATAACCCTCGCCCTTACCCATATTGAGGCCTGAGTAGCGGATGTTGTTGGCCACCCAGCGGAGCAGCGCAGTGGCCTTCTCGTCGTCACTCTCGAGCCCGGCCACGACCTCGTCCACCATGGCCTGAATCGCGGCGTTGGAATCGAACTGGTTCCGGTTGGCTTCCTCGAACCAGCGCGACTTCTCCTGCCAGCTCTGGACCGTAGCCATGACCACCTTGGTCACGAAGTCCCAGCGGTCGGGGGAGCGGGGTGCGTCGTGCACCGCCGGCATGCTGCGCTTGCTCCAGGTGTAGTGGAACTTCTCGTCGTCGAAGACTGTCTTGGTGAAACACTCGCCGTTGAAGACGTCGAACATGAGCGGCCGCGATTTCACCGTGTGGACCGTGTAGGTCTTCTCCTCGATCGGGATCGTCTCCTCGAAGAGGATCATGTCGTAGTAGTGCCCTCTCATGGGCGGGATGAAGCGTTCGTCAGAGTCCTCCGGTTGCTGATCCAGGTAGGCGATGAGGAAGCCTTTCTTGTAGGTTGCGACCTCCACGGCGTCCCCCACCTCGAGCCTGGAAATGGACACCACCTTCATGCGCATGCCCCAGTAGATCCCGTGAGCGGGCTGGACGGCGTCGCTGTATGCGCCGGTGTCCAGTTCCTGCACCTCTCCGCCGGCACGGAAGATGCGCAACTTCCGGATCTCGACGAAGTTGGTGGCCGGGTCATAGTCGTAGCGCAGCGCCGCCAGGTCGAGGCAACCCTTCGCGCTCAGGACTTTGGTCACCGAGTGGTTGCGGATGTGGCTCAGGCCTGAGGCTTCCACGTCCACGTCGGTACGATCGAAGACCCGCACCAGGTCGGCTCCAGGGTGATCCTGCGCTCCGCCGGCCCGCGTTATGAGGTCGCGGATTTCCGTTTCAGACTGGGCCGAGAGCATGCCCAGAAGGCATAGAAACGTGACCGGCACGAGGAACAATACCGCCAGTAGATGCTTTTTCATAATTTACCTTCCGCGCTGGGCATTCTGGTCGAGGCCTCGCCTGCCAGGCTGGGCAGAGGGCTCGAAAGGGACATCGCTGGCCGCCTGCCAACCTCTTGAACTGTGCAACAGGCTGCTGAAACCGACGTGTCAGGATGGGTGCCAGGCTCGCATTCGAGAATCCAGCAACAAACTAAACCGCCTAGATGAATGCAAGCAGAAAATGTCGGTCAAGCCCCTGCCGTTTACCCTGCAACGACCTGCGACAAAGCGCGGCGAGAAGCGCAACGGGCCCGGCGGAACGCCGGGCCCGTTGCGCTATGACGTGCATGAAGGTGTGTCGGAAAATCCGGTCGCCGCTGTTAGCGACGAGCGCAACACCGCCTAAGGAACCACCTCGATACCCACCGGCTGCGACTGATAACTGTAAGGTTTCTCGGTGGTAAACGCGAAATGGATCAGGTCGCCTGCGATCGGCGGTATCGAGCTCGCGTCAAAGGTCGCCGTGGCCATGCCCGATTGGTCCAGGATCCCTCTGAAGTTCTGCAGCATGGAGTTGTTGAAGTTGGCGATGATATAATTCGTCATGAAATCACGGTTCAGCGGAAGGATGTTACCACTCGGCAGGACCGTGCCGGGAGATGTGCCCGACGCACTGCCGAGCAGAAAGTAGAGACGCTTGGAGTAAGAGGCTCCTGCATCGAGGACAAAATTGATCGTGCCGCCCGAGCTGCGCGAGAGCACGTTCTTGTCGGACCACAGCGGGCCCACACCGCGGAAGAACCACAGGCCGGCTTGGGGAGTGCCGTAGTAATCGTCAAAGCCACACATGAGATCCATGACGTTGTCGCCATTCCAGTCAACGACGTCGAAACGGGAATAGTACCCCACGTCGATGTTCGAACCGCCGGCCATGACGCTGAAGTAGCTCGTAAAGACCGGCGCCGCATCGGTGCCGACGTTCGGATAGAAGCGGATCGAGCCGTAGGTTTCGCCGATGAGCAGGTCCTTCTTACCGTCCTGATCCCAATCGACGGCAACGGGGCTGGCGCGGCTGCCCACATCGAGGTTGACACCGCTGGCCTGGATATAGCTGGACGTGTTGAACACCGGGTTGGCGTCGGTGCCCTCGTTGAGCAGCAGGAAGACGTAACCGCCGTCGTCACCGCAGAGCACGTCCTTTTTTTTGTCGTTGTTCCAGTCGATGATGTAAGGGGAAGAGGTGTAGCCGGCGTCGTAGGTACTACCGGCCCTCTGGAGAAAGGTATATCCGCTGAATGCGGGGTTGGCATCGGTGCCGGTGTTGAGATAGATCCTGATGGTGCCGTTGCGTTCGCCGAGGATGAGGTCTTTGCGCTTGTCGTTGTCCCAATCCACTACTCGTGGAATCGAGCCGACGCATCAGCCATACGAGGTGGTGATCGTCGACCCGCTGGACTTGATTTGGCTCCCGCCGCTGAAGACCGGATTGAGATCGGTCCCCTGGTTGAGGAAGAGCCAAACGTAACCGTAATAGAACTGGCTGATGACCACGTCTTTTCTGCCGTCATTGTTCCAGTCCACGATACAGGGGGATGAATGACGGTCCACACTGAGCGGTGACGGTCCGTCTTGGATCATCATACCGGTTTCGAGCGGTGGAGCGTCTGCGTGGAGCGTTCCTGCGCTCATAAAGAGCACGAAAGCCGCCACGACGAGAACAGCATATCTCATAAACTTTTCCCTCCAGCAAAAAAAAGCAGTGATTTGCAGACCACTGAACACCGTACACTAACCTGCCAACTCGCTCGCAGCCAGCCGAATCGGCAGGATGACTCAATTCATCACAAAATATTTCTCTTCAAACTGTTAGGCAACCTGGATCACTTATTATGGAGCCGCGATAATGTAGCAGGATTAAGACCATTAATCAAGTATGTTTCAGACCGCAGGCTCTGTGCAGAGAGGAGATTCCTTTTTTAGTGTAGAAATCGTCAGACAGGCCTTTAAAGGGCTGCCCCGATCTGTTTAGCTACCGGCTTTGACTCGCAAGCGATGATCGCAACCTGGGACAGTCCATCGAGGGTCTGTCCCGATCTCTTTTAAGGAAGGATCGATGGTCCAAGAAAACGATGCCTTGTCCTATCATTCACGGGATCGCTTCGGCAAGATTGAAGTGGTTCCGACCAAACCCTGCACAACCCAACGCGACCTGTCACTGGCCTACACACCCGGCGTTGCGCTCCCCTGCCTGGAGATCGAAAAGGAACCGCAGAAGGCCTTCCGCTACACCGCCAAGGGCAACCTCGTCGCTGTGGTCACCAACGGCACGGCGGTTCTCGGTCTGGGAAACATCGGCCCGCTGGCGGCCAAGCCGGTAATGGAAGGGAAAGGTGTACTCTTCAAACGGTTCGCCGATATCGATGTCTTCGATATCGAGCTCGACTGCAAAGATCCCGATCAGCTCATCGAGACCGTGAAGCGGCTCGAGCCCACTTTCGGCGGAATCAACCTGGAGGACATCAAGGGCCCCGAGTGCTTCGCGATCGAAACCGCTCTGCAAGAGGCCATGAACATCCCCGTGTTCCACGACGATCAGCACGGAACGGCGATCATCTCCGGAGCGGCCCTGCTCAACGCCCTGATGCTGGTGGACAAGAAGATCGACGAGATCCAGGTGGTCTACAACGGAGCCGGTGCCGCCGGAATCGCCTGCGCCGATCTGTTCGTCGATCTCGGTGTACGCCGGGACAACGTGATCATGTGCGACAGCAGAGGGGTGATCTTTCAGGGCCGGGAAAAGGGTATGAACCGCTACAAGGAGCGTTTCGCCCGTGACACCGAGCGGCGGACTCTCGAGGAGGCCATGCGCGGTGCCGACGTCTTCGTGGGTGTGTCGGTGAAAGACGCCGTGACCCGCGAGATGGTGCGCTCCATGGAGCGCGATCCGATCATCTTCGCCATGGCCAATCCCGATCCGGAAATCTCCTACAACGATGCCGTAGCCGCGCGACCTGACGTGATCATGGCCACCGGACGCTCCGATTATCCCAACCAGGTGAACAACGTGCTCGGCTTTCCCTTCATCTTCCGCGGCGCCCTCGACTGCCGGGCGCGGGCGATCAACAAGGAGATGAAAATCGCCGCCGTGCAATCCCTCGCCGCCCTGGCCCGCGAGGACGTGCCTGACGAGGTCTGCCACGCCTACGGTGTGGAGTCGCTCCACTTCGACCGCGAGTACATCATTCCCAAAGCGTTCGATCCTCGCGTGCTCCTGTGGGAGGCGCCGGCGGTGGCCCAAGCCGCGATGCAGACCGGCGTGGCGCGCATCGAGCTCGACATCGAAAGCTACCGGGAATCCCTGGAGAGCCGTCTCGGGCGCGAGCGCCAGGTGGTGCGTTCCTTCATCAACCGGGCGCGCATGTCTCCCAAGAGGATCGTCTTCCCCGAAGGCGAGAGCGGCAAAATTCTGCGTGCCTGTCACGAGATCATTGGCGAGCGGATAGGAGAGCCGATCCTGATCGGGCGTCCTGACAGGATCCGATCCAAGATCGAGGAGCTGCACCTGAGCGACATGCAGGCGGTTTCGATCCTGGATACCGAAAATCTGCCAAAACTCGACCTCTACTCCCAGGAACTGGCCAAGCTGCGCGCCCGCAAGGGCGTTACCCAGCGGGAAGCCCGCTCGTTGATCAAGGATCCCTTCTACTACGCGGCGATGATGGTCCACATGAAGGATGCCGACTGCTTCATCGGTGGCGTCACGACGTACTACTCGGCGGCCGCCAAACCGGTACTCGACATCATCGGCGCCGAGTGCGAAGAACACCGCGTCGCCGGGCTCTACCTGCTCATCTGGAAGCACCAGCTCATCGTCTGTGCCGACACCACGATGAACGTCGATCCCAGCGCCGAGGTCGTGGCGGACATCGCCATCTTGGCGGCCGACAAGGCCAAAGAGCTCAACCTGGAGCCACGCATCGCCATGCTCTCCTACTCCAACTTCGGATCGGCCCCGTCGGCCAGCACGGAAAAGATGGCCCGTGCCGCGCAGATCGTGCAAGCGCGCCGTCCCGAGCTGATCGTCGACGGGGAAATGCAGGTGAGCACGGCGCTCAACGCCGAGATCCTGAAATCGCAGTATCCCTTCTCGAAGCTCAAGGAGCGGGCCAACGTGCTCGTCTTCCCCGATCTCAATTCGGGCAACATCGCCTACAAGCTGCTCGATAAACTGGGCGGTGCCACCGTGATCGGACCTCTGCTGATCGGCATCCGGGAAGCGGCGCATATCCTGCAGCGCGATGACGGCCCCGGCGATATCGTCAAGGTGGCGGCCCTCGCCGTTGTGGACGCCCAGAAGAGGCTTTCAGAGTAGTCACCGCACACTCACGCCCCCTATCGCATCGAAAGAAATCGGGACGCCGCTGCTCCGGCAGCGGTGTCCCGACGACGATCGGTTCTGAGTCACGGCCAACCGTAGCCCGACCGGCATGTTCGGTCAGAAAAAGAAGCTACGGCAGTCATTGGCGATGGAAATGAAACATCCGAACACTGATGGTGAGGGAGGGCGGCGCGGTACGATCTGGCGTCAATGGGCCTGACGATTGCTCGGAGCGCATGATCTATATCCGAGTCAGTCCCCGGAGGGAAAAGCTGGCGTCCGCCCCAGACCAGCCTCTGAACCCTCGACTACAGCCCCCATCATAAAGTTCTCATCAAGGAGCTGATCCGTTCCTCACTCCGTTGCGCGCCGCCAGGGACAACCCCACCTGGGCCAGAACGATCAGTAGCGCCCCCACCAGAGTGAACCAACCGGGCAGCTCTGCGAAGAAGAAGATGCCGTAGGCCAGGGCGAAGGCCACCTGCGTGTTCGAGATCGTCGTGCCGCGCGCCGCCGGGACCCGCCCCAGCCCAAAGGTCAGCAGCACCTGGCCGACCAGGGACGCCAGGGCCATGACGAGCAGAAAACACCAGTCGCTCCCGTTGGGCGCCACCCATTCGCACCCGGGAAGGTCGCAGAAAAAGGCCGGCGCCGAGACCAGAACGGAGACTGCCGGGAACCAGAAAGTAATGGTGAGGGTGTGCTCGGTGCGCCGCAGCAAGCGCACCAATATGTAGACGAATCCCGCCAGCACACAGCAGATGAACGCCGCGAGCCGCCCATCCCACCCCCCCGCGCCGGTGGGTCCCACGACGAGGAAAACCCCCACCATGGAAACCGCCAGGAGCAGCCAGTGAAGAGCGCGGCTGCGTTCACCCAACAGCCATGGCGCCAGCGCCGCTACGATCAGGGGATGGGCCTGGAAAATCAGCACCGTGTCGGCCAGGGGCAGGCGCTTCAGCGCATAGAAGAAGGCAAAGAGCGACAAGGTCCCCACCACCCCCCTGGTCGCCAGCAGAAACCGGTGCCGACCCAGCAGCGGCTCACCCCGCCGAACCGCCAGTATCCCGAGGATCGGAGCCATGATCAGCGAGCGGATCAGGATCATCTGCAGCGACGAGATCTCTGGCGAGACAGCTTTGCTGGTGAGGCTGAAGATGGAAAAGAAAAAAGCCGCCAAAACCAGGTAGAGAACGCCCTGTTTCTCTCCTGATCGCTCCGGCAGCTTCATATCGAGGGGTTGTCCATGGTCATCGGTGCGGCGCAGGTATCCGGCGAAGGCGTGGTTGGCCGGCTGTGTCTCGGTACACGTATCCGTACACGCCGTTTGTTGTCAACTCCGTGTACGTTTACGTGTACCTCTTCGCTGTGAACGGGTACGACCGTTCAGCGATAAATCTACGCCAACTACGATTTCAGCGTCGGATACTCCTTGTCTTTACGGCGCTTGAGCAGAATGCGCGAATCGGCCACGACGCATCCATCGGTGTGGCAGATCAACGGATTGATATCGAGCTCGATGATCTCACGGTGGGCCGCGGCCATCTGCGACAGCCGCAGCAGGCAGTCCTCGATCGCCTTGACGTCCACCGGCGGCTTGCCGCGCAGGCCTTCCAGGACCTTGTACCCCTTGATCTGACGTATCATGCGCTCGGCGCTCGTCTTCCACATCGGCGCCAGGCGGAAGGTGACATCTTTCATCACCTCCACCATCGTGCCGCCCAGGCCGAACATGCAGAGCGGACCGAACATGGGATCGCGGTTGGCGCCGAGGATCACCTCGACACCCTTGCGCGCCATTTCCTCCACGAGAACGCCCTGGATCCTGGCCTCCGGGACCTTGTTCCTGACATTGTCGAGGATCTTGCGATAGGCGTCGATGGCTTCGGTGGCGGGTACGTTGAGAATCACGCCGCCCACGTCCCACTTGTGAATCACATCCTCGCTCATGATCTTCATGGCGAAGGGGCTCTTGAGATCGTCGGTGATCGCCTCGAGCGATTCCTCGCTGGTGGCAAGGCGGCTCATGAGCCGCGGAAAGCCGTAGAAGCCGAGCAGCTCGTTGGCCTCGTGCTGGGTCAGGTAGGCGCTCTCAGCCAACTCCAGCTTGCTCATGATGAACGCCTCGGCCTCGTCGTGCTGGACGTTGAACTCCTTGAACACCCTGTCGGGCACGGCGAGGATCTCGGAGTACTGGCACATGTTGCCCAGCGTATGCATGGCCTCTTCGGGGAAGATGTAGTTGGGGATGCCGTTCTCCTTGAGGTAGCGCACCCCCTCCTTGGTGGCGCTGCCGCCCATGAAGGAGCAGATCACCGGCTTGTCGGTGCCCTCGATCACGCGATGGATCGCCTTGGAGGTTTCCAGGATGTCGGTCATCGACTGCGGTGTGAGGATCACCACCAGAGCGTCCACATGCGCGCCCTTCAGAACCACGTTGGCGGCGTCCTCGTAACGCTTGCTGGTGGCGTCCCCGATCACGTCGACGGGATTGCCGACGGCGGCGGTGGATGGCAGGCACTTGCGCAGAGCGTTCCGGGTCTTGTCGGAGAAATCGGCCAGCTTCAGATCGGCTTTCACGGCCGCATCTGTGGCCAAAATGCCGGGGCCGCCGGCGTTGGTGATGATGGCCACGTTGCGTCCGCGCGGCATGGGCACATTGGAATAGGCCTCTGCCAGATCGAAGAGTTCCTCGATCGTATTGACCCGCTGCACCCCGCTCTGCAGGAGCTGAGCCTCGTAGACCGCGTCCGATCCAGCCAGCGATCCGGTGTGCGAGGAGGCGGCCCTGGCGCCCTCGGCGGAGCGGCCGGCCTTGATGGCGAGCATCGGCTTCTTCTTCTCCCAGAAGATCTCGCGGCAGACATTGATGAACTCGCGGCCGTCGCTGATATCCTCCAGGTACATACAGATCACCTTGGTCTCGGGATCATCCGCCATATAGCGCAGGATGTCGACCTCGTTCACGTCGGCCTTGTTGCCGAAGCTGATGAACTTGGAGAAGCCGAGGTTGTGCTCTTCGGCGTAGTCGAGCACGGCGGTACAGATCGCACCTGACTGGGAGATGAAGCCCAGATTGCCATGCCGCGGCATGCTGAGAGCGAAGCTGGCGTTCAAAGCTACCGCCGGATCGGTGTTGATGATGCCGAGGCAGTTAGGTCCCACGAGAGGGATGTTGAATCTGGACAACTGTTCCTTGAGCTTCTTCTCCAGCTCGGCGCCGTCGGGACCGATCTCCTTGAATCCCGCGGAAATCACAAGCAGAGCCTTGACTCCCTTTTCACCGGCTTCTGCGATCACTTTGGGAATCACGGTCGGCGGAATCACCAACACCGCCAGGTCGACCTCGTCGTCGATGGCAGTAAGACTGGGATACGTCCGTATGCTGTTGATGAACTTGGTCTTGGGATTCACGGGATAGACGATGCCCCGAAATCCTCCCCGAATCAGATTCACGAAGACGGAGTTGCCGACGCTGCCGATTCGCGCTGTGGCGCCCACCACAGCGATCGATCGAGGATTGAGCAGAGGGTAGATGTCCCTAGTCACAGCTATGGTCCTTCCTTGTCGTAGGTTACGTCGTAATATACGAGTGAGACTACAAGGCCTGATATCCGCGCCGGCCCAAAGCGCGGTAACCCTGTCTTTGTTGCTCAACTATCTGTTCAGAGAAAGAAACTGTCTTATTACTCCCATCTCCGGCCCCGGGCAATGGGGAACTGATCAAATCTTTTCATTTTCCAACTTTTTTTGGACGCTGCTACCTAACGAACTGCTCTCAACACTGTAAGAAAGAACTCTCGCAAAGAGCGCAAAGAATGGATGGAAAGAAGGTAAAGGGTCATCGATATGGCAATGCTCGCACGCCCTGGGTGATCTCCTCTTCCAAAAATTCCTTGGCGGTCTTGGCGTCTTGGCGAGAAAAAGCTTGAATCGAATGTTAGTTGCTAGAGTAACCGGTGTTCGCGTCAGGAAGGCTAATTCTACCCAACCAGCTTGGTATTCTCTCACTTCGTGCTCTTCGTGCACTTCGTGGTTTAGTCGGTTTTGGATTGCACCACGAAGGAACACGAAAATTGAAGAGAAGTGTAATATAAGTGCTTTCACTATGACAAGCTTCGCAGCAGCTCTCAGGCGAGCCTGTTGGTTCCCGGGGAATCTGGCGTACGCGCCAGGCATCCTGCTGAAACCCAAGATATCCTCTCGCCACTTCCGGTCGAAGGCCCGCGAGCAGGGCTCGGGTGCCACCTGGAACATCGCGAGCGCGCGGTTTTTCAGGGGCGTTTCCAGTCTCGCCCCTCGAGCCAGCCTCGGCCCCGTTGCGTCGCCTCGTGACCTAGAATGAGGCCGAACCGAATCGATTCCAGCAGCTATTTGAGGGGCGGAAGGGGTTCCCAGCCTTCACCCGCTTGTCCATCCTTGCCGGCATCGTCCACCCGGTCGTAGCGACAGAGATCGAGGGCGTTGAAGAAATAGGGGATCTCGGTCGCGGCCGATTCGGGGGAATCCGAACCGTGGACGGCGTTCTTTTCCACATCGGTGGCAAAGAGACTGCGCAGCGTTCCCTCGGCAGCGTCCTTGGGGTTGGTGGCGCCCATGACGGTGCGAACCCGGCTGATGATGTCATCGGGGCCCTCGAGAACGACCACCACCGCAGGTGCGGAGGACATGAAATCGGTGAGGGAATCAAAGAAGGGCTTGTCCTGATGGACGTGATAGAAGCCTTTGGCCTGCGTCTTGGACATGTGCAGCATGCGCAGCCCCACGACCTTCACGCCCTCGCTCTCGAACCTCGAAAGAATCTTGCCGATATAACCCTGAGTCACGGCATCCGGTTTGACGATCACAAGCGTCTTCTGCATCATTGCCTCCACGGCCGCTCACACCAACCCATCCAACGATGCGGTTCAGGATCATCCTCGAAACCGCACGCCGACAGGTGTGGAGAGTTCTCAATTTTTAGGATTCAACACAAAAAGTCGAATTATGACCGGAGCACCGATCGATTTCCACCTACTTTCCGGTTTGCTTTTCGTCAGCACTTCATTAAATTCATCTCTGTTTCCACATTTGTCTTAGCAGAAATCCGCGCATCCTGTAGCTTCCCACATCCTGGCGTAGTTGGAGTGTTGGATGGAACGTTTTCACGGACTCATCGGTATTGTCGCCATCCTGTTGATCGCCTATCTCATGTCCGACAACCGGAAGAAGATCAGAGCGCGCATCGTCTTCTGGGGTCTCGGCCTCCAGTTGGTGTTCGGGCTCTTCATGCTCAAGACCGAGATCGGCCGGGACATCTTCGAAAACGTCCGGATTGCGGCGGAGAAGTGTCTCGACTTCACCAAGGAGGGCTCCAACTTCGTCTTCGGGTCGTTGTGCCCCCTGCCGGGCGAGGCTCCGGGGGAAGCGATCGGGTTCAATATGGCCTTTCAGTGCCTGACCACGATCATCTTCTTCTCGGCGCTCATGAGCGTGCTGTACCACCTCGGCTTGATGCAGCTCATCGTGCGCTTCTTCGCCACCATCATGCGCAAGACGATGGGAACGAGCGGCGCCGAATCGCTTTCAGCGGCGGGCAACATCTTTGTGGGACAGACCGAATCGCCCTTGCTGATCCGTCCCTTCATCAAAGAGATGACCCGCTCCGAGCTGGCGGCGGTGATGACCTGCGGCTTCGCCACGATCGCCGGATCGGTTTTTGTGCTCTATGTCTCGGTGGGAATCAGCGCCGGTCATCTGCTCACGGCATCGGTGATGAGCGCGCCGGCGGCGTTGATGATTGCCAAAATCATGTTTCCCGAGTGGGAAGAGAGCAAGACCATGGGCCATGCCAAGGTACCCATGAAGCGAGAGACCCTCAACGTGGTCGATGCCGCGGCCTCGGGAGCGGCTGTCGGTGTCAAACTGGCGATCAACGTGGCCGCCATGCTGCTCGCCTTCGTGGCCTTGCTGGCGCTGATCAACTGGTCGCTCGGGGAGCTCGGACAGGGGCTGGAGTGGATCTTCGGGGACATCTTTCCTGGAGATACAAGCCTGTCGTTGGCCATGATCTTCGGCTGGGTCTTCTGGCCCTTGGCCTGGGGCCTCGGTATCACCCCATCGGATGCGGCCTTCATGGGCGATCTGATCGGCACCAAGCTGAGCCTCAATGAACTGATCGCTTTCAACAAGCTCGCCGAAGCCCAAGCGGCTGAGGCGATCTCGGAAAAAACCGTCACCGTGGCGACCTATGCCCTTTGCGGCTTCGCCAATTTCAGCTCCATTGCCATCCAGATCGGAGGGATCGGGGGGCTGGCGCCGGAGAGGCGCGGCGACCTGGCTAAGCTCGGCATCAAGACCATGCTGGCCGGCGCTTTCGCCTCCCTGACCACAGCAGCCCTTGCCGGCATCCTGATCTGAAATCGGAAATCGGAGGGAGATCCAAGAGAGATGATGAACGTGGAAGAAAACTTTGAACGTGTACAACGGGTAGCGCAGAAAATCAGGGAGACTTTCGATCCGGTGCCGGAGATCGGCCTCGTGCTGGGCTCTGGCCTGGGAGGGCTGGCAGACGCCCTCGACGCCCCTCGGGTACTCCCCTTCGAGGAGCTTCCGGGCTATCCGAAGGCCAAGATCGCCGGTCACGCCGGTCAGCTCAGCGCCGGCCGCCTCGAGGGTGTGGACGTCCTGCTTCAGCAGGGCCGGGTCCACTACTACGAAGGCCATCCTATGGAGACGGTCGTGCTCCTCACCCGCGGTCTCGCGCTCGCTGGGGTCAAGATTTTGATCATCACCAACGCGGCCGGCGGTATCGCCACCGATCTGGGACCGGGCGACCTGATGCGGCTCACCGACCATCTGAACCTCATGGGGAACAACCCGCTCATCGGCCCCCACGAGCCGCGTTTCGGCGAACGCTTCCCCGACCTCTCGCGCACCTATAGCGATGTGGGTGCCGTGCTCGATCGTGCAGCCAAGCAAACCGGGCAAATGCTCCACAAGGGTGTCTACGCGGGCTTCTCCGGTCCTTCCTATGAAACACCCGCCGAGATCGAAATGGTCCGCGCCCTGGGTGCCTCAGCGGTAGGTATGTCCACCGTCCCCGAGGCGATCGCCGCCACCCAGATGGGCGTCAAGGTGGGCGCTGTGTCGTGCATCGCCAACTCCGCGGCGGGCATGACTGAGGCGGGCATCTCGCATGAAGAAGTGCTCGAGGTGACCGCCCGGGCCTCGCGAAGGCTCACCGCGATCCTGATCGCCGCGCTGCCCATGCTGCAGAAGCTGATCGGAGAGGAGTAAGCTGCTCATCACGCTGCCGCTGCTGCGAGGTGCGGCAATGCAGTGTCCCACGCTAAGCGATGGGCCGTGTGAGCTGGTTTCGTCCTACCCCCTCCCCGATTAGTAACATCGTTCTGTCCAATTGCTTATTATGGAGTAAAATAAATATGAAGACCAGTCCGGAAGCGGAATTCCGGACACGTCATGCACCGGCTACGCTGATTTTCGATTTTCCGAAAAAAGTACCGTATTTTGAAATTCCACCTTTTGGAAGTCTTCGGCGGTAATATATAATGTACCGAGCCTAATTCCATCTAAAACCTTGCACCCAGTGTCTCTATGTTTCGGAATTCTGAAATCTCATAAGGAAGGGTCTCATGAAAAGCGGAATCCATTCTCCCATCCTCATTGCCCTGCTCATCGTCCTTCTGGGAGGCTTCGCCGCGGCGGATAGCGTAACCGAGTACCGCGTCGAGGTCTCCACGTCCGACACGGTCTCTCTTCTGCGAACGTTGGAACGGCAAGACTTCGATGTTCTCGGCCACAATCGTGACGCCGGCATCGTCGAGATCGTCGCCACCCCCTTCGAGATCAAGCTGCTCGAAGCCATGGGTTTCGAGCTGAAGATCAAGAGCTCCGCGTTCGGTGACAGCATTCCTGCCGGCTACCGCGATCACAACACGATCCTCTCCCAACTGCAGACGTGGGCGAGCACCTATCCCGCCATCTGTCAGGATATCGATGTAGGCGTCTTCACCGGCGAGGGCACGACCTACGAGGGGCGTCATATCCATGCCATGAAGATCTCCGACAACGTCAACCAGGACGAGGATGAGCCGCGGATTCTGATCGTGAGCTGCCATCACGCCCGCGAGATCGTGACCCCCGAGCTGGCGCTCTATGCCATCGAGCAGTTGCTCACCAACTACGGCTCCGATCCGGAAATCACCGCGATCGTGGACAACAACGAGCTCTGGATCGCGCCGGTCTGGAATCCCGACGGTTATACCTACTGTTTCACCACTTACGACTACTGGCGCAAGAACCGCACCCCCGTGGGCAGCGGCTACTACGGCGTCGACCTGAACCGCAACTACCCCTATGGCTGGAACGGTCCCGCCGGCGGCAGCACCTCTCCGAGCAGCGATACCTATCGCGGTCCGTCGGTCGCATCGGAGCAAGAAACGAAAAACATGCTGGCCCTGGCCCGCGACCGTCACTTCGCCAAACAGCTCGATTTCCACAGCTACGGCCAAGAGGTGCTCTACACGTACTACTATTCTTCCAGCTTCCCCTCCACCCTCGAGAGCTACTACTCGACAGAGGCCGGTCAACTCTCGCAGCAGCTCGGTTACAACGGCTACAAGCGCAAACCTTCTGCCGAGGGCGAGCACTACCACTGGGAGCTGAACGAGCTCGGTACATACTCTTTCCTGGCCGAGACCCACTACACCTTCCAGCCCTCCTACTCGTCGGCTCTGGCCGAGGCTCAGTTGGTCTGGCCCGGCATCAAGTGGCTCATGCAGCATGAGATCCCGCTGAAGGGTCACGTGACCGAAGCAGGCACGGGAAACCCGATCGAGGCTGACATCTCGATCGCCGGAATCAACTACACCCAGGGCGAGATTCGCCGCTGCGAGGACGACTACGGTCGCTTCCACTACTTCCTGCCTGCCGGCAGCTACAGCGTAACCTTCTCGGCCTCGGGATTCAATTCGCGCACGGTCCAGGCCAGCGTGACCAACGACAAGTCGACCACCATCGAGACCCAGCTCGGCCCGCGCCCGGTCCTGTCTGTCTCGGGACGGGTGGCCACCGGCCAGACCCTGAACATCGACTTCGACTACCCCGCCGGCGCCGGACAGCAGTACACCAACGCCGTCTCGTACATCGACAACGGCATCACCTTCAACAACGGTGTGCACTACCCCATCGGCGTGGACAACCTGCTCAAGTCCACGGCCGGCAAGTATCCCGGCTGGCAGGGCACTCTGGATGCCTCCGGCCATGCCTCGGGCTCGCTGACCATCCCCACCACTCCGGGGCTGGTAGGCGCCACCTTCTACATGGCCTACATCGTCTACCCGGTGACCTACCAGGTTCCGACCGATGTTTCGGCCGCGATCAAGATGACCATCGAGGAGTAACCGATCTACGGTTACAACGCCGCGCTCGGCACGGCGTGAGCTGAAACACAAAGAGGAGCCGGCCCCGGGCTTTTGCGGGCCGGCTCCTCGTTTTGTATGAACACTCACGAAGGCCGCGGGGTTTGCGAAAAAACAAAATCACCAAATCCTCAGCGAGGAGTTTCGGTTCTCTTGCGTTTCTCGCTCCGCACCGCGCGCAGCACGAAATACGTGAAACCGCCCCAGACGAAACCGGTCACCACGATCATCACGACTAGGGTCCGTATCTCCATATCAAACCTCCCCTCCAGGCTCCAGGTTACCCGGCGCGTGCAGCATGCGGCCGGCCATGAAACGGTTGCACACGAGCAGCGCGATCAGCACGAGCCCCCACTGAACGACACAGGTGGCGACGCTGTAAGGCGAGAAGGGATCATACCACGTGTCAGGCTCGTAGACCCGCGCCGAGAGGTACATCCACCAGCCGAGCAGGACGACGCACTCCACGGGGATCAGATAGCGCACCACGATGTCCCACCACCCACGGAGAGTCATGTCGCGCACCTCGAGATTGATGACCTCATGGCGGAAGCGTGTGACGCCAAAGCGGTTGCAGAGGAAGGCGATGAAAGCGCCCGAGATCATGAGCCCGACCCCCCACACGAAATCCTGGTTGCTAAACACGTCGAGGTTCAGCGCTGACGGCACGCCGCATAGATACCCCACTCCGCAGACGAGCAGCACCGCCGTGCGCCGCCGCAACCCCATATCCAACAGAGAGCGTGAAGCCAGCTCCACCATGGAGATGAGCGATGAGAGGGCTGCAAAGGTGAGGCCCAGGAAGAAGAGGATCGCGAAGAGGCGTCCCAGGGGCATCTGGCTAAAGAGCTGGGGCATCCAGATAAAGGTCAGCCCCGTTCCGGCGGGACCGGAGGTTTTCATTACCTCGACGATCTCGGCGCGGCTCATGGAGGCGCCCAAGGTCGCAAAGACGGTGGAGAAGATCGTCAGCGCCGCCAGCAGCGAGACCGAGTTGTTGCCGAATCCGGTCAGGCAGGCGTTGAGCGTGACGCCCTGCTTGCGGTGCATGTAGACGGCGTAGGTCAGGATCAATCCCCACCCCGCGCCTGTGTCCCAGGCGTTCTGGGTTAATGCCTCGAGCCACACGTTCGGATTGGCGAGTTGGTCCATATCGGGAGTGAAGAGATAGCGCACCCCGTCGAATGCGCCCGGCAGCGTCAGGGCCCGTACCGCCGACAGCAGAACGATCAGCAGCAGCGACGGCACCAGCACGCGGTTGACCTTTTCGATCGAGCGGATTCCCTTCACCACGACCAACGCGGCTACGATCATGACCAGAAAATGGAAAACCAGCGGGAACGAGCCCGCCTGAAACCCGTCCCACAGCTCGAGCGAGGCGCTGCTGTCGAGCGGCTGCCCGAGGAAAGTCATGCGCAGGAAGTAAAAGAGGCACCACCCGTTGACCACTGCGTAGTAGAACATGATCATGGTGGCCACCAGACCGACGAACGCCCCCATCCAGACGAAGCGTCCCGAGAGCAGCTTGCCGAAGCTCCCGGCCACACCCAGGCGGGTCTTGCGGCCGATGGCCAGCTCGGCGATGATCAGCGGCACCGACCAGAGGATCAGAAAGATCATCCAGGCGATCAAGAAGGACCCCGCGCCATCGTCGCCGCCGGTCTTGGCAGCGATCCGCGGAAAACGCCAGATGTTGCCGGTGCCCACGGCGATCCCCAGGATCGACAGCAACATGCCCCAGCGTGACGTGAAGGTTTCGCTCTTTGGTGCAGGGTTCAAGAGAGTGGTCCTCGATTGCGTCCGGCCTGCTCCGAGCGACATGCTGCCACACGGTTCTCGGCCGAATCATGAAAGGGCGTCGATCGCGCGACCGGCTCGCACCACCGCGATCAGCAACGATTCGAGAGGCAACACGCGCCCTTACGATATCCAAGAAATCGGATGAATTGCAAGGCTTTGTCGTGATAGGCCTCGAAGATCGACCGCACAAATGACCGCCGGTGTTGGCGCAGGATCGGCTCTCTGAAAGTCCCCGAAAATTCTCGCTGAGCACCCCAACCCGCCAACACGCAAGCATTGGGACCTCTGGTAACGCTACACTGTCGGGACAATTTAAAAAGTCCCTGCCATCGTCGTTTCTGTAGGCCGAACATGATTGACTGTCTCGTAAAAACCCTTTTTAGCCTATTTTCGCCATTTTGAGTTGTTGTAACTTGTTTATTGACAATACCTCTCAATATCAACAATCATTGATATACGTCGAAATTGGGGTTTATGCGAC
>Ga0190284_1000015_pt1 | contig 178099 bp, 123 predicted proteins | sample 48691812_MG_FD_161668 | JGI IMG/M metagenome (GOLD analysis project Ga0190284, IMG submission 161668) | Hydrothermal vent microbial mat bacterial communities from Southern Trench, Guaymas Basin, Mexico - 4869-18-1-2_MG | ecosystem: Environmental > Aquatic > Marine > Hydrothermal vents >... | reverse complement strand
GCTGATCAGCTTGACGCTATCTGGGTGGGATAACGCATCCTTGATCGATTTTTTTTTGTCCATCCCACCCGTTTACACTAAAGACAAGATCGTGTCCAGTTTTTTTTTTCGGGACATGCGCAGCGCTAGGCAACATCAGCCGCGCCGATCCCGACTTTCTCATTTCCCTTGGCGATTTCGCTCATACCGAGTACTACGGGGGGCGCAACGTGAGCCACCTCCAGGAGGCGATCGAGCGCTATCTACTGCAGCGGCGCTATATCGACAACATTACCCATTCGATCCCCTTCTATCTCGTGATCGGCAACCACGAGGGCGAGCAGGGCTGGTACTTCTCGGGCAGAAGCGATCTCTACGACAACCTCGCCGTTATCTCAACGCTGGCCAGGCAAGCGATCATACCGAATCCCTCGCCCGATGGATTTTTCACCGGCAACCTCGACAGGTTTCCCGAATACCGATTGGGCCTGAGAGAAGACTACTTTGCCTGGGAGTGGGGCGATGCGCTCTTCGTCGTCTTGGCGCCGTTCTGGTATACCAAGGTGAAACCGCATCACCACGGTTCGACCGGAGACGATCCTGGTTGGCACTGGACCCTGGGGAAGGAACAGTACGACTGGCTCCATGCGACGCTGCATGACGCCTGCGCCAAATGGAAGTTTGTGTTGATCCACCACCTGACCAGCACCGCAGTGCGGCAGATGAGCTATCCCTACTACGGGCGCGGGGGCATCGAGGTGGCCAAGTTCAAGGTCGCCGGTAAGCCATCCTACGAGTGGGGCGGCGAGGACCGCGACGGCAACTTCGTCTTCGCCTCGATGCGGCCGGGATGGACGCACGGACCGGTCCACGACCTGCTCGTCGACGAGAGGGCCACGATCCTTTTTCATGGCCACGATCACTTCTTCGCCAAGCAGGATCTCGACGGGATCGTCTATCAGGAGTGTCCCCAGCCGGCCAACACCAGATACGATTTCGGATTCAAGATCAGCGGTGAATACAAGGAGGGCGACTTTATCCCGAACTCGGGGCACCTGAATGTGCACGTGGGACCCGATACCGTCGTGGTCGACTACGTCAGGGCATACCTGCCGGGGGACGGAGAGAACGGCACGATCTCCTATTCCTATATCATCGACAAGGGCCGCTTCGACACCTTCGCCGGACGTTGACTGCGCGCGATCGACCGTGGGCAGCCTTTCAATCCTTGCCATCGTCGAATCCGCACACCCGGGATCAGCTTGCAGGTTGAGCCGGAGTCTTCGCTTGGTGTCTACCATGTGTTAGACTGCTCACATCGTATTGGTATGAACGACAAAGGATTCACCCGAGATGAAAGACATTTTGCTGAAAATCGCCGATCGCCTCGAAAAAGGCAAGGTCGATGCCGGCGCCCGCCATCCGAAGAAGCTGGCAGGGCAGGACGGCGTCGATGAGCTCGTACACCAGGCGCTCGAAGGGGGGCTTCCCGTGGAGCGCATCCTCAACGAAGGGCTTGTCGCCGGCATGGGCCAGGTCGGGGAGAAGTTCCGTGACGGCGAGCTGTTCCTACCCGACGTGCTCATGGCTGCCCGGGCCATGACCGCTGGTATGAAGCACCTCGAATCCTACTTCACCTCCGGCGAGGTCCGGTACAAGGGTATCGTCGTCATGGGGACCGTCGCCGGTGATCTGCACGACATCGGCAAGCGGATCGTGAGCATGTTTCTCGAGGGCGGCGGCTGGAAGGTGGTCGACCTCGGCGTCGATGTGAGCGCCGATAAGTATCTGGCAGCGATTGAGGAGCATCGTCCTCTGGCTGTCGGCCTGAGCGCCCTGCTCGCCACGACCATGGTCAACATGGAGGAGATCGCACGAGCGATCACCTCGGCCCACCCCGACGTCCAGGTGATCGTGGGCGGCGCACCCGTCAATCCCGCCTTTGCCGAAAAGATCGGCGCCCACGCCTATTCACCGAACCCGCAGGGCGCCCTCGATTTTTTGAATCAGCAGGTATCGACATGATCTCGTTGCCGAGGAAACGGTCTGAACCGGCCGTGCGCCACCGTCGGTGCGGCAACCGATCGATCGCGGTGCCCGGTTGGCTTGCGTCTTTTAGGCCTCGAGGGGGATTATGAAGCGTTTTCGGATCGGAATCGACAGTTACGGCCTCCTGCCGCTCGGGCAGAATCCCATGGAGATGCTGAGGTGGGCGCTCGCCAACGGCGCCGAAGGCGTGCAGTTCTCGGGCCTCGACGCTGCCCAGCGCGAGCTGGCCGGCGCCGGCTATCTGAAGGAGCTCGGGCAGTATGCCGCATCGGAAGATCTCTACCTCGAGTGGGGCGGCGCGCAGCACATCCCGCGCGACATGACCACCCGGGCGCACAAGGATCTCTTCGCGCACAACCGGCGCGCCGTCGAGGAGGCGGTACTCGTAGGCGCCCGCGTGATCCGTTCCTGTTCCGGCGGCCTGATGCGCTGGAATCCGAAAAGCCCCATGACGGAGACGCTGCTGCGCGAGACCGCCGAGTCCTTAGTTGCGCAGCGGCGGATGCTCGAGGATCACGATGTGGCCCTCGCGCTCGAGGTTCACTTCGAATTCACCACCCACGAGCTGCTGCGCCTCCTGGAGATGTGCGGAGCCGAGCCGGGCGGGCCCTTCGGGATCTGCCTGGACACGCTGAATCTGCTCGTCATGCTCGAAGATCCAGGCGAGGGCGCGCGCCGGCTCCTACCCTGGGTGATCGCCACCCACATCAAGGACGGCGGGGTCAAGCTCACCGCCGAGGGGTTGATTGTCTTTCCCACCGGGATCGGGGAGGGAATCGTCGACCTGCCGCTCATCACCGCCTTCCTCGGTGAGCTGCGAGAGAATGTCCACCTGTCGATCGAGGATCACGGAGGCAGCTTCACCTTACCTATTTTCGAGCCTCTCTTCCTCTCCAAGTTCCCCGACCTCTCCGTCCAAGAGCTCGCCCGTGTGATCCGCCTGGCTCAGCGCACAGAGGATCTGGCCGTTCGAGGGAGCTGCACAATCACGGGGAGAGACGAATGGCCCAAGCTCTGCGACGCGCGGATGAAGCGCAACATCGAGGCGCTGCGGAGGATCGTTCAGGGAGGTTGAGACAGCATGTCCAGACATGAACGGTTTTCCTTGCGTTCAGCGGAAGATCTCGCTCGCAAAGCGGGCGCGCTCGGTCTCGATCTTCCATATCAAAGCTCGATCGATCCCCTCTTCCGGCCGCACCGGCTCGCCGACAAACTCCTCCCCAACCGCCTGACGGTGCATCCCATGGAAGGCTTCGATGGTTTGCCCGACGGTTCCCCTGGCGAGCTCACCTTCCGGCGCTACGGCCGCTACGCCGCGGGGGGCAGCGGTCTGATCTGGTTCGAAGCCACGAGCGTTGTGCCCGAGGGGCGCTCCAATCCGTGCCAGCTCATGCTGCACGCAGGCAATCTCGCCACCTTTCGCCGACTCGTCGATCACATCCGCGAAACCGCGCGGCACGCCTTCGGCCGCGAGCACAACCCCTTTCTTGTGCTCCAACTGACTCATTCGGGGCGATACAGCCGTCCTGCAGGCGAGCCGTTGCCTCAGGTCGCGGCTCCCAACGCCATCCTGGATCGCGGGCGGGAAGCGGGGCGCGTCCTCAGCGACGAGGAGCTTGCGCGGCTCGAGGATCGTTTCGTGGATGTGGCGCTCCTGGCACGCGATGCCGGCTTCGACGCCGTGGATATCAAAGCTTGCCACGGATATCTGCTGCACGAGCTGCTTTCATCGTTCGAGCGGCATACCAGCAGGTTCGGCGGCGTCGAGCTGGAGGATCGCCTGCGTTTTCTGACCGAGGTGATCGAGACGATCCGTCGCCAGGCGCCGGAGCTCGCCGTGGGCTGTCGCCTCAACCTCTTCGACGGCCTGCCCCATCCTCAGGGCTTTGGCGTGGTGCGCGGCAGCACGCTCGCCATCGACTGGTGTGAACCGATCGATGTGGTGCGCCGCCTTGCGTTGCAGGGCTGTACGCTGATCAACGTGACTATGGGGATTCCATACTGCAATCCTCACCTGGGTCGGCCCTTCGATCGTCCCCTGCCTGGCGCCGAACGGCCGCTGGAGCATCCGCTGGAGGGTGTCGCGCGGCTCATCGCGGCGGCGAGCAAGCTGCAGCGGGAGTTTCCCGACCTGACCGTGGTGGGCACAGGGTATTCGTGGCTGCGCCAGTTCTTTCCGCAGGTGGCGGCGGCGGTGCTCGACCGCGGGGATGCCACCTTGATCGGGCTGGGGCGCAGCTCGTTCGCTTACCCCGACGCTCCAAAGGATCTATCGGAGACGGGTCGCCTCGATCCCGGCAAGGTCTGCGTCGCCTGCTCTGGGTGTACTCAGCTCATGCGTAAGGGGGGCCCCACGGGTTGCGTGGTGCGCGACCGCGAGGTCTACCAACTGGCGCAGTCCGATCGCAAATCAAGCGGACACAAATGAGATCAATCGGGTTGCAAGGGTTTTAAAACTTTATAAATCACGAAGAACACGAGGCCGAAAAGGCCGAAAAAGGCAAAAACAGGTCAACGCTCCTACGAGTAAGAATCACAATAATTCTGAGAAGACAGTTCTGTGAGAAAATCCACGATTGATCTAGACGGCACGCCGCTGCCGCTCTTTTCGCTGAACACGCTGGTCATCGGAAGCGGCGCAGCGGCGCTGAACGCCGCGTTGCGTCTCGTCGAGCTGGGGCAGTCCGATGTAGCCATCGCCACCGAAAGATGGGGCGGCGGCACATCAAACAACGCCGGCTCTGACAAGCAGACCTACTATAAGGTGTCCTGCTGCGGGGAGCGGCCCGACTCGCCGCTGGAGATGGCAAAAGATCTCTTCGGCGGAGGGTGCATGCATGGCGACATCGCGCTCTGCGAGGCCTACGGCTCGCTGCCGGCCTTTTTCCGCCTCGTGGACATGGGGGTGCCTTTCCCCCGGGATCGCTATGGCGCCTACCCTGGCTACACAACCGATCATGATCCGCGAGCCCGGGCCACTTCGGCCGGTCCCCTGACCTCGCACCTGATGTTCGAGGCGCTCGCCGGGAAGGTCCAATCGCGGGGAATCGAGGTTTTCGATCGGCATCAAATCGTGGCCCTGCTCACAACGACTGACACAGACCCGACGAAAGGGCAGGCCACCGGCGCCACCGGGAGTGGAACGCGGGAGCGGCGCGTGATCGGCGCGCTGGCGCTCGATACCACCAGGCTCGATACGGCGCGCTCCGGCTTTGTGCTCTTCAACGCGCAAAACGTGATTCTAGGGACCGGCGGACCGGGGGGGCTGTACGCCGACTCGGTCTACCCGACGAGCCAGCTCGGAGCGATGGGGATGGCCTTCGAGGCCGGGGCGATGGGGCACAACCTGACGGAATCGCAGTTCGGTCTGGCGTCGCTTGCGCCGCGCTGGAACCTCTCAGGGTCCTATCAGCAGGTGATCCCCCGCTACGTCTCCACCGACAGTCGGGGCGGCGACGAGCGCGAGTTCTTGAACGCGTTTTTTCCGCGATCGAAGGCGCTGGCAAGCGCCGTCTTTCTCAAGGGTTATCAGTGGCCCTTCGATCCGCGCAAGATCGAAGGGCATGGCTCGTCGCTCATCGATCTGCTCGTCTACCGCGAGCGCCGCATCGAGAGCCGGCGCGTCTATCTGGACTTCACGCGCAATCCATCAAGCTATGGGCCATCGAGTGTGCGGTCCTCGGCGGCGGGGAGGGATGGGGGGAGCTTCGTCGAACGGATCACCGGGGAAGCCCGCGAATATCTGGAGCGATCGGACGCCCTCGCACCGACGCCGATCGAGAGGCTCGAGCGCATGAACCCGCCGGCCGTGGAGCTCTTCCGCCGGCATGGCGTCGACCTCGGCAAAGACCGTCTCGAGATCTCGGTTTGCGCCCAGCACAACAACGGTGGCCTGGTGGGGGGGGTGTGGTGGGAGTCGAACCTCCGCCACCTCTTCCCTGTGGGCGAAGTCAATGGCACGCATGGTGTCTACCGGCCGGGCGGGACGGCGCTGAACGCCGGACAGGTGGGTGGGCAACGAGCGGCCCAGTACATCGCGAAACACAACCGCGGGGAGCCGCTCGATGAGCAGGGCTTTTTGGTGCGCGCCGCGCCGCTCATCCGGCGCAAGCTGGCCCTCGCTGACGCCATGAACGATCCCACGCTTGCGGCGGGGGCGGATTCTGCCGGTGCCGTGGCTGCGGTGGCCCGAATGCGTGAGGGACGCTCGCCGGATCCGGCATGCAGCGCCCGGCAGGAGCTGCAGGATCGTATGTCGCGCTTTGGTGCTCACGTGCGCGACCCCCGGGCCATCAAACCCGCGATCGCCGCAGCGTGGAAGCTGCTCAAAGACCTGCAGACTGCGCCCGTCGCGGCGAGCGTACGCGACCTGCCCCGCCGCTTCCGGGACCTCGATCTCTGTCTGCCGCATGCCGTCTATCTCGAGGCGATCGGCGCCTATCTCAACTCGGGGGGGGGGAGCCGGGGTTCGTACCTGGTACTCGATTCGCAAGGGGCAACGCCATGCGACGGGTTGGAAGCGGGATGGGAGTACCGCCTCGAAGCGGCCCGTTCCGAAATGGACTCAAAGATTCTCGAGATCTGGCTCGACGAGAAACAAGAGGTACACACGCGCTGGACCCCGATACGGCCGATCCCGGCGCAAGATCTCTGGTTCGAGCGGGTATGGCAGGATTTCCGGGAGGACCGCATCGTGCAATAAGGGGTTGCGACAAAACAAGCTCACAGATTATTGACTCAAATGAGGTCGAGATTTGGCCGTGACGGTCCCGCCGAGCCGCAAACACAGAAACGCTATGTCGAGGATATCGTTTTCGATATAGGAATCAACTCTGTACCAAGGCCAACAATCATGCTCGAAATGCAGACTCGTCAATTGAGACTATATCTCCTGACCGCCATCGTTTTGACCATCGCTTGCGCTTCGGCTACGGTTTCAGGATCACCCCGAACGCCCTTTTCCCCGCCTAACGCTTCGCTGAACGCCAGAATGAAAGAGATACCACAGACCAATAAAATGATCATCTTCATCATCTCCTCCCGCGCATGTAATGATGTGCACCTCAATCTCCTGGAGAATTCTCTGGCAATGATCATGCGCTCGATAGCTTAATATCTTCCGCTCCAACGACCTATTGGCGGGGAGCATCAGGCCGCACGCTTCACACTTGACGGCGGAGATTGAAATTCCTACTCTTTGACCGAAACGAAGGAGATGGAGTGAACAAAATGAGCGATTCTTTTCGGAAAAACGAAGAGATCGAGCGGGCTCTCGAGGAAATTACCGACAGATATCGACGGTTACAAACAAATATTCCCGGAATGATTTACCAGTTCGCGCTACATCCCGATGGGACCTATTCTTTTCCTTACGTAAACGATGCATCGCGCAAGCTGTTCAATATTGAACCCGAAGATCTCATGCGTGACTGGACGCTCGTGTCCGCCCTCATTCATCCCGGAGATCGAGCAAGGTTTGTCGAATCGGTAAAGTCTTCTGCCGAGACGCTTCTACCATGGCGGGAGGAAATTCGACATATCGTAGATGGTGAGGTGCGCTGGTTCGACTGCATGTCGCGTCCGGAGCTTCAGCCCAATGGTGAGATTTTGTGGGACGGAATTATTCTCGAGATCACCGACCGAAAGAGGATGGAGTCGGAGCTCGTAAAAAGAGAGCATCTCCTCAACAACATCATCGATCAGAACCCATTTGCCATATGGATTTCCGATGAAAAAGGCACGTTGATCCGCATCAACAAAACCTTGTGCGATATGCTTAAAATTCGCAAAGAAGAAGTCCTAGGCAGCTACAATGTACTGAAAGACAATATTGTGGAGGAACAAGGTTATCATCCTCTGGTCCAATCTGTTTTCGACAAAGGAGAGACCGTCCATTTTACTCTCGATTACGACAGCGCACAATTGAAGCAGCTCAAATTCGAACAATCGGCCCGCGTTATCGTGGAAACAACAATTTCTCCAGTAGAAGACGAAAACGGCGCTGTCACGAATGCAGTATGCATGCACCGTGACGTCACCGATCGAAAACAGTGGGAGGAGGCGCTGCAGAGGAGCGAGGAAAAATTTCGGAACACCTTCGAGCAGGCCGCAGCAGGCATCGCGCATGTCGGGCTCGACGGTAAATGGCTGCGCGTTAACCAACGACTGTGCGACATCGTTGGCTATCCACGAGAAGAGTTGATGAACCTCACTTTTCAAGATATCACCTATAAGGAAGACCTTGAAAGGGATCTCGGCTATGTCCGGCAGATGCTCGAGGGAGAAATCCAGACGTACGCATTGGAAAAGCGCTATGTCAGAAAGGAGATACCGATGCAGCCGTGGGTTGCTGAAATCCTTCAGAAAGTGATCGAGTCAGATGGTGCTGTGAGATTAGGTCCGCTAGAGGAGAATCCTGTGCCGGCAGATGGAAGGACACAGTTCCAAATCCAGTCGATAATGGCAATGGCTTTGTATGTCAGAGGGACCAAACCGTGGATGTTCGGTCTGCACCAGTGCTCTTTTCCGCGTGTATGGTCGGCTGACGAAAAAGTGCTGTTTCAGGAGATAGCTCGGCGGATTGCCGACTCTCTGGCCAACCTCCTGGCGTTTCGTGAACTGCAGAAAAGCGAAGAGAGGTTCCGAACGCTCGTGGAAAACATCCCTGGTGTTGTGTACCGCAGCCAACTCCAGGACCCCGGGCGAGTGAGCTATATTAGCGACGCCGTCATAGAAATTACCGGATACCCAGCTCGAGATTTCGTAGAGACTCAAAAAATCAATTTTGGAGAGCTGATCCTGTCTGAAGATACTCAGATGGTGGAGCGTGTTGTCAACCAGGGTATAAATAGACGTACACCCTATGAAATTTTTTACCGAATCCGTCATGCCTCGGGAGGAATCCGGTGGGTTTATGAGAAGGGACGGTGCACTTATGACGATGACGAGACACCCATCTGGCTCGACGGCGTGATCGTCGATATCACCAAAAGTCGATATCACCAAAAACAGAATGGCCGAAGAGGCCCTGCGCCATAGTGAGACGCTTCTGAATGAGGTCGGCCAAATCGCAAAAATTGGTGGATGGGAGCTGGATCTGATAACCGGAGAGGCAAAATGGCCCAAGGGAGCCTATGACATCGTCGAAATTGATCAGGACCAACCCATTCCCGATACAGATGAATATGTAGGTTTTCACCTTCTTGAATATCGGCCTTTAGTGGAAGAGGCCATGAAGGCCCTGATAGAGGGCAATCAACCATTGGATTTTGAAGCCCAACTACGGACGGCAAAAGGCAATGTCAAATGGTGTCGAGCGCTCGGACGAGCAACAAAACGGGAAGGCAAAAACATCAAGGTTCGCGGGACATTTCAGGATATCTCCGAGCGCAAGAAGCTCGAATCAGAACTGCAGGCATTCGCCGAGACGCAAGCCGTACTGCTTCGCGAAGTCAACCACCGGGTCAAGAACAACTTGATGGTTGTCATCAGCATGTTGCACAAGGAAAAAGACCGGGCCGAAGAAAAAGAGGCAATCCACTCCCTCCCGCTTATAAATGATCTACTGGGCCGCATCGAGGGGTTGTCCATAGTCCACAGTATGTTGTCGTCCGTGGGCTGGCAGCCACTGGTTTTGAGCCAGCTCTGCGAGCAGATCATCAAGGAGGTCTTCAAGTCGCACAAAACAGATATTGAATTAAATATTTCACCATCTAATGTGCGGGTCGACAGTGACCAGGCCCACCATCTGACGCTCGTAATCAACGAACTGGCGACAAACAGTTTGAAATATGCCCTACCGGTCACCTCTCGGGCTCGTATCGCTGTCGATATAAAAGAATCCGAAGATGAGATTTCCATCCTTTTTAGTGACAACGGGCCCGGTTTCCCCGAGGAGATAATCAGCGGAGAATATTCCGGGAGCAGCATCGGCTTGGGTCTTATCAATGGTATTGTCAAAATTAGTTTAAACGGCAGCATTTCATTCCGTAATGAGGGCGGGGCCTATGCGTTGATGACTTTTGCGAACGTCATTCGTCATAAACATGGAGGTTCGCCGTGACGACAGATCAATCGAAAGTTATTCTGGTGGCTGAAGACGATTATCTGGTCAGCGAAGAAATCGTGCGGGGACTCAAATCTCTGGGATTTGAAAACATCATTCAAGTGTCTGATGGATTATCAGCGGTCCATGAAACCTGCTCGTTGCGGCCGGACATCGTTTTGATGGATATTAAAATGCCCAAGCTCGACGGTCTCGAGGCCGCTCGGCAGATCAGGGAAAGATGTCCAACCCCGGTCGTGACCCTGACGGCCTATGAAACGGATGATTTGGTGCAAAAAGCCGGCGAAGTCGGTATTGCCGCCTATCTGACCAAGCCGTTCAGACAAGGAGAACTGGAACGGGCAATCGTGATCGCCTGGCACGTCACAGCGATATGATGGAACTGCGACGCTTGAACAGGGAGCTCAACCAGGCTCTGGCCGAAGTCAATAAGTTGAGGGGAATTCTGCCGATCTGTGCGAACTGTAAGAATATCCGCGACGATGAGGGCTACTGGCATCAGATTGAAATGTATATCAGAGACCATTCCGATGCTGATTTCAGCCACAGCATCTGCCCGACTTGTTGCAAGAAACTGTATCCCGAATTAGACTGATGATAGCGAGCGGGCCCCAAGAGCGCCGTGCCGCTCGTCATTACGTCGTGGAGTTGAAACGCGAGAGGGATCTCGAAAGGGGTAATCCATGAGGAAACGCGAGTACTCGTCGACCTGGCGCGCCGTCGTGTTGCTGGCGGTGGCGGTGGCGGTGGTGGTGGTGGTGGTGGTGGTGCCACCGAGCGACTGCTCGGCTCGGGCCGCGATGTTCACGGCTGAAGACGAAGACAACACCTACACGAGCGAAACTCATGGTTTCACCATCGAGCGCCCCGACGCGACCTGGTTCTTTCAGGAGAGCCTGAACAGATCCGAGGGGTTGCTGACCCTGACGATCCAACCCGCCCCGAGGGAGGACCAAACCACTGCCGGTCTGATCCAGGTGACGATCCGCGCCAAGCATCTCACGGCGAGTACCACCGAGACCTCTGTTCGCGACAAGCTGCTTGCCGACACCGAAGGCAAGCCGGAGTACACCAAGAAGAAAAAACGCGACTTCCGGGCACTGGGCCGCAAGGCACCCGGCCTGGAGATCGAGATGCAGGCCTACGGCACGGTCTACCGCGTTCACATCTGCTGCATCGTCACGAATGACATGGTGTACACGTTGCAGTGTCACGCTCCCAAAACCAAGTTCGAAGACTACTTGAAGACCTTCCGCACGATCTGGAGCTCCTTTGCCTTCGCACCGATCTCCGAGGACACCCGAGTACAGCAGCAACTCGCGGCCCTGGGCGCCAGGTGCGGTTCCGAGGTGGAATGGGCGGCGAGCTGGGAGCAAGCTGCCAAGCGGGCGCGCAAGGAGAAGAAGCTGGTCCTGGTCTACGCCCGCTTTCTGTCGGCGTTCAACCTGTCCGACACGTTCCTCTGCGGCCCGCTCATGGATACCGACATCGTCGATCTCGTGAACCGCCGGTTCGTGGCCCTGCGTTTCAAAAAGGGGATGGAGGCGCCCTTCACCTCCCAGGAGTCGTACGGCATGGGGCCCTCGACTTTCGGGGCATCCCTGCTGTTGGTGACCTCCGCCGGAGAAGTAGTCGGCGACACGGCCAGTCTGGAGACGACCTTTCTGTATGATTTTCTGAATGAAACCCTGGCGGCCCATTCGAAGCTCACAGGGCCGCCGAGGCCGCGTGCGTTGAAGGGCGGCGAACTGGCCGCCTGGTATTTGCAGGCAGGGGAGCACGTCGCCGCGGCGCGGGTCCTCGAGAAGCGCTCCACCGCTGAGGAGCACCGCCTCATGGCCTCGCTCTACCGCCGCGAACGCCGCGGCGAGGAGGCTCTCGCCGAGCTGGAGCGCGCTCGCCAGATCGATCGGGAGGGCGCCCTCGCCGCGGATCTCGGCACCGACGAAGGGTTCGCGCTCCTGCGGATGAGCCGGTTCGAGGAGGCACGGCAGAAGCTAGAGCAGATCGTTGCGCAGCATGCCACTAGCACGCGGGCGCCCGAGGCGCGATACTGGCTAGCAGCCTGCCGGCAGCGGCTCGGCGAAGCGGAGGCGGCGGAGGCCGGGTGGCGCGAGCTGATCGCAATTCACGCCGAGAGCCGCTGGGCCTGGCGTGCCGCGGCGGTTCTCCAGTCGACAGGGTTCTCCCTGGGCATCGGACAGCGGCTCGATTGGCCCTCCGAGGAGGTCCTCGCGGCCTGCCGCACTGCGGAGCTCACCAGTCTGAAGCGCTCCCGGGCGCAGCAGGCTGAGCGCGAGGCCCTCGGCTTCCTGCTCACCCGGCAGCGTCCCGACGGCTCGTGGATCAGCCCTTCCGAGGTCTCACGTTTCTCGGATGGGGAGCCCGGAGATTTCACGATGGCGATCACCGCCATCTGCGGCCAGAGCCTGCTGCCTTTCCGCGACGAGCCGGGGATCGCCGTCGCGATCGGGCGGTCCGTCGATTATCTGCTCGCCGCGCGCGAACGCGAGAAAGCCCGTGGGGAGAAGGTCTATTTCATGGACTATGCTGTCTACAGCAAGGCTTATATCCTCTGGTTTTTCGCCGACTGCGTCCGCGCCGGGCTCGTCGAGCGCAAGAAGCTGCAAGCGGCGATGGAGGAGCTCATTCCCGAGCTGCGCGCAAAGCAGCGGCAGGGCGGCGGGTGGAGCTACTATCTGACGACCGACCTGGCCAACGCAGACAAGCCGGCCAACCAATCGATCAGCTTTGTCACCGCGCTCGATCTGATCGCAATCCTGGAGGCCAGGGACGCCGGCGTCGCCGTGCCGCCGGAGATGATCGACGCTGCGGCCGGTTGCCTGGAGCGAATGGCCAATCCCAACGGCACCTTCGAGTACATGCTCTTCCACGACCAGGAGGACCGGCCGCGCGGCACGGGCCGTCCTGGCGCCGCCGGCCGCGGCCCCCTCTGCTCGCTGGCTCTCTTGCGCGCGGGACGCGGTGATCTCGACGGCATCCGCAGATCGCTGGACATCTTCCTGGATCACCGTGCATCCTTCGCCGCGCTGCACGGCAAATCGCTCATGCACACCGCATCCGACGGACAGGGGTCACACTATCTCATGTTTGATTATGCCTTTGCGGCGGCAGCGACTCGGGAGCTGTCCCGCAGCGAAAGAGCACGCTTCAGAGCGCCGCTGCTCGATCAGATCCTGGGAGCGCGCACCGCCGAGGGGGGCTACATCGACAACCCGATCAACGGACCCCACTACGCCACAGCCATGGCGCTCGTTGCCTTCCGCCACCTGCAGCCGCCGCGGGCGACACCGCGGTAGTCGCGGCATCGACAGCGGCGGTCACCCCGTCACCGCCCCCGAGGATCTCGGGAACGTCGCTTATTCACAAGCATCGACATTCTCAGGGACCTTCCCCATTAGGGCAGTGTCCCTATTCTTGGGGGTAGGTCTGATCTGCAAGCGAGATAGGGCCGACGAAAGTCCTCGAAAAAACAGTTCCACTGAATCGAATGGGTGCTAAAGAAAGTCCATGTTCGGCGAGGGCAGCAAGCGAGGGGAAACGCTCGCAAGCCTTCTTTTTTTTATAGATTTACGGAACTCAACAATACTGACCGATCGATTTTAACCTTGCGATCGTCGCCAAGTGGGTTAGTAGGAACTACCTAGACCTATGTCAAGCATCGACCAAATTCGAGTCACCAACGAACCGAAATCGGAGGCGACGCTCATTCAGCAGCGAATCGCATATATCGTCGTCTGGATTCCCACCATCGGGGCTTTGCTCACCGGGTATCTCGGTTGGGTTTACGGCGTAGAAATCCTCGATATCGCGATCCTCGCCGTCATGTACGTGGCGACGATCGTGGGGATCGAGGTCGGATTTCATCGCTACATGTCCCACCACGCCTTCGTGGCGATTAGACCCCTCGGGGTGCTGCTCGTCATCTTGGGATCGATGGCGGCTCAAGGACCGGTGATGTTCTGGGCATCGACGCACCGCCGGCACCACGCATTCTCCGATCAGGGTGGTGATCCGCACTCGCCCAAGCATCAAGGCTCGGGGATGGCTGGGTTGCTGCGCGGGCTCTTTCACGCTCACATGGGGTGGCTGTTCAAGCCGCAGCAAGGCGACTGGATGCGCTACGCACGGGATCTGCTGAAAGACCGCACGTTGATCTACCTCAACCTCTACTACTGGGTCTGGATCCTGCTGGGGCTCGTGCTGCCCGGAGTGGTCTGTGGTTTGATCACGGGCACGTGGTTCGGCGCGCTCAAAGGCTTTCTCTGGGGCGGGCTCCTGCGCATTTTCCTCGTGCACCACGTGGTCTGGAGCGTGAATTCACTCTGCCATCAATTTGGCACCCGGCCGTTCCAAACGAGAGAAGACAGCCGCAACAACGTCTGGCTGGCGCTCTTTTCGCTCGGCGGATCGTGGCACAACAATCACCATGCTTTTCCGCGCACCGCAGACAACCGTATGGCCTGGTGGCAGATCGATCTGTGCGGTTTGATCATCCGGGCTCTGGGTGCCTTGAGGCTCGTTCGTAAAATCTACTTTCCACCCCGCGAGGTGCGTGAAGCGCGGCGGGCGGCAGCATCAAAGAGCAGTTGATAGAGGGCTTGCGGCAAAACGTGAAGATCTTTTGACGTGAGCTCAAAAGGGGAGAATGACTGATGTCATCGTCGATAAATGGCAACACCGCGAACAACCGGATTCCATACTCCATCGCCAGTGCGTCTGCGCGCAGGACGATTCGACTGATCGCCGGTACGGTCGTGATTCTTCCCCTGCTGGGATTGATCACGGCGATCGCGCTGGCGTTGACGACAGGTGTGACCTTCACGGAGATCGGGATTTTCGTGGTCATGTATGTCGTGACGACGCTCGGCATCACTGTTGGATTCCACCGGCACTACGCACACAATTCGTTTCATACCAGCACCCCCATGCGCATTGCCCTGGGGATCCTGGGTTCGATGGCAGGTCAAGGGCCCCTCGCATGGTGGGTCGCGACCCATCGCCGTCACCACCGGTTCAGCGACGAGGATGGCGATCCGCATTCGCCCCAGCTCGCCAAGGGCGAGGGCCTGGGACGGATCGTCAAGGGGCTTTGGTACGGTCACATTGCGTGGATGTTTTCCGAGAAGATCACCAACTGGAACATGTTCGCCAGAGACATTCTCAACGATCGCACCGCCTATGCCATGCACCGCTTCTATTTCCCCTTTGTCTTCCTGGGGCTGGGGCTTCCAACGCTGGCCGGCGGAGTGCTCATCGGCACGTGGCAGGCAGCGCTGGGCGGCTTGCTGTGGGGCGGGCTGGTTCGCATCTGCCTTGTCGATCATGTGCTGTGGTGTGTCGGTTCCGTCTGTCACATGTATGGCCGGAAACCCTTTCTCAAACTGACCAGGGATCATAGCTGTAATAACTTCTGGGTGGCGTTCTTTGCGTTTGGTGAAGGTTTACAGAACAACCACCACGCCTTCCCCAACGCTGCCGTCCATGGATTCAAATGGTGGGAACCCGATTTCAGCGCGCTCGTGATCCGCACGATGAAGGCGTGCGGTCTGATTTGGAACGTCCGTCTGGCCACTTCCGACAAACGGAGGGCGGCCATCGACGCGAACAAGGGGATCGTCGAGGACTGCGCGCAGTTGGAAGCGGTAGATCGCAACGTTACGAACACTCTAGAAGAAGCAAGGATGAGTTAAAAAATGAAGAAGATCGTCAGTACAACTCTCGGGGCCCTCGGGCTGGGAAAAAAGGACGACGGAGATCCGCTGTTCAAGACAGCGCCGGTGGATATGGCCGCATTGAAGAATGGGCTCGTCGTCGGCGTGGCGCAACGAGCCAAGATCGAAACGAGTGAAGTCGACCTCGGTCGCGCTTTTCCGGATTTTGGTTTCGACTCGATGATGTCCGTGTCCTTCTCAGCCAAGCTCGAGGACTGGCTTCAGATCAAGCTACTCCCCACTGTGCTCTGGGACTACCCCACGATCGATTCGCTGGCCGAGCACCTGGCCGGCAAGCTCGAGCTCCAAGTAGAAGAGCAGAGCGTCTGAATACCCGTGATTGACGCGATTTGTAACGATTACGGAGAGGTTCTATCCTCAGGTCACGAGCATTTAGTTCAACTGGATTCACGGCGTTCCGACCGGCGACGAGAGAGTGAACGGGTGTTTTGAGCAATGGAGATCAAGCGCTACCGGAACGACCACCGCGACAGTGTTTTCGAGCTGATTCATTCCATCCGCGGGCCTGAGGTCGGCGAGCGGCTGCGCCGGCGCTGGGATTGGCAGTTCGAGGAGAACCCCTTCACGCCGCCGTCGGGCCCGGTCATCCTGGTGCTGGAAGACGACGGCAATGTCGTGGGGATTCTGTGCTCCTTTCCGGTCGAAGCCCAGGTGCTGGCCGAGAAGATTCGGCTTTTCTACATGACCGATTTTCTCACCGCGCCGGGCAGCCGTGGCGGCGGTATCTTGCTGGCCCAGGCGATGACCGACCTGCCGTTCACCTTCGCCGGCACACCCAACCCGATCTCCTGTCCGCTCTGGATCGGTCTAGGTTGTCATGACATCGGCTCGGTCGAGACCTGTGTCAAGGTGATCGATGTGCGCGCGATGCTCCGCAAACGGTGGTCGCAGAAAGTCTTGACCGACTGGCCCGGGACCGCGTCGAACGCTCTCTTGCGCTTGTGGGCGCGGGTTCATCGTCCCAGGGAGGAAAAGGATTTTGTCGTCGAAGAGGTCAGCCGGGTTCCCGATGACTACCGAAGCTTCTGGGAATCCTGCCGCGCGCAGTATCCGGTGACGACGATCCGCAGCGATCGTTACCTGAAATGGCGCTTTCTGGAGTGTCCGATCCGCACGTACCGCATTTTGATGGCCAGGCGGGAGGGGCGGCTGGCCGGTTACGCCGTGATCCGTACGGAAGTCTGCCGGGGCCTGAGGCGCGGATATATCGTTGATTTTCTCACCCACGTGGACGACGGTGAGGCGCTGGAACAGATCCTCTACCGGGCCGAGACGACGTTGCGCCGTCAGGGCGTCGCCACGATCTCCACGATTCTGCCGCCCAGCCCGGAGCGCTTCCGGCAGGTGCTCCGCGGGCGGGGCTACAAGATAGCACGGCAAACCCGCAGGATCGTCGGTTTCAGCAGGGCGCCCGAGTTCCCGCTGACCGCGCTGCGGGCTTCACCGCCCTGGTATGTCACCTTGGGCGACGGCGAGCTGGATCTGACGGAATGATTTTCTCGTGAGAAACGTAAAAAGATCGATCTCTGGCTTTCGAAGCGCTTCGTGAGCGGCCTGTATTTGAGGAGAGATGGAGGCATGGTCCACAATCAACATCAACAAAAAAACCTGGTCGAGATCCTCCGCACAAACGCGCGAAATACGCCGGACAAACGCGCGTATGTTTATCTTCAGGACGGGGAGACGGAGTCCGAGGTCTATACCTTTGAAGAGCTCGACATCCGCGCGCGTGCCATCGCGGCGGCGCTCCAGCAGCGCTTTCACGCCGGAAACCGGATGTTGCTGCTCTATCCGTCGGGGCTCGATTTTGTCTGCGGTTTCATGGGCGCCCTGTACGCCGGCATGGTGGCCATACCGGCCTATCCACCGCGGCGCAACCAGTCCGGCGGTCGAATCCTGGCCATCGCCGAAGATTCCGAGGCGCACGGCATCCTGACGGTGGAATCAACCAGGCCGTTGATCGAGAACGCCATCGCGGGAAACTCGCGCCTCGACTCCTCGACCTTCATTAGCAGCGATCAGATCGCAGACGACCTCGCCGGGGCGTGGCAGGATGGTGCGATCGAAGACGACGACATCGCCTTCATGCAGTACACCTCGGGATCGACGGCCGCGCCCAAGGGTGTCATGGTGAGCCACGCCAACATCATGCACAACGAGCGCATGATCAAGGATGCCTTCGTTCACGATTCCGAGCTGGTAGTGGCGGCCTGGTTGCCCCTCTTTCACGACATGGGGCTCATCGGCAACACGCTCCAGCCGTTGTATATGGGGGGGGCGTGTGTCTTGATGCCGCCGCTGACGTTTCTTCAGCGGCCGCTGCGTTGGCTCCAGGCGATATCCAAGTATCGCGCCAACTCAACCGGCGGCCCCAACTTCGCCTACGATCTGTGCGTGCAGCACGCCAGGTCCCTGGAGCGCCTTCCCGAAATCGATCTCAGTTGCTGGACACTGGCGTATGTCGGTGCAGAGCCGGTGCGCGCCGAGACCCTGGATCGGTTCGCCAAGACGTTTCAGCCGGTGGGATTTCGCCGCACGGCGCTTTATCCCTGTTACGGGCTGGCCGAGGCCACGTTGTTCGTCACGGGCTGTAAAAAGTCCTCACCGCCTGTCGTCCAGCGGGTGAGCAAGCGCGATCTGCTCCGGGACCGCGTCAAGAAACGCCTCCTCCCCGGCCCCGGCTCGCAGCAGTTGGTGGGATGCGGTGCCACGCAGGACGGCCACGAGGTCTGCATCGTCGACCGAGAAACACTGACACGGTGTCCCGGCGGCGTAGTGGGCGAGATCTGGTTCGGCGGAGCCAGTGCGGCCAGCGGCTATTTCGGCAACGCCGCGGCTACAAAGGAAATCTTCGAGGCCTATCTCGCGGACACCGGCGAGGGACCGTTCATGCGCACGGGAGATTTGGGTTTCATCGAGGAAGGGGAGCTCTTCGTGACCGGGCGGCTGAAGGACATCTTTATCATCCGTGGCAACAACTACTATCCGCAGGACATCGAGTTTACCGTGGAAGGCTGCCACGAGGGATTACGGCCCAGTTCGTGCGCGGCCTTCGCCATCGATGTAGAAGGTGAGGAGCGTCTCGTCATCGCGACCGAGGTTGAGCGACATGTTGGACGCGGCGGTGGGGGGCGGCGATCGGGGGCGGATCGATCGAAGAGTGCCGATGATGTGCCGCCGGTGTTCCGCGAGATCGTCTCCAAGATCCGCGAAGCGGTAACCGGCGCGCACGAGATTCAGGTGCACGCCGTCGTGCTCCTGCGCGCCTTTTCCATCCCGAAAACCTCGAGCGGCAAGATCCGGCGGTCGCACTGCAAGCAGCTCTTTCTGCAGGGCGAGCTCGACTGTCTTCACAACACGTCCGACGCAGCGCAAGAGAAAAGGGCGACACGCAAAGGCGGCAAAGGCGGCGCTGCCGTCGAGGCCGCCGGGCAATAGCGGAGGACTGGATTCTCAATCCCCTTCGTCGATTTCGAAGCGTGTCAGGCTCTCCCCGACGAGCACAAACACCGCAAGGTCGACATTGATCTCAACATCGTGATGTTGGTGATAGTTCTCTGCGCATAACTCTGGATGACAAATCGGACGCCTTACGAAAACGCCAAAATCATTACTCCTTGATATGGAGAGTGTTATGTGCTACTTGTTACATGTTGGTTTTAATTGCGCGCTCCTCGCATCTTTTCGGGGAACCTGAGCCATGCAATCAAGCATAGAGGTTTTTCCGCAACCACATCTGCGGATCCACACATGCCACACAGAATGTCAAACACAGTCACAACCGCGCGAACTCGGTGTGGCGACAGGCGGCCCGACTCCGTTTCAGAAACGGGATCGATCCCGATTTCTGCATAGTCTCGATGAAATCATCAATCAATCAAGGAGGAGGTGATATGTCCGAGCAGGAAAAGCCGAATCAGGAAGATTCGGAAAGCCCATCCGACCGCCCTTCAAACGAGGAATGCAAAAGAGCCCTCAAGGCATTCAAAAAACGGCTCAAACTGATGCGACTCGATGACGAATCACGGATCGGGGGCGCCTCCATGAGCAGTGGAGTCGAGTCGGGTATCGTAGCCATCCGGCCGCCGGGGAAATACCCCCAGGAAGTCTGGGATGAGCTCGTAAGAAAAGGCCGGCTGAAAAAAACAGGTCCCGGTCTCTATGAATGTGTAACCGTGTGATCGTATTGTTTGCGTATTTTTTTGATTTCTCGATGATCAAGAATCATGTCGCGTTGGCATCGAGGTAAGCTGACAGCCGCTTGTGTCAGATTTCAGTACGGCTTTAGATCTTGGTGCCTTGGGTGCAGAAAAATACGACCGGTGGGAGAGATCGGTGGGAGAGCCGGTGGGAGATGTCGTTTCTCCCACCGGTTATTCATACTAATCAGATTGAATTGTGCTCCATGCTCAGTCTACTTTTCTACCCCACATGGCTCCTACTGCGCTCGAGGACGGATAGATGGAAGTCCATTCGCCCTTGCACTTTTTATCATAGACATAGAAGGTCATCTTGAACTTGCCCGCGACAACGGAAACGCCATGCGGATTGTCCCAAGTCCACTCTCCCTTCGCAGTCGCGGTGGTCAAGCTGATCCAGACGATCTCCCCCTTGAATTCGCCGTGATTGCGCTTCTCGTCCCTCCACTCGCCGCGGAACGTTCTCCCGTCGTTGGGGATCTCACCCTTCCAATACTGCCAAGGATAAATCGTAGTGCCGGGAGGATGGGCGTCGCCTCTACCCTCTCCCGCCCATGTGCCGACGAGCGGATTGATGGGAGACGCCGCGATGCAGAAGGCCACTGGAATAAGGATCAGTAATAGAATTTTTACGTAGCGCATTGCCCCTCCTTTTTTCTCATGGGGACACGATCCCAGAACCAATAAACAACAAAAACAACCACTCCTCTGAACCGAGGATCGGTTCTTTATTCGGAGCAAGGCAGATAACCGCCACTATCGGCCAGTTGGTTACAAAAACAAAGTGTCAGTGCTCTATTGTGCGCGCCGCCTATTTCACGCTGAGCTCTGTCGAAGGGAACTCATCAACGAGGTGCGTCATTGGAATTGAGTTTGTTTGAGCTCTTCCTACCTATCCTATAAACCATTCAAACCTTGCCCGTCAATGGAGTAATCCCCTTTTTTTCGGCTGCCCGGTCTCTTTTTGCAGGGTCGTTTCGATGGGCAGCCCATTTTTTTCACTCCACCTTGGAGGTGTGGCTTCCCTGTCCGGCGACGGGATAGACCAGCGCGTCGACGGCTTGGTCCCGGTCGCGCACGAATGTCACCTGGACTTCGGCGAGGGGAAACCTGATAAAAAAACCGTCTCCGACCCGTGGCGCAGTTCGGCTTGGCCCTTTCCGTTGGGGTTGGCGAAAAGGCGCTATTTGTCGGACCTGATCTCGATGTCGAAGCCCGGCGCCACCCGATAAGATCCGACATGGTCCTCGAAGAGAGCCGGGTCGATCGCGACCGGTTGTTTTTCCACCATCACGAGCTCGTTTTCGCGCTGCCGCTGAGCCCGGGGGATCTGCGCCTCGGCGAAAAATCCCATTCCCTGTAACGGCGTCGCCTCGGGAATAACCTTGAGATCTTCACAGCCTGAGACTTTACTGGCAGGATGAGACCGAGTGTTATGCCGTTTTGATTTCCGTAGAATTCTGGTTGGCAAGGTTCAAAAAAATGAACTCGATGATGATAGTCCACAACTCGACGAGCTCGGCTGATGGTTGAGAGACCGGTCGCTTTGATCACCGGCGCCAGCCGGGGTATCGGCCGGGCCATCGCCATCGCTCTGGCCCAGGCCGGTTACGACATCGCCGGCGTCTCCAGGTCGCTGGGCTCTCCCAAGATGCGTGACGAGCTCGTTTCGTTGGAGGCGTCCGTCGGCGCGAGCGGCGCCGCCCTGCTGCCGCTGCAGGCCGACGTGAGCGACCTTGCCTCGCACGACGGCCTGGTGCAGGAGGTCGAGCACCGCTTTGGCCGGATCGACCTGCTGGTCAATAACGCCGGCGTGGCTCCTCGGGAGCGGAGCGATCTGCTCGAGACGACTCCGGAGAGCTTCGACCGCGTGCTCTCCATCAACCTGCGCGGGGCCTTTTTCCTGAGCCAGGCCGTGGCCCGGCGCATGCTCCATCTCGCGAAAACACTCCCCGACTACAGCCCAAAGATCGTCTTCATCACCTCCATCTCGGCCGAGGTATCCTCGCCCAACCGCGCCGAATACTGCATCTCCAAGGCCGGTCTCAGCATGGCAGCCAAGATCTTTGCCGATCGGCTGGCCAGGGTGGGCGTGGCGGTCTACGAGATCCGACCGGGCCTCGTGGCCACCGACATGACCGCTCCCGTGCGCGAGGCCTACGATGCGAAAATCGCCGCCGGATTGATCCCTCTCGGCCGCTGGGGCCAACCGGAGGAGATCGGCGCCGCCGTTGTGGCCCTGGCGCGCGGCGCCTTCGGCTACGCCACCGGAACGGTTATCGAGTTGAGTGGCGGCATGAATATACGACACTTGTGACTCACATTTTTTTGAGAATAACCTTTGTGATCGAGATTCGAGTTTTGTCCCGATGATCAAAAAAACCGAACAACTCTACCAACAGCTCACCGCACAACGACTCATCGCCCTGCTCACGCCATCGAGCGCCGCGCAGTGTCTCGAGGCCTACGAAGCCTTGCAAGATCAGGATCTCATCCTGGAGATCGCCCTGCGCTCCGAGCATGCCGTCGGCGGCATCCGGGCGATCGTGGAGGCGCACCCCGAGGCTCTCGTGATGGCCGGAACGGTGATGACCGCGGCCCAGGTCGTGGCCGCTCTGGACGCTGGGGCGGCCGGCATTGTCTCGGCCGACTACATTCCCGAGGTGCTCGATGTGTGCGTGGACCGCGACACGCTCTGCATCCCGGGCGGGCTGGCTGACGCCGGCAAGCAGCTCGTGCACAAGGCGATGCGCTACGGCTGTACCCTCGATGAGCTGAAGGAGCGTTACCCCTATCAGTGGATCTACAAACTCTTTCCGGCCTTCACGGGAGCGACGAGCCAGATCGGCCTGGCGCGGGCCTGGCGCGGGCCCTTCAAGGGCCTGACGGTGGTATACACCGGCGGAATCTCGCTGGAGCGACTGCCCGAGGCCGTGGCGCAGGATCCGGGAGGCGTCTTCTGCGCCTCGGCCCTGACGCGCGGACTCGAAGACCGCGAAGCATGGCAGCACGAAATCGCCCTCTGGAAGGCGGCCCTGCAGCCCGACGCGGGCGCTGTGCCGGCCGCTGCCTCGGGAACGGCCGGTGCAACGCAACCAGCAAAGCCGTCCAAAGAGCAACCGTCCGCGCCTCACGATCGTTGTGCTACGCCGCGCGTGGTCACCTTCGGCGAGCTGATGGCGCGCCTCGCTCCACCGTCCGGCCAGCGCCTGCGCCTGACACGGCAGCTCGACCTCAGCTTCGGCGGTGCCGAGGCCAACGTGGCGGTCTCCCTGGCGCGCTTCGGCCTGCCGGCAGCCTTCGTCTCGGCGGTTCCCGACAACGACATCGGCGCCAACGCCCTGAGCACCCTGGCGTCCCACGGTGTGGATACTACCCATGTCGTACGCCGCGGCGGCGCGCGCATAGGGATCTACTACCTGGAGCACGGCGCCGGCCCGCGCCCCTCCAAGGTGGTCTACGATCGCCTGTCATCGGCCTTTTCCGAAAGCACCGCCGCAGACTACGACTGGGAGGCGATCTTCGACGGCGCCACCTGGTTCCATTGGACCGGGATTACTCCCGCGCTGGGCGATGGGGTGGCTGCGAGGTTGCGCGCCGGGCTCGAGGCGGCCAAGGCCTGCGGTGTCACGGTCAGCACCGATCTCAACTATCGCAAGACGCTCTGGTCGCGCGAGAAGGCGCAAGCCGTCATGTCGGAGCTGATGCCTTTCGTGGACGTGCTCATCGCCAATGAGGAGGATCCGGGCAGCGTCTTCGGAATCGAGCCTTCCGGAACCGACGTGGAAAAGGGGCAGGTGCACCGCCAGAGCTATGAGGAGGTCGCCGAGAAGCTCATTGAGCGCTTCGCCTTCAAGAAGGTCGCGATCACCCTGCGCGAGAGCATCTCGGCCTCGGAGAACCGCTGGTCGGCTTGCCTCTACGACGGCAAGTCCTTCTACCTGAGCCCCACTTACCACGTATGGATCGTGGACCGCGTGGGGGCCGGAGACGCCTTCGCCGCCGGTCTGATCCACGGTATCCAGGTCGGAAAGAGTGATCCCGAGGCCCTGCATTTCGGCGTTTCCGCCTCGTGCCTGAAGCATTCCATCGCCGGTGATTTCAATCTCGTCGACCTGGCCGAGGTCGAGCGCTTCGTCGGCGGCCAGACCGCCGGCCGCGTGGTGCGCTAGGAGTGCGAGCGGGTTGCACGCCCGGATGTGATCAAGCCGGCCCAGCGGCCACGCGCGACCCTCCCGCGAGGGAGGGGGCGGTGCCGGCGATGCACATGGCAACGTCTGGAGAGGCGCAGCGATGATCGAAGTAAGTGAGCACGTTTACAATGACAATCCCGGCCAGGGGCCGTACGACGTGCGCACCCGCCTGAAGGACGTGTCCTACTTTTTCCCGGGCAACGGATTCATCCAGGCCGCGGTTCAGTTTGCGCCGTCCGGTGAGAGGACTCCGCTCGCGCTGCTGATTCAGGATCCCGAACGGCTTGGCATGAAGCGCGATGCACTCACCTTCGATCCCGAAACCGGCCTGGCCGCCACGACGATCAGGCTCACTTCGCCGGGGTGCGACACGCACGAGCAGATGATCGGCCTCAGCACGCGCTGGAGCCCGGATCGGGATTTTCCGGTGGTCGAGGCGACCTGGGAGACCGCGGGCCGGGGGCTTGCTGTGCGCGAGCGGTTTTATTGCCCCGATCGATCACAGCCGCGCCTGGTCCGGGAAGTCCATATCAAAAACCTCCAGACGCAACCGGCGCCGGTCGTTTGCGAGACGGCGGCCCGCGAGGCCACGATCACGCGATCGATTTTTCTCGAAGCCGGTGAAGAGCAGCGGTTCTGTTTGATCTACACGTTCGACAAGGCATCGAACGCGGTGGCGCTGAACGTCACCGAGCAGGCTCCTTCCGCCGAGGAGAGCCGCTGCTATTGGCGCGGCGCCGCGACTGTCGCCTTCGGTTTGCCCGTGCTCGACCGCTTCTTTACGGCATCCGGCCGGCAGCTCGCGGCGATGGTCTCTTGCGGCGGCAAGGTTGACGCCAGCATCTGGCAGTATAGGCGCGAGTGGGTGCGCGACCACGCCGCCATGGCCACCGGCCTCGTCCTTTCCGGCCATCATCGCACCGCAGGTGTTGTGCTTGCCCGCCTGGTCGACGAGTTCGTAACTGACGAGGGCGACACGATCGACTCCAGCAAGCGGCGCAACGCCGACGAGGTGGAGCTGGACCAGAATGGAACCCTGCTGCAGGCGTTCGAGACCTACGCTAACTGGACCGGCGACTGGGATCTGATCGCCTCGCGCTGGTCCAAGATCACGGCCCTTGCCGAGTACCCGCTGCGCGGCGGCAGGCTCGATCTGGAGATCACCCGGCGCGGCACCGGCGATGCTCTTGCCGTGCGTGAAGCCAGCGTCCCGGTGCTCGCCCGCCAGGATGGCGAAATCCACCTGGCTTACGGAACGGCGGGCAGCACGATCAACGTCTCCCTCGAGGCGGGCCCGAGGAACGGATCAATGGGCGGCCCGGAGCCGGAATCTTCGGGGAGCGGCCCTACGAAGAGGAGCACACGATGACGCCCAAAACCCTGTTTCTCGTGTGCAACGCGCATCTCGACCCGGTGTGGCTGTGGCAGTGGGAGGAGGGCCTGGCCGAAACGCTCTCCACCTTCCGCACGGCGGCGCGCTTCTGCGAGGAATTCGAGGGCTTCGTATTCTGTCACAACGAAGCGCTGCTCTACCAGTGGGTCGCGGATTACGAGCCGGAGCTCTTCGAGACGATAGCGCAGCTCGTGGCGAGTGGGCGCTGGCACGTGATGGGGGGCTGGTATCTGCAGCCCGACTGCAACCTGCCCTCAGGTGAGTCCTTCGTGCGGCAGATCCTCGTAGGGAAGCGTTTTTTCGCAGAAAAGCTCGGCACCGAGCCGACCTGCGCCGTCAACCTGGACCCCTTCGGACACTCGCGCGGGCTGGTGCAGATCCTGGCCAAGTCGGGGTACTCCAGCTACCTCTTCTGCCGCCCCGGCAAGGGTGATCTCGAACTGCCTGGCGACGACTTCGTCTGGGTGGGCTACGACCGATCGGAGCTCCTGGCCCACCGTGCGCCCGATCACTACAACTCGACACGCGGCCAGGCCGCGGCCAGGATCGAAGACTGGCTCGCGAAGAACTGTGAGCGCGGCTTCGGGCTGCTGCTCTGGGGCATCGGCAACCACGGCGGCGGGCCTTCGCGCGAGGATCTGACCGCCATCGCCGGCCTGGCGCAGAGCCAGGCAGAAGGGGACACATCCCGGGGGAGCCAGGGGAGCCGCGGGTCAGGAGACGGCGGAGAAGGAGTAGGGGACACATCCCTGGAGGCCTCCGTGGAGGCCCGGGATACGGCTTTCCCGGCCGCGGGCTGGCGCATCCAACACGCCACACCGGAGGACTACTTCGAGCGGCTCGATGCCGACCGCGCAACCCTCACCCGCTGGCAGCATGACCTCAATCCTTGGGCCGTGGGGTGTTACACTTCGATGGCCCTCGTCAAACAGGCGCACCGCCGCCTCGAGAGCCGTTATTCGACCACCGAGAAGATGCTGGCCGAAGCAGCCCTGCAGGGATTGTGCACCTATCCGCGAGACGAGCTGAAGAGCGCCCTCGAGGACCTGCTCTTCTGCGAGTTCCACGATGTTCTACCGGGCTCGGCGATCGTCGAGGCCGAGCGCGACGCTCTGCAGCGCATGGATCACGGCCTGGAAATCCTCTCCCGGCAGCGGGCCCGGGCCTTCTTTGCGCAGCTCGCCGGTCAGCGGCCGGCGGCGGAGGGCGAGTTCCCGATCTTTGTCTACAACCCGCACCCCTACGAGCTTGCACCGGTGATCGTCTGCGAGTTCCAGCCTCCTGAGCCCAACTTCGACAAGCAGCGTTTCTTGCAGCCCACTCTCTCGGACGTGTCGGGTCATCCGGTCCCTTCGCAGGTGGAGAAGGAGAGCGCCAACATTGCCACCGATCAGCGCAAGCGGGTGGTCTTCCAGGCGCGGCTCGGGCCGAGCTCGATGACCCGCTTCGCCTGCCGTCTCGACGAGGTGCCTTCACCTGCCGGCCGGTGGGAACGGTACCGCGGGGAGTCTCTTGGACGCACCCCGGGAGGTCAGGGCGACCGGGACTCCGCCTGCGGCTTCGGCGATGTTGCTGCAACGGGGGACGAACTGCGCTTTACCTCGGACTTCGTGGAGGTCGTGATCAACCTTCGCACCGGCCTGATCGACCGCTACCGCGTGGGCGGTCGTGATTTCGTGAAACCCGGTGCCGGCGCCTGCGTGCCGCTCGTGATGCGCGACGATCCCGACCCTTGGGGCATGAAGGTGCGTGGATTCACCGAGCGGGCGGGAGCCTTCGCGCTGATGAGCCCCGAGCAGAGCGCGGCCTTTGCCGGCGTCGAGGTGCCGCGCCTCGCGCCGGTGCGCATCATCGAGGACGGTCCGATCCGCACCGTCGTGGAGGCGCTCTTCGAGTATAATCGGTCGGCCCTGTGTATGCGCTACACGATCCCCAAGCGGGGGAGCGAGATCGAAGTCGCGGCCCGTGTGTTCTGGTTCGAGACCGACCGCATGCTCAAGCTGGCCGTGCCCACCACCCTCGGCGGCGGAAGCTGTCTCGGGGAGGTGGCCTACGGTGTGGAGGAGTTTGCGCGCCGGGACGAGGAGCTCGTGGCCCAGCGCTGGGTGGCGCTACGCGCGCACGACCGAACGGCGGCGCTGACGATCGTCAGCGACGGCTCGCACGGCTTCGACCACGACGGCGCCGGCACGTTGCGTCTCTCCCTGCTGCGCTCGCCGGCGCACGCCGGGCATCCCGTGGAGGAGGGGCTGCCGATCTTGCGGCAGGACCGCTTCGAAGGGCGCATCGACCTGGGGGAGCGTTGTTTTCGGTTCTGGCTCGACGCTGGGCCGGCGGAGCAGCGGCTCGCACACATCGCTCGCGAAGCGCAGGTGAGAAACGAACCGCCCATGGTGCTCTGCGCCTTTCCCCCGGGTGGAGGAGGTGGGGCCACGCAGGGGGGGGCGGGACCGTGCGTCGTGCTCACCGATCCAGTCGCGCTGCTTACGGCGTTCAAGATGGCCGAAGAGGGCGAACGGCTCGTCGTGCGGCTCTTCGAGCCCACCGGAGAGGCGCGGCGCACACGACTCGTCATACCGTCCCTGGATGTGAGACACGACGTGGAGCTCCAGGGCTTTGAAATCATAACCCTGGCCGTAGACCTGAAAACAAAGGAGATTTCCAGCGTGGACCTGCTCGAGAGACCCTGGCGGAACACATCACAGCCATGACATCGAAAACCACGACGACAAACCGAGAGAAAAGCCGAAAGGAGCACGTCCCCAAGGTCGCGGTCCTCATGGTGGGGATCGGCGGGTACGGATACTACTACTTGGAGAAACTCTGGCAGGCCTTCCCCCCGGAAGCGATCGAGCTCGCCGGTGTCGTCGATCCCGCTGCCGAGCGGTCCGCCCATTTTGATAAGCTCGGGGCCAGTGCCGTTCCGATCTACGCCGCCGTCGAGGACTTCTACCGCGACGGCCGCACCGCCGACCTCGCCGTAGTGTCCTCGCCGCCACACTTCCACATGCTCCAGAGCTGCGCCGCGCTGGCCGGGGGCAGCCATGTGCTCTGCGACAAACCGCTCGGGGCCACCATCCAGGAGGGGCTGCGGCTCATCGAGGCCGCGGCGGCCGCCCGCTCGAGCGCGGGGCGCTTTGTCATGATCGGCTACCAGTGGTCGTTTTCGGCGGCGATCGCGGCGCTCAAGCGCGACATCGCGACGGGGGCCTTCGGCCGCCCCTTGCGGGTCAAGACCATCTGCCTCTGGCCACGCGATCACGCCTACTATCGCCGCAACAACTGGGCCGGAAAGCAGAAGGATGCCGCCGGGCGCTGGGTGCTGGACAGCCCGGCCAACAACGCCATGGCCCACTTCCTGCACAACCTCTTCTACCTGCTGGGTGACGGCCCCGCGGACAGCGCGCGGCCCATCGAGGTCACTGCCGAGCTGTACCGCGCCTACCCGATCGAGAACTACGACACCGCTGTCTGCCGCGCCTACACCGCAGGCGGTGTGGAAGTGCTCTTCTACGGCTCCCACGTCATCCCCAACGACCGGGGGCCCATGTTCCACCTGGAGTTCGAGGACACCGTGGTTTCGTTCGGGGAGTTTGCCGACGAAATCATCGCCACCGACAAACGCGGCCGCCGCAAGAGCTACGGCTCCCCCGAGGACAGCGACCAGTTCCTCAAGCTCCTCAAAGCGGTTGAGGCCGCCCGCGAATCGCACCTGCAACTGCGAATGGCGGTGCCATGTGGGCCTGAGGCCGCGCTCCCGCAGCTCCTGTGTGTGAACGGCATGCAGGAATCGGTGCCGGAGATCACCACGCTGCCGGAATCAATGATCGAAGCCGAGGATGAGGACAGCGAGCGGCTGTGGGTTCCTGGCCTGACCGAGGCGCTCTTCGAAAGCTACGCCAAGGCAGCGCTGCCCAGCGAGCTGGGCTACTTCTGGGCGCGGCGGGGGGCCACGGTGAACCTGGAAAACTACCGCTTCTTTCCCGGCGGCCGCCGTTCCGTCGACGGAAGGATTGACGGAACAATCCACGGAACGATCGATGGAAAAATCGATGGAAAAATCGATGGAAGGAGATGCGACCGATCATGAATCCACGCACACTCGTGAAGAAGACGATCGAGCTCGACTCCCCGCCGCGTCTGCCGCGTCAGGTTTGGATCCTGCCCTGGGCCGAGGAGCACCATCCGGAGAGCGTGCGGCATCTGCGCACCGCCTATCCCGACGACATCGTGCCGGCTCCCGCGGTCTACACGACGCCGCCGCGTGTGCTAGGGGAGCGCTACCGCCGGGGCACTTATATCGACGAATGGGGCTGCCGCTTCGACAACCTGCACGACGGTGTGATCGGCATCACCAGGGAGCCGCTCATCACCGACTGGGCGCAGCTCGAGAGCTTCAGTGCGCCGCCGACGGTGCTGACCGTGGATCGCGACGCGGTGAACGCCTTCTGCCGGGAAACGGAGCGCTTCGTGCTGGCAGGGTCCTACGTGCGTCCCTTCGAGCGGCTGGGCTTCATCCGCACCCTGGAGCAGGCGCTCATCGACCTGATCGAGCAGCCGCCGGAGCTCTTCGAGCTGCTCGAGAGGATTCACCGGCACTACCTGAAGGAGATCGAGGCCTGGGCCGCCACCGATGTGGACGCCGTGGCCCTCATGGACGACTGGGGCACGCAGCATGGCATCATGATCGATCCCGAGCTCTGGCGCGAGATCTTCAAGCCCATGTACCGCGACTACGCCGAGGTCGCCCGTCGCTACGGCAAGTACGTCTTCATGCACTCCGACGGATACATCACCGAGATCATCCCCGATCTGATCGAGGTGGGGGTGCATGCCCTCAACAGCCAGGTGGCCTGCATGGGAGTCGCGGAGTTGGGCGCGCGGTTCCGTGGCAAGATTACCTTCTGGGGCGAGATCGATCGCCAGCAGCTCTTGCCCTTCGGAACCCCGGACGAGGTGCGCGCTGCCGTGCAGGAGATGCTGACCTGCCTCGATGCGGGCGGCGGTCTCATCGCGCAGTGCGAGTTCGGACCGGGCGCCAAGCCGGAGAATGTGATCGAGGTCTTCCGCGCTTGGGACCAACCGGTGGGGGGCGGCGGAGCCTTGGAGCGCTGAGCCAACGAGAAATCCGGCGGGGCAGGAGAGCGCACATCACGCTTCGCGTACCCCGAGAGGAACGAACCTCACCAGCCATGAAAGAAACAACGTGAAACCATGAAACTGTTCGGACTCCACATCATCGACGTCGGTGTGATTCTGGCCTATATTATCGTGATCCTGTGGATCGGGAAGAAGGCCTCGGAGCGCACCAAGGATACGAATGAGTTCTTCCTCGCCGGCCGCAAGCTGGGCAAGTTCTATCAGTTCTTCCTGAATTTTGGATGCTCCACCAACGCCGACCAGGCGGTGGCCGTCTCGCGCGAGATCTACCGCACCGGAATCGGCGGCATGTGGATCCAGTTCCTGGTGCTCTTCCTGACGCCTTTCTACTGGTTCACCACCTTTCTGTTCCGCCGCGTGCGTCTCACGACGATCGGTGATTTTTTCGCCGAGCGGTTCAAGAGCAAGTCTCTGGCCGCGGCCTTTGCCTTTTTCATACTATTGGTCTCGATCCTTGGCGGCGGTGTGGGATTCATGGTGGCCGCCAAGACCATGATGGCGCTCACACCCAAAGCGATGGAGGAGTGCACCGCCGCTCAATGCCAGAGCATAGAGGAGTTTCGCGAATACCAGGAGCTGAAGGGACGTGCTGACGAGGGGCTGCTGGGTGCCGCGGAGCAAGAGCGCTACGAGGTGCTCCTCGAGAAGAGCAAGCATGGCGAGCTGCACTCCTTCTACTCGCACACCGATCCCCTGGTTTTTTACATCGGCTTCGCCCTGATCGTGGGGATCTACACCATGCTGGGCGGGTTCCGGGCGGCGGCCATCACCGACTCGATCCAGGGGGTGTTGATCATTTTTTTCTCGATCATATTGATCCCGCTGGGGCTCATCAAAATCGGCGGATTCTCGGGGCTGCACGCCTCGGTGCCCGACTACATGTTCGAGCTCTTCGGCACCGCGCAGCTCAGCGACTACGCCTGGTACACCATTTTCGCCATGGCGCTGGCCAACCTGGTGTCGATCATCGCCGTGGCCTCGGGCATGCAGACCTCGGGATCGGCCAAGGACGAGATGACCGCGCGCTTCGGTATGATCTGTGGAATGTTCTTCAAGCGTTTCATCATGATCTTCTGGGCGCTCGCTGGGCTGCTGGCCATCGGGCTCTACGCGGGGCAGATCCACGATCCCGATCTGATCTGGGGATTCATGACGCGCGATCTTTTGTTCCCTGGCGCGGTGGGGCTGATGCTGGTGGGGATTCTGGCGGCCAACATGTCGACCCTGGACGCCTCGTCGGTGTCGTACTCGGCGCTCTTTTTGAAGAACATCTACGAGCCGCTGCGTCCCGGCAGGAGCGACGGGCACTACCTCAAGGTGGGTAAGATCGCCATCGCTGTGACCCTTCTCGGGGGGATCTTCGTGGCGCTTCACGTGAACGATCTGCTGGAGCTCTTCAAGTACATCATCTCGGTGCCGGCGATCTTCGGCGCCGCCGTCTGGCTCGGTTTCGTGTGGAGGCGGGTCACACCGCTGGCGGTGGCGCTCCAGGTGGTGATTTGCCTCATCGTCTGCGTGCTGATCCCCAACCTCTTTCCCAACCTGGACTGGGCACGGAACAACGCGGCGCTGCTGGTCGAGACCGACCGCAAAACGATCACCTACGAGGCCAAAGCCCTCTTGGAGGACGTGGAAACAAGCAAGGCGCAAGCTGTGGGCCAGATGATCGAGAAGCAGCGGGTCATCGAGCCTACCGGTATTTTCTTCGAGACCGTGGCGCGCACCGATCCCTCCGATCCGGCATCACCCAGGGTGGGGCTCGGGAGGTTCCATGCCGAGCTGTGGGTGTTGAGCTGGGCAGGTTTCGATTTTCGAGGAGTGCCGAAGTCGTGGCTGGTGGCGCTACGTTTCTTCTTTGATGCCCTCTTTCCGTTCGTGCTCCTCTTTCTGTTCAGCTATCTGTCGAGGCCGGTGTCCGCAGCGATTCTCAATAGATTCTTTGCGCGGCTCCACACACCCGTCGATCTCGATCCCGAGAAGGAACGCTCCGCGCTGGAGGACTCTTACGCGCACCCTGAAAAGTTCGAGAAGGACAAGCTGTTCCCCGGCACCAACTGGGAGATCATGAAGCCCTCACGGATCGACTATATCGGCTTTTTCGGAAGCTGGGTTCTCGTAGGGATCATCGTCCTGCTCCTGTGGGGCATGGTGAGTCTCTGATATACGCGTCAACCGGAAACGTTTCATCGCACGTCGGTTGATCAATTGCTTAAAGTGCAAAAATTATGAAATTCGAATAAATAAAAAGGTCATCGGAACAAACAGGAGGACGGCGGAAAATGGAGAGAGCCTGCGCGAATGTCACAGTGTTGTTGATTGTTATTGTGGGATTGATCGGATTGTTCTGCACTCCCGCTGCCGCCCGGCTTGCGCCGGATGACGAGGCGATTCCGCTTTCCAACTACTTGGACTACGCCAGGGACGCTGCCGACTGGACGTGGGACCACTACGACGAGGCGATTGCAAGCTGGCGCGAACGCTTCGATCCCGAGAGCGTTTTTGGCTACCGGCCGCCGCCGCGCCTGCTGGAGATGGCCGTGATCTACGCCTTCCTCTACGAGAAGGAGAGGAATCCGGCCTATGTGGAGCGCGTCAAGAAGGTGCTGCTCACCTACGGCGACTACCGCGCGGCCTATCCGCAGTCGGCGATCGATAAGCGCGCCGACTACGAAGACGGTGTTCCGGCGCTGCCCGATTTTTTTACGGCGATGCGCTACATCCGGGCCTTCGACACGTTGAACCGGCTGGGGCAGCTTTCCCCGGGGGAGGTGTCCAAGGTCGAAGGGATCATCGGCCAGAGCATGGAGTATCTGCTGCGCACCGCCGAGTGGGGTGCCATGAACCGCACCATGCTGCGCGCCGAGTCACTGGCCTGGGCGCTGCGCGCCGTGCCGCACCACCCGCGCGCCGCGATCTGGGAGATGCAGCGTCGTGCGCTCGGCGACGACAACTGGGGCAACTGGGAGATCGAGGACGCCACCATCTACCACGGCGTGTGGCTCTACTCGCTGCTGGGGTACGCCGATGCCCGGCAGAGCATGAAGGCGCTCTTCGAGACGCCAGAGGTGTACTACTACGCCCGGTACTTCCTGAACCTCATGTGCCCGGCCGGAGTGGTTCCCGATTTCGGCGACGCCAACTGGCAGAGCAACTGGCTGCACTACATGGTTTTCTTCGAGACCGCGGCAGCGTGCTACGGCGATCCGCAGATGAAGTGGGCCGCGCAGACCATCGCCCGGCGCTTCGTCAATTTCGACGAGCCCCGTCACGTGGGACGCGCTTACTTCTACCTCGACTGTTACCGCTGGGGCACCGACGCCGTACAACCGAAACGCCCCGCCACGCTCAGCCAAGAGGTCATGGAGGATGTGCAGGGCAAGAAGATCGTCTTTCGCGACGGCTGGAAGGAGAACTCTACATATTTGCTGCTCAACTACCGCGATGAGGGGGACGGTGGCCTCAACTTCCGCGACTACCTGCGCGACACGATTCCCGTGGAAGAAGAGAAGATGACCCACGGACACGCCGACGAGAACAGCATCGTCATGTTGATGTCAGGCGGATCGATGCTGCTTCATGACGGCGGCTACCGCGACTACATGCCGAGCGGGCCCTTCGGGGCGTACCGGCAGGACTATTTTCATAACCGGCTCTGCGTGCGGCCGGAGAAGATCTGGATGGGGCAGCCGGCTGGCGGGAGTCGCTACAGCAGTCGCGATGCCATCCCCGGGCAGTCGATGCTGGAGTTTCTGCACAACGCCGGCTCGTACCGGCGCGTCAGGACGATGAAGGTCGATTTCATCGCTCTCGACGATTTCGATTATAGCCGCACCCGGCTCATCGATGACAAGCGGGGCTACGAATGGGACCGCGTGATCACCTACGTCAAGGACCCTGGGCTGTTCGTGGTGTTTGATGTGCTCAAGGCACAGCGCGAGGAGTATTTTACGCTGGCCAATCTCTGGCACACCCGCGAGATCCTGGCGCGGGGCGAGCACTGGTACGACACGGGCTACGACAAGATCGGGCGTAGCGAGTTTCCCGATGACGAACGGCTGCTGGTGCTCTTTCCGGCGACCCAATTCCGGCTCGAGGGCACCGAGAAGGAGAAACGTCACTACCAGGATGAGATGCTCATTTACCAGGCCACGGCGCATCACTTCGAGCTGGGTGAGACCGAGGGTTTTGTGACGGTCCTCGTTCCGCACAAAAAAGATGAGGCGCCGCAGGCATGGGTCGATCGCGTGAGCCTGGTCGACTCGGAGCCGGCCGGCGCGGCACTAGCCGTGGAGATCCGCACGGGCGAGCGCACGCTCTGGGTGGGTGTCAAGCAGGACCTGCGTATGGACATGGCGCGCGACTGGCGGCGGCCGCGTTATACCTACGAGGCCGGCCGGATCCGCTGCGGCGCGCTGGAGACCAACGGCGATTTCTTCTTCCTCGCCCGTGAAGGTAACAAGCTCGCCTATACGATCGTCAACCTGACGCGGGCGGTCTTCGACGATACGGTTCTTTTTCAGGCCAAGCCGTCTTTCTTCGGGCTGGCCTTCGACAACAGCCCCGACACCAAGGGGATCGGCAAGGCGCGCTACTGGCGCGATGTGATGGTGCTCGGTGATGACGATCATTAAAAAAGAATCCACAGGTTTATCGCTGGTGTTTGGAGCAGAATGGGACGTGACATACTCCGGGTACAGCAGATCGCAAAGATGGGGCGTTGGTTCTTGACTGGATTCGTTCGGTTTAGTACGTATTTGCTCGGATTTGTAGCTGTGTGCGGCTAGAGTATCAACTGACAGTGTTTTGAAGTATGGGCTACTTAATCGACTTGCCGGGGATCGTCAAGCCTTTTGATTCCTGGGTACGAACTGGACTCTTCTAAAGGAAAGACCATGTCCACAAAGGGTTACATAAAACCGGCAGAAGCCATCTAAGGCGTGAGAGATAAAGGAGGTGGATCATGCTGGGATATACTGATGAACGACTCGAAACGTTGTTAGATGATATCGAATCCGATCTCTCCGAGCGTAAGGAAACTTGGAAGGGTGACGCGCCGGATTATGGCCGACAGGCAGTTTGTGCATAGGCCAGGTTTTGCGGCGGATCGAAGAGAAAGTCAGTTCTCATAGTCGCAGTGGAGTTGACATCCGTTCGTCAGATAAAGAGATTGGTTCGACTCTCTATCCGCGTGTGGCGCTTCAACAGTTGATTCGTAACGCAATTATGCACCGAAGTTACGAAAATACGAACGCTCCGGTCCGCGTCTACTGGTTCGACGACCGAATCGAGATCATTAATCCAGGTGGGCCTTTTGGAGCGGTCACGCAAGAGAACTTCGGTCAGCCTGGCATTACCGATTATCGAAATCCCAATTTAGCGGATGCAATGAAAGTTTTGGGATACGTGCAAAGATTCGGCATAGGCATACAGACCGCAAAAGCTGAGCTGAAAAAAAACGGTAATCCGGATCTTGAATTTAGCCTCGAGGCGACGAACGTGCTTGCTACGGTCAGGAGGAAGCGATGAACGTTCCGGTATTGACTTTTTTTAATAACAAAGGCGGTGTAGGAAAAACCTCCCTAGTTTATCACTTGTCGTGGATGCTCTCCGAACTCGGCCAGACTGTCGTGACTGTGGACCTCGATGCTCAGGCGAACTTAACCGCCGCGTTTCTCGATGAAGACGGGCTCGAAGCGTTATGGGAAAACCAGTCCGCTCCGGAAACTATTTACCGGTCGATCGAACCGCTCACCAGAGTGGGAGATTTACTGGATCCGATTCTTAAAGAAGTGACACAGCGACTATATCTTGTCCCAGGAGACGTGGCGTTGGCGTCATTCGAGGATACCTTGTCTGAAGCGTGGCCGAATAGTTTGGGCGACAACACTCTCTACCGCCCTTTCCGTCTTCTCACGGCTTTTTGGCAGATCGCCCAGATGGCAGCTAGACAGGTACGAGCCGATCTCATCGTTGCCGATGTTGGGCCCAATCTCGGAGCGATTAACCGATCCGCTTTGATCGCCTCTGACTTTATTGCGATTCCTCTTGGAGCTGACCTTTTTTCGCTTCAGGGCCTAAAAAACCTTGGGCCGACGCTTCGTTCATGGCGCGACCTTTGGAAAAGACGGCTTGCTAATTGGATGCCGCCTGATTTTGAGCTTCCTCGAGGAGACATGAATCCCCTAGGTTATATCGTACAGCAGCATAGCGTGCGGCTCAGCCGTCCGGTCAAAGCCTACGACAAGTGGGTTAACCGTATGCCAGGAGTGTATCATGAGCATGTACTTCAGGGGACCACTAATGCTTCTACACCAAAAGAAGATTCCGATTGTCTCGCAACTTTGAAACACTACCGTAGTCTTGTTCCGCTAGCACAGGAAACTCGGAAGCCCATTTTCCATCTTACACCGGCTGATGGCGCTATAGGAAGCCATTCACAAGCGGTACGGGATGCCTTTAAGGACTTCAAGTCGCTTGCGGAGATACTTCTTGCACGAATGGAACAGAATAGCTCTATATAATATTAGATGGGATCTATTCTGCGGCCCAAAATCAAGTTGTTATCGCACTCTTATTCATTTTACTGAACCTCAACCACGATGGCGTTGGTGAGGCTGAGTCCAGGTCCGCTCGATGCATAGCCGTCGATCAGGCCTTGGAAGGTGTAGGTTCCTGGCGAGAGATAGCCGGGCCCCACCGTCACCGGGGCCGGCAGGATGTTGTTCAGCATCGGATAGCCGAGCATGAACTCGTAGCCGTAGTTGTTGACGATCGTACGTGGCGGCGGTTGAGGCGATCCGTTGCTGAGCGGCATGGGAAAGCAGGACCAGCCGATGTTGTAAGGCTGTTCCGTGAGATCGTTGGGCCCCGCTTCTCCGAACCACATGTAGAGCACGAACGGCGCCATAAACGGCCCTGAAGGGGACAGGTCGATGAAGATCGTTACAGGAGTTGAAGCCGTGATCGTGAGTTTGCGCATGTTGTCACCGGTGCTGTTGTTGATATAGAGAACATCGGCAGAAGGGCTGTTGCGGACATTAACGTTGCCGCTGCGCGCCAGAAGGTGGCGCGGCGGGATCTTGGCGACAAAGGCGTCGTTAAATCCACTATGTGTCAGACCGGGACCCAGCGCGATTGGAAAGCTCATTTCATTTGAATCGGTAATGCCTGTCACATAAGCGCATCCTGCCGCATCGACAGCGATGGCTTCTCCACTATCATTAGATGCTCCACCGATATACCCGCAATAGATCAACACGGCGGGATCCAGAATGAGCGGATGCTGAGGATCATAATCGCCGATATGGAATCTGAAAACAAATTCCGTCTTAGAATCGTTCGGTTCCGGTTGGTAAACCATCTCCACGTCGATATGTTCGCCTTCCAGCTCCTGGTACGCCGTGGGCGTAGCGTCTTCGACCCTGCCGGCGATGGTTTCGACGAGCATGGCCCCGTTCGGTTCGATCTTGACATCTTCAGCGCCCCTCCAAGCCAGCTTGATCTTTTGCGGATTTGCTTCCGGAGAGACTAAAAAAGCGTATTTGAGCCGGTTGATGGAGCGATCGAAGACGAGGTCGATGCCTGGCCAGAGGTCGTGATAGATCAGCTTGGCGTAGGTCGGGATGGCTGTCAACCACTCCTCGGGCTTCCCTCTGAAGTAACTGAATGTCGTTGGCTGTCGGTCTTCGCCGCGTGGATTCACATCTCGATCGGCGCCCACAAAATCGAGGCTCACTGCTGCCCGCTTGTCGTTCGGTTTATCAGTTAGCACAAATGTTACGCCGTCTCTGCGAAAGTAGACCGTTTTTCGGGTACCCTTCACGTAGAAAAGCGCCTCATCGGCCACTTGCCCGCGGTTTTCGACAATGAGAGGCTTTTGCTTGCAGAGATAAGGAAAGGCAAGAAAAAAAAGCAGCCTGACGAGCGTTCCTAAGCTGGGATGCAAAGGATTTCGATTATCGATCCAAGCGGCGCAACATTGGTTTGACAATATTTGTCTTCGGTTGGTGTGTTTAAAATGGGAAGATCTTTATCAGTAGTCGTGCAGGACTAGAGAGCCCTTTTTTTTGAAGGTAAGGGTGAGGTGTTTAACAACCAGCAGTGATCCATTGTGGTGATGAACAATCATGAATGACAATTGCGAACAAACTGCCGAACAGCCCTTCGAGACGTCGATCAAAACCGGCAAGGCCGAGTTCGACACGTTGTATGCGCGGGTGAAGTCCTTTCTCGAGCGCGATACGCTGGAGATGGCGATCGACGGGAAGGTCGTCCGCGGCTACCGCAGCCCCGACGCGCGCTCGGTGTGGATCCGGGACTACAGCGATATGATGCGGGGGTTCAAGTATTTCGAGAAGGACTTGACGAGCACCGTCGAACACTTCGCCGAGACTCAGGCAGAGAGCGGCCGGATCTTCGATTACTTCACCACCTTTCCCGAGAAACTGCCGAGCGAGCGCGAGAACTGGACCAAGTACGTGCGCGTGCCGGTGGAGGCCGATGTGGAGTACCGCTTCGTCAAGGCGGCCTATCTGGCCTGGCAGTGTTTTGGCGACGACGCCTGGATCGAGCGGCTGCTGCCGAAGCTGGAGCGGGCGCTGAGCTATATCGTCGAGCATCCCTGGTACTGGGACGCGGAGCGCGGCCTGGTCAAGCGGCCCTACACGATCGACACCTGGGACTTCGCCTATACGGCGGGAGCGCACGAGTGGCTCCAGTTTCAGATCGACGAGCGCACCTTCTTCGGGATCATGCACGGCGACAACAGCGGTTACTACGAGGCCTTCCGTATCATGGCGCGCCTCTGTGATCGACTCGGTCGGCCGAAGCGCGCGGTCGTCTGGGAGCGGCGGGCGCAGCGGCTGCGCGAGGCCATGAACGCAGTGTGCTGGAACGGCAGGTTCTACACCCATTTCGTCAAGCTCAGCGACGTGACCATCCCCGGCGTGGACGAGGCCGAACAGCTCAGCCTCAGCAATCCCATGGACATCAACCGCGGCGCCACCAGCCACGAGCAGGCCGTGGCGATCATCGAGGAGTACCGCCGGCGCTGGCGCAGGACGGGCAGCTTCGCCGAGTGGTACTCGATAGATCCGCCCTTTCCGGCGGGAGTCTTCGGTGACGACAAGCTGGTGGAGGGGGCCTACGTCAACGGCGGTGTTCTGCCGCTGGTGGGCGGCGAACTGGCGAGAGCCGCCTTCGAGCACGGTTTCGAGCGCTACGGTGTCGATATCCTACGGCGCTATCACATCATGATCGCCGCTGAGGGTGAGAGCTATCTGTGGTACTTCCCCGACGGGCGCGCGGCGAGCGTCGAGACCAGCACCAGCCCTGATGCAGAGCCCACCGATGGTTGGGGATCGAGCGCCATGCTTTATGCGCTGATCGAGGGGCTGGCCGGAGTCGAAGACCGGGGTGCGCGATTCGATGCGCTACGCCTGTCGCCGCGCTGGATCGCCGCCGGCGTGGATGCGGCCGAGGTGACCGTAGGATATCGGTGCTCGGGAGTATCAGTGGGTTACACTTTCCGGCTCGAGGGAGCCGAACGGATCGTGCTCGACGTGCGGCGCGGGTCCGGCGAGGGTGGTGGCGATAGCGCTGCGGAGGTGAAGGTCGCCTTCCACGTGCTGCTGCCCGAGGGGGCGCGTGCCAAGGCGGTGTCGATCGCCGGGAGTGGCCCCACTACGCATCGCAACGTGATGGTCGAGCAGAGCCCCTACGCCGACTTCGAGGTCTCGATCGGCGGCCCACCCCGTGTGGAGATCGAGTTGGGGTAGCGCCCCGAACACCGCCTCGAGGCAGTCTCCGACTGTGGTGAGGATGGCTTCTACAACACAAGCTTGGCATGCTCTCACCTCGTGTACTTCGTGGTTTAGTGGGTTTTGGATTGCACCACGAAGAACACGAAGGAACACGAAGATTGAAGAAAAGTGGACTATACGGCATTCACTATGACAAGCTTTGCAGCAGCTCTCAGACGAGCCTGTTAGTTCCCGGGAAATCTGACCGCCGCGCCAGGATTGGGCTTGGACCTGACTCCTTCGTCACGGCCAACCGTAGCCCGACCGGCAACTTCGGTCAGGCAAGGAACCTACGGCAGTCATTGGCGATGGAAATGAAACATTCGAACACCGATGGCGAGGGAGGGCGGCGCGGTGCGATGTTAAGTCGATCCGCCTGTCGATTGCTCTCCCGGTCCTGCTCGAAGGGATGGTGGAGCAATCCAACGGTAGTAACGAGTGCCGGGTAAACCCGCCCTCCATCACTGTCGGGCTACCGATGGCACCATCGGGAAGAGGGGGGGGGATAGTGTGAGGTGTGGATTGTCGCTCTCCGCTGAAGCAGGCGGCTTCTACGTGAATGCGATCCGCTCCCCACACCCCTCTCTCATCCGCCATGGCCAGCAGTAGCCCGACCGTAAGGGAGGGCGACGAGGCGCGATTAGACTTCGATCCGCCTGTCGATTGCTCGCCCAGCCCTGCTCGAAGGGATGGTGGAGCAATCCACAGGTCATCACGAATGTCGGCTGGTCCCGCCCTCCCTAAACCCGTCGGGCTACGGATGGCACTATCGAAAGAGCGGGGTAATCGTGCGAGCTGTGGCTCGTCGCTTTTCGCAGAAACGGCTACCGGCTTTTCTTCCCTTTTTCCAAACAAACTGCTCTCGAACTGTAAGAAAAAACTCTCGCAAAGCCGCAAAGAGCGCAAAGGCAAAGACAATAAAGAGATAGGTAAAGCGGTCGTTGGTGCTGCGATTCTCCAGTCTGGAGAAAAGCCTCTACACCCCAAAAATTCCTTGGCGATCTTGGCGTCTTGGCGAGAGGAATTCTATATTGTTGTTTTCCGGAGAAACTGGCGCGCGCACCAGGAAGGCTGAATTATGAATCGCAGACTGTTCATCAAGAAGATGGGACTTCTGCTCGGGACCGTGCCGGCGGGAGCGGCAGGCGACGCGGCATTCGCAGCGGGTGCGACCGGGCAACCGACTGACGACGCGGCGCAGGCTGTTGTGCCGCCGCCAGTTCCACGGCGGAATGAAACGCTCGATAATGCCGGGCGATACTGGAGGCTCATCGCCGAGCAGTTCCGCTTCCCCGAAGGCTATGCGTACCTGAACACAGGCGGGCTGGGCGCCTCGCCTTACAGGGTGACCAATCGGGTCATCGCGATGATGAATCGCGAGGACACCTTTCCCAACGCTGGACACGATCTGAAGGATTGGTCGCGCATCAAGACAAAGTGCGCCGCCCTGCTGGGACGAGCCTGCAAGCAGGAGGAGATCGCCTTCACCAGCACCGCCACCGAGGGGATCAACATCGTGATCAACGGCCTGCCGCTGCAGGCGGGAGACGAGGTGATCACCTCCACGCACGAGCACGTGGCGCTTACGATTCCGCTGCTCAACCGCATGCAGCGTGATGGTATCCAGATCAAGACTTTTAGACCCGACATACAGGACGGCCTGGCCAACGTGCGCAGGATCGAGGAGCAGATCACCGGCAGGACGAAGCTGATCTTCATCAGCCACGCGACCTGCACAACCGGTCAGGTCTTCCCGGTGCGCGAGATCGGCGAATTGGCGCGATCGCGGGGGCTCTGGTATGGGCTCGACGGGGTGCAGGCCGTGGCGCAGATGCCCGTCGACGTGAGCGCGACCGGCGCCGATTTTTATGCCATCAGCGGGCACAAATGGGTGATGGGACCGAAGCGCACGGGAGTCTTGTTCGTGCGTGAGAGCCTGCTGGAGACGCTACGGCCTACCGTGGTGGGGGCGTACTCCGACGCCGCGAACGACCTCGAGAAGCGCGAGCTGACGCTGCAACCGACGGCGCAACGCTACGAGTACGCCACGCAGAACGACGCGCTCTTCTACGGCCTCGAGGAGGCCATGGATTTCGTGCAGACCATCGGTGTTGCGGCGATCCAGAAGCACAACCGGGCGCTGGCCGAGGAGTTCTACACACGGCTCGGGGAGCCGCCGGGGATCGAGATCCTCTCGCCCGCCGAGCAGCAGTATCGCTCGGCGATGATCACGTTCCGGGTGGCAGGGCGTAAGAACGGCAAGATCTGCTCGGAGCTGACGAAGCGCAAGTTCCGGGTGCGGAGCGTGGGCGAAGCCGGGCTCGACGGTATCCGCGTCTCATTTCATGTGTATAATGATCGTAACCAGCTCGAACGGCTGGTGAGCGAGATCGAAAAGGTGATCAAAGAGGTTTAGAATGACGGAAAGAAAGACTATAGCAGAAGCGCTGTGTAAGGTTCATGCGATTTGGATCGAACGGGGCGCTCCCCCGGTGGTGCGGACCACGGCCGAGGAGATCCACAACTTCTATCACGCCGAAATCGAGGAAGTCGACGCGATCCCGTCGGTGGAACGAGGTATTCCGGAGGGCGTACTGGTCGTGGCTCTGCACGAGGTCGGTCACTCCGGCCACTCCGGCCACTCCGGCGGCAACGGCGACCCCTCGGCCTACTTCCGATTGAGCGGCGATGGTGCCGGGATCGTGGGCGCAAACCGCAAGTACCTGCTCTTCGGCTTCGCGTGTCATCTCTTGTTCAGCCTCGCGCACGACGATCTCGCCACGGTTGCCGAGGGAAAGACCTTTACAGCGGCTTTTCCGTGGCAGCGCACGTGCTTCGATTTTTTTCTCAACCAGGAGGGGCGCATCCAGAAGGGATTCTGCAAGGAAACCTATATCCGACGTCTCGCTGAGAACGGATTCACCCATCTGGAGGTCAACGGGTTGGCCTATCCGATGGCGCTCGAGTCGGGGCCCAAGGGCGAGACTTATCCCATGTTCTACACCTACTGTCCGGCCCTTGATCAGTTCGTGTATAGCGCACTCAACGAGGGGATCTATCCCAAATACTACCTCTCGGAGAACCTGGGTTACCTGAAGCGCAGCGCAGAGCTGGCAACGCGCCACGGTTTGGTGCCGGGCCTGCTCTGCTTCGAGCCACGCTCGGTGCCGGAGGAGTTCTTCGCGCGTTATCCTATGCTGCGCGGGGCGCGGGTGGATCATCCATTCCGGAGCTTCAAACCGCGTTACAATATGACCATCGCGCACCCGCTCGTGATCGAGCACTACCAGGAGATGATGGCCAAGCTGATGGCCCAGGTACCGGAGCTGGGCTTTATTACCATCTGGACCAACGACAGCGGCGCCGGATTCGAGCACACCAAATCGCTTTACGTTGGGCGTAACGGCGGGGCTTACATGATCCGCGAGTGGCGCGACGACGCGGAGATCGCACGGCTGGCGGGGGGGCACGCCATCGGTTTTTTACGGGCGCTGCGCGACGCGGCGCGGACGGTCAATCCCGACTTTCGGGTGATCACGCGCCTGGAGTCGTTTTACGGCGAGCACGACGTGGTCTGGCAGGGGCTCGGCGAAGGGGTCGAGGTGGAGACTGCCTCGCTCGTGGCGCGCGGCTGGGAGATGCCCTACTCGCACGCGCGCTATTCCGACTCGAAGATGGTCAACGGCGGAACGGTCTACCAGGGAGGATTCTGCGAAGGTGAGAAGACCGCCATGCAGGAGCTCGCGCAACGCGACGCTCAGTCGCACTTCTACTTCGCAGCGGGACCATACTCGATTTTCGCACCGCTCATGGGGGTGCCTTATCCAACCTTGACCCACGGGCGGCTCAAAACGCTGCACACGGGCGGCGTGCGCCATCTGGCCCATCTGGGTGGATCCTTTCCGATCGAGCTCGTGAGCTATAACGTGAATCACGAGATCACGAGGAGGTTTCAGTACAATCCCTCCATGGATATCGTCGCGGAGCTACGAACGCTGGCAGATCACTGGACAAGTGGGCGTTTTATCGACGAACTGCTCGAGACCTGGCGGCTGGCCGAGGAGGCAATCCTGGCCTTTTCCAACATCACACCGCTTTACTCGACGATGGGATTCGTATGGTACCGGCTGTGGGCTCGGCCGCTGGTGCCAAACATCGAAGCGATTCCCGAGGGGGAGCGCGCCTACTACGAAGACTTCATGTGCACCACGCCACACAATCCCAACAACATCGACCTGAGCCGTGACGTACTCTTTCAGTTGACTACGGCGGAACACTGCGAGGTGGCGGTGCGCCGGATCGACGAGAACCTGTGGGGGCCGCTTGATGCGGCCATCAGCAAGTTGGCGTCTATACGCGAGGTGGCCGGCGAGGCGCTGGGCGCCGGCCACGTAATCGAGGATCAGCTCATCCGGCTGCGCGCGCTGCGCTGCTGGTTCATGACGCAACGCAGCGTCGGGGCCTGGATCACAGCAGTGTATGGATACATGAGCGCCAAAAGAGACAGCGATCGAGAGACTTCGCGAGCGACACTGCGTGCGATGATCGACATGGAGATCGAAAACTCGCGCGCGCTCCTAGCGCTACTCGACGAACCGGTGGAGTTTATGGTGACCACCGAGCTGGGCGAGACGCCACTCGTCCACGGGCTCAATCTCAAGCAGCTCTTGGAGAAACGCATCACTCTCATGGCGCGGCACCGCGACGACGCACCCTTCATCGATCCCGACTACATCAATCGCCGCGCAGGTCTGCGTCTCTGATCGTCCGTTGCAACGGATGACTGTGACACTGCACTTCAGGCCTAGAACAAATTGCTACGGCACCGTATTTCCGGCACCGTATTTCTAGGGTGCACCTGCGCGGAAGTCTTCACAGAAAGGAGGGCGATCATGCTCGAACGTATGCTGACGGTTGCCGTGTTCCTATTTTTCTTCTGGCCGGCTCAGGCAGCCACGATCTTTGTGCCCGACAACCAACCGACGCTCCAGGACGCCATTAACGCAGCGGTCGACGGCGATACGGTCATTGTCCGTCCAGGGACGTACTTGGAGACAGTCAATTTCGGCCCGTCCGGTGTTCCCAAAGCCATCAAGGTGAAGAGTGAACGAGGTCCCGCTGTCACCACCATCGACGGGGGTCAAAGCGACCATGTGGTATCCTTCATCAGCGGTGAAGGTCTGAATTCCGTGCTGGAGGGATTTACAGTGACGAACGGCAAGAGCGGAATCTACTGCCGGTCGTCTTCCCCGAGCATCATCAAAAACATCATCACCGGTAACAAGACCTTCTTCGACGGTGGCGGCATTGTTTGCATCTACTCCAACGCAAACATCGTGGGCAACATCATCTCAGGCAATGAAGCCTACTATAGCGGTGGTGGCATCGACTGCCACTCCGCCTCCCCGAGCATCGTTCACAACTTCATTTCGGCGAACAGGGCCTTTGAATATGGCGGTGGAGGCATCTACTGCTATGCATCTGCATCTCCGATCATCTTTGACAACATCATCACCGGAAATGTGGCCGACGACTACGGTGGCGGGGTCTACTGCCGCGACGGTTCATCGCCGGGCATCATCAACAACATCATCGCGAGAAACAAGGCTTCCTACATAGGCGGCGGGATTTGCTGCCGCGAGGGATCTTCGCCGAGTATCACCAACAACAAGGTTTCGGAGAATTTTTCCGACTCCTTCGGTGGCGGGATCGCCTGCCGCGACACCTCGTCCCCGCGCATCTCGAACACCACCATCTACAGAAACAGGGCTTCCACCCGGGGAGGGGGGATCTACACCTACAAAGGCTCGACGAGCCTCACGAATACGATCTGCTACGACAACAGCTCGCCCTCGGGTTCGGAGATCTATGTGGAAAGCGGAGATCCGCCGGTCAGCTACTGCAACGTGAAGGGGGGCTGGCCGGGTCTGGGCAATATCGACGCCGATCCGCTCTTTGCGAATCCCCTCTACGGCGATTTCCATATCACGTGGAACTCACCGTGCCGGAACAGCGGCAACGACTCTTATGTGACCATGCTGACCGATTTCGAAGGCGATCCACGGATCCACGATGGCAGGGTAGACATGGGAGCCGACGAGTTCTATCCCCATTTGTACAGCTTTGGGGATGTCGTTCCGGGAGGTTCTTTCAGTCTACGCATCATTGGCACACCCTCGACTCCAGCCATATTGGCACTGGGCTCCGGCGTTCAAGATCCTCCCTCATCCACTCTTTACGGCGATCTTTATTTGCAGCTTCCACTGTTGCAGACGATCTTCCTCGGGCCGATCCCGCCCGAAGGTCTACGGCACCTGACCGTGAGCGTGCCCAGCTCTTGGATACCTGGCGAGGAGAAACCGATGCAGGCGCTCTGTGGGCTATTGGGTAGTCCAGGTTCGGTGCTGACGAATCTTTTGGTGCTGACCGTTCAATAAACGAAATAATACTTTAGCCCAGTGAAGTGGAAAGAGTACGTAGGGCGTATGAGAGCCGATGAAGCTGACAACCAGCCACTCCGTGGCTGCCTGCAGCTTATCGCCTGACCCATTGCGGTATTGCCGCGATGCAATGGTGTCGAGGTAATAATATAGCCCAGTGAAGTGGAAAGAGTACGTAGGGCGTATGAGAGCCGATGAAGCTGACAACCAGCCACTCCGTAGCTGCCTGCAGCTTATCGCCTGACCGATTGCGGTATTGCCGCGATGCAATGGTGTCGAGTATCACTCGGCTAAACAGTTGCCAAACGAGGAGCCATCGAAGGCTCGTCTCGACCTCAGCCAGGTTGGCACTGAACCCAGACACTCGATCGATGGCAACCACCCGATGGCGCTGTACCGAACCGTTAGACGGTGCTCCAGGACGCCGAAAGTTGAACCGTATATTAAATCAAAAACGCGCGGGAACCACTCGAAAGGACGATCGTCATGCGCATCGGTACAGTGAGGTCTTACGCCGAGCTGATGATCGCGGCGTCTGTTCGGTCACATCGTCCGATTCGGTGTCTTCAGTCTCCTTCCCGAGCTTCACCTCAAAGACGTTGGCGGATCGCAGGGAAGTCGAAAAAAAAGGAATAACAATGATGTTCCAATCGACTATAACTGAATAAAAGTCGCTGTTCTCTCTCAATGATGACGCCAACTCGCGAGGTTCACATGAGACGCCGATTGTGGATTGTTGCCTTTCTGGTCCTGATCATTTTCGCAGAGCCGTTCTCGTTCGCTCGAGATGAAAAGCAGGACAATCTCTTCGCGAACGGCTCCTTCGATTCGAGTCGTCACTGGAACTGTACCGGCATCCAAGGCGCGAGATTCGATCACGACTCGAAAGAGGGGGGCGATAAGCGGGGATCGCTCTCCATCATCAAACCCGAGAAAAACGAGACGTGCCACAACTGGTTCCATGCTCTCTCACCACCGTCCGACAAGCCGTACAATCTGAAACTGATCGTCAAGATGAAAGCCGAAGGGCTTGGGAAAGGCTGTGAGATCAACGTGATGGTGCAGTGCCTCGACGAGAGCAACCAGTTCGTGAGCTCGGGAAGGTGCGAGCCGCTCTTCGAAGACACCGACTGGGTCGAGAGCAGCGGCGTGTTTCACGTGCCCAAGACCTGTTCGCAGATCAGAGTGCTGGCTTACTTCGTGGGACAGGGCCGAGCGTGGTTCGACGATTTTCGCCTGTTGCGGACCGAGGAGCCGGTCACAGAACCAACCCCGGGAGCAGGGAGCAAGGAACAGGCTCGGCTCCAAGAGCTGATGCGCGGCTGTGCTGAGAAGCTCAACTGGTGTTTCGACGCCGACGAAGCCAAGCAAAGGGCCAGAAAGCAAGGCAAGCCGATCCTGCTGTACGTCCGGTGTACCGACGATGACAAAGGTTACGCTTCGGCCCTGGAATCGATGCGGGCCCCGGGCATCGCCTGGCGCGACAACGGTCTGCAGAAGGATCTTTTGTTCCGTGCGGGGCCGCTCTCCTATCCGGAAATCGAGGAGCTGATCGAGCGCCGGTTCATTCCTCTGTGCCTGACATACAAGCTCAGCAGTCACGGCCGCGGTTTTTCGGATCAAGAAGGCAACAAGGACCCGCTGGCCGATCTGGGACTTGCGGCGAAGGACTTCATTACCCCTGCTCTCGCGGTGGTGCGCCGAAACGGCAAGCTCTATCACAAGATTCACCGCCTCGGTATCCTGTCGCGGAGTTTCACCGATCGTTGGCTGAGACACTGTCTCCAAGGCCTGAAGGCGTCCAGCAAGGCCAAGGAACCCCACGATCTTTTTAATGACGGTGAGCTGGAGCGTGTGATCGCGAAACTCAGGAGGGAGCGGGACGTCGCATCGAAGCTTCTCGAGGCCAGAGCCATGCTCCGACTCGGGGAGCTGAAGGACGCCGAGAAGGCGGTCAAAGGAATCAGGCATCCCGGCGCTCTGCTGGTACGTGGAAGGATTGAGATGCAGCGTGGAAACTGGGAGACGGCCGCCGGCCTTTTCGAGAAATCCGCCACGGACGGGGACGGATCGGTCCGGGAAGCAGCCACGTTCTTTCTCGGTTGGTGCCTGGAGCGGACCGATGCGACAAACGATGCTCGCAAAGCGTGGAAGGAGATCGTCGGCGAAAGCTCTTTCGGAAGGAAAGCGGCCGCCTGCTTACTCCAGGGCGGACCGTGCCTGATGATGGCCGAAGTCATGCGCAGCCTTCCCGATTTCGACAAATGGCCCGAACAGACCGAGTATGCGGAGCCCGCAGAGTTCGATGCGCTGCGATCGTTGACGGCTCTCCTGGAATTCCAACGGGCTGATGGATCCTTCGGCGACCACAGCGGTCCACGTGGACCCGGTGGATGCGACGCCGCGATCACCGCGATCGCGAGTGATGCACTTTGGATCTGGAAAGACCGTGTCCCCCGATCCCTGAAAAAGAGGATGGATAAAGCTCACCAGCAGGCTCTGGGATATCTGAGGACCTGGGCGAAGCGACCCCAGTCGGGAAAAGGAAAACCCTTCAACAACGCGTACGCTCTGATGCACCTGATCCGGGTTGGTGACAAGGACACGGCAGGCAAGGTGATCAGCCTCATCGAGAACACGCAGTTCGAGGACGGCAACTGGACCGTCTACTATCAAGAGCGCCCGGCTTCCTTCAACACGGCTCTCTGCATCATGGCGCTAGCGCAGGCGAAGGCGAAGGGATACAAAATTCCGGAAGAAACCCTCGAGCGCGGCGTGAAGGCGCTGGCGGCCATGCGGCAGCCCAGCGGCCATTTCCCCTACTCAACCAAGCCGGGCCACGAGTGGATGACAACGGATCACGGAGCGATTGCCAGAAACGCCCTGTGCGAACATGCGCTTCTGATCAACGGGGAGGGGCGTCGATCCGATATCGACCGAGCCTTGAAGCTCTTTCTCGAATACTACGAGGAGCTGAGAGTCCCGACCAAGAAGCTCTACGACTATTTCAACTCGCGCGGTCATGGCGGTTATTACTTCTTCTTTGCACACCGCAACGCCATCGAGGCGGCGGCCCTCGCGGGCAAGAAAATGAAGAAGAAAACCCACCAGGCGGTTCGAATAGCCGTGCTTTCAGCCTCCGAGTTCGATGGTACCTTCATGGACAGCTACCTGCTCGGCCGTGCCTACGGGACAGCCTCGGCCCTCTGGATTCTGGCTTACGAGGAATAAAAACAGCCTTGTTTGGCGCAACGAGGGATTCAAGACAACGCACAGCTCGTTCAGCAGATCGCACCTCCATCCCAAAGCCCCAAAAAAACGCGCGGAAACCACTTAAAAGGCGGTCCCCGCGCCGATCGACATAGGTAGCTCTTACGCGGAGCTACTGATCATTGGGTCTGGCCGGTCGTATCTTCCGATTCGGAATCTTCACCCGCACCGGAGTCGTCGGGGATCGGCTTTGCGCCTGGATTGAAGATCTTCTGCAGCACGCTCGAAAGTTCATAGATCGAGATGCTCGTGCCCACGGTCGGCGTGATTCCGGAACCGACGATTTCCTTGAGCGCCGCGAGAAACCCAGGGAAAGGTTTCAGCTTTTTGGCACCCACATCCAAACCGACTGCGAAATGCGCCTGATTCATGTCGGTTGTGGCCTTGACGACGGGCAGATTGACACCGATTTCGAGACCTGCATCCTCGTGTTGCTCCGTATAGTCGACATCTGCGTAGAAGGATACCGCAAGGATCGTTGGCCCCACCGAAAGATTCGGTTTTTCCGGGTCCATGGCTCCTCCGAAGCTCCCGTCTTCCCAGATCGGCAATCGCGCCTGAACTCCCATCAAGGCGAACTCGAAGCCGTAGTCGTCCGCGCCGTTGGGATCGATCTTGTTGATCGGATCGTTGAGCACGTAGGCGTATTTGTTCCAGCTCTGACTCGATCCGATATCACCACCCACCGGGTCGGTGGACAGGAAGCGCGTCAGGTGCTGTGAGAAGTGCCGCTTGAACATGTAGTCGAGTCCGGTCACCTTGTCGCGCTCGTGGCCGGTGAAGCGGTGCGAGCTCTCGCCCGGTTCGTTGTTGTAGCCGGGCATTTCCACGCCGAAGGGCTCGTACTTGTGAGTCGATTTCAGGTTGCCGTGAGTGTCGACGATCACGATCGGGGTGTCCAGATGGTCGTGATGGTACATTCGGTGGAGCATGACCTGATAGCCCAGACCACCATGGGGGATCAGCTTCTGAAAGAGGCACTTCGAATAGACCAGCTTGCGGCCCAGGTAGGCGTTGTGCCTCTTCCAGTTGAGCTTCTTCTCGCGTGCCTTGTACTCGTACTCGGTGAGCACCTTGCCGGTGAAGTGATCACGCAGGTGATAGGTGTAGGTGTCCGATCCGAGGTCGCCGGTGAGAATGCGCCGCCCTTGATGATCGTAGAGGTAGATGAATCGGTACGCTTTCGAATCGCCCACCGAGGCACGCGCGAGGCGGTCCTGGCCGTCGTACTCCAGATAGTAATTTTTACCCGTGCCAGGTTCGACGAACTCGGTCGGATTGCCGCATCCGTCGTAGTCGAATCCGGTGTCGTGGATCTGGTTGTTGATCGGTGAGCCATGCCAGTGACTGAACGTGGGATAGTTGATCACATCGCCGACGGTCATCTTGCGGCTCGTCATGTTGCCCGCAGTGTCGTACTGGTAGGAGAAGGTGCAGTCGTCATGGCTGGGATCTTTGGGCTCCATCCAGGCATGGGTCAAGCGCGAGAGCGAATCGTAGCCGAAATCGTCGCCGCCGATGGCGGTGATGCGACCGAGACCGTCGTACTCGTAGGTGCCGCTGTCGTGGAGCGTCGACGAGCCCTTCATGACCTTGATCCGCGCGGGGCGCCACTGACTGTCGGGAGTGATCTGTGTGGTCGTTCCCGAGACGTACGAAATGGCGCTCGGTCTGCCGTTGGGGTGGTAGCTCACGTTGTCGACCACAAAAGCCGCGTAGCGCTTGACACCGGTGACATAGGATGTGTCGTTGCCGGCGCCGTAGACATACTCGATGGTCTGGCGGTTGTCCAGGCTGCCGGCGAAGAAGGGATAATCGGTATGCTTCAGGAAACCGTCCCGGTTGAAGTTGTAGACCGTACGCCAGGTCTGCGAGAGACCGATGGCGTCCACATAAACCGTGGCATCAAAATACGAGAGCACACCCTTTTTGCCGGCGTAGACATACTCTTCGGTGTAGTGTCCCGCTTCCTGGATACCGAACTGGCCGGAGTAGTATTCGGTCTCCGTGACCGTGGTGAGCTTGCCGAGACAGGCGTTGTCGTTGCCGCCGGAGTGGTTCTGGTCGTACTGGTAGAAGGTGACCGTGTCGGAGGACATCCCGTTCGGCCTGTACTTGACGTACTCGAGGCGGCCGGCGTTGTCGTAGTGATAATCGGTCGTGTTGTTCCAGGCGTCCCGTTTCTGGCCTGCATTGCCGAAGGGATCGTAGAGGCTGAACTGCACGGCACCCGTCTCCGGCTCATCGGAGGTGATCAGGTTGCCTTCGTAATCGTAGGTGTACTCGCGGTACTCGACGCGCGCCGTTTCAGTGCCGCCGTAGTTCTCGGACCACTGCTCGACGCCACAAAGCCGGCTCTCGCCGTCGTAATCGTATTTTGTGATGAACCAGCCCTCGGGATAGTTACCGTTGAGATCGGTGGCTTCCTCGTCGACGCGCACGATGCGGTCGAGGCCGTCCTTGATGGTGCGCACCTCCTTTTCATCGGCCCCGTTGATCGGTGTGGTCACGGTAATGGTCAACCCGTCGTAGTCGTAGATCGTGGCCCTGCCCGGCGGGGTGTCAGGAGTGATCTTTTTGATGACGCGGCCGAGCGCATCGTAGTCCATGACCGTCTCTTCGCCGCCGGGATTACCGAGGCCTGGAATCGTCTCACGCACGACGTGCCCGAGAGGACCGTACTCGCGTTCGACGCATGCAGCCTGTGTTGTGTTGGGTAGGTCATCGTACTCGCGCAGAACATTACCCATCGAGTCGTACTCGAACTCGAGGGGGGTGTACCTGGTGGCGCCGTTCTCGAGGCGTCGGATCGTGGCTCCGATGTTGCCCGGCGCGTCGTTGTATATGATCTGCGACGAGTAGAGATTGCCATTGTTGGGATCCTTGGGCGCGGCATCGGTGATGCGGCCGATGTCGTCGTAGTCGTACTCCACTCGCAAGCCCGAAGGATTGCCTGCCGCGGAGTAGCTTTCGATCGGCAGGCCGGTCGTCTTGTGGACCCAGCGGCTCTCCATGTACCAGTTCTCGGATTGGAACCACTTCTCGGTCATATAACCGTAATCGTAGTCGTATTTGATCGTGTAGGCTTCGCGGCCGCCGTCGTGGACTTCCTGAGTGAGGTTGCCGTCGCCGTTGTAAGAGTAGTCCACTCGCGTGAGATCGCCGTACCCGTGGGGTGGGGTTCCTGTGCGATAGCGGCGCTCGGCGGTCCGTTTGCCCGTTGACGAGCTGTTCTCGTAGACCGTCCAAGCGCAGAGGCTATTCGAGCTCGACGAGCTGTAGACCTCGCGCGTCTTGAGCTGATTGACAAACCAGTTCTGGTAGTAAGGATTGCCGGTCTGATTCTCGGTGGTCTCCCACGTGCGCTTTTCGCGCCGCAGCAGGTCGAAGGCTTGGTAGACGCTGGTTGTGCCGTAGTGGCCAAAACCCTGGTAATCCTCCTTTAGCTCCTGAACGGCGATGCTGCCGCCGCCGGACTGCGGCCAACTGGTCACGGTGCGGTAGGGGCGGACGTTGAACCAGACCCAGGCGTTGTCGACGTAATCGCCGCCGTCCGATTCGTAGAAGGTCTCGACCTTTTTGACGATGTCGTCGGCTTCATCGTAGTATTCGACGAGAACGGGTAGGCCGTTTTCGCAGGGCGGTTCGGCAGCACTACTCGGTTCGATCTCCAGGTAGCCGTAGTGGGTCTGAGTCAGGATCATCTGCGAGATATCGGGATCGGGATGGGGTGAGCGCAATTTGACCCACGTGGGGCAGCTCGTGTAGTGGCCGTTGTACTGGTAGTCACGCTCGTAGGTCCAGTAGCGGGAGGTTTCTCCAGGAGCGCTGTAAGTTCGCCTGATGATACCGCGGGTCTCGCGGAAGTGCGGCTCGTCGGGGGGCGGGCTGCCCGTATACTTGGGCTGTGAGTAGTAGGAGCCGAACTTGTAGAACCAATAAAGGTAATCCACTACGCCGCCCATGGGATAGGTGGTTTTGATCAGCTCACCCGTATCGTCGTAGTCAAAAGCGATCGGCTCGCCCTCGGGGATATCGATCGAGCGCAACCGCAGAATGTTGTCGTAGTGGAGCGATCCGGTACAGTAGATGTATTCGAGGTGGAAAAAGGAGTCGCCGACTGGGAAGTCGACGTCGGCAAGGTCATAGTGCAGCACGTAGTCGACGGTGCGGGCGGCGTTGTTGTCGTGAAAGGCGGGAACGCGGATTCCCGTGACATAACCACCGGGAACGCCGCCGGCATCGGCCGTGATGAACTCGATCGTTTTATCGAAGCCGTCCACGTTCTGGAAGACGATCTTGCTCAGACAACGTTCGTGGGGCGCTACCTTGTATTGAACTTGAATCGTGTTGCCGAAGGTGTCCTCGATCTTGGTGGTGTAGTAGCCGCGGAAGCAGTCGTGATACCCCTTTCGGTCGCGGTGGTTCAGCGATGAGCAGGTGTATTCGTCGGCATAACTCTCGTTCCAAGGGATGTGCATGCGGCGCAGGCAGGTGTACTCGACGCCGTTGGGATAGCGCACCACCCAGCCCGTGTGGCTCGATCCGCTGTAGAGCCGCTGCGCCCGTAGATACGACCCGTCCTTGGTCTCCCAATAGGTGTTGGGATCGCCCGAGTTGCGCGGAAAGAGCCGGTGGATGCTCCCATCGGGGGTCTCGAAGTAGATCTCGTCGCCCACCTCGCAGGTTCCGTTGCCGCCGTAGTCCTGAAAGATGACGCGGCCAACGTGGAGGGTCCAGCCGAGCCCCACCATGGAGCGCCCCTCGAGGAAGGCGCAGCGCCCGCCGGGAACGTTCTCGATCGGGTCGGAATCCCAGATCTTCGAGTTGTAGTGCAGGGCGAGCTGCAGGGACAGATCGCCGTTGTGCTTCAGCTCGGGGCCAATCGGGATGGAGAACGTCACATTGCCGTTGAGGAGGTTGACGTTGTCAGTGCCAAAATCCTGGAAATACTGGTTGGGTGTCACCCCGCGTCCGAAGTTGGGATCGTCGTCGGTTTGGGCCTGCGCAGGAGCACAGGCGAACACGAGGATAATGGCCGCGAGTAGGGCAGTAACGGCGAAGGAGGTGATGTGAAAGTCTGTTTTCCCAGCCGGGTCGGTCATGACGGCTCCTTATGAATGACGGATGAACGGGTCGTAAGAATCAAAGGCACGCTCGTGAGAGCGGGATCTCTGACCTAACGAAACGAGTTGGTGTGTCATTTCAAAAAAAGTTAGTCTTGATCGGGCGAGGAAAAATCGTCAGGAGTGGCCCCATTTCTGGTGAACGACTTCGGATTCATCAGGACTGTCTCAGAATTCCGATCGTGAGGAACAAGGCGGCTATTGTGGTAATATTGATCACAGTTTCTCGAGCAAGAATGAGGATTTGATGGAGATCGCAGTTGCCGGACACATCTGTCTCGATCTGATCCCGGCCTTCGAGGGCCGGGAGGGAGTGGCACAGCGCCTGCTCGAACCGGGCAAGCTGGTGGAAGTCGGCACCGCGCTGCGCGCCACGGGCGGCGCCGTGTCGAACACCGGGCTGGCTTTGCATCGGTTGGGGGTGCCGGTGTCGCTGCTGGGCAAGGTCGGGGACGATCTGTTCGGCGAGGAGATCCTGCGTCTGCTAAACGCTCTCGATCCCAGGCTCGCTGACAAGATGATCGTCGTCGGCGGCGAGACCACGAGCTACACCGTGGTGATCAGCCCGCCCGGTGTCGATCGCACCCTGCTGCACTGTCCTGGTGCCAACGATACCTTTCGGTACGGCGATGTCGACTTCGAATCGATCGCCGGCGCGAAGATCTTCCACTTCGGCTATCCGCCGATCATGAAGCACTTCTACTGGGATGGCGGTTTGGAGCTGCGCACGCTTCTCAAGCGTGCGGCGAGCGCGGGGATGGTTACCTCCCTCGACATGGCACTGCCCGACCCAGAGTCGGTGGCGGGGCGCGCCGATTGGCGCAGTGTTTTGGAGCGCTGCGCTTCGGTTGTCGATTTTTTCATGCCCTCCTTGGAGGAATTGCTCTTCATGGTCGACGTTGAGTTTTTCGACCAGCTCTCGGCACGACACGGCGATCTTCTCGATGCCATCGACGGACACCTCCTGAACCGGCTCGCCGGTCAGGTGCTGGAGTGGGGCGGCGCGGTGGTGGGGATCAAGCTGGGAGATAAGGGGCTCTACCTGCGCACCACCGGCGATCGCAAACGTCTCAAGCAGCTAACCGGACGGCTCGGGCTCGACGCGGAGCGGTGGACCGGTCGCGAGCTGCTGGCGCCCTGTTTCGAGGCCGACGTCGTGGGCACGACCGGGTCGGGCGACTGCACCATCGCCGGATTTCTGGCGGCGCTCGTCGGCGAGGCCGCGGCGAAGGCGTCGCCGGAAGCGGCGATCACTCTGGCCACGGCGGTGGGCGCGTGCAGCGTGGAGCAGCCCGACGCCACCAGCGGGGTGCCAGCCATTGATGAGGTCCAGGCTCGCCTCGACCGCGGCTGGCCGCGCCTCGACAGGGCGATCTCCCTCGATGGCTGGCGGCCGGCCGATGAGAGCGGGATCTTCTCGGCAGGACGGTGAACGGATAGAGCTAGAAAGACCCCATCTGAAAAGCCTTTCAGAAGAGGATAGGAATCTCAATCCCCTTGGTCGCTCTCGTGGCGTGCAGAGCCCTCCCGTCTGGCACAAACTGAGCACTGTAAGGGTGCCGAATTGTGTTGAAAATCTCAGATTGAGAGGCTTCAAATCGGAAAAGGAAGCACTCCCGACCGGTCCGAGTTCGCATTCTGGGCAAAAGCTCCCAAATCCCCGAACACGGAGCATATTTCTTTCACAACGTTCGCAACGGTCTCGTCGTTGACCTGTCGCTGCTCCTCGGTTTCGGCTATGAGGCGGCGGATTGTCCTTCGGGCGGCGCACGGTCCTTTTTCGCGATGTGCTCGAGTATTTTGTCGATTACAACGGGATTTGTGATCACGGAGACCACCCTCATTTCTGTGCCGCATCGAGTGCAGGTTAGCGGCGATATCTCCCAGATCTTTTGAATCAGCTTCGCCCAGGATTGCCTTCGCCGCTTGGCAAACTCGTCTGATTCAGTCAGGGGCTCATAAGAGGAGACCGTCGCGCCGATCCCTACGGCCAACTCCTCGCCGCGGGCCCGCTTTCTCCTTTCTCCAAGAGCACGACTCGAGTACACGCCGTACCCGATCACCCTTCGCATGTTTTTGTCCGGAACATGCATCAGGACCTTGGCTACGAATTCGAGAGGATCGACCTCGATCCGATCGGTCCCCAGCATGGCGTTGAAGTCCACTCTGTAGACGACCTTCTCGTTTTCCGGATCGAAGGTCATTTTTGAGAGAGCCACCGCAGGCCTTTTCATATATCGCAGCATGTGAAGGAAGGCCGGATCCTGCGGGCCGGCCGGAACGTATTCAATAGCCGCTTGTCGTGAAGCAATATCCCGCGGATCGCCTTGGGGATCGAAGAAGTCGGGAAGCGATGAGGCACAGTCAGAGGCATATCTTCGGTGACCTTAACGGCAAACAGAAGCATGCGCTTCTGTTCGCAAGAGGGGCAGAGTCGAATCTTGCAGGAGAATGCTAAGAAGTTTTCTTTGCGACACTTAGGGCAGTGTATGCGCGCGAAATTACTATTATAGAATCCGCAAACGAGGTACTTGCGAACAACACGTCAGAAGATCGTCAATTCGCAGGTGTCGATGTAGGTCCCTTCATAGACGTTGTTCTGTGTATCGACGGCAAAGGTGAATGTGTATGTTCCGACGGGGAGTAATCCCTTGTACACGCTATAGTCGTTCACCGACCTCAGCGTGGCCGCTGCGGCTCTGATCGAAGTGGCTGATTCCTCCCATTTGTTGGGGTAATTCCACCAGTATGTCACCATGGAATCCTTCATTACGAAGACCCACCAGTCTGCCGGCCCTCCACTACTAAGAGAAGGATCAAGTGTGATCGTGAAGTCGACCGTATTAACGCAGCTCACGTTCAAGGGTCCATCGGAGCCGTTGATCTTGGCATCAGGAACAGGGCACGTCGAGTAAGTCAGGGTCATTTTCCAGTTGTCATACCAGTTCGTGTAATCGTTACTCACGTGATTCGCCACTGCAAAGCCAAACGTGATCGGAGATCCTCTACTCGAGAAGTCGGGATGCGTATCGGTTATGAGCTGGTTGGGGTCACCAAATTCAAAGAACGCGTCGTTAGCCAGGCAGAAGCTTTCGTCTGAATATGGCGGGAAACCTGTCAGGTCTACCCACTCCTGTGCGCTCCCCGTCGTCGACCATGCATTCGGCACATAGTTATGGTTGTCTTGAACAAGCAACGGCCATATGAGCTGTCCTTGACCCCATGCGTCGTAACTATAGACCTGGATTTCAAAATTGACGGACAAGAGAGTGCCGCCTATAGACGGGTTCCAGAAATGATCGTCGGAATACATCAGCAATGACGCATACTCTGACGATCCGCTGTGCGTGGTTGCACTGATACATGGGGGTGGATTACCTTGGTCAGGTAGGATCAGCATGTCTCCGCCGCCACCCTTTCCAACGCTAATCCACGTGTCAAACTTCCCATCCTCCATGACATATTGTTCCTGACAGCAAGCTTCCGAAGTCACAAGCAGGCTCAAGGCAAACAGCGGGATCGTCAGTGCAAAAATCATCTTCATGGTCGGCTCCTTTCCAAAAATCCAAGAGATGCGGGACTAGCCCACACTCGTTTCCAACTTCTTGAGCGTGTCTCCCCGTCGACCTGGTAGGTCAGAGGATTTTTTCTGATGTCATATGCCTAATCCTTACTCTTGGAAGAGGAGTTGCCGGTTCAATCCGACCAACCAGGCCTGCGGTTCTCGTTTTCTTCCACTGTAGCCCTGAGACGTTTACCGTCACAAGAGGCCTATCAGGTATCCGGCCAGCAGTATGCCGCTGATGAGTTGCCACGCACGCTCAGTAGAAGTAAGGAACTCACGAGACGAGACCGCTTGGTGAGTGTTTGGCCATACCCGAACAACGGACTGTGATCTAGGCATGTATTTTCAACGCTACCCTTGGATTAACATAAACACACACACAGAGGCGCACTTCCTACCGGATACTGACAGGAACTCAATCGAAAGACTCTATATGTGGATTAATGCAAAAGGGCTTCATAGAGTCCCAAAAAAAGAGTTTTTGTTTTTTCTCGGTGTTGGATGTTACGTTTCGTCGGCTCTCCGCATCGACCGGCTCCTGCTACGATCTGTTGAGCCAAGCTGCGTCTGCTAACTCCAGGTGCCGATTTCCAGCCGGGTTGGTGTGGTTGGCGGTATCGGCACGACTTTTGCACTTTTCGAAAGTATTGAACGTGTTCTCTCCATCAACTATTCGAGGAGTGCTGCGATGTGCTGGAAACCATTTCCGAACCAGGTCTTTTTCTTATCAGCCCTGCTCCTGAGCGGATCTCTTCTCTCGGGAGCGACACATTACGTTCCTGACGACTACTTGACCATTCAGGGCGCGATCGTTTGCGTTCGAAGTGGCGATACGATCATTGTCAGGCAAGGTACATACCTGGAGAACCTCGACTTCCAGGGGAAGACCGTTACCGTGAAGAGCGAATCGGGACCTCACGTAACGATCATCGATGGGAATCATCGCGGAAGCGTGGTGACATTCGACAGCGGTGAGAACCGGGATTCCGTCATCGAGGGATTCACCATTACGGGAGGAGAAAGTTATTACGGCGCGGGGATCTACTGCGAGAACTCGGCACCTACCATCGCCGGCAACATCATCAGGGACAACTGGGCGCATGGAACTTTTACGGGAAAGGGAGGCGGGATCTCCTGCTGGCAGTCATTCCCTCTGATTTGCGGCAACACGATCGTGGACAACAAGGCCAGCGGGAACTACAACGATGGCGCCGGCGGTGGTATTTACTGTAGCTATTCGTCTCCCGTCATCCGGGGTAACCGGATCATCGGGAACCAGGCGATCTGCCTCTACGGAAGCGATACCGGCGGAGGCATATCGTGCACGGATTATTCTTTCCCGGAGATAACCGGAAACATCATCGTGCGCAACTCGGGAGATCCGACCGGTGGGGGCATCGCTGCCAGGCTTTCGTCACCGCGGATCTGGAACAACGTCATCGCCTACAACCATGCCGAGTCGGCGGGTGGGGGGCTCTATTTTAGTTCTGTGAGCACCAGCGATGTCTTGTGCAACACGATCTGCACAAACACGACCGGCGAAGAGGGCAGCGGCGGAGGTATTTACTGCAGAGACCGCTGTTCGCTCGACATTACCAACACGATCCTGTGGGGCAACGTTGCGCCGATGGGACCGTCGTTGCGCATCGATAGCGGCGAGAGTCCCTCGTGGGTTTCGGTAAACTATTGCGACATCGAGGGAGGCCAGAGCTCCGTGTCGGTGGATGCCGGTAACACCCTGCATTGGATGTCCGGCATGCTCGACAGCGATCCTCGCTTCATCGATCCCGAGAACGACGACTTTCACCTCGCCTGGGATTCGCCGTGCGTCGACGCCGGCTTTATCTATGGGGTTCCACACGATCATGATATCGATTTCGAGAGTGATCCGCGGATTGCGGGCGGTTGCGTCGACATCGGCGCGGACGAATTCTGGTACCACCTCTACTCCACGGGAAGCGCTTTTCCTGGATCCACGATCGTGCTCAAAGTGGTCGGGCATCCCGGCGCCCCCGTCAAGCTGGCTCTGGGGGCGGGTTTGCTCGAATCCCCCGTGCCGACGGCGTATGGTGATCTGTTGATAACCTGGCCGCCGCTCAAGGGTGATCACCTTGGCCGGATCCCACCGAAGGGCGTGCTGATTCTGCCCTATACCGTACCTGACGATTGCGATATCGGTACCGAACATCCGCTACAGGCGCTCGTCGGACCGCGGGGGTGTGTGTGGACTTATCTGACGAACGCTGAAGTGATTGTGGTGGAGCCGCCCGTCGATCTTCGGTCGAGATGAATCAGTGGACCTTTCGGAAGGGGGGGGATCCGGGGAGTCGCGGTAGACCAAAAACAACGTTCCTCGGCACGGATTCCAGCGATCTGTGCCGAGTAACTTCCACCAGGCTGCGATCAGCGAAGCTGCACGGTGAAAACCTCTTCGCTATCCTTCAAATGTTTCCGTAGCACGGGAGAGGTGATCACGAGGCCATCCGGCGTTGCTTTCACCTCCAGGGGGATGCCGGCGCAATCAGCTCGCGGCGCAGGCCATTCACCGTCATGGCGGCGGCCGAGCTCCAGGCGCAGAGCCTCGAGCACGACGGCCAGGTGGGCTTGAATTCGCTCGTGCTTCGAGATCGCCCCTTCCAGCCGCGGAACAGCGAGCACGCCTGTGATTTTTGCGTAAAAAGGAATGGAATCCCTGGTGACCCGTTGTGCGTTCTCCAGGGTCGGATCGGTGGCTACGGGAAGCATGAGGTCGAGATATGCTGCCTTGTCCAGTTCCAAAATGGAACCGATCAGGTAGCGCAAGGGCCAGGAGGGAATGACGATTCCAGGTGAGTCCTCTTCGTCGGACGTACTGATCGTTCTGGTCCCTTGCAGAAGCTCCCAGCCGAAGAGCGCGTAAAACACCTCGCCCCTCAGCCCGGTGGCGAAATCTTTTTCGAGATCGAAACTCTCCAGGGTACTTTTCAGCCGTTCCAGTATGGCATCGGGCAGCTCCTGGATCACCTGGCTGAGTTCATCGGCGATCTTCTCGAGGGTCGATTGCCGCATCATCGCGGTGATCAGCACCGGAAACTTCGTGGTCCCGCGGGCCATGGCCACGGCGTCCAGCAAGCGTTCCCCGGCCTTGAGGGGCTCCCCTTGCCGGACGAGGTAACGCACGGAGTCCACGGCAAGACGGGCGTAGTCGTAGGCCTCGAGGCAATGCGGCTGCTCGATCGAGAAGGGATCGTTGTAGTTGTAAACGGCAACCGTATAGGGTGCCTTTTCGGCTTCCTCGAGAATGCCATGGACGCGATCCAGTTCGCGCTCCCGGAAAGCCCTCCGCTCGTTGGAAATCTCGTTCCCGTCGGGAGCGTCGTCGTCCTCGATATCCAAGGTCTCCCGGCTCAGGGAGGCGAGCGCGCCCAGGTAGAGATACCAGCCGTTCCCGCAGAAGAGATCCTTGTCCCCTTCGGCTCCGGCGAGCTGCTCGAGCGAGTCGGCCCCGATCTCCTGAAAGAAGTGATTGATCTTTTTCTGGTTACGGCTCGCCACGACCGCGCTGGTGATCCAGTTGGCAACGAAGATCAGCGCCAACACGATCAGCGACCACTTCATGATCTTGATGATGCGCCGTTTTTGAGGGCGCCGTTTCTTGGGTGCCTCGTTTTCGGGTTTTTCTTGGCTGTTCATTCCCAGTTCCTCGCAACAAGTTGATAACGCTTCTCAAAGGTCTCCAAAACGCCCTGAGACGATCGGGTTTCGATCAGGGTGTCGTCGAGCCACACCCGCCGCGGAGCCGAGGAGTGCACCGGAAAGATCGCCGCCGCCAATCCCAGACCAAACACGACCACCGCGGCGGCCCAGGTCGGCTCCCGGAAGATTCGTGTCCACCGGGGGCGGAAGATTCGGGCCCGCACCTCGGGTGACGGTGCACGAGGACTCAGGCGGCGCAGCTCGCCGACGAAGGCGTCTTCCGCGCTCAACGGGTTCTGGTCTTCAGGCTTCACGGGTTTCTTCCTTTGAAAACAGGCACATTACTTTCGCGACAAAAAACACCTCTCCTCGCGGATGGAGATCCCATCGCTACACCTCGCAAGACTTTCCGGCCTTTTTGAGCAGCGACCTCAGTTTGGAGATGCCGTAGCGCCAGCGGCTGGCTGCCGTATCCGTCGAGATCGACAGGGCTTCGCCGATCTGGCGAAAGCTCATGTCGTACCAGACCCTGAGCACCACCACCTCCCGCTGCTCGACGGGCAGCCTCGCAAGCGCCCGGTTGACCGCCTCCGCTTCGTCCGCGCCGCTCTCGGGTTCTAACACCGGCGTAACCTCTTTGGTCATCGGGGTGCGCCGTCGCTGTCGCGCCAGAGCGTTGCGGGCCGCCTGGAAGAGATAGGCCCGGGGGCGGTCGATTCTGGAGCCGGACGACATGGCTGCCAGAAAAACCTCCTGGACCAGATCGTCCGCCAGATCGGGCGCACAACCCCTGGCCAGCAGGTGGCTGTAGAGGGCCGGGCTTTCACTGTCGTAAATTTTTTTCCAGTTCATCATTGCCACTGAGAGTCGTCGGGGAGGCGTTTTTGTTCAAGAAAAAGAAGTAATACTTCAGCCGAGTTCGGTGGAAAGAGCACGTAGGGCGTATGAGAGCCGATGAAACTGACAACCAGCCACTCCGTGGCTGCCTGCAGCTTATCGCCTGACTCTTGCGGTTTTACCGTGATTCAATAGTGTCGACTTTCACATGGCTAAACAGTTACAGAACGGTTCAGACAAGGGTAGGAGTGCGGGATTCTTACGGAGTGGCTCATCGTCCGAGACTGTCGAAGAAGTCGAAAGTTGACTCCTCGATCGATCCGGGCGACAAAGTAACGTAACGCTTTGGAGTATCGGCATGAACTGGCGCAAGTATATTACAGTTGATCCTGCGGTATGCCATGGCCAGGCTTGTATGACTGGCACACGCATTATGGTCTCCGTGGTGCTGGATAACTTGGCGGAGGGACAAACCTTCGATCAGATCATCGCGAGCTATCCGTCTATGAGCCGCGAAGCCATATTTGCGGCGATCGCCTTTGCCGCCGAGCTCGCTCGCCAGCGGCACGTGATCCTGCCGTCCTAGGTGCCTTCTGTGAACTTCAAGGTCGACGAAAATCTGCCCGCAGAAGTTGCTGCAATCCTGTGCGATGCAGGTCACATCGCCGACTCAGTTTGGGATCAGAATCTTGAAGGCACCACAGACTGATTATCATGGTTTGATTGTCCTTCGTCTCCGTCGTCAAGACAAGCCTTACGTGCTCCAAATCGTTGCCCGGCTCGTCCTTTTTATGAAAGAGCACGCTCCCGATAAGAAACTTTGGATTGTTGAGGAGACTCGCGTGAGGATTAGCGACGGATAGACGGCAATCACCCGACAAGCACATCCAGCGAAAACGGCCGAGCTTCGTTTAAACGACAAGAGCGAGAACAGGCATGCCAGATGTGGTAGCGATTTTCACATCGATCTGCCTTCGCTTCTCGGGATAGAGCTTACGCAGATCGATCGGCTCGCGTTTGACGAGGATATGGCGCCGGGAGTCGGCATAGTCGCCGATCAGCTCTACACGTTTTTCCGTCGACGACGCCACCTCGAGCCCCAGGATCTCGGCCAGCGACACCTGTGCGAGATGGCCGACAAGCTGGCGAGGGCCATCGAAAGGGAGTGTCCCCTTTTCGAGGGAGCCTTACATTCTCAGCTTTTCAGGATAATAAAGGTATTGACCACAGTCAATCGTGAGTCCCTGATGATGACGATGGCGGCCTTGGTGTATCGTTCTTTTCGCTACGATTGTGCAGCCCATCAGCACTTTTTCGTTGACTTGGATAGGTATTGTTACTATGTTTATTTTATGGTCGGGTTGGAGATACTCACAAGAAATAGGTGGTCTATGATTTTTGTCGTCAGAACATTTGTATGTTTAATATTCATCGGTGTCTTCGTTTTTGCCCTTGGTCTTGTTGTGGTTCCGGTGGGCGAAAAGCCGTGTGTCGTAAGCGGTGTCACCGAGACTATCGATGTCAACAATCAGACCGCCACATTCACTTTCGAGGTAAACCCTGGCGAAGCAGCGGTCAAAGACGTGCACATCCTGGCACCCAGGGGTGTTGGGCTCGTCAAGCCAAAAAAGGATAAAGACAAGAATCCGATCGTCAAGATGCCAACCAATTGGAAGTTCTCCCGTTCCGGGACTGGAAGAAGCTATCACTTTTTCAGTGGCTCTAAAGGTGCGCCCCTTCTTGAAAAAACACCATTCAGTGTCACCGTGCCCTTGAAAAACGACAAACTTCCAACCGTATGTGTCTGCAATTTCGCTTTTACGAAGGACGGCGGTAAGATTCTGAAGACTTCGCAGACGATTCATACCGTTAACAAGAACAAAGACGGTTACTATCTCGAGGAGCCTTGCGTACGTCTCGTGGCGACACTCGGACCTGGATCGAGTGTCGTGGCGGACGGTTACTTGCTCGTCAATATACGGACCGAGCTGTACGGGGCGGCCTATCAGATTTACTATTCACGCTCACTTGCCACTGCTCCCGAAGAAGATGCTCTCGGGATCGGTCTCAATACAAGTGACACTCCGCCTCCAAGCTGGATTACGTCAACAGAACGCCTGCGAGGCGCATTCGAAATCATCGTCGGGAAGGGAGTCGCACAGGCGCGGCTCAATCTGGGAAGTGATCCGGCGATGGAAGGCGCTCATCTGTATATCGTAGCCACCATCGATCTGGACAACGACGGAATGCCTGATATATTCAATGTTCCTCCGGTGGAGGTGCTGCTGCAATTGTAATCGCTATAATAGACCTGTGAAAGAAATAAAAGCCAAATAAGGAGAGAGAAAATGCGATTTGGAATATATATAAAATTTTTCGTGTTGCTGATCTTGCTTCTGACAACCGAAGAACTTGCGGCTCAAAGCGGCTACACCGTCAGCCCCGTTACTTCGAAAGAGGGCCCAGGTGGGACTTCGATGATATGTGAGTTTACCGTGGCAGTCCCTCAAGGGGGCGAAGAGCTCAAAGATGTCCATATCAAACCCTTCGACGGCGAGAGGCTGGATCGACCGCTTTGCCCTGGAAAATGCACGTACCCTCCCGATTGGGACACTCCCGAACTGGAGAGCGATGGATTCCATTTTTACGCTCTCGATGCTGCTGGAATTCAACCTGGAGCTAAATTTACCTTCAGTTTCAAGTATGAAAAGGGTAAAAACAGTATCTTGTTCAAGAGACCCGCTAAGTGGTATCTGACGAAAAACGGTCAGAAAAAGTTTGAGAGCGGCGATTTGCTCGGGGCAGGTGAAAAAGGGCTTGCCTCTAACGGCAAACCCTTTCGTTTACCTGTGAAATACATAGAAGCTGGTGTGAATCCGGGCAGCTCGAGCGCCATCGGTCAGACGTTTATCATGGATCTGGGCACCACGGAAAGCGGCTATGCCTATCAGACTTTTCTTTCGCAGGTGCGGCTTGCAACGAACACGCCGGATGCAGCCGGACAAGCTATAGAGATCGATACAACGATGCCACCACCCCGGGATTGGGGGCTTTTCTTGCGGAATGGGCGGGGAGCGTTCCGCCAACAAGATGGACGCGCGCAGTACGAGATCCTGATCCCCGCCGATCCCGATCTCGTTGGGCGGCAGTTTTTCGTGGTGTCGGCTATCGATCTCGATAGCGATGGACTGTTCGATCTCTATACAACGCCGGAAAAAGTCTTGATCACCGAGTATTGAATGTAAACTGGAGAACGCGTTCAGAGAGATACGTTCAGAGAGATAATCGTCGCCTCCTCTAGACAACTGAATCGAGAGGAGGCGTTTCGATCGAATCGCACTGTCCACTCGGAGGCGACGAATCCACTCGCCGCAGCAAAGAGCCTCGAGCCTTTGACGTTCGAGGATAATCCTGGACCAGTCATCATCAACCCTTCTGCTTTCCCGTTGATATATCGACACAGGCCCAACCGTGATGATTCACAACGGCGGCAACGGCGCAACGACACCTGAAAGTTGGTGGCGAAGAAGCCGAACATGAGCGAAAATAAGAGCCTTCTGCGTGGAGCGCGCTTCAGGATTCCCAGCGCAGGGAACCGATGAGCGCTGGAGAGACTGCTGCTCTCAGCGACACGGCGACGATAGACCACAGGATGGAGAGGAGAACCGAGCATGATCAAGAGGAGCGCAGCCGAGGCCGCTCAGAAAAAGGCCATGAAGATGTTGGATGCGGCGCATATCATCCTGACCGACGAGGAGCGACGCGGCATCGAGATCGCCGAGTTCGGGCTGGGTGAGTTCGAGCGCACCGGGCTGGCACTGGCAGTGGCTTTCCAGTCGGTGCTGGCCATCTCGAGCGGGAATTTTTCGATGTGAACGCCTTCAGTGATCCGTGCAATGGTGTAGGAGTTCCCAAGCTCGTCGATGCGTTCGATGGTCCCTACCTGCCTGCCGCCGATCGGAGCGGGCAGGGTTTCGAAATCACCGTAGTCAATCTTGGGCTCGAGCCGAGGCGGGATGACCACGCAGGTCGCGAGTGTTAATGGGACGAGCAGTGAGACACACACAACAATGAGACGCGATCTGATCACCGATTCGAACCGCATCGATCCCTCCTTCGCCGGCTCTTGATATCGCGATGTGATTTGGCTGCGTTTATTCTATCATACCCCGGATCTCATCGGCCACGGCTTTACCGCGCTTCAGGTCCTTGGCACGCAGCTCGACGATCTGCCAGCCCTGATCGGCATCGCGCAGCCGCTGCCGGATGATGCGGTCGCGCCTCAGGTTTTTACCGTGGTGGAAGGCCGCACCATCCACGTAGATCAGCACGTTCGTGCCGGAGACCTGGAAATCGGCCTGACTGATGACTTTTTCACCTGGCGCCACAGCGACGGGCACCTGTTTCTCGACCTCGAGGCCATACTTCTCGAAGAGCTTCAAGAACTTGAGCTCCAAGGGCGAACCGACCCCGGCATCATAAGCCTGCAACCACGGTGTCGGATCGTCGGCATCACCGCGTTTGTGCGGTAGCGGATCGGGACGTGCGGTGGTGAGCTGCTCCAGGTCGGGAAGAATACGCGGCCAGGAGAGAAACTCGTGGTGCCGCTGGTTGGTGTAGGTCTTGAGGCAGCGGTAGCAGGCCGATTCGCAGTTGGGATGAACCAGGTGGTCGATGGCGCGCGCGGCCACCAGGTGGAATTCGGCGGCCGCCCTCTCCAGAAATCCGCTTCCGCCCACGGCCGCGTCGATGAAGGTGAGCGCGCCTTTGCGCAATCGCTTGCCCCGGTGCTCAGCTTCCCAGATCGGCTCCAGCAGAAACTCGATCTCCGCGCCGTCGAGCATGTAGAGCCAGCGGGCACCGGTACGCAGGGCGTAACCCAGCGACCAACCCCACTGCTCGTAGGCCTGCTCGTCGAGCTCCTTCGGTACAACCACCTCAATGCGCAGGGTAGTGGCTGGCGTCATCGTTGTGATCGCCAGCGGCACAGGTTTCTGCCCCTTCAGTTCGCAGGTGGGAGCATGACCGTAGATATCGGCACCCTTAGCCTTTCTTGCTTTGCGACGTCCCTTGCCCTTGCCCTTACCCTTATCTCCCTTGCCGTCGGTCCCCCCTTCATCGGGAACTTCGAGCGTTTGGCCGCAGCTCGGGCAGAGGTAGAAACCGCGCCCCTCCTCGTGCAGGAAGGGACGGTTGAAACGTAGATCCACACCGGTAGGCGGCTTCCACTCGTTGAGCCAGCGCACCGACTCGCCCTGCGCGAGGGCGGCGCACCAGCCGGTTGCCAGCCTGAAGCGGCCGATCACCTTGCCGTTCCGCTGGGGAAAACACTTGACCAGCGACGCGATCGGAAAGCGGTCCTCCTCCTGCAACACGGGGGTGTCTTCGCGCATTGCCACGAAACCGCCGTATTCGTGTCCCGGCAGCTCACCGCCGATCATCTCGTCCGAGCCACACCGCGGGCAGCGGCTCGTCTGGGCCTCGTAGCGCAGCCCGCACCCCTTGCAGAGGACGTAGAGCCAATCGGGCTCGGGTGACCTGGGATTCCAGGGCGATGCCATATCGAGGCCCTTCACACGCCAGCGATGGCCGCGCGCATGCACCAGCGCATTCGGCTGGTACTGTGCGATGCCGAAGCGGCGCGTCACCGTCACCGGTTCGTCCTCGTTGTCATCGCGCCACAGCCTGAGCGTCGCCGGTTCGCTGGGGAACTCGTATCCCGGTAGGATCCCGAACTCGGCAAAGCGCCGCATCGGGTGGCCGCCGCTGCGGTCGTCGGCATCGCCACCGCGATCGTACCGCTCGTCGCGGATACCGAGGAGCTTGCGCGCCAGGTTCTGCGCATGCACCGCGGCGAAATTGATCTTGCCCAGGTCGTAGAGCCGTTTGATCGTCTCGTCGAGATTCAAGATCTGCAGCCTCACCCGATCGAAGAGATCGCCGATCTTGTGGGGCAGGTCATCGAGCGCGGCGCGCAGCGCGGCACGATCGTTCAGCCCGGCAGGCTCGAGGATCTCCGCTCCCCAGGCGTCCAACGCCATCTGCACGGCATCGTCGAAGCGTGCCGTCACCGCGGCGATCAGCTCGTCGATCGTCTCCTGAACGGCTTCACCCTTGATTGTAATGTACTCGGCCATGCGTCCGGCTAACCCGGGCTCGGCGCCGCCGAAGGCCAGCGCATGCAGGTGGCGCAGCACCACGTCGCGGTTGCCCAGCCCGACCGCCGGTGCCGGCACCTCACCCGCGATCATCTCAGCCGGCTTGTCGAAGAAGTAGCCGTCGTGCGGCGTGCTACGCGCATAACCCAGCACGATCCCCACGCGCGAGCGCCGCCCGGCGCGGCCGCCGCGCTGTGCGTAGTTGTCGGGTCGCGGCGGCACGTTGCGCATGACCACCGCATCGAGACCACCCACATCGATGCCCATCTCCAGCGTGGGAGAGCAGGCCAGTACGTTGATCGGCGAGCGTTCGAGCCCCCCCTTGAAGTCCGCCTCCAGCTCGATGCGCGCATCCCCCGTCACCTGCGCGGTGTGCTCGCCGGCGATCAGCGGCGCCAGCGCGTCCTGGCGGATGCGCTGCACGTAGCGGTTGCCGTCCACCTCGGCAGCATCCCAGGGCATCAGCACTCCCGGACAGCGCGGGCATGGCAGGCCCTCGCCGGCCCAGGGCATGCGCACGTTGCAGATCGAGCAGGCGAAGCGATCCTCCGGCGCGAGCAGCTCGAGCAGCAGAGCATCGGCGTTGACCTGCAGCAGCTTGCGTTTATCCCGATATCCGAAGAGCGTATTGTCCACGATCAGGTTGCATTTTTTTTGCAGGAACTCGAGCAGAGTCTTCATGCTGTCCGCTGTTGGCTCGCACCCACCCAGGCGCTCCACGAGCCTGCGCAGCATGTGCTCGAGGCCCGGCCCGCGGCCGCGCCCGTTCATCTTGCGCCAGGCGTTGCGCAGGACGATGCCGTCTGGCACCTCCGCAGCTTCCAGCCGCTCTCGCGCCTTGCCGTCCTCGTCGCAGGGGTAGCCGCTCGGCTGCTTGAAGGCCCGCTCCCAGTCGGCTGCCTCCTGGTATTCCTCGGGGCAGGCCGAGTTCATCGGGTGGTACGTCAGCAGGGGGCGCGAGAGCGCGCCTTGGCGGCGTATCTCGTCGAGCAGGCAGCGGCAGAGGTGCACCAACCCCCGGCGATCGAGCCCCTGCAAGACGCAGAGCCCCTCGCCATGTTTTCGAACGATGTCATCCAGATGCTGGTACCTGACTCCCACCAGCCCCAGGTTGAAGAGCGTCGCCCGGTACCCGGCGCTCACCGCCAGGTCGTCGAGCAGCGGGGCTTCCTCCCAGGCGCTGGCTCGCGCCCGCACTCGCCGGGATAAAAACTGTGCCTCGTCGCATCCCGCGCAGTGGGGATTGTCGCGGCGCTCGACACCCAGATCCACCAGCGCCGTCAGCAGTTCCTCGGTGTCGAGCTGTTTCGCCGGCGCGGCGTCGAGACACCGCACAACGCGGCGGCGCATGCGGTCGTAGCGACCGGCGTAGGAGATGAAGCGCGCCTGGTGGGCGGCGTCCTGGCGGCTGTCGGAGAAGATCAGCAGGCGTTCCTTGCCGTCATGATTCGGCTTGCTGACGTTCTGCGCGGCCAACCCCTCGACGAGCCCTTCGGCGAGCACGCGCACCGCCGCCGAGGTACTCAGCGCCACCGGCGTGAGCACGTCGCGCGCGCCGGCCGTACCGCCGCACACAAGGCACCGGTTGCGCGCCGGCGCCAGCACCACCTTCAGCGGGTGGCTGCCTGCGTCCGCGGCAAAGGAGCAGGTCGCAGGATCGAAGCTGCCCTCGCGGACTTTGCGGCCGCGCATCTGTTTCTTGGTGCCCACCAGATCCTCGCCGTGAGCTGTCTCGAAGCGTTCGCGGTCGTAGAGGATCCACTCATTGTCGTTGGTGCGGGCGCTGTTGGGGATCAGCTCACAGTTCTCGAGATCGTCGTTCTCGGTTTTGAAGCGCAGCGCATCGGCACCACAGGAGCGGCAGATGCAGAGCGGTGCCGTGGCCCTGCCGCAGGCGCAGGTCTCCTCACCCATGGGGTGCAGGCTGCCGCACTGCGGATCGACGCAGCGCATGAAGCGCCATCCACCGCGGATGAAGCGGTGCGCTCGCAGGCGCAGTGCGCCCGGTGTATCCTCGGGCAGGGCCGCGCCGATCGCCAGTGCCGCACGCACCTCGCGGCGCAAGGCGTCGCGGTCGGTGCCGGCGCGCTCGGGCACATCCGCGGCGATGCGCTCCACGAGTTGGGACAAGGATTGCGGCGTACGCGCCAGCAGTTCGTTGAGCTTCCACAGGATCGCCGTGCGGCGCGCCACGGTTTCCAGGTCTATACCTTGTGCCGCAGCGTCGCTCGCGCCGGCACCTGCCAGCCCCGCCAGGGCGCTGCGCAGCGCGGTGTCATCGTCCCGGCGGTTCGGCAGGGTGACTTCCGCGGGATCGGCCGGCCAGGCCGCCTCGAGGGGCACGCCAAGCTCCTCGAGCTCCTCGCTCAGAACCAGAAAACGGCTGCGCTTCTCGCCGGTGAGCTTCCAGAGGAACTCCTGCACCGCAGCGTCGCGCAGCTTGCGCACCTCGTCACGGCTCTTATCCTGCTCGTCAATGCTTTTGATGGTGGCCGAGGTGGCCACCACCAGCGGCTCGGGGAAGCGGCGCGGATCGCGGGGCTGGGATTCGTCGGTGTCGTCTCCGGCTGCCGCGCCGTTCCGGCTCGCTCCGTTCCCGCCCGGCAGGTTCACGCGCCAGTCCTGGCGCGCGGTACGCAGGTGGGCCCGCAGGCGCCGGAAGAGCAGCGCGATGTTGGCGCCCAGGCTGCCGCGGTAGGTGTGTACCTCGTCGAGCACCAGGAAGCGGCAGCGGTGGTTGGCAAACAACCCATCGCGGTCGGCGGGGCGCACCAGCAGGTACTCGAGCATCATGTAGTTGGTCAGCAGGATGTGCGGCGGGTTGCGGCGCAGCTCCTCGCGCTCCTGCTGCTTCGTCGAGCGGTCGTAACGCGCCACCTTCACGTAGGTGTGTCCCGTTTTTTTCAGGAAGTCATCGATGCGCTCCTGTTGATCGTTGGCCAGGGCGTTCATCGGGTAGACGAGGATCGCCGTGAGGCCACTCTTTTTAGGAAAACACCGCGCGTCCTCGATGGCGTTCTGGATCACCGGCAGCAGGAAGCACTCGGTCTTGCCCGAGCCGGTGCCCGTGGTGACCACCACCGGCCCCGCATCGCTACCAGCCAGCAGGCGGCTGATCGCCCGGCTCTGATGCAGATAAGCATGTGGCACCCCGGCGCGTGCCTCCATGACCCTGGCCAGCTCCGGCTCGAGGCCCAGCGCGTCCCAGCGCGCGCCGCTCTTGAAGGGGCGGTGCGCCTGGAAAAAAGGTTCCTGTGACAGGAAGCCGGGCTCGTCCAGGGCATCGTCGAGCGCCTGCCGCAGGGCCTTGTCGCTGGCGCGGAACTCGGTGGAGAGGTAGCTGCGGTACTCGTCGAGCACCTGGTCGACCACGGTGATGGGGTGCAGTGTCATGATGATGTACTCCGGTATTTGGTGCCGCGCCTTACGCCCTCTTTGAGAGCGCGGCCTTCGTCGACGAGCCGCTGGAGCAGCGGGCGCACCGCTGCGGCGCTTTTGCCGGTGGCGGCCTGGACGTCGCGCGAGGTGATCACGCTTTGTTGTTCGAGCAGCTCCAAAACTCTGGCGTAGGCGTCACCGGCCGCGGGCAGGTCCTCCGCGACCAGCGCTGGCTCCTGCGACGGGGTGGGGGTGTAGGACTCGCGTTGTTGCGCGGCAGCGCGTGCCGCCTGGGCTGCGAAGAGCGGCCCGGCATCCTCGAAGTTTTTTACGGTAGCTGCCGGTTCAGCGGCTGTCAGTGGCAGTTCGATTACGGGTTGAGGGAGGTCCTCGTTGAGCGGGATATCGAAGTAGGGATCGTGTTTTTTAGTGAAAGCTTCGAGCCCGATAGCGCCGAGTTCATCGAAGGCTGCCAGGCAGAGCTTTGGCGCCTGGGGATAGCTCTTGTGGCTGAAGCTTTTGAGCACGTGATCGTACAGGGCACGATCGAGACCGTAGGCCGCGGCGACCACGGCATCGATTGCCGCACGTACCTGCCAACGTGCCTCGTCGCTGGCGAGCACCGGCCATGTGTTTACAGGTGTCGGCTCACGCCAAGTATCACCGAGCTGCTCGGTCCAGAGAGGGGCATAGCCCTCGTGGTTGCACGTGAGGCGCAGGGCGGCGTGAGCTAAAAAGCGCTCCTGATCGGGATTCAGCGCAGGTACTGGGCAGCCGTTGAGGATGAAAGCGCTGACGTGAGCTGCGGCTTTCTGTCGGATATTCCAGTCAAAAGAATGAGCATTTATGAGCGATAGAATGATGAGACCGCTTGAGACAGGTCGTTTACCTGCTTCTCTTTCACATGCTGCTGTATGGCCAAAAACGAATCCCGGCGGCAGGAGGCAGAAGATCCCCGTGCGCTCATCCGTCGACCGCGCGATATCGCGGAAGGCCAGGCGGTAGTAGTGCGACGCCTTCAACCACGCGGATTTGTCACTGATCCTGTCGATCGCCACCAGGTAGCGCGGCCGTGTCTCCCAGCGATCATCGAACTGATGAAACGTTTTGCCCTCGTGCAGCGGAAGATACCCGCGCTGGCGTAGCTCGGCAGTGATCTTTGGGTCCCGCGGATCCTGATGCGGTGCGAGGATGGCGCTGGTGTCGGTGAAGCGATGGGAGTCTTTGGTCATGTGGAGCTCTTGACCCGTTCGGACTCCAAGCTGGGCAACATACCTTTCGTATGTGTTACCAGTAGAATAACACGTCATCGCTATATCGGTATCGATCGCGCTGCGCAGCTCGATCAGTGTCAGATAGGCACCACCGGTCTTTTTCACGAAATCGCGCGTGTAGATCAAAGGCCTGCGCTCGGCGAAGAGCCAGTCGAGATCGTGGAGGTAGAAGGCGCACTCGAAAGATCCGTTGCTCTTGGCCACGTTCCGGGCTACGACCGCGGCGAACTTGAAACTTCTGTGTATATCAAACAGCTTCCTGCGGTTCTCGAAGGAGAAGCAGCACCTGAGCGCCATCTGATTGAGATAGAGCTCGCGGATGCCGGTGGCGCTCTGATTGGCATGAAAGGAGGAGGGCAGCACATAACCCACGTGTCCGTCGGATCTGAGCAGCTTCGCAGCGCGCTCGGCAAAGAGCTGCCACACATCCCCGACAGCACCGCTCGACCTGCCGCCGGCCTGCCTGCCGGCGTGCTCCATGAGCTTGGCGGTGATCCGTTTGGCAAGATCGAACTCGGCAAAGTAGGCTGAATGCGCCTCTTGGACCGAGGGATCGGCGAGCAGCCTCTGTTCGACTGCGGTGCGTTCTTTCTTGGTGGGTGCATCGATCACGCCGAGATCGAAGGCTGCAAAGAACTCCTTCGCCTGCGGCTGCACCGTATCCCACGGCGGATTGCCCACAACAGCATGGAAACCGCCCTTCTTGCGCATACCCTTACCGAAAAAAACCTCGGGGAAGACCAGCTCGAAGGCGATGCCCTGGCTGCCGGTCTCGACCATGTCGAAGAGGTGCGGGTAGCGCTCGAACAGGTCGGTCACGTCGGCCTTGCTGGCCACACCCTCGGCCAGGGCCTGGTAGGCGCCGTCGTCGTTGCCATCCTTTCCGAGCATGACCCCACCGCTCCAGGCCGCGGCCAGCAGCTTGAACGGCTCGAGCTGTTCGTCGAGCTTTTCTTTGGCGCGCTGCTTGTGCTGCAGGTCGGCTACATCCTTACCCACGGTGGCCTCGAGATCGTGCACCTGCGCGAGCGCGTCCGCGAGGGTGTCCTCGAGGTGCGCCGTGAGCTCCTGGCTGTAGAGGTCGTCGAGCTTGGCGCCACTGCCGGGCAGCGTCAACATGTGCTCAAAGAAGGGGCCGGTGAGCGAGTCGCCCTGCACGAGGCGGTGGTCGAGGAAGGTGAGCGGCAGCCCTTCGGCGTACGACTCGAGCCATAGCGAGAGCTTGGCCAGCTCCACGGCAAGGGGGTTCTTGTCCACACCGTAGAGGCAGTGCACCGCCACCAGTCGCCGGCAGAGCGCCTCGGCCTTGCGCTGGGAGAGCCCGCTCTCCTCGCCCTCGGGCACGCGGCTCGGCAGGTAGGCCAGCAGCTCGTCCTCCGGATCGGGCAGGTCTTCCACGCGTCGCCGCAGCTCGTTGGCGCGCGCCATGTGCTCCTCGCGGGCGCTGTCGGCTGGTTTCGCGGCGTGCTCCTCGGCGGCGACAGCCAGCTCGTCACAGAGGCGGCAGGCTTCGTAGAGCGCCTCGCCCAGGTAGCGGCAGGCCTCCACCAGGAAGTGGCCGCTGCCCATGGCGGGATCGAGCACGGTGAGCTCGAGCAGGCGAGCGGGGTGCGGATCGTGGCGTGGTGAGCGCGCCTCGATCTGCGGGCCCAAGGTCTCCTGTACCAGAAAGCGCACAAAGGGGTGTGGCGTGTAGTAGGAGCCGCTGGCCTTGCGGCCCAGGCCCACGCGCAGGTAGAAGGCGCCCTGGGGGATCGCCTCGATCCACTCCACCTTGGTCTTGCCGCTTTTTGTGGGAGCTATTGTGGGCGGTGGAGCCTGCGATCCTCCGCCTTTCGTTCCAGCAGCGGAAGGGCCGTCAGAAGGGACGTCAAAAGGGAGTGTCCCCTTCTCGGTCTGCCCGGCCGGCGCAGGGTTCCGGTAACGTTCGCCCTGCGCCGCCGGCACCACCACCTCCAGCTTGGCGCGGCGTAAGCGACACATCGGCTCGTCGGCGAAACCCGGCTCCAGCTCGAGCAACGCCTCGTAGACACGCCCCAGGTCCTCCACGTCGAGGGTGCCGTAGTGCACGCGTTCACGCTCGCCCGACCTGCCGCCGGTGGTCCAGAGCAGATTGTCGAGCAGCAGCGCCACGGCGCGTTCGCCCCAGCGCAGGCTGTCGATGAGCGGTGTCGTGTCGCGGCCGAAGAGCGCGCCGCCCAGGGCGTTCACAGCCAGCTCGCGCGAGCGCAGGCCTTCGGCGAACATGCGGAAGAGAACCCGCAGGCCCTCCTCGAGCAGGCCGCCAGTGTCGGTGCCTTCGTCGAGCACGTGACGCACCAGCGGCGCCAGCGCCGTGTTGGGCGAGTAGGTGTTGCGCCAGAGGCTCTGGGAAGCGAAGCTGAAGGCGCGCGCCGGGTCGGCCGATGACTCCAGCTTGAACAGGAAGAGCAGCCGGTAGATCAGGATGAGCCCCTCCTGCCAGAGGGCGTGCGCCTGCTCCTGCTCGTCGTCCCAGGCGGCGATGATCTCGCCGTTAGCTGGTTTGTCGAGCAGCGCCTGGATAAAACCTTCCACGGCGCGGCGCGCCTGCTTGCGCAGCTCCTTGGTGACCTCGCTCTGTGCCAGGCGCGCCGCCTCGGTCAGTTCGGGCAGGGTGCGCATGCCCGAAGGGCAGGCCAGCGCCAGCAGCAGGCGGTACGAGTCGGGCAAGGCGGCGGCCGAACGCCAGCCGCCGGCGCGGTCGAGGCGCACAGCGATGTGGCTGTCGGGGCGGGCGGGGTCGCAGATCAGCAGGCGCAGCTCCTGGCCGTCGGTGAGCAGGCCGGCGCGCTCACCGGTGGCCAGCAGTACGCGTTGGGCGATGCGGTTGGGGCTGAAGCGGTAGGCGCGGCCGCGGCGGTTGGGGGCGTCGAGGTCGGTGTCGATCGGCAGCGCCCAGGCGCGCAGCATGGCCCGCGGGGGCGGGGCTTCGGGAGCGCAGTGCGATTTGTTTGCGCTGCTTTCTCCAACTGCGACGCCATCATCGTTTTGCGTGCCGCTTTCCTCACCGCCCGTCTCCATCAGCCAGCCGCCGTCCTCGGCGCCCTCGCGGGTGATCACCGTGTCCTGGCGGCGCGGCGCGCCGTAGCCGAGCCGCTCCGCGAGCGGCTCGAGCACGCGGTGGGCCACGCGCCGGTCGCCGCCGCGCTCGCCGAGCTGGCGCAAGGTTCGACGGTAGATGTCCCAGGAGTTCTTGAGCTTTTTGCCCGCTTCACCGCTGGTTTTGGGCAACAGCGTGCGCGTCTTGAGCAGCGCCTCCAGACGGTATTTGACGAACGGTTCGGGGAGCGCGGGGCCGAAGAAGGAACAGTCGGGCAGGTGCAGGGTCATGTCAGCGGCCTCCTTCGTTGTCGCCCGATGACGGCAGCAGCATCAGGATGCCGAGCGGTGTCGGCGCAGGAACGCTGAGCTCGGCACGTCGCGCGAGGTCTTCGACCCGCTGTCGGTAGAGGCGCAGTACGCCGTCGGCCTCGCGGCGCCGGGCCGGTGGATTGGTGCCGTCGGTGGCAAAGGCCGCCAGGCGCTCGGCCGGATCGGTGAACACCTTCCAGCGCGGCGGATCGGTTGATTTTTCCCCGGCGTCACCATGGGTATTGGCGAAGAGCGCGGCCGTTGCCGTCTGAGGAGCGCCGCACAGCGAGTGGGTACGCATGTTCAGCCATTTGTCGAGCTCGATGCGGTCGCCGGCGGTCTCGTCACGTTGCTTGTCGAGGAAGGGTGCAACCACCTCCTCGAAAGCTTCCGCCGCTGCGGTTGCGCAGGCCTGCTGCTGGGGAATTGTGTGCGGCTCCTCTTGTGGAGCGGTGCCAGGTATCTGGAAATAACGCTCCCAGACCCCCTTGGTGCTGGTCACCTGGCTGCCTCGATCGGCAAGCTCGAGCCAGTCCTCCGGTTCGGTGAAGACCTTCGTGCTGCCGTTGCGTCGCGCTAGCACGGCCAGGACGCGTTCGTACTCGCGGCCGGTGCGGCTGTCGACGGTTCCGAGAAAGGTGAAGAGCAGTGCCGGGTCGGGCTCATCCCAGAGCGCCGCGCTGACCCGGCGGTCGAGATAGGCGTGGGCTTCGCCGAAGCGGATGTTGCGTACCCGGTCGAGGGCTTTGCGTACGAGGGGGTGGGCGCGGCCCAGGTAGCCGATGGGGCGGCCTGATGTGTCGCGATAGAGGTTCCTGTCGGTTGTAAGGCGCAGCCGGCGCGCTTCGCGGTCGAAACCGGGCAGGCCGTCGAGGCCGGCGGTCCAGGTCTCGGGGAGTTGCAGCTCGAAGGTGCCGTCGGGATGCCGCAGGATGGAGTTGCTCGAGCGTGTTTCCTCCTCGAGCGCTGTGCAGACGAAGGCTGCCAGATCGACGGCGCCGAGGCGATCGCCCTCGGCACGGGCGCGGGTGGCCGCCGTCACCAGGTCCGGCGTTGCGTTGAGGCCGCCTTCGCCGAGCCAGGCCTTGGTCTTGGCGGATTCCTCGAAGCCCGACATCGCGCGGTCGACTTCGGCGCAGAGCTCGGCAAAGGCAGCGTCGGATGCGCTGGAGTCGTCGGCGGTGCGATCGTCGTCTCCGGCAGCGGTTTCATCGCCTGCCGCTGTAGCTGCTTCCGCGCCGCCGGGTGCCTCGGATGGTGATCCGCCGGAAGCCGGCGCGGCGAACAAGCCATGGTCCTCGTCAGCCAGCCCCTCCAGGAGGCGGTGGATCGACTTTTCCTGGGTGGTGAAGCCGAGGTGGCCGAGCGTATCGGGTACGAAGGTCAGCCGGGCGCGCTGGCGTTCGTACTTCTCGACTAGCCTGAGGAGCAGCCGCTCCTCGAAGGTGCCTGCCAGGTGGAGATAGGTCACCTGCGGGACGAATCGTTGGCCGTAGCGGTCGATGCGGCCGTTGCGCTGCTCGAGACGGTTGGGATTGTACGGCAGCTCGAGGTGGATCAGGTGATGGCAGCGCTCCTGGAGGTTGAGCCCCTCGGCCGAGGCGTCGGTGCTCACCAGGATCAGCTCGTCCTCGCTGCCGAAGCGTTCGGTGACCTCGGTGCGGACGCCTTCGGGGTCGCTTCCGCGAAGATCCACAACCTCGCCGGAGAGCTCGTCACGTGCTACGGCATCATGCAACAGGCGTACAACTTCATCCAGACTGTCGGTGTATTCAGTATACACCAGGATGTTGGCCCGGCTCTCCGTGGCGCGGATCGTGGCAATGGTGTGCAGGAGCTCCTGTGGCTTGGGATCTTCGCGGGTGGCGGCTTCCGCCAGTGCGAGCACCTCTTCGAGGCCGGCTCGCGTGGCGGTGATCCGATTGATCCGGTCGCGCGCGCTGCGTTGCTCGCGCTGGAGGGAGTCGATGCGCTCATCGAGATCTTCGTTGTCGGTACTGGTATCCATCAACTCGGCCGCCATGTCCTCGGCCTCGAGTTCCCCCTGGTCCTGCTCTTCCTCGAAGGAGAGCGCGCCGTAACGTTCCAGGCGGCGCCGGTAGTCTCTCAATGTACGCAAGCGCTGGCGGCGGTTTTCTCTCTGCTCTTGGCCCTCGTTCACGAGCTTGGTGTAGCGATCGCGGATCTTCTCGAGCGTGTTGCGGCATGCGACGGCCGTCGATGTGGAGCGTTTGAGCAGCGCCACGAAGGCCAGCACCTCCTCGTAGCGCCGCCGGCGTTTGGCGCGGCGCAGGAGTGGGACGACGAGTTTCATCAGTGCCTTTTGGTACGCGGCGAAACGTGGGTGCCGCATTTGATCGAAGCGCACGGCGCGCGGCGTGACCTCGCGCTTCTTGAAGAGCGGCGCGCCGGTCTCGGGATCGGTGATATGGTCTTTGAGACGGCGGATGACGTGTTTGTGATAGCGCTCGCCGCGCAGGCTGCCGCGTCCGTCTACGAGGCTGGGATCGAGCAGCTCCACGAGCGAGGCGAAGTGCGGGTCATAGCCGTCGTGCGGCGTGGCCGTCAGCAGGAGCAAGCCGTCGGCCTGGCGGGCGAGCAGCTCTGCAAGGCGGCGGCGGCGCGAATCCTCCCAGTCGCCGGCGCGGCCCATGCGCTGGCAGTGGTGGGCTTCGTCGATGACCACCAGATCCCATGAGCTGCGCTCCAGGTCCTGGAGCACCTTGTCCTGCTTGGCGAAATCGATCGAGGTGAGGCAGAACGCCACGTGGTCGAAGGGATTGGCTCCCAGAACCAGCCCGCGGCGCGACTCCTGAAGCTCACCGGCGTTTTTGATCGTGGTGAAACGCAGGCCGAAGCGGGTACGCATCTCGCGGTGCCACTGGTTGAGGAGCGGCCCGGCGGGGGAGACGATCAGGATGCGGTGGGTGCGGCGTCGTGCGATGAGCTCGGCCATGATGAGACCGGCCTGGATAGTCTTACCCAAGCCGACGCCATCGGCCAGCAAGAGGCGCGGGCGGCCCATGCGCAAGGCGCGCATAAGCGGAACGAGCTGGAACGGTGTGATCTCCAGCCGTCCAGGCTGTACCGCCAGGAAGGCGCTCGGGCCGAGGGCTTGCTCGAGCAGGAATGACTGGTGATAGAGCAGCCAGTGCTTCAAGCGGGATGCCCGCGTAGGATCGATCTCAGTTGAAACCGGCTTGATCGGCTCGAAGGGATGGAGCAGATCGATTTCCATGCCGCGCAGATCACCTTGGACGTTTCGCAGCCTGAAACGCTGCTGTTCGCCGGCAGGAGCGGTTTCCACCACCTCCCAAAGCAGATTGCGTGCACTGACCCGTGCACCTGGCAGAAGGTTTTTCATCAATCGATTTCTGTTTATCAATTACGGGCGTGAGCGACGCCACAAGATCGTCTTAAACTCGTTTCCAACTCAGGGGCGCGAGGCCCGCGATGGGATCGGTTGCCAATAATCTAAAAACGATCTCCCTCGAGTGAATCCCAACACGCGAGCGGTCGGGACGTATGCGTCAAAGATCTCGAGCCATTGACAGGGAGCCTTACATCCTCAGTTTTTCAGGATAATAAAGGTTTTGACCACAGTCAATCGTGAGTCCCCGATGATGACGATGACGGCCTTGGTGTATCATATTCTCTCCGCCACGTTTGAGCAGCCCATCAGCACTTTTTCGTTGACTTGGATAGGTATTGTTACTATGTTGATTTTATGGTCGGGTTGGAGATACTCACAAGAAAGAGGTGGTCTATGATTTTTGTCGTCAGAACATTTGTATGTTTAATATTCATCAGTATTTTTGTATTTGCCCTCGGCTTTGTCTTGGTTCCGATGGGCGAAAAGCCATGTGTCGCAAGCGGCGTGACGGCGACCGTCGATTTCAACAATCAGACGGCCACGTACACTTTCGAGGTTGATCCCGGCGACGCTGCGGTCAAGGATCTGCACATTGTGGCGCCTTTGGGCGTTGGGCTCGTCAAACCTAAAAAAGATAAAGACAAGAACCCGATCGTCAAGATGCCAACCGATTGGAAGTTCTCCCGTTCTGGGACCGGAAGAATTTATCACTTTTTTAGCGGTTCTAAAGGTGCGCCCCTTCCTGAAAAAACTACATTCAGTGTAACCGTACCATTGAAAAACGACAAACTTCCAACCGTATGTGTCTGCAATTTCGCTTTTACGAAGGACGGCGGTAAGATTCTGAAGACTTCGCAGACGATTCATACCGTCAACAAGAACAAAGACGGTTACTATCTCAAGGAGCCTTGCGTACGTCTCGCGGCGACACTCGGACCTGGATCGAGTATCGTGGCGGATGGTTACCTGCTCGTCAATATGAGGACGGAGTTGTTCGGTGCGGCCTACCAGGTTTACTATTCACGCTCACTCGCGACGGTGCCCGCGGAAGATACTCTCGGGATCGGTCTCAATACAAGCGATACTCCGCCTTCAACCTGGATTACGTCGACAGAACGCCTGCGAGGTGCATTCGAAATAATCGACGGAAAGGGAGTCGCACAGGCGCGGCTCAATCTGGGAAGTGATCCGGCAATGGAAGGCGCTTATCTGTATATTGTTGCCACTATCGATTTGGACAACGACGGGATGCCTGACATATTCAATGTTCCTCCAGTAGAGGTGCTGCTGAATCTGTAGTCGATATGATAGATCTCTGAGGGAGATAACAGCCAAATAGGGAGAGAAAAAATGCGATTTGGATTATATATATGTTTTGTTGTGTTACAGCTTTTGATATTGGCCGTCGACAACTTGGCGGCACAAGGCGGCTATACCGTCAGCCCGACAAAATCGAAACCTGGTCCGGGGAATTCGGAAATATTTGAGTTTACTGTGGCTGTTCCTCTCGGCGGCGAAGAGCTCAAAGATGTCCATATCAAACCTTTCAAAGGCGAGAGGCTGGATCGTCCACCTTGCCCCGGAAAATGCACGTGCCCGCCCGATTGGGATACGCCCGAACTGGAAAGTGATGGATTCCATTTCTACGCACTCGATGCTGCTGGAATCAAACCTGGCGAAAAATTTACATTCGGTTTACAGTACGAAAAAGGAACCAACAGTATATTGTTAGAGAGACCTGCCAAATGGTACCTGACAAAGAATGGACAAAAGAAGTTTGAGAGCGGTGATCTGCTTGCCGCAGGTGAAAAGGGGCTTGCCACCAACGGTCAACCTTTCTATCTTCCTGTGAAATTCATAGAAGCCGGTTTGAATTCGGGCAGCTCGAGCGCCATCGGTCAGACGTTTATCATGGATCTGGGCACCACGGAAAGCGGCTATGCCTATCAGACTTTTCTTTCGCAGGTGCGGCTTGCCCCGGACACCCCAGATGCAGCCGGACAAGCCATAGAAATCGATACGACGATGCCACTACCCCGGGATTGGGGGCTTTTCTTGCGGAATGGGCGGGGAGCGTTCCGCCAACAAGACGGCCGCGCGCAGTACGAGATCCTAATCCCCGCCGATCCCGATCTCGTCGGGCGACGCTTCTACGTGGTCTCCGCCATCGATCTAGACAGCGACGGTTTGTACGACCTCTACACGACGCCTGAAGAAGTCATGATTACAGAGTTTTGAGCGAAAAGTGTCGCAATGTTTTGCCGCCTGTACATAAGACCTCTGAACGTCACTTTGAATAGCGGGAAGGATTGAATTGATCGTGTAAAGTGGGATTTGAGTCAATAAACAACACAGCCGAAATGTCCCAGATTCCGACGGCGCTTTTACTCAGGCAGAATCGTCACGGTGAGGTCGGTGATCTGGCGCGGAGTGATCGTGAAGACCGCTTCGGCAGGCGAAAAACCGTCGACTATAACCTCAAGGCGATAGGCGCTCTTTTTCAAGATTTTTTTGAAAAGATAGGGGACATCGGGAATCAGCTCGGCATACAAAGAAGGTCTATTGCTGCCTCTTTCTTTGAAGAACGATGAGAGGGATGTCGAATCGTCCCTCTCCGGACAGTATATGTTAATCTTGGGGTTCATTAACCTCTCGTTCGCATCGATCGTGTTGACGGTCAACCGCAGTCTTCCACCGACCCTGATCGTCATGTGGAGATCGATCTGACCGCCTGTTTCGATGATCAGCGGCTCGTCCATCGAGGTGGGCAGATACATCAATTGTGGCAGCTCGTACTGGCCGAGGTCGCCGGGGTTGAGACTAATTCGATAGGTGTCCGGCACCAGATCGAAAATGAGGTTTCCATTGGTATCCCGGCTGAGCTCTGCATATCTCTGGACGACCCAGCTCTTGTCACCATTGAGTAAAACCGCCAACGGGATGGCAGGGCTCAGAGTTTTACCACTGGGATCCAGAATGGTGAGAGCCAGACGACCACGCTCGGTTTCGCGTAGCGTCAAATCCACCTCGTATCTGTATGTCCCCTCGCGAATAGTGAGAACTTTTTCGGCTGCCAATCCATCCTCTGTCGAGGCCAGCAGACGGACGATACCCGGATAAACGTAGAAAACTTTGGTTCCTCCCAAGACGGTCAATCCTTCCTGGAAATCGCCACGATCGCATGTGAGATCTGCCACTAAAATCCGTTCTCCCTCAGCGTTCGACAGGTTTACGATGAGTTGATAGAGCTCGAGCACCATCTGCAAACCGCGATCACCGGTATCGCAGAGGATCTGATATTCTTCCTCGTTAGGCAGCTCATAGTCGTAGATCGAGGGTGACAAGCGATAACACCCGGAAAGCAGACCGGCGAGTCGAAAATCGCCGTTGGAATCCGAGGTCGTACTTGCAGCGGTCAGATCGGAATCGAACTCGGCGCCGGGGATCGTGGGATCGTTTGTCGGCAAAGAGGTGGGGAAATCGGATACCGACTCCGCAACAATGTCGATTCCGGCGATGGGAGTGCCCTGTGGATCCACGACGACACCCTGTATCGTACCCAGTTCCTGAAAGATCAGAGGCGGCGCCTCGACGTTTTGAAATGGATCGATATTCAGAGATAAGACCTGAGAGGCGCCCTTTCCAGATCGTAATGCCCGCAGCTTGTAGAGTCCTGCCGCGTAGTCAGCCAACGAGAAGCAGAAACTTCCATCGACCCGCGTGTTGGCAGCGCAATCTCTGCGTAGACTCCCGGGAGCGAGGAGGTAGACATTGACGTCGGGAACCGGATCACCATTCGGTTTGATTACATATCCATGGAACATTTTCGCAGGCATGACTTCGAAATTCAAACAGATCGTTTGGGTGGTGTCTCCCGGGTCCAAAACACAATCCAAATAAGCGTACCTTAGAGTGTGCGACGGGCATGCGGAAAATCCTTCGATTTTGGCAGGAACAAGCCTGGATGACTCAAAGAGCGAATAATCAGCCTTTAACAACAGATCAGTCCTGTACATGCCGCTATCATCGGTGAGCACTGGTTGCCTGCGATATGTAGACTCTGATCCGTACTTTTCACTGGTTTCGACGGCCACCTTTAAGTAGACTTTGGCCCCAGCAACGGGGGTTCCGTTCGGTTCTTTTACCTTACCGTGGATCCACCAACCGGGCTCTTCCAAGGGTGGAAACGGCTCCTCGGGTGTAACACTCGCAGAGCTGCTTTTCTGCGATCCGCTCTCGTCGGCTGTAACGGGAATCCGAGCAGGTTCGAATCGACTCTGGACCGGCTCTATCGACGGCGCCTTTGTATCTGTGGCAACCGGGCTGAGCTTATCAAGAAAAACGTCGCTCTCGTTCCAGCAAAACCACAAAACAATGAGTACCGTTGCAGCCGACCCGAAAACCAAAATTCCAAGAACAGCCGTTTCGTTCTTCATGTAATCCTCAAGAGATGATGGAGCAACTATCGGAATTTTTTTCTCGGCACGCCGGTCACCGACAGGGAGTTCCAAAACAGAATTGATTTAGTGTAGTTGCGGATCGGTAATAATCAACTCTTCTTCCCACTTGTCAAATATATAGATGCAGTCGTGACCGTGGATTTTCAATGGGCAGAAATCCGCGCGGCCTCTTGAAAAATAGTGGTGATGATGCCATACATGAGGGAAAATAGGAGACTTCTGCGTTGGCCGCCCACCTGGACCACCCACCGGGGCTGCTGCGCAAGGAACCGATATGCGTTAGAGAGACCAGAGCTTCCAGCGAAACAGCGACGAGAGACCACACGGTGGAGAGGAGAGCCGATCATGATCAAGAGGAGCGCAGCCGAGGCGGCTCAGAAGCGCGCTGTAGAGATGCTGGAGGCTGCACATATCGTCCTGACCGACGAGGAGCGGCGTAACATAGAGATCGCCGAGTTCGGGCTGGGGGAGTTCGAGCGCACCGGGCTGGCGCTGGTGGTCTACGTCAACACCGACCGTTATTGCGGCAAGGAGCTGGTTCTGCTGCCCAGGCAGACCTGTCCGGAGCACCGGCATCCCACCGTGGAAGGTCAGCCGGGCAAGATGGAGACCTTCCGCTGCCGCTGGGGGCGGGTGTGGCTCTACGTGGAGGGTGACAGGACCGCCGAGCTGAGGGCCATCGTTCCTGCGGGCAGCGAGGACTATTACACCGTCTTCCACGAGATCGAGCTGAATCCCGGCGACCAGTTCACGATCCCATCCAACACCCTGCACTGGTTCCAGGCCGATGACGGCGGCGCGGTGGTGAGTGAGTTCTCGAGCACCAGCCGCGACGAGAGCGACATCTTCACCGATCCGCGCATCGAGCGGATCCCCGAGATCGTGGAAGACTGAGAGCCGATTTCCTTGGAGTGGTAATGCGAACCTACCTCGACTGCTATCCCTGTTTTCTGCGTCAGGCGCTCGAAGCGGCCCGCATGGCCGGTGCCGACGAGCCGACTCAACACCGTGTGCTGCGCGAAGTCCTCGGCGAGCTCGAGGGCTTCGAGCTCAACAGCTCAGCGCCCGAAATGGCGCACATCATTCACCAGATCGTACGGCGGCGGCTTGGAGACTGCGATCCGTATCTCGAGGTCAAGGAACGTAGCACGCGCGAAGCCCTCGCGCTCTACCCGCGGCTGGCGCAACAGATCGCCGTAGCATCGGATCCGCTGATTATGGCGATCAAGCTCGCCATTGCCGGCAACATCATCGACTTCGGCCTGACCTGCGACTACGACCTGGAAGGCACGATCGAGCGCGTGCTCGCCCAGGAGGTGTCCCCCGTCATCTACGATGCCTTCCGCGAAGAGCTGGCCGCGGCGCCGTGGATTCTCTATATCGCCGACAATGCCGGAGAAACGGTGTTTGATCGCATGTTGATCGAGAGGCTCGATCCACCGGTGACTTACGTGGTGAAAGGCGGGCCGATCCTCAATGACGCCACCAGAGTCGACGCGCAGGCCGCCGGGCTGGAGCGCGTCGCCACCATCGAGGATAACGGTTCGAACGCCCCCGGCACGATCCTGTCGCTCTGCTCCCGGCGCTTTCGGGAACTCTTTGCCAGCGCGCCGTTGATCATCGCCAAGGGGCAGGCCAATTTCGAAACCCTCAGCGACCGCAAGACCACTCTGGGCGGTTCGCCTGCAGCACCGCTCTATTTTCTGCTCCAGGCGAAGTGTCCGGTCATCGCCCGTCACCTCGATGTTTCGTTGATGAGCATTGTCTTCGAAAGAGCGCGTGCTGGCGAATGATCGATTTCGCCGGCACCTTAGCTGCCCGCCTCTTCCCCCTGCAGGAAGGCTCTCACCGCATCCGCAAATTCCTGCGGCTGGTCGTCGAAGGTGTTGTGCGCGGCCTTCTTCAACACGCGCAGGATCGCGTTCTCGATGTTGTCCTCGTAAGATTTGATGGCTTTCAGTCCCATCACGATATCCTGCTCTCCGTGGATCAAAAGCACAGGGCAGGTGATCCGCGACAGGGATTTGGTGTGATCGTACCGCATGCCCAGGCTGAAGTAGATGCCGAACGGCATCCACCCGCTGTCGTGCCCCTCGGGTGGGCGCACGTGCTCTGAGGGCAGTCCTTTGGCTTCCAGCGCTGCCACGTAGTAGCGGACGAATTCGAGATTGAGGGCCACGAGGTCCTTCTCGCTCTTGCTGAACACCCCACCAAAGCTCTGAAAGAAACGCATCTGGTAGGCGTCGAAATCCTCCTTGACCTGGCCCTCGGGGAGGCAGCGCTTGATGGTCTCGAACATCCCACCCTCGGGATTGGGCATCACGAGCATCTCCGCCGGCGACAGGAGGATGAGCTTCTTGACACGCTCCGGAAATTCTACGGCGTAGAGGGTGGCGATGAAACCACCGAAGGAATGCCCTGCGAGAATGATTTTATCCTTTTTCAGGATACGCCGGATCCGGTCGATGTCGGCGATCTGCTGCTCGATGCCCAGTTTTTTAACCAAGGTCTGCATGTTGGCGAAATAGTTCTGCGATTCGAACCGGTCGATTGGGCGGGTGGACTTGCCGCAACCTCGCTGGTGGTAATAATAAACCTTGTAATCGTCTTTGAGGAGGTCGAATCCCTTGCCTGCCTCGAGGGGTGGAAATCCAGGCCCGCCGTGGAGAAAGAGGATCTCCTCTCCCTGGCCTTCTGTGAAATAGTACAGGGATACATCTTTCTGCACCTTCCAGAAATGCGCTTTTTCCTCCTCCTGCGAGGGAGGTGTCAGGAAGGTTTCACGATCCTTCCGGTCCCTCAGGGTGCCAGGCGCGTATCCCTGGGCTTGCCCGTATTCAGCGGGGAAGAGAAGACCAATGACAAAAAGGCTGAACAGAAGAATCCTCGACCTCTCCGACATCGTATCGCTCTTGCTCGCGGTCATGGATCGTTCCTCCCGATTTTTTTCCGTTTTTTCAGAGCGCCAAACCTCTCAAACCTCTCAACGAGTTATTATGACGAGCGATAGGCGATGATCAATGATCCGGTCTTACTTGGATCTCGCGATGATACGACACTGCACCGGTCATTACATCTTGGGCCCGCCTTCGACCATCACTCTCTCGCCAGTTGCTCACCCTGGCGTCATTGAGCTCGTAATTTTGCGGGATCTACACGGTCGACTTTGAACCAGATATGAGCGAAGAGTCTGCTAAATGGTCATGATATAAAACTCTACAAAACTGTGTCTGTATCGTAGACTGCGTCGACTCTTTTCAGACTAATGGACCAGGAGGACAGGCAATGGGGATCTCATCTTCGGTGGTAGCCGGCACGTTCTTGATCCTGCTCATGACTATTTGTTCTGCGTCCGAGCTAAACGGGGGCGACGGCGAGGCTCAACCAGCCTTCGAGGTCCTCGTCCTGGGCACCTACCACGCACCTGCCATGTTCAATAATCCCGACTACACACCGGCCCACATCCGGGCGACCCTTCTTGCGGCGAGTCCCGACGTAGTCGCAGTGGAGAGCCATCCAACGTGGTTTGCGAACGGGCGTTTTCACGTGGTGACCTATGAAGCTCAGGGTGTTGCCGTTCCCTTTGCTCGCGAGCGCGGGCTGCCGGTCTATGGCGTGGACTGGAAGGATATCTGGAACTGGGACCGGCGGGAGGAGTTCCGAGCCCTTCGCATCGCTTTTCCCCTCGAGCAAGCGATCGCGGCTGGTGAGGCGCTTGCGCCGCGCTGGTTCGGCCGGCTCAACGCAGGCGAGTTGCAGCACAGGCGGGCGGCAGCCGGAGCCGCATCCAAAGTCAGCTGGGAGTACATCAACGACGTGCACGGCGACGAGTTCGGCAAGTTGCGCTACAGCGGAAAGTCTCCCGACGACGACGATTTCGCCCAGGCCCGGGATCGGGGCATCGCAGCCAACTGCGTCGAGGTGATGAGCCGTCACCGGGGACAGCGGCTGGTGGTCGTCGTCGGAGCCCATCACAAGCCTTTCTTGGATATCCTCTTCAGCCGCATGAACAACGTGCGGGTGCTCGAGTTGGGGCAGGATGTGAAGGTGCCTTGTGCCAAGGAGCTGGACCGCGCCTGGAGCAGCAGCGATCTCGTCGTGGCCCTGGGGCACAACCTCGATACAGGCAGCGCCTACTTCCACGCCGAGCTGGTCGACATCCCCCGCGTAAATGAGCTTCTCAGCTTGCTCGACATCCGAGGCGATCGACCGGACGCGGTGCATTACTTTCGCGCCCGGCTTCACATGGCGCAAGGCAATGTAGAGGAAGCGGAAAAGGAGCTCGATCAACTCATCGCCTCCGGGGCGGAGGGTGATGTGTATCCCTTCCCTATGAGAGAGTGGCGCATGCGGTACAGCCTTGCCGAGGCGGCCCGGCTGGAGAAGGCGCGGCTCTTGCTCGAGCGGAAGATGCGTGATGAGGCCAAGCCGATCCTCGACCGCATCGGACGCGCCTTGGCGTTCCGCCTGAAGATGCTCGAGATGACCCGCCCCAGGGAGCTTCGCCGGATCCAAGGAATCAAGGATGCCGGATTCGAGCTGGGGGCGAGGGCCGCTGATATCTTCGACGGGTGGAGCGGCTACTTCGCCACAGGGCACGGAATCGTACGTTTCAACGGGGATCAGGAGATCAAGATCGAAGGCCAGCGATCGCTTTGCATCGTCATCGATGAGCCCAATCCGAAGGGCTACGGTTTCCTCGTGAGGCAGGAGATCTCCCTTCCCCCGGGGGCACAGACCGGAGAGAAGCTGGGTTTCTCCCTGCATCTCCGCGGAGAGGGAGTGACTCGGGCGACCCTGGAGATTGCGCCTCCCTGGTCGAGCCGGGAGCGCACTCCGATCGTTTCCACAACCGTCGAATTGCCCCTGGATACCTGGATTCGGGCAGGGGTTGACTTTGATCCTCCCCGCGTCCCAACCCGCGGTAAGCGAGATGGCTCTCTCCCTGGCCTTGCGCTCGATGAACCCGTCGTCTCTCTATGTGGAGATCGGCGTTTGGGACGATCAAAGCCGGCTGCAACCGATCGCCCGCAAGGAAATGAGCATCAAATCTGGAGAATGGACGCGGCAGAGCCTTCACTTCCCGGTCCCTGCCGAGCAGGTCATGGTTGGTGTTTTTCTGTATCTCCCCAACAAGACCGGCGAGCGCATCTGGTTTGACGACGCGCGTCTCGAGCCGGTGCGTTGAAGTGGATTCCTTTTTGTATGGTTGGGGGCAAGCCCGTGCCGCAGCGATCAGTCCCTCACTTCATAAAAAGGACACGCTCTTTGATCCGCCGGTCCGTATAAAAAAACCAAGGTGTAGGCGCTCCTGTAATGCACTCGGTGTCGGCCGGATCGAATTTCCGAAGACCGGCAGGTGGGAAAGAAACAGGCGCATTCGACTTGTAGGCACGGGTGGGAGGATACGAGTATGGACTTCTCGGAGCTTCGGAGAAACTCGGCGGCGATCCGGTACATTTTCGTAGCGGTTGTCTGTGCTGCCATTGTAGGCGGTGTCGTATTATGCAACGGACCGGAAGCATCGGCGCAGCAGGCCCGGGGAGATTATTCCGATGTGCGCGAGCTTCCCGACGGCATCGTAGGCGAACGTATCGTCGAGCTCCTCGATGTCATCAACTCGAACGACGCGGAGAAGACGCGCACCTTCATCGAAGAGCGATTCACGGCCGCTTTCCGTGGCATGGCGCCCATGGAACAGCACCTCGAGATCGCCGCCAGCCTATACGAGCAGAGCCACGGCTTCGAGTTCTACAGCATCCGCAAGTACAAAGCCAAGACACCGCCCAGTGAGTTCGTGGTCATCGTGCGCAATAAGCTCACTCAGGCGTGGCAGGCGTTCGTCTTGAACATCGAAACAGAGCCGCCGCACCTCATCGCGGGAATGCAGTTTGCGCCGGCCAGGCCGCCAAGCAACCTCTCCCCGTCGAAGAATCTGGCAGACAAGGCTATCGCCGAGGAACTCGACGCCTTCTCCAAGCGGCTGGCTGATGCCGGCGTGTTTTCCGGGACGGTTCTGCTGGCCAAGGATGGAGAGGTGCTTTTCAAGGGCGCCTTCGGCCTCGCCAGCAAGCGGTTCAACGTTCCCAACAGGATCGATACCAAGTTCAACCTGGGTTCGATGAACAAGATGTTCACGAGCGTGGCGATAGCCCAGCTCGTGCAGAGGGGTAAACTGTCCCTCGACGATCGACTCAGCAAGTTTGCCTCTGCCGACTGGCTGCCACGGGAGATCACCGAAAAGATCGCGGTCAAGCACCTGCTGACCCACACCTCCGGGCTGGGAAGCTATTTCAACGACAGGTTCGTTCAATCATCGCGGCTCCTCTTCCGAGACGTCGACGACTACAAGCCGCTCATCAAGAACGAGACGCTGGCCTTCGAGCCGGGGACCGACTGGAGCTACAGCAACACCGGGATGTTCCTGCTCGGGGTTGTCATCGAAAAGGTGACCGGACAGAGTTACTTCGACTATGTGCGCGAGAACATCTACGGGCCGGCTGGAATGATCAACAGTGACTGCTACGATATGGACAAACCCGTGCCCAACCTGGCCATCGGTTACTCCAAGGAGGGCGATGGTTGGTCCAACAATCTCTACGAGCATGTCGTCCGCGGCGGACCGGCCGGAGGCGGATTTTCAACGGTCGAGGACCTGTTTCGATTCGCCCAGGCGCTGCGCAGTCACAAACTCCTGAATCCTGAATACACCGAAATGGTCTGGTCCGCAAAGCCCGAGCTGAACTCGCCGAGCTATGGCTTTGGCTTCAGCATCGACGGGACGCCAGAGGATCGCATCGTAGGCCACGGCGGGGGATTCACCGGCATCAACTCGAACCTCGATATATTTCTCGACTCCGGTTACACGGCGGTGGTGATGTCGAACTACAGCCGTGGTGCAATACCGATCGAAACGAAGATGCGAGAGTTGATCGCAGCGCGCAAGCGATAGAGACATTGCGTGCCCCGAGGGGGTGGACATTTTCGACTGCAACGCCTGCTACGGCTGCACGTACATCTCGCCTGGCCCCGTTGTTGCAGCGATGTCGGTCCTCACCGGTTCGATTTTGTTGGGTGCGTGAACCCCGCCTCCGGTGAGGACCGTGACATCTCTTTGCCAGCCGAGCGCCTACACGTTCTCGCCATGCCGTTCATGAAGAATCGGGCTCGATCTGATCCGAACTTCCGCGAATCATCAGCGAAGTTTATTTTTCTTCGTAGATCCCACGTGCCGCTTCATCATGTAGATAAACGCGATGTTACCGACGGCAAGAGTGGTTTATCGGATTTTCGGGATCGCAACCGACATGAAAGACCGGATTCAGCTCGAACAACTTCTCGAATATTCCGGCTGGTTGAAGACGATGGCCCGCAGCCTGGTCCTCGACGATGCTCGCGCCCACGATGTGATGCAGCAGACCTGGCTGGCTGCCCTGAAAACACCGCCCCGTTCCATGACGGCCGCCAGATCCTGGCTGAGCAAGGTACTCCGCAACTTCGCCTTCAACACGCACCGGGAAGAGCGGAGCCGCCGTCTACGCGAGGAGCGGGTCGCCCTGCCGGAGAAAACAGCGGCCACACCTGACGAGCTGCTCCAGCGCGTGGAGCTGCAGCGCGAGATCGCCGATGCCGTCACCCAGCTCGACGAGCCCTACCGAACGGTGGTTGTGCTTCGGTTCTTCGAGGAGCTGACCGCGACCGAGATCGCCCGCCGGCAGAATATCCCGCTCACCACAGTCTGCTCGCGGCTCGACAAGGCGCTCGCCCAGCTCCGCACGAAACTGGACCGCAGATTCGGCGGAGATCGGCGGGTGTGGAGCCTCGTGTTGCTCCCCCTCGTTCGGCCGCAAGAGGTCGCGGCGGCTGCCGGCGCCGCAGCGGCAACGACCACACTCCCGGGATTGCTGGTCATGAAGGGGTTCGCCATGAAAGCCCTGGGTAAAATCGCCACCGTGATTCTTTCCATCGTGCTTGCGGGCTCGTTGCTCACGATCTGCGGCATTCTGCCCGAATCCTTTTTTTCCTCGATCTTTGGCGACCCACCGATGGAGGTTGCGTTCCGACCGATCGTGTTCGATCACGCGAGCGGACCCGATCGATCCCCGTTGGATGAACCCGACTTGCGCAAGGAGGCCGTGATCCCGTATACCCTGATCCCCAACGGCACCGGGGCTGATGATCAATCGGTTTCCAACCATTCCCAGATCGAGGCGAGAGTCGTCGACAGCTCCGGTTTGCCCCTCGCCGGCGCGGCCTTGCGGGAAGTCAGCATGCAGGGACCGGGGCATACGGCGTTGGCCGGAGAGGACGGCTCGGTGCGGCTCGAGCTCGAGGTTACCGGAGACGTGCGCGGAGCGCACATCGAAGTCGCACTCACGGGATACGTTTCCTACGTTGAAACCGTCCGCCTGGAAGCCGGACGCACCATACCCCTGGGCACGATCGAGATGCGGCCGGGAGGTATCATTCGCGGGCAGGTGGTCGACAGGGATGGATGCGGCGTGGCCGGTGCGATCATCACCACCGAAGATGAACAGACCAGTACCCGCGAAATGGAGATGTGGCGCTTCAATCCGCCACGGTTGCGCTTTCCTGTGGTCCGTTCCGACGGTTATGGTTTTTTTGCGCTTACCGGTCTGCCTGGCGGTTTCACCCGGCTGTGGGTGCGCGCCGAAGGAAAACGCCCCACCTTCACGGTTCCCGTGGAGGTCCGAGAGGGTCATGAAAGCTACGGTGTGGAGATCGTTCTGCCAGCACTGGATCAAGAAAACCGGGTCTGCGGCAAGGTGATCGATCCCTCCGGAAGTCCCGTATCCTCCGCGCGGCTCGAGTATGCCTTGCGCCCCAAGAATGAGGGCATGTTTTTCCGGGGCCGGAATGTTGCCAAAAAAGACGGTTCCTTCGAATATCAGCTCGAGGCCGATTGCAGCCTCTCGGTCACCGCTTTCGATCCACAGGGGCGCTACGGTCCGGCAGCGATCGAGCGGGTCGATCCAGGTGATCTGAACCTGATACTGCGGCTCGTGGACATCCGGCGGATCGAGCTGCAGGTACTCGACGAGTTGGGGGTGAGAGTCGATAAATTCCGTTTCCAGATCCTATCCGCCGCCGAAGAGTTCGAGCTCGAGAGCGGTGAGAGCGGTGAGAGCATTGAGAGCGGCCTGGGATCGGATCCGATTGCTGTCTACCACGAACCGGGCACTGATTACCTGGTTCGGATCACGACCCCCGCGTATCGAATCAACACGGCGGACCCCTTCGGATCGAACGATGTAGCTGAACGATTGGAGGTGCGCCTGACGCCGTTGCCCGGACTGCACGGTGTGGTGCGGATAGCGGCCGGTCCCCTGGAGGGAGCACGCGTTTCACTCCACCGTCTGACGCCGGAAGGCCGCACCATCACAAACTGCGGATTCCGCTGCCGGCTCGATCCCAAGGTGCTCGACGAGGCCGAATCAGATGCAGCGGGCGTTTTCGTTGTCACACCCCGCGAAGAGGGCCGGTACGTGGTGCGCATCGAGCGGGACGGTCTTGCACCGGCGGAGGCGGGCCCCTTCACGCTCACCCCCGGTCTCCAGACGGAGCCGATCGAGGTGTGCATGAGCCAGGGAGGCGCCATCGAGGGACAGGTGGTGATCCTTCCTGTAGGCGAGGATCCCACAGGAACCATCGTGGCGATCCACCGAGGTGACGGCTTTCCATGCACGGTGCGCGCTGACGGAGATGGCTTCTTCCGTTGCACCGCACTCCTGCCCGGACCGTGGCGGGTGGAGGAGTGCGACGAGGAGATCTGGCGCGACGACCTTTGCTATGGCCCCACGCAGATCCCTTTTGAGAACGAAGTCCAGTGGAACTGTGAGGTTTTCGAGGGCCGAACGACCCGTTTCGACCTGAATCTGGCTGATGCAGGTGCCTATCGCCTGGAGGGGATTTTGACCATGGATGGCAGGCCCCTCGAGGGTTGGATCGCCTGGCTGTGCCCTCTCGATGCGGTTTTCTTCGATAACTCGGGACAGTGGCCAACCGCCACCGTGGACCCCGATGGATGCTTCGAGCTGAGCTCCTCGGAACCCGGCGACCACCGATTGGTGATCAAGAACGCCGCGTCGGCGCGCGAGCACGTCTTCTTCGATGACATTTATCTGGGCGGATCGATCACGCCTTGGCGCTGCGACCTGACCTGCGGATCGGTGTTGATAGACGGGTTAAAACCCTCGGCCCGGGATTCCTTCGGGCTGGTTTACCTCGGGGAAGGGGAGATCTCCTACATGAGCCGGGTTCTGCCTGATGCCAACGGCGAGTGCCGGCTGAAGCCGGTGCCCGCAGGAACGGGAAGGCTCGTGTGTCCCACCATGGAATCGACGAATCCCGACGACTGGCAGGTCGTCGAAACCGTGCAGGTATCCCACGGGAGTGAAATCCGGATCGAAATGCCCTAAGCTTCGCTCCGCGACGATCGATTTTCGAGGCGCCCATCCTCCTTCCATCCCAAATCGCAGACTCGACCGGAATGGAAAGACAAGTGAAAGGACCGTTCAAAATGAGGAGACAATCTGTATATCATCCCCGGCTGTGTCACGTCTCGACGTGGGTTGTGCTTGCCGTTCTCGTGTTTTGTTCGCCTGCGCCTGCGGGACGTGACGGTGATCGGGAACCCGATCCGTCGCAGGCCATGCGGGCCAAAATTCTGCGGATCGCCGAGGCTTATGCGAGCCACAAATGGACTGCAACGGAGCAGAACGTCTTTCACGGCAAGGATCCCGACGGAGTGCAGGTGGACACACCTGACGACTCTTTCTGCAAAGACGGCTGGCATGCCGATGGCCGACAGAACGTGGGGCTTCCCTACAGGTGGGGCGGTTTCTGCACCATTGAGGAGTTCGACGACTATGTCGCACAGGGTGCCTATGCGGGGCATGCGCATACCTCGGGCGATGCCCGGGCGAGCCATTACTGCGTGGGGGTCGATTGTTCCGGTTTCGTCTCCCGTTGTCTCGATTTTCCCCAGAAGCAGACCTCCCTTTCGATGGCCCTTCTCTGCTATGAGCTGGAGAGCTACGATGATCTGCTTCCTGGAGACATCCTCAACAGGCTCGACGGCCACGTGGTCCTCTTCAAGGAGTTTGTCGGCGAAGGCCACCAGAAGATCTGCTACTACGAAGCCGGCAACTGGCGTGTCAAAGAGACCGTCCGCTCGGCGGAAAACCTGTCGAAGCTCGGTTTCGTGCCGATGCGCTACAAACCGCTCGATCCACGCTGGGTCCACCTCGATTTTTCGAAGCCGTCGTTTTCGGCCGGGAGTAGCGATACGGCCGGATCGTGGCAGCCGGACGCTGGCGTTGAGTCTGCCACCCTCGCCGACATCCCGAACCCCTTCGGAAGCGCGACGTGTGGCGAGTGGGCTCGTTACCATGTGAACCAGACCCGCTCCCCGCGCGAACGGACCGTCACGCGAGGGGTGTCGTCACGTGACGGCGGGGGGATTAATCTACAGGTGATCAGCACGGCCGGCGGCAAGCAGATGATGACCGAGAAGATCTACGATGGGAACATCGCGCATCTCGATCTGCTGCTCGGTTTCGCCGCCTACGACCAGGATTTCGATAATATCGAGCTGGTGTCGAGCTGCGTGGAGCGAGGCACATACTCGATCGCCCGCCGGAAGTTCGACGCAAAGAAGATCACGGCCAACGTGACGTGCTCCATGCGCCTGCACGGCAAGAACTACCCGGTTGATTTTTCGATCGAGTGCTACCAGTCCGCGGAGGTGCCCCTCGAGGGGATGCTCGCCGCAGAGTACAATCTCGAGGTCACCTGGACAGGCGGCAGAAAGATGGCGGCCAAGCGCGTCTTGACGTTGTTGGAGTTTTATTCCGGTTCACGCCGTGGCCGAGATCCGTAGCGTGGTGGACATGCTGCCGAGGGAGGACGTTACTCTCTATCTGGACTTGCAGGCGTCTGAGTCCGCTCATTCGGTGGAGGATCTCTGGCTGGCGGCCCTGGAGGCCCGACTGGTCCCGGCTGCAGATGGCAGAGCGAGTGCACGCGTAGACAAACGGAATTTGGCGTAATTTTGAGCGTTATTGTCGAAAACAGCAAGCCGCTTTCAACCGCTATAATCTGGGTTTGGGGGCCAATAATACGGTGCCGTAGCAATCCGTTCGAATAATACGGTGCCGTAGCAATCCGTTCGAGGGTTGCGGTAATTGTCGAGAAAACTGATTTTGTACGAGATTTGTGGATCGGAGGTATTCCGAGATTGGTTTTCACTGGTTGCTCATGTCTCTTTCCCCCTCGGGATTTGTTGTCAGGCCTGGAGAGATGGAAACCTTCGCGAACAGTGCCTTCAAGGAACAGGCCGACATGATGACCATGGCGCTGCGCAGGATCCTGGAGCGGCAGGGGGAGGTGCAATTCTGGTGGGGGGGGGCAACGGTTGAACGAGTGCTCTCTGACTCCACGGCCATCAAGCGGACCTGGGAGCTAACTGTGCAGGTCCGGCAACGCGAAGAATCTGGCCGGTCGAAGATTCTCTACATAGCAGCTCTGAGCCGTTTCAGATCCCCGAACAAGGTGCAGGAATTAACGTGCTGCAATTGATCCGAGCCGTGGGGGCCATGTCGGAGTGTACGGATTCTTCCGGAACTTGCCGACTCTAGTCCAAGAGCCTGTCGCGGGAATTATCTTGGAGTCCAAGGAGATTGACCGCGAGAACATCGAGATCGAGCACGAGGTCCATGGGGAGGCCCATCCGGAGACGCAGAGAACCCTCGACAACAGCGTTGGGTATCAATACGAAGTGACCAGGATGCTGTCGCTGTAAGTCCCTTCGTAGATGTTGTCGAGTGGATCCAGAGCGAAGGTGAACGTCCAGGATCCCGCAGGGATCGTTCCGTTGTGAATGGAATGCTGTCCGATGGGAACTAAAGGCCCGGCGTAAGCACGCTGGACGCCGGCGACCCAGTGCCGGGGTGCGAGGTAATAATTCCAAGAGAACGTTTTCCCGCCCGAGTTTTCGGCGATGATCCACCAGTCATGGTCGATACCGGCCAAATACCCTGGATCGAGATCGATGGTCATGTTCACGTCTCGATTGGAGGGAAACGAGAGTGGGCCGTCCTGACCGTCGATCTTGATGTCGTGAAGGGGCGGGCCAAGGGTTTCTGAGAGATCGAACACGTAGGCTGAGCCGGCGAAGCTGCCGTTTTGATTGTGGTCGAAATAGGATCCGACGAGAGCGGTGCGAGAGGAGAGGGAGACGGAATAGGCGAATCGATCGCTTTCTTCGCCGTCTGAGGGAAGCATCTTTGTGACCTCGAGCCACTCACCACTTTCGGGGAGGCAATGGAAGACATAAGCTGAACCCGACTCGTGGCCACGGTCGTCGTCATAGTGTGCTTCGATGACGGCGAGGCCGTTGTCGATTGCGAGGGATACTCCGAAGCGGTCACTTTCCCGGCCGTCGGAAGCGAGCAGCTTGGCTTGCTCGTGGAGTTGCGCCGCGGCTGTTGGCGAACAGAGGAACAGCAGGACAGGCAGAAGAGCCGTCGCAAGGAGGATCGGCGATCGAGGCGACAGACTGGCACAATCGATGAACTTCATTTTGAGGAGAGGATAGGAATCTCATTCTCCTTGGTCGCTCTCATGGCGTGCCGCGCCCTCCCGTCTGGCACAAACTGAGCACTGAAAGGGAGCCGAAGTGTGTTGAAGATCTGAGACGGAGACGCTTCCAATTGGAAAAGGAAGCACTCCCGACCGTTCCGACCTCTCCCTCGGGGTAAAAGTGCCCAAAATCCCGAACCCGGAGCATATTTCCTCCTCAACGCGCGTGGCGGTCTCGTCGTTGACCTGGCGCTGCTCTTCGGATCTGGCGATCAGGCGGCTGGATGCCCTGAAGGCGGCGCACGGTCCTTTTTCGCGATGTGACTGAGTATTTTGTCGATCACCACAGTCTTCGTGATCACGGAGACCACCCTCATTTCTGCGCCGCATCGAGGGCAGGTCAAGGGTGAGACTTCCCACACCCTCTGAATCAGCTTCGCCCGGGACTGCCTTCTTCGTTTGGCGAACTCGTCTGCTTCAGTCAGGGGCTCATAAGAGGAGACCGTCGCGCCGATCCCTACGGCCAACTCCTCGCCGCGGGCCTGCTTTCTCCTCTCGCCAAGAGCACGACTCGAGTCGACGCCGTACTCGATCACCCTTCGTTTGTTTTTGTCCGGAACATGCATCAGGACCTTGGCCACGAACTCAAGAGATTCGACCTCGATCCGGTCGGTCCCCAGCATGGCGTTGAAGTTCGCTCTGTAGATGACCTTTTCGTTTTCAGAATCGAAGGTCATTTTCGAAAGAGCCACCGCAGGCCTTGCCATGTAGCGCAACATGTGAAAGAAGGCTTGATCCTGCGGATCGCCTTGGGGATCGAAAAGGTCCAGAAGCGATGAGGCACAGCCAGAAGGATGTCTCCCGTGACCTTCTCGGCAAACAGAAGCATGCGCTTCTGTTCGCAGGAAGGGCATAGCCTGCTCTTGCGGGAAAATGCTAAGAAATTATTTTTAAGGCACTTAGGATATCGAAGACGCGCGAATCCACATCCATAAAGACCACAGTCGATATACTTGCGGACGACATCACTCCAGACAACGCGCCAAGGGCCATACCGTCTCTCGAAGCGCTCCTGGTAGGTTGATTTGAAGTCATCGAAGTGCTGATCAAGGACTTGATAGAGCACGGTTCTCTGTGGCTGGCGGGGTCGGTAAAATGCCTGGTTTGTCTCTCGAGCTGGCTCCATTGGTCAAAACCCCTGGAGCGGGACGGATAAGCTGTGCAACGGTTACTGGGTGAATTGATTATTTCATGCAAGAGGCGAGTGAACCTTTGCGGGTGCGCTTGGCGAAGGGACCTTATGGACCTTTCGCCGAACACCTGCGTCACGTTCTCACCGCGATCGACGGTTATTTCATTTCGGGATTCGGCGCAGGGGGTGATGAACCCGACAAGACTTTGGAGATCATTCCAGGTGCTGTGGAGAATGCCCGCGCGACGCTTGCCACAATTGACCGTTCAGGGAGGGTGTTACGGGTCGTGGTGAACCCGGTTTTCCTCGAGCAGGTACTCGATGACCTGCTGTTGATGCCGGTTCACCCAGCCGGAGAAAATCAGAAGAAGAAATTGCAGTGGCTGTAGCGGACTTTTCATGGTCCGGGGATGCTACCTGGCACTGGCGCGAACATCAAATATCGCGATCGGATAGACCCGGGATCGCGTCATGGCCGCCAGGGACCGGGCGCTCTCCAGGAGCTGCGGAACGGTCGATTACAATGAGCCAGGCACTGCACGTTTTCACCCTTGAAGATCCTGTCCCGCCACATCCTTTTGAGGATCGATGTCAACGGCTCCTCTCTCAAGTTGCCGAACGTGGTTGGGACGTAGATACAAGGCTGAATATCACCATAGGGAGAGATATAGATCAGTTCCATATCGAACGACGGACACCTGTGGTTCGTGTAGACGTCCCTATGTTCCAGAAAGGCAAATCCCTCTTCAGCCTTCAACCGCTTCATCAACTCGAGCTCTTCTTGCGGTAGAAAAGCCAGATCGTGCCGTTCGATGAGGCGCCCACTCAGCGCCGGAGTGATGATGCGCACACCATCCACCGACAGTTCCCTGCCGAGCCGGATCGTATCTTCGAGCTCGCCCCTCGCGAAGGCATCGCGCGTCAGATAGTATGAGATGTCGACCGGTATTTCTTCGCAAACACAGTGCTCGATGGCCGATAAGGCCGCATCGAATATGCCTTCCACTCCCCTGTGTCGATCGTGCGCTTGCCTCTCGGGGCTGTCGAGGCTCACCCCCACGAGGATTTCTCCGTTGCACGCTTTGAGCTGTCTTGCGAGATCGCCGTCGAGCAGCAACCCGTTCGTATCGAACTGAACTCTGCACCGCCGATCGACAGCCGCACGAACGAGCCGCGCGAAATCGCGTCGCAGCAGAGGTTCGCCGCCGCTGAAATAGATTGTCCCGGTTCCCATAACGGCGACCTGGTCGATAATCTCCATGACTTCGAGTGTTGTCAGCTCTTGCGCTTGCTTCTCGCTCGTCACCACTCCGCAGTGTTTGCAGTTCGCCTGGCAATCGTACGTGAGTGAGATAATGATGATCCGCGGTGGAAGCAGCGGCCTCACGAACCGCTGCAGAAGTGGTTGTGCAAAATCGGGAAGCGGTTTGCTGCCGAACAACACGGTCTTGAATTGTCTCAGAACACGAATGGTCTTCTGCGGAAGCGAATTTTTCCAGCTCTTGATGGAGGCCTTGGCGGCGCGGTGAGGAGGTTTCATCGGTGCGCTTTCCCAGGGTTTCAGTACTTGCATTCGCAGCCGATATGATGCGCGTCAGATGGTGTTTCGCCGATCGGTTCCTTGCCGACGTGCTCGGCGATCTGGTCGGTCGGATCGCCGAGGATAAATACCACGATGACATTCTCAATCACGAGATACCGTCATGATACACAAAATACAGCCGATTCAATCAATCTCGACCGATTCGGTGATATTATTTACAAAAAAAAATATTTTGGTCCAGAATGAAAGGTCGGACCGGTAGGGGGTGCTTCCTTCTTCGATTTGATTTGATGAGACCGAGCTGATTTTAAAGATTATGTTGACCATAAAAACAGCGGTTCTCGCTTTTGAGTTCTGACGATCATGCGTGATGAGCTTGCTCTTGGATCTTGAGAGTGAATCCTGTCGATGGGACTGCCGGCAGTGATGCTGCAATGAGGACAAGGCGGTTTGGACAAGAGGTTTCGCGCTGTTACAGCTCTTTGGATTATGAATCGACTGCGGATCCGTCGAGGGTATGCCTGTCATACCCGGCGGAAACGAAAGATGCAATGAACGGATTTGATGGATGAATCAGCTTTGAGTATCAAAATCCCCCTTCGTCTAGAGGTCCAGGATACCAGGTTCTCTGCCTGGAGACAGGGGTTCGAATCCCTTAGGGGGCACCAATCTCCTAAAACTACCGGCTTGTGACTGTCGCCGGTATGCTGCGGTCCCATCGTGATCGCTGGATATCTCTGAGTATTGTTGGAATGGAAACAGCCAGACCTGCAATTCAAAGAATGGAAGCAGGTTTTTCGGGCTTATTAACCTGTGAGGGATCGTTTCGACGACGGCTACGATGTTTAAGAGATACACCTGCATCCGCCAACGCGATGAAACTGACTGTGGACCCGCTGTCTTGGCCACGATCGCCCGTTATTACAAACTTCCCTTGTCTGTAGCCCGCATTCGAAATGTCGCCGGAACCGATCTGGGAGGGACCAATCTTTACGGCCTCTCGGTGGCCGCCGAGAGCGTGGGGTTCCGTGCCACCGGCGTTCAGGCACAGTGGCACAATCTTCAGAAGGATATTCCATTCCCGGCGGTTGCACATCTGCTCTCGGAGAAGGGATTCGGTCACTTCGTCGTTATTTTCAAAGTCACCAACAAGAGTGTGATCATCGGCGATCCAGCCACCGGTGTCGAGAAGTGGAGCAAGGACAAGTTTCTTGCCGACTGGAGAATCCACCTGGCCGGCGGAGGAAACGATGAAATGTGCGGCGTCCTACTGCTGCTCCAACCGACGCCTGCGCTGCGAGACGCCGAGGCATCACCTTCGAAGTGGCATCGACTCTGGGTGTTGCTCAGGCCTCGGTTGCCGCTTCTGATGGAATCCTTTTGTGCCGCCATCCTGTCCACCCTCTTGGCGCTGGGAACGTCGTTTTTTATCCAAGTGCTCATCGACAACGTGCTGGTCTACGAGAAGGCTTCGATCCTCGACATCCTGACTATCGGGATGCTCTTGCTCATCCTCTTCCGCACGCTATTTGGCGTTCTGCGGCAGTATCTACTGGTCCATCTGGCACAGAAGATCGATGCCGATCTGGTTCTCTACTACTACGATCACCTCTTGAAGATGCCGATCCGCTTCTTCCGCACCCGACAGGTGGGCGAAATACTATCGAGGATGAGCGATGCCCAGAGGATTCGCGCTTTTATCGGCGGCACGACCCTGGGACTGCTGCTCGATATGTGCATGTTCATTTTTGCGGCGGTGGTCATGTTTCGTTATCACACAGGGATGACCATCCTGGTTTTTTCTTTTCTGCCGTTATTCGTTCTCAGCTTCTATCCCCTGAATTATTTGATCCGCAGAATACAACGACGTGTGATGGAACAATCTGCCGATCTCGAGGCGCATCTCGTGGAATCGATCTCGGGGATCGCGACGCTCAAGTCGTTCGCCGCTGAGCCGATCGCTCGACAAAAAACCGAAACGAGATTTCTGAAGCTGATCAAAACCCAGTTTCAGAGCGCCATGCTTTCCACCACCGTGTCGACGGCCGGCGCTGTCATATCGGTTGTTGGTGCGACCGCGGTCCTCTGGTATGGCGGTCATCAGGTCATTAAAGGCGAGCTTTCTCTCGGCCAACTGATGTTCTTCAATTCTCTTTTGATCTATCTCTTTGGGCCCCTGGAGCGGCTGGCCGAAGCGAATGTCACCATTCAGGATGCCTTCATAGCACTCGATCGCCTCGGAGAGATTCTCGACCTGTCCCCCGAGCAGGAACGTAACAAAGAGGGCTATAAGCTCAAAGATATCAAGGGTGAGTTCATCATCGAAAACGTCACCTTCGCATACGGTTTTCGGGAATCGGTTTTGAAGGCAGTCAATCTCAGATTCGAAGCCGGATCGACCGTGGCGATGGTAGGAGAATCGGGATCCGGAAAAACAACGCTCGCAAACCTACTGGCTCGCTTTGACGATCCCAAGGAGGGGCGAATTCTGCTCGATGGCATCGATCTGCGTGATTGGGACATTAACTCTCTGCGCCGGGTGATGGGGATCGTACCGCAGGATACGTTTATTTTCAGGGGAAAGGTGCGCGAGAATATCGCTCTCGGCAAACAAATGGCGAAAATCGAGGAGGTGATGGAAGCGGCCACGCGGGCCAATGCTCATGAGTTCATCTCCCGGCTGCCAGAGCGCTATGAAAGCATGATCGGAGAACGCGGAGTGGATCTCTCCGGTGGCGAGCGGCAGCGCCTGGCGATCGCACGAGCGCTGCTCCACGATCCGAAGGTGCTCATCCTCGATGAAGCCACATCGAATCTCGATTCGGAAACAGAGTTCGCCATCCAGCGGACGCTCGAGGAAGTCAGCGCCGGCCGGACGACCATATTGATCGCACACCGTCTCTCTACGGTGATGCACGCCGATCGGATCGTGGTTTTTCATCAGGGTGAGGTCGTCGAGGAGGGAACCCACGACGAGTTGATGCTGCGCCGGGGTAGATACTATGCCCTGTGGAAGCGTCAACTGCCCAGAGATGCCGGCGAGTTGAGCATCGTGAATCGATGAATGCACGCTGATGTGATCAAAAGAGCAGTCATGTGCAAAGGACCAATGAGAGATGAAAGGCCAGATTCTTGATCTCGGAGAAAATCGACGGACAATCGAGGCCCTTCTCGGTCGGCCGCCAATGCTGGTTCGTAGTACGCTCTATCTGTTGGTAGGATTGTTCGGCGCGGCATTGGTATGGTCCTATGTGAGCCGAGTCGAGATCCACATCTCCGCTCCGGGAGCCGTTCGTCCCAAGGGCGATCTGGTGCCGGTGCAACCGAGTCTCGCAGGGCGAATTGCAGAGGTCTTCATCCAAGAAGGTGACCGTGTCGAAAAGGGCCACATTCTGTTCAAGATCGACAGCCGCGAAACGGACACGCGGATGGAACAGATCGGCAGTCAGATAGAGACGATCAAAGAACAGCGCAGGACACTGAAGAATTCTTTGGAAGTCCTCGGTCAAAAACACGAGATAGAAGCTCGAAAACAACAGACAGAGATCGACCGGGCCGAAGCCGAAAAGTCAAGAGCCACGATCGAGCGCAAAAAAATCGAGGCTGAACGGGCAGCTTCCATGGTCAGGATGGAGACCGCGCGGAAACGGTATCATAGGAACGAGTCTCTTTGGCGGGATAGTTTGATTCCGTTGGAAGAATTCGAGCAAAGCGATGCCGATTACCGGGCGGCACGTGCTTCTCGAGACGCGGTCGAAGCGGCGATCAGCGTCGCAGACGAGTGGATCAAATTTTACGAAAAGAAAGTGGAATTCGCCGAGCGACAGGCTGAGATCGCCCAAAAAGAGCGTGAGCTCGCTCAGATCGAGCTCGAAAACTCGATCTCATCGATAGAACACGAAATCGAGGATCTCGAATCACAACGACAGATTCTGGAGACACGTCGTACAGAGCATGATGTCAAAGCTCCCATTTCGGGACGGATCACCGGGATCATCTGCAAGCGACCGGGTCAATTTGTACAGATGGGGAAGACACTTGCTGAAATCGCACCTGACGATGCGCCGTTCATCGTGGAAGCGTTCGTCAAGAATCGTGACGCGGGATTTCTGCGGCAGAGGATTGGAAAGCGGGTGCGCGTCAAATTCGACGCCTTTCCTTTCCACTGGTACGGGACCATCGACGGCGAGCTCATCGAGGTCGCTGCCGACGCCACCGTTCATCACGATCTCGGCCTGATCTACCGCATCGAAACGAGCCTTCCCTCACACCAGTTGAGTCGCGGCCAAAGGACCGGTACGATCGAACTCGGTATGACGGCCACAGTCGAGATCATCAAGTCGGAAGAACGCATCATCTCGTTGCTGATCAAGAACGTTCGAGAGAGTGCCTCCTACGATTAGTGGGGCGGTCAATAGCAGAGCTTTTCCTTGGTTTGCGTTGATTCAGAATAACAGAGTCTATCGTTTTTTTCAGCCTAATCTTCCTCTGCAGACACGAAGACCGCGCCTTTGAGTTCTAGTGGCGGCTGGTGCTGTCGGCCACGAGGTTTCTTTGTTGCCGACGCGCCATCTTGGACCGGCAAGCGCGGAGCAGGAAATCGTAAAGCACGAGCTCCTGCGCACGAGCAGCGGAGCGCAGCATGCGGTTGGCATGCATATGCAGGTAGCTGGGCGCCAGTTCTGTGAATGGAATGGACAGTCGATTTGAGTCCAGAAGTTCGCGCAGCTCGAGTCCGAGGGGGACGAGTTTTTCAGACCGCTGGCGTAGTATGCTCAGGCCCTGGCTCAGAGAGCTTTTATCGTCCCGGGATCGATCGAGCAGCTGCTCGAGACTCTTCCGTTCGCTCCTGTATTTCTGCCCGAGCTTTACCTTGAGGCCGGAGAAATCAGCACCGAACTCCAGGCCGAACCCTGCGCGGCATCGTTGCAAAACCTCGAGCTTCGTGGTCACGTCAAAGCCGAGATCGTCCAGCAGCATATCCATACCCCGGAAGGTCAACTTCCAGCGCGCATCGGCGGCGCCGTTTCCTGCGATCAGATCCATGATCTCCAGGACGGCTTGGCTGTCGATGTGGGAGATTTTTTCGTGGATCAGAATTCCGGTGCTGCCACCGTAGCGCTCCAGTTCTCTTTCGTAACGATCGTAGACCACTTTCCAGAGCAGTCCCTGTTCGATGGCGGAGGCTGTCGCGGATTGCAGCAGAGGCAGGAGACGCTCGGTGAGCGCTCGCGGGTCACCATGAAATCGTAGCCGTAGATGCCAGTCGGGATCGGCATAACGCACGAAGAACCAGCGATCGCAAAGCCCTTCATGTGCGGCATGCTTCATGACAGGGCCGACGATTTCGCGCAGAACCAGATCGGCAGAAGAGGTTCCCGTATACAGCTTGGTATAGAGCCACTCCGATCCGGCGTGGAAACTGCGTCGCCTCGGCCCGATACGGACCGGTCTCGGTTTGAACTGCGTTCGGCTCGGCTTGCGCTGCCTGATGAAAGGCACGATCACCTCATGAGTGAACCGGCCTTCTGGCCCGCGAGCGCAGGTTTCATTCAAGCTGGGAAAGGCTTCCTGCAGCGTGACCAGCGGCCGATTGCTGATCAACTGCAGAAAGGTCTCGATGCACAGCGTATTGTCCAAGTCGATGGCGAGTTTGTTGTCGCCATCGGAGACCACGACCCACTGCGGTAGATTGCGATTCCTGCGCAGTCTTTGAACCGCTTGGTAACGCGATGCTCCCTCGTATTCGAGCACCTCGCGGATTTCGGTGGCTGAAACATTCCATTGAGCTCGTGAGAGCACTACGCGGCCGCGGCTTACGCGCGGCAAGAAGGGACTCGAAATCAAGGGACCCCAGTCCCATTGGAGCCCGAGTGCTGGCTTCTCCTCTTCGGCTCCCTGGAGCTGTAAAGCTGTGAGAAATCGATAAATTCCCGTGTTGTTCGGGTGGATGACGTTATGGGCCGTTGTCAGCCTGGGAATGATCTCACGATCGAGTCGCGCCGAGCGCAGAACCACGCGACCGGCGACCGGGCCGCCGACGAGGGAGACGCACAGATCATCGATCGGAATGGTGTACTCTTGATCGGCTCCCGAGCGAGTGAGATAGGGGATTTCGTAACGGCGCAGGATCGGACGGGCCAGGATGTTGCCGGTGCGGCCTTCGGGCAGATGCACGATTTCGGCGAAGAGAGCGTCGGGCTGCAGCGCTTCCTCCTGGCGTAGATGTTGCTCGATGGCCTGTCGCATCTCATCGTCGAAGTGACAAAAACGGGCGATGACGTTGCACCCAGATGGCCCGCCGCTGCCGGTAAACAGGAGCCGAAAGTGGCCGTCGCGAAGGGAATCGGGCGAGCCGGCGCACACCGTCGCCACGACCGCGAAGGAGTCGGGCAGCGTGACCTGCGGCTTCTCAGGCAGCCAGCGGAGATCCTCGTCGTTCAGCACAATCTCCTCTTGACCATTCTCGAGCGCATCGACGAGTTTGGAGAGCATGAAGGTATGGGCCGGTTCCCAGCTCATAGACGGATTGCCGCGATGCAACCGCGGGAATGGCAGACCCTCCAGCAGCGGCGATGCCTCTGCCAGCGGTGTTGCAGACTTTTCGAAACCGATGCCGACCTCCTCGTCCAAGACCTCCAGAAGCGGCACCTCACGTTCCTCGTATCGGCGGTAGAACGCCTGACGGAAGGCGGAGAGGCGATCATCGCCAGGAAAACCGGCCATGCGCTGCAGCAGATCGAGAGCGCCTTTGATCTCTTCGATCGGCTCCTCTCCCAGAGTCAGAGCGGGCGCCGGCTTGATCAGATCGACCTGGAAGAGCCGTGCCAGGTCGGCCTCGGACGGAAGATCGTGCAGTTGTTTTGCGGCGTCGAGATAGAGGGATACGGGATTACCCAGCCGGTTGCCGTCGATGGCGCGCAGTTTTTCGCGAAACTTCTTCAGAATAGCGACAGGCGCATCGATGTGATCATGGCGATCTAACTGCTCGATGAGGTGATTCAAAGGTTCCTGTCCGGTCAGTACGGGCATCAGGTCGGCGACCAGGATTTGGGTCTCCACGAGCTCGTCTACGAACGCTTCTGCTTCATCCTGTGCGACGTCCGATATCTCGCTGGCCAAAGCACCGGCAAGGTCGCCCAGCGGAGCGCCTTCCTTTGCCCTCAGGAGAGTGCTCTTCAAGTAATCCGTCTCGTCGACCGCGATGAGATGGTGCTTGTTGCCCTCCTGGGTGATCGTCGATTCGACGTAGCGGATCCGGCCGCCGGCTCGGTAGATGCTGGGATTGGGAAAATAATGAAGTAGCTTGCGCAGTTGGCGATCGGTTCCGAGATCGTAGCAGAGCCGGAAGATGTACTCCATGTCCGGTCGTGTATGGCGCCGATAGCGGCTCGAAGGCTCAATCGCCAGGTCGGTCGTCCCGTCGATCTCACCGAGCGAGCATCCGGAAAAGAGCCCGAAAGGTGTGGGGCGGGTTGTCATGCGGATGAAATATCGGACCAGAGCACGTTCGATCTTTTGGCCGCGCTCATCATCTTGATTCTGGCGCCAATGATCGAGGCTAGAGTGCAGGCTCGGTGAGGCGACAAAGATGGCTTCACTCACTTCGGGTCTGTCGAGGAGTTCTTTCAATCGCGAGCGTAAAAGCGACCGGTCCCTCTCGACCGCTTTGTGAAGCCGCGTTTCATCATCCACCAATCCGGGGGCTTGCAGATCTGCGCCCCAAGAGAGGAGGTCGCCGACCGGCAGGAGCGGCGTGCGCAAAATGAAAAATCCAGAATGAGCCACGGATTGTGACGGATTGTGATTCTGAGGACACATCTAATCTCCTCCTCTGCGAGCCCTGTTTCTGTGGTGAATCAAAAGATCGACGCACGGCGTCTCCTGCGAATGAAACGGAGAACCTCAAGGTACAGCATCCTCATCAAAAACGGAGATCGAGAATCCGCCTTCGATATCTCGCCGCTTTTGAGTTGGATCGCTGGTTTGCACAGGCTGACCTTCACCGGTTCGAGATCATCGGGTTTTCAAGTCGAGTTCTACATTGTTATACCGACACAGGTGTTCTGTTTACTCAGATAACAGACCCCACCCGATGTGGGGACCGAGCTTTGATGGCTCGAGACGATGGCCGTACTCTGAGCCGAGACTGACAGGGCTGCGGACGCGACATCCTTTGTAAAACTAGACGGTATCGCTCCGGAAACCGCTTCAGAAACTGCCTTTGAAACATTTGAAATCCAGTCAGATACTTTTCCCACCCAGCCACCGCCGACGATGGCGGTCATTTGTACCGTGTCCAGCTCTTGAACACCGTTCAAGAGCATCACCCGTTCACGGGTCAAGGTTAGTTTTCCGTTGTTCTTCATGATTCGCTCCTTTCTCGACGATCCCTGGGGTCATTGGCGGCGTATTATCTGGTCACCAGATCGCCGCTTGTGTTGCAACCGATGAGGCTTGCAGAGGATCCATATGGTCCGCTTAACATTGTGATGGCTGCCGACTCCATACTGATACTGATACCCGAGGTTCTCCGTTTGGGATTCAACGATGACACTCTTTGCGGAGTTTCCTAATTGGAGACTACGTTTCGTGTAAGTGTTCTGTTTTCACTCGTTGCAGCGACAGGTCCGTTGGTGTCCAAGGACTTGTTCGAACCGCAACTGAGAGCCGCCGAAAAATGACACAAGACCTGCAGTTCTCATCCAGAGAAGGCGAGAAACGATAAAAAAAGGGCACTACTATTTTTTTTTGACCACAAATTGTGAAAAACACGCATTTGTTCAGAGGAAAGACCAAGACTCGATGTGATGAAGAGAGCGTGGCATCATGACAATCAAACCAACACGGTCCAGCCTGCCCCAACCGACAGATCGTATCACTTTGTCAGGCACCGATCTGGAGGTCAGCCCATTCTGCCTCGGTGGGATCTCCTCGGAGGATACGACCTGTGCGGCCTTTGATGCGGGCATCAACTTTTTTTTCGTCACCGCAGACATGCACTGGCCGCTCTACGAAATCGCCAGGCGTGGATTGCGGAAACTCCTCGCTCGGGGAAGGCAGATCAGAGACCAGATCGTCGTCGCTGCGGTGTCATATTGCACTCAACCGGAGTTTTGTACGGGGCCATATCTGGAGCTCATGAACGAGATTCCCAGCCTCGGTACTATCGATGTCCTCATCGCGGGCGGCGCATATACCTCCGAATTCATGACCCGTTTGGAGACCTATCAGGTTCATCGTCGAACATCATTTGCCGGTAATCGTGCGATTGGAACGACATTTCACGACCGGAAGGGGGCTCTCCTGGCCTGCAACCACAACCTGGTCGACATCGCTTTCGTTCGCTATAACGCGGCGCATTCCGGTGCCAGAAGAGACGTCTTCCCCTTCTTGCAGGAATCTTCAACAACACGGCTCTTCAGCTTCAAGAGTCTCGATCATTACATCGCCCCAGATCGCCTGTGCGAGCTTGGAGTCGACGATGAATGGATTCCGGAATTTACCGATTACTACAAGTTCGCTCTTGCCAGGCCTGAGATCGACGGCCTTTTGTGTTCTCCGACCACGCCGGTTCAGATCGAAGAGCTCTGCGAGGCACTCGAAGGACCACCTCTGACAGTGGAACAGGAAGAATATATGATCCACCTCTCTGATCTGAGTACCGGCCGCTCGCCGTCGTTCTCGACCTCGGCGTGGAATGGAGATATAACTGAGCCGTCCTCGAGCAGGTGATGAACTATAGGTGGCCGGTATCGATTATCACAAGGAGGGCGGCATTAGGTGGAGGTGCCAACCGTTGATTAGTTCCATTAGATCATGGACACCGGTGCTCGACAGCTCTCTGTTATCGCGGGCGAAACGCATCATCCGTGCTATTGGCGAGTCTCTGCGCGATCCATCGAGCCAGGTGGATCCAGCGTGTCAGAAATTTCGTGATCGAGTGTTGGATGATTCTCTCGCAGGAGGACGCGCCGGCATCGCCATGTTGTTCGCCTACCTCGATCAGTGCTTCCCAGAGGAATCTTACGGCGAAGAAGCACGATTCTTTCTAGAGGATGTTGTCGATGCTTTGTACGAAGAACTACCGGAGCCGACCTTTTTAGGCGGATCGGTGGGGATGGCGTGGGTCCTGCAACATCTGGAGCGTTATCACGGCGCGGAAGACGTTCTCGTCAAGGTCGATGAGGCGCTGCTGGAGCTTCTCGAGGGAGGTTCTGAGCGGTTGAACTTCGATCTCGCCTTCGGGCTCGCCGGTATGGGAATCTACGCGCTCGAACGGATGCCGCATCCGAACGCCGTTGAGATCGTGGAGCACGTTCTGTGCCGCCTCGAGGATTCGGCACTTCACACCTCCCAAGGTTTCGCCTGGAGGACCGATCCGGAGCTTCTCGATCCAGGCAAACGGATGTTGTATCCAGATGGCTATTTTAATCTGGGTGTCGCTCACGGCGTTCCCGGTGTTATCGCCTTTCTAGGCTTGGCGTGCCACTCAGCGATCGCTGACGAACGCGTGGATAGGCTGCTCGATGGAGCGACGAATTGGATGCTTGCCCAACGCCTCGACCAGGATCAGGCAACCTGCTTCTCCTATTTTTCCTCCTCCAGCAGAGTTCCGGAACCCACTCGTTCAGCCTGGTGTTACGGCGATCCAGGCGTAGCGGCAGCTTTTATGTGCGCCGCACGCGGTGCGGATCAAGACCGATGGGCAGAACAGGCATTGGATGTCGCCTGTCGTGCAGCCCGCCGTCGGTTTGCGGATTCGGGTGTTGTCGATGCCGGGCTTTGTCACGGTGCTTCCGGTCTAGGACACATCTTCAACCGGCTCTACCAGGCCACCGGCGAGGAATCCTTGCAGACGGCAGCTCGGAAGTGGTTCGAACAGACCCTCGATATGCGTCGCTCCGCTGAGGGAGTCGCCGGCTATTTGTCGTGGATGAAGCTCACCGCCCAGCAGCGTGAGGACTGGACCGTCGATCGCGGTCTTCTGACCGGCGCAGCTGGTATCGCCTTGAGCCTCGCAGCAGCCGTCAGCCCGGTCGAACCCGAATGGGACCGATGTCTGCTGCTATCGATCCCCAGTACCCGTCCTACCGGCTAATTAGCTGACAACGATCGTTTTCAGCTTTATGGCTCGAAGGAGAATGAACCATGTAATTGGCAAGAGGATCGGTGTGCAACGACACTTCAGGATGCGTATGTTCACCCATGAGAGCTGGCGCTTCTGAACACAATGTGCGGTAACACAACGCAGCACCTTTGCACTACAGGCCGTGATTCCGATATGCTAACACGGGATGTCCACTACTCCCAAGCCGAATTCAGTTCATAAACATCCAACGTGGTAACTTTGACGGTTCCACCCGTGGAGAAGATGGCCAGCGATCTGTTTTTTTCGGGATGAATCACTCCCATCGGCATGTAGACACGGCCGTCGTTGCCGAAGATTTCCAGCGAGGTCCGATCCACGAGCAACCGAAGCCGGATCTTGCCGTCTGAGGGTGATAAGGGCGCACTCTTTCCCTTGCATGAAAGCTGCTTGTCCCCGACATCGTAGACAATGGGTGTTCCACGCACCATAAATCCCACGTCAGCGGCATCCTCGAGGACGATCTCGGCAACGATGTGAAAGAGCTCGCCGTCGAGGGGCAGCTCGAATAGCTCCGGGCATTCGTGAAAGCACTCGAGCTTGCTCTGGAACTTTCAGGTTTTCAGATTTTCCGAGGTAAAGAACGCCATGCGTTGATCATCCAGGTAGACCCAGAAATCGGTTACCTCATCGGCCGGTTCGATGACGAACTCACGCACGACCTGCCCGCCTACGGTCAGGGTGATCGTGCGTTGTTTGGCGCCGTTCCTGACCGGGAGGTTCAGGTATTTCTGCTGGAGTGCGAAGGTCTGTGTTTTCGGCTTTGGGGGTTCGACCTTCGCGTCGCTCTGGTGGATGTGATCGATATTGATGTGACCCCATCCTTCGGTGGCCGTATCCACGATCTGGATCACGACCTCCTTTCCGAGGAAGGGCGATACGTCCCAGTTCGACCACTCAAGCTCTTCGGAACCACCCGGCCTGTCGTTCGGACCGGTGACCGTGCGCACGATCTGGCCATCGAGCAGGAGATTCATGCACACCTTACCAGGATGCATGCCACCACCGACGAGAAAGTTGATGTACTTGCGCTCGATAACGAACGGAGGCGATGTCAAGGTCCCGGTACTGCCGTCGCCACCTACATAGCTGTTCACGGACCCGTTTCCGAGAAAGCCGGAAACACGCCTCGAACGTCACTGACCGTCGCGCGCGTTGAGGATGAACTACGCTCCGAGTTCTGGGTTTCGGGCTCTTTTGCCTCACTTTTGCCCAGAACGATGAGGACCGATCGGTAGGGGGTGCTTCCTTTTCCGATTGGAAGTGATTCAGTCTGAGAGCTCAGCACATTCCGGCCGGTTTATTTGCTCAGTTTGGGATAGAAGAGAGGGCTTGGCACGCTGCGAGAACGACGACGGGGAGTGCTTCGAGAAAGGATTGATATCACTCAATGTGTTCGAAGAACGGAGTCGGGAGAACCTCTTACTCGAATTGCAGCCAATCGATGGCGTAGAGGTCGTCGCCCTCGCCGTGGAACCGCAGCCACAAGGCGTGAACGCCTTCGGCTGATTGGACCGGGGCGGTGACGGTTTGCCAGTCGCCTTTTGATCGGTCGCCGGGGTGGATCCCGGATAGCTCTTCGTTGTCTCCGGCGCACTTTTGAATCCGTACGTTTACCGAAGAGCAAGCAGGCGCGTTCGGCGTCGATTGGCTTGCGCGCGTCCAGGGGTGGGCCTGCGCCTTGGGAGGTCATCTCGACCTCGCCGATCGAGCCGTCCAGGTTGAAGCGGATCGGCTCGACGCAGGCTTTCCACATACCCACGAGGCCGGTGCCGCCGCCGGGGTAGATGATCACGTCCGGTAGGGTCCAGCCCATCTGTTCGGCCACCTCGTAGCCCATGGTTTTCTTGCCCTCGATGCGATAGGGCTCCTTGAGGGTCGATATGTCGAAACGGCCAAAGCGCTTGACCCCTTCGGCGGCGGCCTTGCCGCAGTCGGTGATCAGCCCGTCGATGAGGGTCACCTCGGCGCCCAGAGCTTGGCACTCGGAGATGAACGGGCGCGGCACGTCGCGCGGCATGAAGACGTGGGATTTCATGCCCGCCAGGGCGGCATAGGCGCGCATGGACCATCGGCGTGAAGCCCTCACCCAGACAGAGGCGGTACTTCGCATCGCGGATCGGCAGCATCTCATGATATCGCCAGAGGGTATTCTCCCGTCCGACAAGGGCGTCCCTGCTGAATTCGGCACGCGCCGCGTCGAGGTCGTAGCGCACCAGCAACGGCTTGGCGCACTCGGGGCAGAGATTCCAGATGCGATCGGCGTCGAGCCGTTCGCCGCAGTAACCGCATTCCAGGTGAGAAAGATAGCTCATAGTGATTTCCGATGTCCGATGCTGGCATTCCGTCGGGGCGCTGAGAGCAGGTCGAAAGAGAGGGACCTCTCTGTTACACGCCTCTTGAATCGTGCTCTACCATAACATTCTGGAGAGGTGATGAAGCAACCGTTCGGGCTGCTTCCCCGCCAACGCCTGGGTCGCTCTCCCTCGAGGTCGGGCTACCGACAGTGCTGCCGGATGGGCGGGTCGATGGCTGAGCGAGCGGTCGTGTGGTGATCGCCATCGGATCGCTCCACCCTACTTTCGTGTTAGCCGATGACTGTCCCCAAAAAACCAAAAAAGAGTGCGCCGGACTCGCTCCTCTGCATCTCGAGCCCGGCACACCGCCTACCGTCGACCTCCTGTGTCGCGTCCCTGATGGTTTCCTGTGGCTTCTCCGTTAGAGAATGTCGTACACCTCCGCCAAAGCATCAACCTTGGCACGATAGTTGGAATTTTGAACGATACTGGTGCTCCAAGGCAAATCGGTTTTCTCACCCACGATGCCGAGGGCGACAACCGCGAAGGCGCGGCTGATCTTGTTCGCCTGGGAGTCCTCCACTATCGCCACGAGCGACGGTATCGCCCGGCGGTCCCCGATGAGACCCAGCGCCATGGCGGCCGACGAGGAGACCCCCAGCATGGTAGCGTTGTGCAGCACCTCGATGAGCGCATCCATTCCGTCCGTGTCACCCATCAAACCCAGAGCGATGGCGACCTGCTGCCGCAGCTTGGGAACGAAGGTCGTCTCCACGACATACCGCAGCTCTTCAGTGGCACGCGTGTAACGCATCAGTCCGAGGCCCACGGCGAGATGTCCCTTGAGGACATTGTTGCGGGTCTCCATCAGCTCCCAGTAAAGCATTCCGCCGTGCCTCCCGGCATTCAACAAGCCCAGACCGATCGCCATGGCTCCCTTGGCCGAGGGATCGCGGGTTTCAGCGAACTTTTCCCGAATCTTTCCGATCACACTTCCCTGGAGCTCCAGATGCTCCCGCGCGTAGATCGCCCCGGCCAGGGCGGCGAAAGCCCTCATCAGCCTGGGTACGCGAGCGCCGCCGACCAGCTTGCGTCCTTCTCGATTATCCACCATGAGGTTGTAGCATGTTCGGTCGGCGCGAGGCGAGCCCAGCACTCCCGGGGCGAGGCTGGCCGCTTGCTGAACGCTGGTATGATCGGATGCAAGCTGTGCCACGATCTCGTCGAGCACCAGATCTGCATCGTCGCGGGGAGTGATCCTGGCCAGCGCCAGCAGGGTCGAATCGAGAATGTCGGGGTGATCCAGCTCGAGAGCCTCCAAGAGAGAAGGCAAGATGTCCTTCTGAATCATGTCCAGCGAAGGACGCAGGGACGTGCCGGCAAACTCTTTGTGGCCGCGCCCGACGAGAACATGATTGACTCCGTTCTGCGGAATTATCGCATCAAGTCATCACCACTGATGTGATTTCCAACCCGTTGATACGCCGAAATAATTCGCATCGCAGCCGTTGCGACGCTCTCAACGGGTTGATTGACCAGCCGGCTCGGTTTTGCAGTGTGTATCCTCGCAAATAGTGAACCATTCGATTAGAGGAGACGGGTGTGGGATTCAGCGGAGTGTTTTAATATCACTATTTACAACAGACATCGGAACTAGATCACAATAAGTCGGAGAGAGCATCGTTTACGCGTAGTGCCAAAACGTTTCCTCGGGGTAATGGAAAATGCAGTCTTCCACGAGCTGCGCATCGTGAATCGGCACAGCTCCGAGATGCAAGGTTGAGCCGACAGGGGGATTTTTTCTTGGTGCGCGAATTCTGGCTTCGCTAGATCTGCGCGCGATGCCGTCGCAAAGGTGAAAAGTGATATAGATATGAATTGATATAAAAAGATTGAGTTTACTTCACGTCCACATGACCGCTCGTCATGTCATAGGACGTTGATTCCCAGGTTGTCATCGTCCGGTGCGGTCTGTATCCTAATGGCGCTGTGCACCTGCGACCTCAACGATTCGGAGGACGATCGATCATGCTCGAAACACGACCGTTACTCGCTTTTTTTACGATTCTATTGGCTCTGGTGGGGCTCGTAGCGCCAGCCGCTGCCCAGCGTAGCTTCGTCGGCAAGAGCCTCTCAGGGGCCACCTTTACCGATACGGAAGGGCACACCATCAATCCAGCCCACTACAAAGGCTCTGTTCTGGTGATGTTCGCCGGCATTCCCTGGTGAGGGGGGTGCCAGGTCGAAGCCTCCAAGGTGGAGGAACTGCTGGAAGCGTACGCCAAGAAAAACGTGTTTTTCATCCATGTCCTCGGTGGGGACCAAGATATCTCTCTGATCCATTTCAAGAAACACTACCGGCTCGACTATCCGATGATACCGGACAACCTGGATCGCTATCGCCACATCATCCGGGTTACGGGTATCTCCAACGTCGCCGTGTTCGATGGCGACGGAGTCTGCATCTTTAACGAGTCGCAGACCGGGCAGCGCCTCAAGGATTTCCAGAAGGTCATCGACAAAGCTCTCAAGGAGATCAAGGGCTCCAAGCTCAAGAAGAAAGCCTATGTCGAAAACGGCACGGTCTACGCTCCCGACGTCAAGAAGAACGACGGGCGCATCGTTCATGAGAGGATGCCTCAGCTCGCTGCGGGTTTCAGCGGTGAGCTGCATCTCGTCTACGTCTCCGACGAGGGCGGCTCCAACGACGTGTTTCTCAGGACCTGCTTCGAAGGCCGCTGGGGCCAGGATATCGGTGTTGCCACGAGCAAGGCCGATGAGTACGCTCCGGTTGCCGTGGCGCTCGGCGAGGGGCGGGTTCTCGTGGCATACGTGGCGCAGAAGAAGGGGCTCTACCAGGTCTTCACCGTCATCGTTGATAACGGCAAAGCTAAGAGGCCGAAGCAAGTGAGCGCCTCCAAAGACGATGCCATGGCACCGTCGCTCTCGCGCGGCCCTGACGGAGACGTGTGGCTGGCGTGGTACGAATGGGCCAAAATGGGGGAGTTTTCACGCGACCGGGAGATCTTTTTGTCGCGGCACAAGGGCAAATCGTGGTCGAAACCGGTTCAGGTCAGTCCCACGGGGGTGCCGACCTACGAAGATCATGGAGAGCCGGTCGTTTGTTCCGATTTGCAGGGCGGCGCCTGGGTGGCCTGGACCTGGGATTATCATGGAACGCTGCCGCAGAAACCTCCCGTCGATGAAAACTCGATCTTCTTGAGACACGTCGACAAGAAGCTGAAGATGGGGGAGATTCTGGCCGCCGGGTTCCGCGGCGAGGGCCGGGCGCGCGATTATGTGCCTACGCTGACAGTTACTTCGGATGGCAAACCGTGGGTGGCCTGGGACAACAGCCACAAATCGTCTCTTGGATACAACGGCAAAGCAATTTTTCTGAACCGTCTGGTCGGCGACGATTTCGAGGAGCAGACCGAGGTTGCCGCACACAACGGGCAGATCGACTCACCGCGCCTCGTGCGCGATCTAGAAAACAGGATCCATCTCGTCTGGGCACAGCACGAGGGCCACGGGTGGATCCTCAGGCACCGTCAGGTAGGCTCCGAGTCTCCCGCTGAGGCTAGAGAAGTGCGCATCAAGTGCAAGTGCCCGCGTTACCCCAGCGCCTGCTTCGACGAAAAGGGCAGGCTGTGGGTGGCGTACACCGAGATGGGCGAAAAGAAATGGAAGGTGCGGGCCGAAAAGCTCGATGGGTAACGACCTGATCGGGCGGGATTATTTTTCATGCAAACGAGGGATTTCTTTCTTCCGCTCTAGATTCGAGAGTGCCATGAGCAGGACGAGGATCACGATGGTTGCATGATGGTTCGAAGCGTTGTAGAGCATGTTTATCATGATAAACGCAAGCATGGCACCTAGAATGCCGAGCCGATATCCTTTTTGCAAGTCACCCACCTTTTCCGTGATACCCTTTCGCGCTAGAGCCCAAAAGTGGATGATCATCCAGATAAACACTGCGAGGCCGATGAATCCGGTCGAAGCGGTGGTGACCAGATACCCGTTTTGTGTGTCCGGTTCGAGCGTATTCAATTTTGGAAAGCCGCGGAAATAGTAACCGAGGTCTTTTTGATAATTTCCAGGGCCCACACCCAGAAAATAATGACGCTCGAGCATGTTGAGCGCAGCCTGCCACTCCAGTAGCCTTTGTCCTATCTGGCTTTTGCCTTTGATGAAAGCGTCGCGGCTTCTTGCCTGCCTCGTCTTTTCGACGGCATTTGCATATTCCGGGCTCCGGTAGTCGGGGATTTCGGCGCTCGTCGAGAGGACGATAATAAAATCTTTTTTCGGCTCGATTGTGAGGAGCTCTCTTCTCTGGATCATTCCTACGTTCTTTTCGATCGTATCGTGATAGGCCTCGATAGACCTCGTTTCGAAAAGCAACTCTCTCGATGAAGCACCACTAAATCGGACAACAAGGCATAAACCGATCAAAACGGCAAACAGCGAGAAATAAATAATACTTCTCCGAGTTGCATTCAAACAGCTCATCACCGCGAGAGGGACGATGAGAACGACGAGGGAGACCCAAGCGGTGTTGATCAGTATTCCGGTCGATATGATGGAGGCCGAAACAAGAACGAGAGAACGCTCATTAGAGGCGATGAGGATCCCGTAACAGAACGGCAGCAGGATGATTAGAAACGATCCGAGAATGTTTCGGTTATCCAACAACGAGCTGATCAGGAAGGGTTTGTCACCATGACTCATAATCTGGACGGCAGCGAAGGTGATAACTGCGCCGGATAACAGGAACAAAGCCAAAAGAATCAGTTTGCGGTCATCTCGGGGATCGAGGCAGTTGGTCAAGAGTAGGAAAAAGATGAAGTAGTAATCGAAGCACTGCAACATCTCCTTCAACGAATCGATTGGGTTTTGAGATGTTATCGAGGACAAGCAAACCACTAGAAGAAAAGCTATGATCGGGGGAGGCGGAAGGGCAACCGACTTCATGCCTGAGTTTTTGCGACACCGCAGCAGGAACAAGAGCAAGAGGATCCAGAGCAAAGGCTCGACGAGAGGCAGCTTACCTTCAGCAATCTGACCGCTACTCGAGAAAACACTGAAAAAAATCGAGAGAGGGCAGAAGAGTATGACCGCGAAGATTCCCACTTTTAGCGTTAAATTCATAGTATAGGGCCGGAGTTTTTGGACTGAGGAAAAGACTCACAACCTTTGGAATGCACCATGCCTGAATAGAGTTCTTCCAACTTTTCGATTTGATGCTTCAAGTGAAATCTTCGTCTCACGACTCGAAGGCCCTCACGTCCCATGCTTGCAGCAAGGCTTTTGTCGTTCAGCAGGCTGACGATTGACCGAGCGAGCATATCAGGATTTCCGGGCGGAACGAGAAATCCGTTCTTACCGTTGACGACCAGGCCTTCATCCTGAAGAACGGTTGTCGCTATCACAGGCGTACCCGAAGCCATCGCCTCTAGAAGCGCGTAGGGCATGCCTTCCCAGAGTGAAGGCAGAACGAAAACATCCATGATCGAGTACAGGTCATAAAGATCGCTCCTTCCGTTGAGGATCGTGATGTTATTAGAAAGTCCTCGACTCTGGGAATAAGCGGCCATCTTCTCCTTCAGCTCGCCTCGTCCAATCATGAGAAAACGCGTTTGAGGGCATGCCTCCAGGACCTTTCCAGCCGCTTCGATGAGCACAGCGTGTCCCTTTTGAGGACAAAACCGCGCCACAGTACCGACGACGGGGTGGGTTTCCGTTATGGAAAGTTCTTTTTTGATCAGTGCTTTAGTCCGCTTGCAGTTGAAAGTTTCAGGGTCAATACCGTTTGGGATCACCTCCACCATCGATTCAGTGCATATTTTGGCTTCGATCGCCGCTCGTTTTTCACCGGTTGAAATGGCGACTAATTTGTCCATGAATCCGCCGGCGATGCGCTCCAACAGGGTGTAAAACCATTTCTGGAGCGGTGGGAGTTTCGCCTGATAAAAGAATGCGTGGGGTGTGTAGAGCACGACCGGCACACCTGCGAGTCTTGCCGCGATGCGACCGAGGAAGCCGGCTTTGGAGCTATGAGCATGGAGAATATCAAATTCTTTACTTTTCAGTATAAAGAAGATTTTGAAGAACGCTACAAGATCGGACAGCGGTCGTATTTCCCTGGTCATTGGGACAATGAATACTTCGATACCTTTTCGCCTGAACTCGGTGATGTCGCTGTCGCAGGAGGGACTTCGGAGCGTCGAACAGATGACGACTGTTTCGAAACGGCGCTTGTCCAGACCGTGGACGATGTTCGTGAGATGGCGTCTGGTGCCTCCTATCATAGGTTCCATTATCTGTGCGATCTTTATCATGGCAATCTGATATCCGCGCCCTTCTTTCTACTGGTAGATTCGGACCTGATAGATACCTATTGGAGGTTCGTGCGAGATCACCCGGCTCGATGTCGGCTGCGATTTGTCGACGATTGTGTCGGATCGACTCCGAGGAAATACAAAGCCGAGTCGCGAACCAGACAAGGGCCTAGGATCCCGGAATCTGGTGACGTTCTTGTGATCGACGGAGATTACGATCAAACGGCTTTTTTTCCTCATGGTCATCACAGGTCGCATAAAAACGGGTCTGTTCTTTCCGATGTGCAGCCAGGTGGAGTTTCTGGCGACAAGCCTCCCATTATTAAAAAGTTTCAAAAGAATTCGTCGCCGTATTGCGTCGGTCGCGCTGTCGGCGATTTCAAATCTGAGGCGGTACCCGTTGATATCTTCTGTACCTCTATTGCAGGTGATCATCTCGAGAAAGCCTCCCTTGGGAGTGCTGCCGTCGAATTCTAGTATCGCCTCGAACGTGGTGTCGCGATCATCGAAATGGTTTTCGTTCCAAAGGAGAGTTTCTCCTACCAAAGAGCTTTCGGCGTAGATTACACCATGCCCCATTGCGATCCGGCCGTGGTGTACCAGCCACCCGACAGGTGCACACCAGGCGTTGTAGTAATAGAAAGGAATCTCACTGGTTCTCAGCGAAACGATCGAGACCATGCCGGGTTCGAACTCGATTCCCATACGGATCCGGGAGCCGCGCCAGGGTGGTTTGATGTTCTCGCAGATGGCCGTCCCATTCAGCGCAAAGGAGATCCCGTCGCTGTCCTCTTTGATATTGATGCCTATCTCGTCCCGGGAACCCGGGACCTCGATTTTTTTGACCGTTCTTTCGCGGCTCATCAGGCGAACGAGCCGACTGTCACGCCGTCTAGTCACTTTGAAACGCCACGAGCGGGAAGTGGGCGCATCAGCGTCGAGAAAGTGGATACTCAGATCTGCCGCGGGCGCGATCGTCGCATCCACTCCAATCTCGAAGGGACCGTAGATCACGTGGTTTTGAATAAGAAGATTCTCTCTATTTGACCGGCTGTTGATCCCGCTGTTGTCCTGGCTGTGGGACTTTGAATCTTTTGGATTTCCTGGAGCTAGATGCATATTGTCGGTGTTGAATCGATCCTCGCCTAATTTGACGAGGGTTGTTCCGCGTCCCACAGGAAAGGAATGGGACAGAGTGTTGATCGACTCGACTGTAATATCGTCAAACGATCCATCGGTTGTTCGGTTGGTCAGGAGACCGATCATACCGCGACCGAACGCATCGTCATCAACAGCGTGAACCTGGGTGCCGTTCATGAAAACGCGAGCCTCGCCTCCCAGAACTTCGATCCTTAGCTGATACCAATGATGTGGTTTGTAGTCCTGTAGCCCTAGAAGACCTTCGTTGAGTAGGTACTCTTCACCATCCAATACCCTGACGGTTTGCACGATGGTCGCGCTACTTTCGGCAACCAGTCGGGTCATGTAATAGTTGTCGCTGTCTTTGTAGCAATAAGCCAACCCTGATAGTCCCGTCGGCACCAGACGCACCGCCGCTTGAAAGGCTAAGTCCCTCCACCATCGCTCACCCGATGTGATTATAGAGAATCCCGGTTCTTTCTGCGTCAGGTAGTGTAGGCGGTTTTCATCTTCCATCACCCAGCGCCCGCTCCTGACCACCCAGTTCCTTTCCCAGCCGGCAAAAAAGTCGTCGTTAAAATTCAATGTCTCATCTTCAGAAGGTAGGGAGGCGACGATTTCTGAGATGTTGTCATTGGTGAACGTTGTCAGCAGGAAGCAGTCGATCTGGGCCGCTCTTTCGACATCCTCGACAACGATGTGATGATAACCCTTCTCGAGTTCGTATGTGGCGCCTTTAATCCAATGCCACACGCTGTAATTGGCGTCGTTTCCTAGAATCGAGCGGTCCTCGTCGTCGATGGTGACCATGATGGAATCGTGGCATCCGTTGATCCATCTACCCCTTCCCCAGAGGGTGTAGCGCCCAGATTCTTCGAGAGACAACTGGTAGCTCATCTTTCCGTCGCCCGGCAGTATATCGACGAACCTGGCGGAAGATGCTTCAGAGTCGAAGAGGATCTCGAAAGGTTTCAACATTTCTGCGGCGGACTCGGCTTCCCAAAAAACAGAGCGGCATGCTTTCGAGTCGGAGATGCCGGTGGAAAGGCCGAGAACCGCCAGTGATCCTGTGACGAGAAGGGCTGATAACAGTCCGCTGTTGGCCTTCATGACGGTAGCCGCCAGATGTTTTTGAAATGTTGCGGAAAACGCTCGAAGATATTCATCTCGAAAATCCACGACCAGACGATGATGATCCCGATGACGATGGTCATGATCAGTTTCAGCCTGCTCCTTTTACCCTTTGAGGTGCCGGAACAGGCGTTGAAGGCGACCGCAACCAGAAGGATGCCCAGAATCGACTGGATCGTTTGTTTTTGGGGCTCTAGATCGAGTGTGTATGTAGTCGACAATACTAAGAAGAGTACAGCCAGGAGAGACGACAAACCAGCGAAAGCAACGAGCAGGGCTCGGAGCAGCTCGGCTTGACACCAGCGCAGATCATTTCCAATGATGAGCCTCACCGCCAGTGCGCTGACAGCGACAAAGAGGAAGAGTGTGGCAACAGGAAGGGTGAACTCATGAGCAAAGCCGCGCAACGTCAGGTCGACCGACCGGCTCAGGTCGTAGAGCATCACCGAGGAGAGAGTCATCATCACACCCTCAATCGACAACCTCGAATCGTGGCTGTATTTTAATTTGCTAGCCACCATGCGTAGTGCGAGGAGAACAATGGTCGCGAACCATATCTGAAATGGAGGTCTGCTGAAGTGTTTTAACAACTTCTCGATGAGAGCGTTTTGCGGTAGAGGGAGGTTAGCCAGCGTAAAAAACGTGATCACAGCTATCCCGACCACAGAGAGGACGAGCAACAGAAGGGTGGTAGTTCGGGTTCCGAATCGTAGGTAGTCGAGTGCGAAGCAGCCGAAAAACACGAAGAGGATCATTGTTTTCCGGTAAGAGATATCCGGTAGCGAGACTATGGCGAGCAATAAAATTGCCGCGATACCCGTTTCGATCAAGATGTCCGGTAGATTCGATAACCTTACCCTGAACAAGAATCCCTCCCCCCTGAATCTGTCTGGTCATGGCCTCTGGCAGCTTTTATGCAAAAGAACATACAGCCTTTCTGTCGTTTTTCGAGAGTCGAAGTCGACCGTGACTCTTCGCCTTGCATGAGCCGCGATCTCTTTTCTAAGCTCGGCCGAGTCCAGCAACTCGGTGATGGCCGCACCTAATTCGTAGTGGTCCTTTTCCGGGGCAAGTATACCCGATTTGCCGTTTTCAATCAGCTCGGGTATGGCGGAGATACGAGTGGCTACGACTGGGACGCCCATGGCCATCGCCTCGAGGAGCACGTTCGGGAGGCCATCGCGGTCGCCGTCGGCAGCGACGATCGACGGCACAATAAAGAGATCGGCCGTCGCATATTGGTCTCTCATCTCTTGGCGCGAAAGGGTACCAACCAGGGATACGTACTTTTCCAGGCCGAGCCTGGCCGTCAACCTCTCCAAGGACTTCCGCTTCCGGCCGGCCCCTGCCAGGTAGAGATGGAATCTTTTGCCCCGGCTCACGAGCAGGGAGCAAACCTTGATGAGATCGGAAAAGCCTTTTTTTTCTACGAGCCTACCAGCCGCCATGAGTCTGAAGACAGCGGTTTTCGGTCGATAGCCGCTTTTTTCGTCTGGCACACCCCGATCGTGACGGTTCTGCCAGTATTCGATGTCGACTCCATGATACACGACGTGGATCTTGCGTGAGAGCTCTGCGCCATACTCATTCACGAGGTGCTCTCTGTTGCTCTTCGTACAGGTGACGACGAAACGGGCGGCGCCGAGCTCTTGCTCGAGAATGGCTCTGTTGGCGTAGATATCCCAGGCATGTGTTGAAATGCTGAATGGCGTTTGAGTCGCCTGGGATACGATCATGGCCAGGGTTGCGGGGATAGAGGCGAAATGTGCCACGATGTGCTGTACGTTTCGTGCCTTCAAGACTTCTGCGAAATGGAAAGCCGCGGGCAGGTTCCTGAACAGCCGGAGTAGACTCCGAGGCGTTCGTCTGTATCCCGACACCATCGACGCCAGGAGCTGAAAGAACTGCGTGGGATGATACCGGACGAAGTGCAGCAGGCTTCGCCACGGCCCGGCCGCGGTGAAGGGAGGGCTATAAACCGTTTTTAACGCAAGTGGCTTGGCCCGATCATGGGATTTTCCACCTGGTCCCGGATTCAGGGCGCAGATCACGAGATCCACGCCCCTCCGCTCCAGATCGATGATCTCATCGAGGATAAAAGTCTCAGAGAGGCTTGGGAAGGTATCGAGTATATAGGCCACTCTGATGAGCCACCTCCTTCAGGGCTTCAGTGGACAAGATCCCCTTTCAATCCCAGTAACCAGCTTACCGTGAGGTAGATGAGCCCTCCGGCCGTGAAACAGATAGCGAGGTATGCCAGGCTAGCCGCTAGGTCTCCGGAAAAGGATTCCCATGCAATCACATGCAGGACAAAAACCACCAATCCCATCACCGCCGCAGAGAGGCAGCATTTCAAGAGAGGTCCCCTCGTTACCACTCGAGCGCGAGCGACCTTTCCTCCCACCAATTTCAACAACACGAGAACCTTCAACGACTTGGAGACAACCAACGCCAAGGCGATTCCATTGTGCGCCAGAATTCGCATCAGCAGGAGTGTCAAGACGATGTTGACCAAAACGCAGATGATTCCGACGATGACCGGCGTCTTGGTGTCGGCACAGGCGAAGAAAAACTGGACGATGATGGTCTCGACGGCGAAAGCGACCATTCCGAGGGCGTAGATACTCGTTGGTCCCGACGTCATCCGGGTCGAAGCTGCGTCGAAGGCGCCTCTCTGGAGCAGGACTTGGACGATAGGAGTTGCGAGTATGAGCAGCAACAGCGACAACGGCAGGAAGACGAAGACGATCCACTGTACTGATCGGCTGAGGAGTCTGGACAGTTCCGGCTCCTTCTTTTCGATCGCAAGCTGCGAGAAGTAGGGAAAGATGATGATGCTCAGCACATAGGGGAAGAGCAGAATGGGCACATCCACGATCTTCTTGGCGTAACTCAGAGCAGCGATCGAGCCGTCTGCCAGGTAGGATGCGACCGCGATGTCGACTAATCCGCTGATCTGGGCGAAGAGCACGCCGAAGAAGAGCGGCACCGTCAGCCTCTGCATCGCTTTCACGCGAGGTGAGCCGAAACGGATGTTTTTGAATGATACCCGTCTCCAGAGGTGGGACATATGGACGAGCAGCCTGAAGAATGCTCCGGCGACGATGCCCCAAACGACACACCAGATGCCGATCGGTTTGTAGAGTAGTACCAGCGCGACGATGATTCCGCCCTTGAAGGCGAGGTCGCCCGAGGCGGGCAGGGCAAAGCGCTTCATTCCGTTGAGAGTGATATAAGTCAGCGCGGAGAGAGACAGGAACAGTGCGGCCGGCAGAGTCAGGCGGGTCAGTGCAACCGCCAGGTTTCTTTTTTCGCCGGTGAATCCTGGCGCAAAGAGGTTGATGGCAAGCTCTGGAAAAACCATCGCAATGGTCACGACGGCCGCGACGACCAGGAAGATCAGTAGACCGATGCTGTTGAAAAGGCTCCACGCGCCTTCCCTGTCCCCGGCTGAAAGCGCTTCCATGAACACCCGCAAAAATCCAGGCTCCACGAGCTCCCGGATGATGAGGAAGAGAGCCAAAACTACGCCCAGAGCCACCAAATAGGCGTCTAATTCCGGGTTGGTGCCAAAAAAATAGGCTTGAAGAACCTTCTCGAGGAAACCCAAACCTTTGAGAAGGAGGCTGATCACCGCGACGGCGAGGGTCGACCTGACGATGTTGGAGGTGTTCTGCTCCATTGAGTCCCCAGCGCGTTTCCACGAACGTAGGACCATTCCTACCCTGGATCGCTCAGACCCGTCTGCTTTTCATTGGGGCCGCCATTTTAGCCGAACTCGAGATCAAAAAGAGTTATAAAAAGAGCACGTCATGTCAGTTGTTCAGTTCGAATCCTTGCTGGCTCTCGAGGGCCTTCGGAATGTCGACGGTATTGTACATCAGCAGCTCGTCCAAGATCGGGGGCGCCGAAAGAAGCCTGGTCTCCCTCCTGAACAACCTCGACACCAGCCGGTATGCGCCGGTTGTTGTGCTGCCGGAAGAAGGACCTCTCTATGAAGAGTTGAAAAACGACTTTCCCCTGGAGATCGTCCCGATGAGGCGCATTACGAGGAGCCGGAATCCTATCGCTCTGGTCTCTTATGCGCTGAATCTATGCCGATCCGTTCGGCGCCTCTCGCTCATCATCAGGAGGAGGGGGGTGCGACTGATCCACTGCAATACGGCCAGCGCCCACCTGTTCGGAGGGATCGCCGGAAGGTTGCACCGTTTACCGGTGATCTGGCACGTGAGAGATGTGGCGCCCCTGGGCATCTTCGGTAAACTGTTGTTCGGCCTCTCCTCCTGGGTCGTTGTCACGTCCCGTTTCGTCGCCGAAGAGGTATCCAGGTATGCGGGTTCGGCGGGACGGGGCAAGATCGTGCTCATCTACAACGGAGTGGATGTCAGAGGAGCGCGCCCAGCAGGTGCGCAGGCAGGGCTCGAGGGGGGCGGTCGATTGCGAGAGTCATGCGGCCTCGCGCCCCACGCTCCAACAGTGGCCATGGTTGGGCAGATCGTTCCCTGGAAGCGGCATGCCGATTTTATTCGCGCTGCCGGCAATATCCTCAACGAGGTCCCCGGCGCCGCCTTTTTTCTCGTAGGAGAAGATCTTTTCGGCGACCATGCCGCATACGAGGACGAGCTGAGACGTACTGTCGTTGCTCTGGGATTGGAACGGCATTTCATTTTTACGGGATATTGCAAGGACGTTGCGGCACTGCTCTCGCAGATCGATGTTCTGGTTCATCCCGCCGCCTGCGAACCTTTCGGCCGGGTAATCGTTGAAGCGATGGCCCTTGGAAAACCTGTGGTCGCCGTGGATAGCGGGGGGCCGGCGGAGATCGTGGTGCACGATTGGACCGGCTGTCTCGTGCCGCCGGGAGACGTGCGAGCGATGGCCGAGGCCGTGATCGGCCTGCTCCGCGATGCGGATCGCCGCCGATTAATGGGGGAACGCGCAAGGAAGAGGGTACACGAAGCGTTCGACATCGTGAAACATACCAGTGCCGTGATGGATGTATATGAACGTTGCTGTTAACGGGCTCCTCTTGAGGAGCGAAAACTCGGGTGTCGAGCAGACGATTTTGGGCCTTCTGAGGCAGCTTGCAAGGCTTTCCCGCACCGGGGACCAGCTTCGATTGACATTGATACTAGGAAAGAACCACCTCTCGGCTCCGGCGATCGGAACTTCACCGCCGATCGAGATCATCGAGGCCGGGATCGATCCGCAAAAGCGTCTGCTGCGCATCGCTTGGGAAAACATGATTTTGCCCCTCAAGATGAAGAGGAGAGGCGTTGATCTCTACCATTCACCGGGATATGTGCTGCCGCTGCTCTCTTTCGTACCGTCGGTCGTCACGGTGCACGACACGATCGCCTTGCAGTTTCCCGGGTGGTGTAAGCCGAGCAATGCCATCTACTACAGGTGGTTCCTCCCTCAGGCTGTCAAAAGAGCTGTGCGCATCATCGCGGTGTCTGAAACCGTCAAGGCCGACTTGGTGAGCCGGTTCGAGATCTCGAAAGAAAAGATCTCCGTCGTCTACCCGGGGATCGATGCAGCATTCAAACCGGTCGGCGACAAGCAGACCCTCGCAGCCGTCAGGAGCCGCTACGGCCTGCCTGAGAGGTTCGTTCTGTTTGTCGGCAACATCGAGCCCAAAAAGAACGTAACGCGCTTGCTGGAGGCGTTTTCCAGAGTCAAGGCTGGTGCCAGACCTGACCTCGGGCTCGTAATTACCGGTCGCAAGGGATGGAAATATCGCGACGTTTTCGAAGCCGCGATGAAGCCAGCGCTACGGGAGGCTGTCCTTTTCACCGGATATTGCCCAAGAGAAGACTTGCCATCGTTGTACAGCATGGCTGATCTCTTCGCCTTCCCTTCGCTCTACGAAGGTTTCGGCATTCCCCCGCTGGAAGCCATGGCCTGCCGAACGCCTGTGTTGGCCTCCGATCGCGGGGCTCTGCCCGAAACCACCGGGGGATGTGCCTTGCTCGTCGATCCGGAGAGTGTCGAGGCGATCGCCGAGGGCATGGTGCGCCTCCTATCCGACGACGAGCTGCGAACGGATTTCGTGGAAAGGGGGGTGAAGTGGGCCGGACGCTTCACCTGGGAAAGAGCGGCCGCTGAAACCATAAGAGTCTATGAGCAGGCGCTCGTTGAAACCCGGCGGCTCACCGGGCGCCGCCGCTCTGAATGCTGGCCGCCGGAACAGTAGAGGAGGGAACGTGGCTCGAACCGGCCGATCTGAATAAGGGCTATGATCACCTCCTCGAGCCGCACCAGGCTCATGACTCATCAATCAGCTCCAAATGGCCTGTCCCTGCAAACGTCTCGAGATCGATGTCGGCGACACATTTTACTCGAACGTCGTTCAGGATCAGGTTCCCGGCGAGATGCACCCACCCTGAGCCATGTTGAAAGTCGCAATGGGTCAGGTCAGTGGCATCGCTACAAAGCCGCACACCCAGCTCGGTCCCGCCCTGTGTATCGGTGAACCTGATATGCACATAATCCCTGTCGATGCATTCCTTGAAGTATGCCACGCTCGGCTTGGGACGCAAGCTCGCTATTACGGGATGCTCACCCTCGACGAGGTATTGCACCAGCTCGTCCATGCGGCTCTGGTTGTGGTTCGCCGGAGTTGGACCGCTGGACGGCGGTTCGTGCGACTGCTCCGCCTCGGCCATTTTCTTGCGTAGGCTCAAGGGACGCATGTCGGTCCACACCTGGCCTATGTACGCCAGACATTCCCTTTTCGGACCGCGTTTACCGCAGGTCCGCCACCCCAATGGAATAGGCCTATCCGCCGGCCAGATCGAATACTGCTCCTCATGGTTGAGCACAACCTCGTAGGCCCTGTCGTCTTGCTGCTCTTCCCGGTTCATTGGACTCTCCTGGATAGTGTATAACTTGAAACCCCCGTTTTCGGCGTTCGGCTGTCAGCTCAATCCAGGTGCTGCTAGACACCGAAATTCACGATACATGGACGATCGAGGGACGTCCCCTTTCTGAGATCACGTTTCTCTCGATCATTACGAGGCCACTCAGTGCCCGGCCAGCTCCTTCAGGTTGCTTCTGATACGCTCTATGAACGATGATCTGTACCCCCAGGTCGAAGCCGTTATTACTGCTTCTGCCCCCGATTTGCAGTAGAACGACAATATTCCGATGAGGATCAAGGTTTCAAAGAAAAGGATGCGGGGGGCCTCCTCTGCCAATCCGGGGAGCCGTTTGCCCGCTAGCCTCATGAAAGCGTCCTCAACGGTTGTATTTCGGATCTGGGCCCTCACAGCACCGATCCCCATGGGGATAGCACCGTAGGCCAAAACAGGCGGGTGCAACAAGGCGATCTGGTCACTGCCTTCCAAAAAAACAATGCTCTTCAGGTTGGTGTCCAGGGGAACCACGCCGAAATGGTAGGGACGTCGATTGACATTCACGCGGAAGAAACTTCCCAAAATCCGCTGAATTTCATACCACTCGCTTCCTGTGCCGAAAAGGGCCGTGAATCTCCCGAGATAATGCGCGAGAAACGCTTCGATTGACTCCTCAAAGCTGCCATACATTTTCATGGTCGGCTCGTAGGTTCCAAAACCCTTGACCGGCAGTTCGAGACAGGCGGACGCCTGGCACAATCGATCCAGGAATCTGGCGAGGGCTTCCTCTCGCTGGCGGGTCATAGCCCCCTTCTCGATCAGGGTCGCCACGTCGACTCCATTAAGATACTCGCTCACTTGTATGCCGGCGTTCAAGTATTTCCCGGAGTCGTCGATATGGATGATCCCTTTGATGGGGACAAAGGAGGATAGTGCGCGGTGGCAATGACGCAGAAAAGCCGCATTCGGCTTGCGTTTGCGCAGCACCTTGAAGACATACCTCCTACCTCCCCGGACCAGAGTCCTGAAGACCAGGTTCGTGGTCCTACTCAAGAGGACGGGGGGAACCATTACCTCTTCATCAAGAACAACTCGGAAATACCGGATGATCTGCTCATGAATCGCATCGAAAGTCAATCCGAGGAAGTTTTCTTCACTCGGCGGTGGCGAAATCATTCCGGCTGCCATCCTATTCCTCGCAATCGCTGCGGATGAGGCGGTCGAAGAGCTCCCCGGTATCATCATTACTGTTGAGCCGGACGATCACCACTTTCACGTGCTGTGCCAGGTGCTCGATCTCCTCGGCACTCGCTACCGGTCGATTTCGTAGATATTCCCAGCATGGTTGTAGATTGCAGACCTGATGGAGGAGATGTCGATTCAATTGCTCTTGCGCCTCCCTGCAAGACAGAGTCGATGCTTCGCTGCGCCGGCAGGTCAAATCCCTGTTCAGCAAAAATATACAGCTCAGTGGTGCTGAGGATGCAACCGAAACGCCACAAGCGCCGGCCAGCTCCTTCATTGTGAAGGTGGTTCTCATTTCATCCCCGGCCGGAGTCTCGACGCTCCAAAGGGGGCGCCCCTGGGCTTTTTTTTCCGGGACCGGGCCGATGTAGTACGATAGCTGGTGAGTCTGAACATACTGCTTCAGCTTCGGGAAGAGCTCCAGCGTATTTCCACGAATTCCAACTGAAATCGGCACTCCCCATACGCGGCTTCCGTCGCAACTGACAAGGGCTTGGTCATTTGTCAGGAAATCACATTGCAAACCGACCAGGAACGCCAACATCGTTGTAGTCTTACCGGCGAACTTGTCTCCTGTGAACAGGTAGCCCTTTTCCCGGTGTACGACTCCACTGGCATGCAGGAGGAGGTCGCCCTGTTCAAGACTCTCCAAAATCATGAGGTTTCGCAGGGCTCGCACCGCGAGATAGGGCACCTCCACGCCGCGAGCTTTCGGAGCGAGAAGCACGACATCCCTGCCTCGAAACGCCACGATCTGGTAGATGCCGCCATCGATCGTCTGTAAGAACACGTCGCGACCAGCGACCTTCAAGCGTCGCAAACTGATCTGCTGATCCGCGGCCGGAACGAGGAGCTCTTGACCTGCGTCATTCCAATGCTTCAGAATCACCCGAAGAATACGGTCCTCGACCGTGGAAAAATAAATCCTTCTCACTGCACCTGCGCCGCAGGTCTTCTGAGGGACCAGATAGGGATGCAGATAAGAGCGCACCCAGTCGTGATCGCATCGCTCCGAATAGAAGGCGATATCGGCCGTGTCAGGCCTGGCGCCGGCGAATATGGTGCACGTCGACGAGCTTTCGGCGATTTTTATCTCTGTCAGAATCTCCCGTCCAAGCAGCTTAGTGTTCATCATCTCTCCGGATATCTGGCGGGGACGGCGACCAGGTATCCCTTGCGGATGGCCGCGTCCAGGTCGAGCGATGCCGTACCGGCGAACTCCTCGGCTTTGTGGAGTGGAAGGCCGTCTTCTCGAGCAATCGCTTGAATCAATGCATCGGCTTTCTTCCAGCAGCCTTCGTAGTCGTTGTAGATCCTTCCTTTTTCGTAGAGACACCACGGCGCTAGGCGAACCAAGGTCGCGCCGTCGATCGCCGGGGGAGACGGGACGCCGTCCGATACCGACGCGAATAGATCCTCGAAACGCTCCACCATCGTAGCCACCGAAAACCGTTTGCGGATCTCGGCCGCGGATTGTTCGATCAGCCTGCGCTCCAGGTTGACGGCGGTTTGATAAGCGTCCAATATGCTGTGCTTGTCGAGCGGCCATACGGGGATCGCTGCCGGCAGTCCCACCAAGACCTCTCTCAATCCGCCGCGAGGCGTGTAGATCGCCGGTGTCCCGCACAACATGGTTTCAAGAGGGATCAGGCCGAAGGACTCGACGAACGTGCCGAGGCACAAGGTCAGCGTTGCTCGTCGATATAGCTCGCAGAGCTCCCCGCGGTCCAACCACTGATGGAAAGCGACCCGATCCGCCATCCCGGCCCTCTCGATCGCCTGCAAAATGTCTTGCCAGGAACTCGCCATATGGGTGTCGAGATGTTCATCGAGGTAGCGCGGTATCAACAGCTTGACGCGTCGCATGCCCTGATCGCGCAAGGTCGCCGCGAACTTGATCGCGCTCTTGATGCCCTTTCTGGGATCGGGCCGGTGCGGGCAGGCGATGATCGGGTCGTCACCCGGCTCGATCAACCCCGAGAGTTTCGAAATTCCAATTTCCTGTTCGGCATGGTGGGGCAAAAAAGGAAAACGATGAACGCTGACACCGTTCGGAATCACGATCAGCTTTTTCCTGATGGAGGGCGCGAAACGTTCTACGCACGTCAGAATACAATCAGCGAGGTATCGGCTTGGTACAACGAACGCCTGTGCGGTCTCTTCCCAGGCCGAAATCATGCTGACGGGGTAGCAGAAATCATGGAGGGATACGACCAGCGGTTTCCCCAGGCGCGCCAGAGCCGACGACAGCAGCAGCCCGCCGCCGTGCAGGTAGAGGACATCCGCGTCTTTGGCTCGTTCCTGGATCGCGTCGAGGATTCTCACCAGCAGGTAGGGAGCCACGTCGTGCGGAATGGGAAAAGGAGCGAACGGCAAGCTGGGGAAGACGCTACACAGGCGATCGAGAGCAAATTCTTCCCGATTGTCGTCTCGCCCCATGCAGAGGATCTTGACTCGATTGCCGTGGCGACTCAGTCCCACGGCTAGGTCGACCAGTACCGACTGTGCTCCGCCGTGGACGGCGTTGGGAAAAATGGGACCGATGGAAACGGCTGTAATCTCCATGTCAATCAGCCTCCACGGTATCGCCGGAGTCTGCGAAACGAGCGGTCATCAGAACGTTTTTGACGCGCTCCATGGCGATGTGGTCTTTTTGAGTGTACATGGTCTTCTCCGCTTCATACCATCCCTCCGGCGAGCTGAACATACGTTCGATCAGCGCCGCAAAACCGACCGCTTCGTCAAAGCTCACTTCTTTGGAAGGATGACAGGGATGGAGATGCACCTGCTCCCAATAGTCGCCTTTCACCAGAGAGCAGCCCAGTTGTTCGGACAGTCTCGGAAAATCCCGCTCCAGTTGCGTGCCGGGCACCACGAAGAGGGGAGAGTATTCGATGGCATCCATGTGCGGTCCAGCCTTCACGATGAATTCCAGCGTTTCTTTGAGCGTCTGCAATGTGTCACCGGCGTAGACGATAAAATTGCACCGCGTTCGCAGGCCGAGATCCTTCGAAAAGTGCAAGAGATCAACAACCCGATCGAGGAATTCGTCTGGCAAATCGGTGCGCTTCATCAGCGACAGAATCTCCTTGGATCCCGACTCCACACCGAAATTCAAAACCCGCAGTCCGCTGTTTTGTAACTGGGGAAGCCATCTCTCCCAATGGCATTCCGGTCGTATCTCCGTGTTCCACCTAATGCCGAGACCGGAGATGCGATCGGCCAGCTCCAGCACGTGGCTGGAGCGCACGCCGAAGGTGGATGCCAACAGAGCGTATTCGGGAATGTCTCCCCAAAGACTCCTCGCGTGTTCGAGCTCCCGGGCGATTCTCCGGGGTGATTTCAGACGGATGCGACGGCGATGGAGGTAGTTGGAGATACAATAGACGCATCCGTAGGGGCAGCCCCTGCTTTCTTCCACATAGGGCGTATAGCGGCGAAAATCCGGATACATGTCGTATTGGAGCAACGGCATCTCGTCCAGGGGCACGACTTTCGGAATCTCGCGGTTGGCTGCGGTGGTATGATTGATCCGATACGCCAGGCCTTGGATCACCTCACATGCCAACTTTCCATCGATCAGTTGTTCGAGCAGTTGCTCGAGTACTACTTCTCCTTCGTAGAGACATACGAAATCGATGTGCGGCGCGTCTTCCAGGACCATTGTTCCCAAAGGTCCCACATGTTGTCCGCCCACGATGACAGGGACGTCCGGCCAGCATTGCTTGCATTCCTGCGCGCAACGGAGCGTGCCTAGATACTCGAAGGCGCTCGTACAACCGATCCCGACCAGGCGAGGAGCCTTTTTCATGGACTCCAGCCCCACCCTCAGGAGAGCGTCACCTTCGGCAAGATCCAAGATCCGAGCCGAGTGACCCTTATGCAGGATGTACGATCCCAAGCTGAGGATACCCGGATTGATGCACGCTTTGACCAGTCTGCGAGGCATATAGAGGGTTCCGGACAGCTTGGAAACGAATTCGGGCCCCCGCACGGGAGGCTGGATGAGGAGCACGTCGCAACTCTCTTCCACTACACCGGGTGATATCGGCATGGTTTGATCCTTCACCTTCTAGCTTTTCCGGCGATGTTGTTCAATACATCTTTCGATATGTTTGCTGCTTCATCCTCGCTGCCTGCGGAATCCGTGGCTTTCTCACTCTTTCCTGCAGTGAAAGTCCTTCTCGATCGGCCGGTCTCGGCGTTCAATCTCCGGGCTATCACGGGGCTCACGTGTACACCGGATGACATTACGAAGACGACACTCCGGCACCATGCGTCACGGTAGACGCCGGCGCCATTACCGTAGTCGGTATTGTTCAATTTCTGCTCATTTATCAGTTTCTGGCACCGCGGGAGTTGAGTCACCGTCACCGGGCGAAGAGTGAGGCATCGGTCTTGGCTGCCGAGCCAGAGACTCCAAAGAGTGTGGACACTCTCCTTCAGCCGGGGAGCGAGCCGGTTGGCTGACAGGAGACTGAGGTTGCGCAGGACAGCACCGGCTGCGAGCAGCGGTCCCAATTTTTTTCTCTGACACACGAAGAGATAACTGTTCATAAAGATCCCCGAACCTCGAATGTGCCGGGGGGGAAACTCCAGGAGGCGGCGAGTCAGCAGGTTTCGGCTCGCGTTGAGGCGACAGCGGGATTCTTCCGGTATCTGCAGCTTGACCTCATAACGCCGCTCCACCTCGTCGCTGAGGAGACACAACACGGAAACAAAGGCGTTCTCGTCGGCACACTCGAGAACGTAGCGCCAATCGATGCGGTCCCCCTTCGTCTCGAGCAACAGGTAGAAATCGTTGATATCTCGAAGAGTCAAACGTCGGTTTTGCAGGATGTGCGCAACACCCAGCAGTATAGTGTCCTCCCAGCTGGGCGCCTGGATGATTCGCTTGTCGATCGCCAGACTGATGCTCCGTCGGAACAGATCGAGATATACCACTAAGGGATGGTTCTGCGGATACGTGGGGTATCCACCGATATGGATGTCCAACACGACCTGATCGTCGCTATTTTGCGATCTCAGCTCGAACTGACCGATGGCGAGTTCATGTCGGCTGGTGAATTCGATCCGATCGGTCCTGTAATTGTCGAGCCGTCGTTCGAGAGCCAAGACCACCTCGATATCCTGGGCCCATACATCGACGTCGTTGGTGATTCTCGGACTGTCCGGTGGATACAGCTCTCTCAGGACAATCCCCTTGAAGCACAGAACGTCACCTTCTGCGAATAGAATCGGCGTCATTTCCGCAAACCGTGCAACAATGCCACGCAGCTTTGACATCAATGTGTCACGAATGGCGGCGAGTGTGTCCGTTCCCCACCATTTTTGATTCACCACGATGGATCGAAGCGGAACTCGTTGTCGCTCCAGATTGGCGATGACCTGCATCGGCACCCTCTGCGTATAGGCGCGATTCCAAATGCGTTGCCATGCTTTGCGGTCTCGAGCTGGGGGGAGGGAAGCATGGACCGTCTGGAATCTCGCGGCCGGTGGGTCAACCAACCCCAGGGTATCAGCCAATCGGTTCAGGTATCGAGCTTCCTGTTCCTTCATGCGACGTAATCCTTCTCAAAAGTGACATCCTTTCGTGGCGGCGCCCTCAAGTGCCATCGTCCTCGAGGCGGCTTGAGCCGGCGGGAGCGGAGGCCGCCCTTTCGGCAGAGCGCAACCCGGGCGTTTTCTCTGCCCAATTTGAAACCAGTTCGATGAGACGATCCTGGGCCCAGAGCAGGGTGAAACTATGGTCGGTTTTAGGTATCATTTCGATGCTCAGATTCGGGCTACCATTCAAAACGGCCGGACTGTGGGACATCGTCAGTCGCAAGGCCTCCCATGTTGGACTGCCTTCAGAGCTGACCATCTGGATGCGAATGCCGCGATCCATGAGACTGTGCAGCTCGGAAAACCAACCTGCTCCGACAGCCTGCCATTCATGTCTCCCCGGACGGCTCCTCACGAGCGAGCTCAAGGATTCGAGTATCCGGCCGTAGTCGCTTCTGGCGGTCAAAGCCCGCCACAAGCTGCGAGGGCTCATGAGGCGACTGCGGACATCGCGGAAACGTGAACGGTCGGCGGCATGTTTCCAAAAACCGGTCGTGTCCCCAAATTCGGCCAGTCCGCCATTGACCAGGACCGCTCCGATCACACGTGGATCGCTGCGTGCTGTTCCAAAGGCCACATCAGCTCCCGAGCAGATCCCGAGCAGGATAAACCTCGTCATCGCCCTGGAATCCTCGAGGCAATCCATCCCTTCGCGGGCTTCTTGGATTGCGCTCTCGGGGAAGGGGAGCTTGTCGCACCGCTGCCGACTGTCTCCGATCCCGGAGAAATCGAATCTCAGCACCGTATATCCCAGCTCCGCCAACCGGCGTGCAAATTTCACGTAGAGGCGATGGGGTCCGACACGGTGGATCAGCCCCGCATTGAGCAGCAGGAGCCCGATCGACTTGTTGCGAAGTCCGACTGTGCCGGGTTCGGTGACAACGCCCATGAGGGTGCTGCTCCGTCCGAAGGTTAGGGCACTCTCTGTTAGATTCATCATGTGAGCTCGTGTGAGTCAGGGAGACTGTTCGAACGAGGTCGTCCTTTCATCGCTCTCTGTGCTTTTCCTGAGAACGCATCGATGGACGCAGCGAGTTGGCCCAAGGTCTGTACGAAGAGCTCTCGCGGCGTCAACGTTACATGCAGTCTAGCCTCCAGCCGACCAGCAGCGATGACACTCTGGAGGGATTGACCGCCTAGATCGAAAAAGCTGTCCTGCACTCCTATGCTGCTTACTCCGAGTATTTCCGCCCAGACCTCCGCGATCACACGTTCCGTCGAAGTAGTACACGGCGGAGAGACCGTTGTTCTTGCGTTGCATGTTGCTACCGGTATCTGCCGGAGGGCCTGTCGATCGATCTTGCCTGAGCGAGTCCGCGGGAACTGCTCAACCTGCACGATCTGGTTCGGAATCATGTAGTCTGGCAGGGTAGTCTTCAGGAATCGCCGCAGAGCCAGGGTGGACGCTGATTGTTCGCCTTTCAGGTAAGCAATCAGCTGCATCTCTTCGCTGCGACGGCCTCGGGTGATCACTACGGTGTGACGAACCCCTGGATGGCGCATCAAGGCGGCTTCGATTTCACCCAACTCCACGCGGAATCCTCGGATTTTTACCTGATCATCGGCGCGGCCTACGAATTCGAGGTTGCCGTCGCGACGATAGCGCGCCAGGTCCCCCGACTTGTACATCCTCTCTCCGGGGCGGCTGGAGAAGGGATCCGGAACGAATCGCTCGGCCGTGAGGGCGGGACGCCGCAAATAGCCCCGCGCCACTCCCTTGCCACCGATGCAGAGCTCGGCAGCCACGCCGATGGGAACAGCCTGCCGGCTTGGATCTAGAACATAGACGCAGACGTTGGGAATCGGCCGTCCGATCGGAGGTTTCGTGTCGCCCTCCGTGCAAGCGCCCGCGGTCGTACAGACGGTGGCTTCGGTAGGTCCGTAGGCGTTCCAGAACCTCCGCTTCGGGGCCCAGCGTGCCACGACCTCATGATCACACAGTTCACCTCCTGCGATGATGGTCTGCAGGGCGGGTAGGTGTTCGACCGGCATGGTGGCCAGCACCGACGGAGGAAGGACGGCCAGAGTGATGGCTTCATCTCGAATCAGCTCGATCGACGTTCGTCCCGGCAGAACCGATTCTCGACGGCTCAGACAGAGAGTTCCTCCTGAAAGCAGCGCGAAGAGTACTTCCCAGATCGAGGCATCGAAGATGAGAGATGCAAACTGCAGAACACGGCTGGTTTCATCTACGCCGAAAACCGCCCGACCTGCCTGTGCCAGGTTGCACAGCGTTGCATGCTCCACTTGAACACCTTTGGGTTTTCCCGTCGAGCCGGAGGTATAGATGACGTAAGCCAAATTTTCGGGCAGAGTTCCGCCTTCCACATTACTTTGCGGTTGGGCGGCTATCCTCTCCCGCTCCAAGTCGACGCAGATTTGAGACACGGAACAGGCGGGCAGCCGCTCGCGCAGGTCGTCTTGGGTCAGCAACAGCGCGATGCCACTGTCTTCGATCATGTATCTCGACCGGGCCTCGGGATCGGCCGGATCCAGGGGAACATAGGCGGCTCCCGCCTTGAGGACGCCGAGGATCGCCACAACCATCGCTGGGCCCCGGTGCATACAGACTCCAACTAGAGTCTCCGGCCCGATGGCTTGCTTCATCAGGAAACGGGCCAGTTGATTGGCTAGAGCGTTGAGCTTGGCGTAGGTAAGGTAAGTGCTTTCGAAGGAGAGTGCCGTCGCGTGGGGGGCTCGCCGCACCTGAGCTTCGAAGGCGTGATGAACACACACGGCCTGGAGAGTCTCTGTTGTGGTGTTGCTGCAGTTCGTGACCTGTTGTGCCGCCTCTGCGGTGGTTGACAGCCGTAGATTCATGAGCTTCCTGTCCGGAGTAGATACGATGCTTTCCAGGAGTTGATGGTAATGTCTCTGCATCTGCCGCACCGTGGCTCGGTCGAATAGAGTGGTGCTGTATTCGAGGCGTGTTTGGAGAGCATTTTCATGCGGCTTCACCCACAGGGAGAGGTCGAATTTGGCGGTGTTGGTTTCGACTGTGATCGGCAGCATCCGGAGCCCCGACGATCTCATTGCCCCCAGTTCGAGGGTGTCCAGAGCAAACATCACCTGGATCAGAGGAGTGCGCCGCAGGTCGCGCACGGGGTCCAGTGCTTCAACCAGCTTCTCGAAGGGCAGATCGTCGTGGGCGAACGCTCCTAGCACGACCTCGTTCACTCGCTGAAGCAGTTCGCGAAAGCCGGGTTGGCCGGAGAGATCCGTCCGCAGCACCAGGGTGTTTACGAAGAAGCCGATGAGACCCTCAAGCTCCACACGGCGGCGGCTGGTCGTGACCGTACCGACCGTTATGTCAACCTCCCATGTATATCGGTACAGCAGGGCTTTAAACGCAGAGAGCAACGTCACGAAAAGTGTCACCCCGTGGCTGCGACTCAGCTCCCTCAGGTCACGGCATAGTGATGCTGAAAGTGCCCTTGAAACGATGGCGCCTGCCGAAGTCCGCACCGCAGGTCTGGGCCGATCAAAGGGAAGCGACAGCTCCGAAAGGTCGGCCAGCATCGGTTTCCAGTAGTCCAGCAGTTGTTGAGAAGCTCCGTCGTCCAACCGCGTCCTCTGCCACTCGGCGAAATCCGCATACTGGATGGGCAGTCGTGCCAGTGGAGACGGATTGCCGCGCGAGAAAGCATCGTAGAGTGCTGCCAGCTCTTTCGTAAAGATCCCGACGGAACATCCGTCGCAGGCGATATGATGCATCGTCACTACGAGCAGGTGGTCTTCTTCGTCCAGGCGCAGCAGCTTGGCCCGCAGGGGCGGGTTCTTACCCAGGAGGAAGGGCCGCCGTACCTCTTCTGCGGCAATCTGAAGGGCCGCATCCATACGCGCGGCTGGGGTCGAACCTGCCGCTTCTGCAACCTCCAAAGGGTTGGGCGATCCCGGTAGTTGAACCTGAACAGGACTGTCGTTCACCACCTCGATGATTGTCCTGAGAATTCCATGACGCCTGACGATTTCGCGCAGGCTCTGCTCGAGGGACCTCACGTCGAGGCGCCCGCTCAGCCGAAGAGCCAAGGGAACGTTGTATGCCGGGTCCCCAGGCGTCAGCCGATCGAGAAACCACAACCGTTGTTGGGCGGAGGAGAGAGCTCGGCAGGGCCGCCGCTCCTCTCCGGGTACGATCCTGTTGGGCGGGATTCCTCCCTGTTGCTCCTTGAGCTTCCACAGGAGGAGGGCCCGTTTCCGAGGGGGGAGGTCGGCGAGGTGCTTGGGGATATTTTCCATGTGTCAGCTCCGCTGCTAGGACTCCGGAAAGATCGAATTCCTGCGTAGACCTTTTTCGAGAAAGCTCATCGAGGGAGGCGCTTCAGGCAGAACGAGGCTCATTATATGCTCGCCTTCTTCAAAGACGATGCCTCGCTCTCGCAGGAACGTCAGATCGGCTTCCAAAAACGGTTTTTCCTGCCCGAAGATGCCCGGCGCTCTTCGAGGCGTCCTCAGCGTCCCCAACAACTCGACGGTGTTATGAGCGATTTCGTGCTCAACGAGAACACCTGAGCGAGTGTCATATACGACGGTTTTTTCTCCCTTTCTCTCCAGAAAGAGCCTCGGAGGAGAGCCGGCGTTTTCCCCGTGCCATAGGGCCCACCAATGCTTGAATATGGCTCGGATCTTTTCGATCCAATGAACCATCGTTTGAAAGTAGGGGGCTCGCAGATTGTGATCCATGAAGAAGTAGGCTATGTTCCCCACGGACTCCTCGTCGAAGGGGTAGATCAACGCGTAGCAATCGTACGGATGGAGGTCTAGTCCATAGTGTGCGGCATTGGTGAAATAGGAGCTGAAGCGGTCGAACCGTACAGGGTACACTCCACTGGGTGGGGGAAGGTGCGTGAGCAGTGGAAGGTCTCGGATATATTTTTTGTAGACCTCTTCTCCTTCTCCCGGAAAGCCGACGAGAAGGTTCCAATCGGCATAGATACCCTGTCGAACGCAGCCGAGCAACAGGGAAAGGTTGCGAAAGGCTGTCGTGCCTTTTCGCATCAGCGTGAGCGTGGACGTGGCCAGGGACTCGATCCCGGGTTGAAGGACATTGACACGCGCCCGCGACAACACTCTCAAGTCCTCATCAGTCAGATTCGATCTCACTTCGTAATAGATGTGTAGATTCGAGGGAGTCTTCAGAAGCGGAAACACATCTCTTATGTAAGTCTTTGGCAGAATATTGTCCACCGCTCCCACGAGTGAACATCGATCCGCGTACCGGAAGATGGCGTCGAACTGTTTGATGGCTCCATGAGCGCTCATGGGACGGTATTTCATTCTGCTCCGATTCAGGCCACAGAATGTGCACCGGTTGTTTTCTCCCCACCAGCACCCGCGAGACGTCTCCAACAATAGGAACGGTTCGACCTCTCTGGGGGAGAAGCTCGTGTCGAGATTGTTCAAGAAATCGTCATAATCCAGCTCCAGCGCCAGCTCCGCGTCGATGCCCATATCGTTTTCATGGTCAGGGTCTGAAACATCACCATCGCAGTTCGTCTTGGAGTACACATCTTTGAGAGTATGTCCGTCGTCATGCTTCAGAATGTCAGCAATCTGGGGTACCTCGTGCTGGTCGCTCTCGAGACATCGTTCCACCAGCTTCGGAAAGTTTTCAATCGCCGGCCCGGAAAACACGAAATCGATGGCTTCCACGTTTCTTGCGATCGCCCTGCCTGCCGCCGATTCGCAGTTCCAGCCTCCCATGACTGTTATCAGGCCGGCATTCCGCTCCTTGAGTTTGCGAGCCATTGCGAAGCAGGCCACGTTCTGGGCAAAGAGGGATGTGAATCCCACCATGTGCGCGTCATGCAGGCCGTATTTCAGCAGGAGCTCCTCCATAAAACGATCCAAACTCTCTCGCTTCTGGATGACGAGATCTCTGAATGACTGTGATTCATGATCCCGGCGGGGATAGTAGCGGCGGAAATACCGCTCGCTGTTATCGGAGACTCCCTGAAAAGCGACCTGCCGGAAGAACCAGTCACCGAGACCGGAATAGAGATGTTCCATCGAGGTCGCGATGCGTTGATAGATCTGCACACCCATGTAGTGCGCGAAATCGTGGTTGATGTACAAAATCCGCACCTCGATCCGGTCTGCATGAGCTCGATGCAGCGCGCTCTGCAGCTGCGTCAAGCCGATCGATGGTGTGTTCAGAGCCGCAAAGGGCATATTCACCAGGAACAGTCTGAACATCTCTACCTCAATTGAGGACATTCCTTCGTGGTTCCGGTGGATCATCACCTCGGTGTCCCGCTTCCTCCTCGGCGAGGATCGCCTCCACCTGCTCCTGCGAGAGTCCGCGGATCTCCTGCAATATATGCACGATTTTCTGCTGGCGGTCCAGGAAGCCCTCGTGTTTCGAGAGAGCCGCTGACAACTGGGCGATGGTGGGGTTTTCGAAGAGGGTGTTCGAAGGCAATTCGACGTCGAGGAGCTCGTAGATCCTCGATAGGGACATGAGCGCCAGGAGCGAGTGTCCGCCGAGGTCGAAGAAGTTGTCGTGACGACGTATTTCGGTGACTTCCAGGAGCTCGGACCAGATGACAGCCAAGAGCTCCTCGATTGCTCCGCACGCGGCGGAAACGTCCTTCTGTTCTCTCCTCCGAGGCGTGTGCACATGGCTCAATGCCTTTCGATCGACTTTGCCGTTGGTCGTGAGTGGTAAGGTGGGAAGCGCAACGAAGACAGATGGCACCAGATGTGGGGGCAGTCTCTTACGGAGGAACGGCGCTAGCTGACCGGCTGCATCCTCTTGCAGGTCGTGATCTGGCGCCACGTAAGCCACGAGCCGCAGGCTGCCTCCGCGATCTTGGCGTGCGATGACCGCCACGTTCCGGACGGCATCATGCTGCAAGAGGACGGCCTCGATCTCACGAGGTTCCACGCGGAAGCCGCGGATTTTCACCTGCTGATCCCGGCGGCCGAGGAAATCCAGGTCTCCCTTCGGCAACCAGCGGCAGATGTCACCGGTTTTGTAAAGCCGCACTCCATCGGAAGCGATGTAAGGATGCGGAACAAACCTCTCAGCGGTCAAATCGGGCCTGTTGTGATAGCCGCGAGCCACCCCCTGTCCGCCGATGTACAACTCTCCCGGAATCCCTACGGGGACAGGCTGATGTTCGTCGTCCAGCACATAGACTTCCGCGTTAGCGATCGGCCTTCCAATCGGCGGTTTCGAATCTTTCTTCGAACAGCGGGCAGCGGTGGCGCACACCGTCGCCTCGGTCGGTCCGTAGGCATTCCAGAAGCGCCGGCCCGCGGACCACCGGGCCACCAGATCAGCAGGGCAAGCTTCGCCTGCGGTGATGATCGTGCCCAGCGCGGGCAGCTCCGCCACCGGCAAGGCCGCCAGGGTAGACGGCGGGAAGGTCACCGTCGTGATGGCTGCGTCGTGCAGCAGGCGGATCAGGTTTCTTCCCGGGAGGAGCGACTCATTCCGCGCCAGGCAGAGCACTCCACCGGATAGGAGGGCTTGCAGTATCTCCGCCACCGAAGCATCGAAGGCCGGTGATGCCGATTGCAGGATGCGACTTCTCCGGCCTATCGAAAAGAGCTCGATCTGGGCGCGGGCCAGATTGCATGCCATTCGATGCTCCACCTCGACGCCCTTCGGCTTGCCGGTGGAGCCCGAGGTATAGATGATATAGGCCAGATTGTTGGGGGTTCCTTCGCCAGCGGGATTCAGCGCCTTCTGGCGCGCGATCCGTTCGCCGTCGACATCCAGGCAGACCGGTCGGGTTTCGAGGTGGGGTTGCCGCTGCGCTGTCCAGCTGTGCGTCAGCAGCAAGGAGATCTCACTGTCCTTGATTTGGTACACCAGCCGCTCCGTCGGGTATTCGGGATCGAGAGGGACGTACGCTCCTCCCGCCTTGAACACGGCCAGCAGAGACACGATGAAGTCCACGCCGCGCTCCATGCAGATCCCCACCTTGACCTCCGGCCCGACTTTCAAGCTCTGAAGATAGTGGGCCAGCCGGTTGGCCTTGCGATTCAGTTCGTGGTAGGTGAGCTGCAGGTCCTCGAAGACCAGGGCCACAGAATGGGGGATTCGGTCCACTCGATCCTCGAAGAGCTGATGGATACATTTCGTGCCGGGGTGATTCGTGGTGGGTGCGATAGATGCCGACAAGAGCGTGCTCCGCTCTGCCAGGGGCAGGATCGGCAACTGAGAGACGGGCCGGTCGGGATCGCGCACGATGCTCTTCAGCAGGCACTCGAAATGACCAGCCATCCTCTGCACGGCGTCGTCACTGAAGAGGTCTCGATCGTACTCTAGTGTTCCCGCGAGCCTTTCCTCCGTTTTCGTCATGGAGAGGGTCAGATCGAACACCGTCGTCGCCTGGCCCGGGTCCACATGGCTGGCGGTCAGCCCTGCGAGCCTGACCGTCGCGGTGGGATAGTTCTGGAAGACAAAGGCCGTCTGAAAGAACGGTGTCTGTGTTCCGCTCCGTTCGGGGCGCAGCTCCTCGACCAATTTTTCGAAGGGCAGATCCTGATATGCGTATGCCTCGAGAGTTGTGTCGCGAACCTGCCTCAACAAAGCGCGGAAGGATGGGTTCGCCGAAAAATCGGTGCGTATCACCAGAGTGTTGGCGAAGAAACCGATGAGCTTCTCGAATTCGGCGCGGTTGCGGTTGGCGATGATCGTGCCCACGACGATATCGTCCTGGCACGAGTAGCGGTGGAGGAGCGTCTCGAACGCGGCCAGCAAGGTCATGAACATGGTCACGTCTTCGCTTCGGTTGAGCCAGAGCAGGGCGAGGGAAAGGTCGTGGGACAGCCGAAACCGTCGCCTTCCACCCCGGTTTCGTCCGACAGCCGGCCGGGTTTCGGCTATGGGGAGCAGCTGCCGCGGCGGAGCCCCGTCGAGCTGTCGTCTCCAATAAGACAGTAACGAGTCCAGCACCTCTCCGTGCAGCCACTGCCGCTGCCAATGGGCGAAATCCGCGTAGTGGAGGGCGACCTCTGGAAGCGGCGATGGATCTCCTCTGGAAAACGCCGCATAGAGTGTGCTCAGCTCGTCGAAGATGACTCCATGTGACCAGCCGTCGGCGACGATGTGATGCACGTTCAGGAGCAAGAGATGTTCCTCTTGGTCGATGCGCAGCAGAGCTGTGCGCAGTAGGGGACCCTTTCGAAGGTCGAAGGGGCGGCACGCCTCCTCACGGGCACAACGGAGGGCGGCGGCATCTCTTGCGGTACGCGACGAGCCGGGCATCTCGAGGACCGGTAGCATAACCGGGTGAGCGGGAAGGATCCTTTGAGCCGGTCCCAGCGCTTCCACGGTAAAGATAGTGCGGAGGATTTCATGGCGCCGCACGACTTCGCAGAAACATCGCTCGATAGCAGCCACGTCGAGCCGGCCGACAAGGCGAAGGGACGTCGTGAGGTTGTAGGTGGGGCTCTCGGGCTCGATCTGTTCGGTTAGCCACAGACGCTGTTGTGCAAAGGAGAGCGGCATATGACGACGCCGGGGAGTCGGCTGCAGAGGTGTAATCGAGCGATCGTGAGCCGACCGGCGCGCTGAATGGATCCGTTGGACCAGCTTGGCGATGGTGGGGGCCTCGAAGAGATCGCGCACACTCAGCTCTACGCGCATCGTCTTTCTCAAACGGGATATCACTCGGGTGGCGAGCAGAGAGTGCCCACCAAGCTCGAAGAAATCGTCGTGGATACCCACCTCTTCGAGCCCCAGCACCTCAGCCCAGGATTTTGCCATCGACGACTCTGTCAGACTGCGAGCGTTCGCGAACGGTTCCGCCAGCTCGGGTTTGACCCTCGTTGGGGCCGGAAGAGCGCGGCGATCGACCTTGCCGCTCGGCGACCGGGGTAGAGAATCGATCCAGACGAAGACCGCCGGTACCATGTAGGAAGGGAGTTTGCTCCCCAATGATCTCCTGAGTTCGGTGGTCGAGGCGGACCAGCCATGATCGGCGACCACATAGGCGACGATGCGCTTGTGACCGAAGGCGTCGTGATCAACTGAAACGACGCACTCGCGCACGCCGGGATGTACTGCGAGCACGGCCGAGATTTCATCCAACTCGACGCGGAATCCCCGAATCTTCACCTGATGGTCGAAGCGTCCCAAAAACTCCAAATCTCCCGTGGATTGGCAGCGAGCCGTGTCCCCGGTCAGGTAGAGACGGGCGCCGGGTCGAGCTTCGAATGGATCGGGGGTGAACCTCTCGGCGGTCAGTGCCGGCTGGTTCAAATAACCACGTCCGAGGCCGGCACCGCAAACACACATCTGTCCGGGGCTTCCCGGGGGGACGGGGGCGAGGAGCGGATCGAGCAGATAGACCTCCATGTCAACGAGGGGCCGGCCGATAGGGCTTCCCCGGGCGGTACCATCGTTCACCTGGATATCGGGACGGAAGGTCACGTGAACGGTGGTCTCGGTGGTACCGTACATGTTGACCAACCGCAGGCGATCGCTCCCGAACCGCCGGAGAAAGGCTCCCAGTCGCTGCGTTTCCAGGATTTCGCCGCCGAAGATGACCAGGCGCAGAGCTGGCAGGCTGCCTGATTGGTCACCCCTCTCCTCTTCGCTGCGCGCCAGTTGCCAGAACGCGGAGGGGATCTGGTTTAGGATGGTCACCGCTTCGGTTCGGAGAAGTCTGCCGAAGGACTCCGGGGAACGCGATACCCAGTAAGGCACGATCACCAAACGCGCCCCATGCAAGAGCGCTCCCCAGATCTCCCAGACAGAGAAATCGAATGCTATCGAATGAAAGAGAGTCCATACATCGTCATCGCAGAGATCCAGGGCGGAACGCCCCCACTGGAAGAGGCGGACCGCATTGGCGTGTGTGATGGCCACTCCCTTGGGGCTTCCCGAAGAGCCAGAAGTAAAGATGACGTAGGCCAAGTTGGCGGGGACGGCTCCGCTGATCGTGTTCGTGGTTTTCTCCGCGACCAGGCTGCTTCGGATCTCATCGAGACACAGGACCTTCTGCTCCCACGTGGGAACACGTTTCATCAGTTTTTTCTGGGTAAGCACCACCTGGATTCGCGTTGCAGCAAGAACGGACGCGAGACGATCTTCAGGACAGAATGGATCGAGCGGTACATAGGCCCCGCCTGCCTTCAGGATCGCGATGACAGCGCTCGCTAACTCCAGACAGGGTTCCATGCAGATTCCGACGCAGACTTCGGGACCCACACCCAGCCTCTGAAGGTAGCAGGCCAGCCGGTTGGCGCGATTGTTCAGCCCCCTGTAGGACAAACACCGGTCTTCGAAGACGACTGCCAGGGCACTAGGAGTCTCCTCCACCTGAGCTTCGAACAATTCGTGGAGGCACCTGTTCATGAGTATAACCGGTTTTAATACTTTGTGAATAGAGCGTTAAAACTATGATGCCTGTCGTTCTCTACCTGCATGGTACTGTTTGTTGGACGGATACGATAATAACATCATGAGCCTGGAATTCAAAGACATGGTTCGTCGCGGCTCTTTTAAATTCGTGCCTGCTCCATTCTCTCGTGGTCGATCCTGGTTCACTGTTGTTGTCGCTCTCTGTTGAATTGCTGACGCCGTGACGCAGGAGCTCGCAACGATCCATGAAATGGCATCAGGGAAGAGAATGGAACGAAGCCGGCCTGAGCGGCATCACACCCGTCATGATCCGGACGATCTGTAGAAACGCAGGCTCCACAGAAGGAAGATCCCCATGATCAACGCATAACTCAGACAAAAGAGAGGCGCCAGCCATGCGATCCACGGCATCCCGTCTTTCCCCAGAAGCACCGCGGCGGGAACTGAACTGGCCAGCCCGTAAGGCAAAAGGGTCACGAGCATCGTTTTGATCAAGGGGTGATAGATGCTGATCGGATATTTGGAGTATTCCTGAAACTGCTGCAGCAGGGCGTTCATCGCATCGATCTTGACCACAAAAACACAGAGCGCACCTTTCAGAAGAAGAGTGCCCACATAAATCAGACTTGCTGCGGCAACCAGGCCCGCGAGGTACAGGACCTTCCAGAGGCTCAAGTTGATCTCGAGATGATGAGCTCCGTACACGAGGAAGACGAGTCCGAGGAATATATCGCCCGCCGCCACCGGGTTGGACCGGCACGTGAGGATCAAGATCAGAGTATTTCGGGGACGGATCAAAAACTGGTCCAGCTCTCCGGTGAGAACCAGCCGTGAGACATCGGAGGCGCCCTGAAAAAAAATGCGGTAGACCGGTTTCGAAAGCACGAAGAGGCCGAGGAGGAATACCATCTCATACAAGCTCCACCCTCGGATCGCCTCTATACGATAGAAGATCACGCCCAGAAAGGCGATGGCCGTGCACTGCTGAATGACCATTCCCGCGACCGCGGCCCACCAGTCACCCACCAGTTTCAGGTGCTGCTTGATCATCAGCCGATTCAGATGGAACAGCAGCATTAGAGCTTCGAAAAGACGGGTCAAACCACTATCCTCCTTGTGCTTCCACGCCCTTTTCATTCCAGCGATAGAGCCGGAGGGCGAGGGGCAGGGTCAAAAGAATCCACGAGATCTGTTCGATGAGAAGCGCTGCGTTCACCGGCAGGTTGAAGAAATCCTGGTAGAGCGCACCCAAGCCGCTGGAAGCGGTCGCGTTGCCCATCAAGACACTGATCGGTGTGTAGACCATGGAGGGGAATGGGGTCCATAGAATCAGATTGTGGAGCGCAGGGGGATAGTAGGCGATCGGCACGACGAGACCGGCCAGAAAGGATGTCGCCGCGGTCCAGAGGATGCCGAGACCGAAAGAGGATTTGGTCTTGAATGTGAAGCTCATGATACAGAGCTCGAGCCAGAAATGTAAAAACGCGCCACCGAGGAAGAGCCACACGAACACAGCAATCCGCCCACCATCGATGAACGGGACGTAGCCGACGAGGATCAGCCCGAAGATCAGCGTCGGAATCACCTTGATCCAGAACCGCAGGTAGAAGCGACCGAGACTGATAAAAAAATAGCACCAAGGGATCGAGACTGGGCGGATGAGATCGACGATGATGTCGCCGGTAAAGTTCCTTTCTCCCAGGATCGAACCGGCCGAGAGCATCCCTCCGGCGCTCATGGCGGTGGCGATCACGATATAGAAGAGGATCTCCTCCTCGCTGTATCCCGCCATACTCTCTTTCCCGATATAGATGGCTTTCCAGACGGAAACGAGGAGGATGAGACGGATGACCCCTCCAAAGAGTGACGTGAACAAGTTGATCTTGAAGGCCACTCCCTCTTTGACTGCCAAGGTGCTGTAGGCCAGGTAGTGCCTCATCATTCATTCACCGCAGGTCTTGATATTTCGAGCCTGGTAGATGCCTGCCACGAATTCGTCGATCGGCATATCCTCCACGGTGAAATCCACGATATCCAAGCGCTTTTGCAGCTCAGCCATCAGGTTGATGGCCGGAGTGACGTTGGGATCGAACCGTATTTTCGGCCTCCACGGGTCTTTGCCCGGTCTAAGATTGATGCCATCCACGACGGCGAGGCCGCGGTCGTCGAGCGGGGACGCCAGGGTCAGCTTGAGCACCCTGAGGCTACCAAATTTTTTGCGCATCTGCTCGAACGTGGCATTCAGGATCAAGCTGCCTCTGTCCAAAATCATGATCCTTTTGCAGAGACGTTCCACGTCGAAGAGGTCGTGACTGGTGAACAGGACGGCAACGCCATCTTCCTGGTTGATCCTCCTCAAGTACTGCCGCATCTGCAATTTGGCCACCGCATCGATCCCGATCGTGGGCTCGTCGAGAAAGACGATCTGCGGGCTGTGGATGAAACAGCCGGCCACTTCGCATCGGATTCGCTGTCCCAGCGAAAGCTGGCGAACCTGACGGTTCACAAACTCCTCGAGTTGGAAGATGGCTATCAACTGCTCGATTCTGCGTTTGATGTCCACCAAACCGAGGCGGTAGATCCGCCCCAGAGCCTCGAGGCTTTCTTTGGCGGTCAACTGCCACCAGAGTGAACGGCGCTGACCAAAGACCGCACCATATCGGAGAGCGCACTTTTTGCGGTTCCGCCAAACCTCCAGGCCGCCGCAAAAGACCCGTCCCTCATCGGGACGCAGAATTCCCGTGGCCAGCTTGACGAGGGTTGATTTTCCGGCGCCATTCTCGCCGATCAGCCCCACGAGTTCGCCAGCGTCGATCTTGAAGGTGACATCCTGCATTGCACGGACGGTGTCATAGGCCGGAACAAACAGCCCTCTAAACACCGCGGCGAATCCTCGATGGCTTCGGGAGGCGCGATAGGTTTTGCATACGCTCTGAAACTCTAGCATGACAACCTGCGGAACGCCGTCAGTTCCTCCTCATTCAAGCCACAGACCTCGATAGCCAGTCCACGATGAAGTGGAGGAGTTGGATCGGCACCAGGCCCTTGTTCAGCTCATCATTATTTTTGACCCACACTTTAGGGCTCGGAACGCATGCGTAAGAGGCAGAAGCCCCTCGTTTTTGCCACTGTTCACAGAGCTGGCCAGCCTCGGCTCCTTCCGTGCTCTCCAAGATCAGCAGGTTCTTAGCGGGTTTTGGCTTCAGGGAGAAGAGATCGATCTTTGCGACGCCTTGCAGCAAGCGATCGGTGTACGGAAAGCCGAGAAATTCTCGCTTCTCCTCTTTTCTACGGCGAGCCTGCGGCTTTGCGAAGGTACCCCGCAACCATTTGCTATGGGTGAGGGTCATCTCCTCGATGAATGACCTGCCGCTGATGACGGGATCCCAGAGGACCATACCGTGGATATCATTCCGTACCGATCCTGCCATCGCCGAGAGGCTGCCTCCTAGTCGGAGACCGATCAAAAAGAGATGGTCAGAGCCGCAGCCACCCTTCAGCTCGTCGATTGCGGTGGCGATATCGGCGATCCATTGACTTACACTTGCTTGAGTGAAATCGCCGCTAGAATCCCCGCACCCGTAATAGTCAAACCGGAGCGTGTGAAATCCTGTCGATGAGAGGAGGGCTGCCAGGCGTAGAAAGGTGCGATACGAGCGAATGTACTCCTGCCCGATCGGGTAACAGAGGATGATGCCGGCGTTGAATGTCGTGACGGTTCGGGGTGGATGATATACCCCGAAGAGAGAATGAGACGGCTTTGTACCGAAATAGAACGGTTCCATACGGTGTTGCCCAACTCATCGAAGCAGGTGAAACCAGCAATTATACTGGAAAAAATAGCAGTTGCCTTTCTTTTTTCTGCACCGTCTAGACCCGCCGAATTGGCTGCTTCGGTGAGTTCGGGCGCGAGGCGAACCGATCTCGGCTCTCCAACGTGGTGTGCGCCGTACACCTCCACTCCATCGCTGGTACGTACCCTGCTGTGGTCAAAACAACCTGTGCTCAGCGCGGCGAGTGTCCGATCTCTTACCACTGCGGGCCACACAAAAAAAAGCGGATCGAGAAAGAAAGCTCTTTCTCGACCCGCTGAGAGGTAGAACGGCCTATCGAGCTCCGGACAAGCAGCTCGTTGGCGTGGGGGAGTGGCGCCTCCCCCGAAGCCTGTGCGTTAGCCGTTCAGAATCTCTACGACCTCGCTTTTGTCGACGTCGGTGATGTACTGGATGCCGCTGATCCGGGCGGCGTCAGGTGTCAGGGCGGCCAGATCGTCACGCGTGATGTGCTCCAGCGAGAACTTGCGGGCGCCGCACATGAGCTGGCGCAGTCCCTGGGCCAGACGCTCGTAGTAGGTGTAGAGACCGATGGCACCGGTGGGCAGCTTTTCGAACTCGTCGTCGCCGAGTTCTTTGCGCAGCTCGGGAGCGGTGACGAAGATCTCGTCCTTGGTGCGTCCGAAGCGCTCCACGTACACGGGGAGCTGGTGGTCATCGATGGTGCGTCCGATCGTCTTGCCCACCATTACGGCAGCGAGCGGTGAACGCGCCATGCCTATGAGCTTGACAAAGGGGGCGCCCATCGCCAGTCCTTTGTAGATCTGGTCCTCGAAGGTGAATCCACCTGCAACGGCGATGGCCGGGACATGCTCGCCTTTGTCAGCCATGATCTTGGTGTAGTCGTAGAGCATGGAGTGCAGCTCGACGGGCGGGACTCCCCACTCGTTCATCATGCGCCAGGGGCTCATACCGGTGCCGCCGCCGGCTCCGTCGACGGTCAACAGGTCGATGTTGTATTTGGAAGAGAATTTGACGGCCCTCGCCAGGTCGGCAGGACGATAGGCGCCGGTTTTCAGGAAGATGTACTTGGCGCCGGCGGCTTTGAGCTCGTCGACCCGCTTGGCGAATGATTCTTCTTCCACCATTCCCACGCGGGAGTGACGCTCGAACTCCTTGAAAGAACCGCGTTCGAAAGCCTTGATCACGTCGGGATCGGTGGGATTGGGCAGTACCACGTAACCGCGTTTGTAGAGTAACTGGGCTTTCTCCAGGCTGCGGACCTTGACCTCGCCGCCGATATTCTTGGCGCCCTGGCCCCACTTGAGCTCCACGACATCGACACCCAACTCGCTGATGGCGTATTCCTGCACACCCAGACGGGTGTCCTCGACGTTGGCCTGGACGATGGTGGCGCCCCAGCCGTCGCGCTGGTGATCCTGAAAGAGCTTGACGCGGCGTTTCAGGTCGACCGTGTCCACGACACGCCCGTTCTTGAACACCGATTCGGGATCCATGCCGGCCACGTTCTCGCCGATCGTCAGGCCGGTGCCCGCCAGAGCCGTGCCGATGGCCAGCCCGTCCCAGTTGTTCTTGGCCACATCGGTAGAGCCGATCCCGGGGATGATCCAGGGGTAGCGGAACTTAAGCCCCTTGTCATGCCCGAAGTGAACCTCCAGGTTGACGTTGGGGAAGATCGCCTTGTCGCTGTCCGCCGCGATCCCCTTGGCTCCCACCGCAGTACCCATGATGTTGAAGTGTGAATAGTCGACGGGATAGGTCTTTTCAGAAGCGGTGGTGATCACTCCGAAGGGCTGCGGATAGATCACCTCGTGACCTCTGTATGCCGACTTGCCGATCTCACACATGCCGATACAACCGTCGACACAGGTGACGCACATACCCGACTGGGGTGTGACCGAACCTTCGGTCCTGTTCTTGGTCAGTGTGGCGGCCGAAGAATTTATTCTCGAGAGTGTCGTCAGTGACATCGCGCTAAGCTCCTTTCCTCTCATTGACTCGTGAAACTCTCACAGTTCGTTTTAGCAATCGTGTGTTATCTCTGGCTTCATGGAGCCACGAGAATTGCGCTGAAAATGATGCCAATCGGTATCTCAATGTTTTTTTTGCCGACAGGCGATGCCTCTCTTAGTCCTCTTTGATCGCGCAGGCCACACAAGGCTTCATGTAGCACATCATATCTTGGAATTGCTCATTCTTGTCCACACAGGGTGGACTCAAATTGGCGCAGCCGCCGCAGATCGCCTTGTCGGGTTCGGTGTAAGTGCAACGCAGTTGGCACGCGGGGCAGACGTACATGCATCCGCCGCAGAGCCGGCACTGATCGGATCGCGCATCAAAGGGTGTTCCGATACTCCGGTTTTCACCGCGGCCCCGGAAACCGATCGCCCGTGCGACCATCTGCTCCTCGCACATACGCACACAGAGCCCGCAGAGGATGCAGTCTTCGTGTTCCTGTTTGAAGCGCTGCTTGGTGATTTGATGAGCCGCAGCCATCCGTGCTTGCCGTTGAAAGCCGCGGTGACGCGGATCGAGGGTTGCCCTTCAACGAGGTGTTTGGCATCCATCAAGCTGTGGTTACAGCGTGAGCAGCTCACACCCACGGGGAAGACCCGCTCGTCGGTCTCCATCTCGATATCGTCGAGACCGGCACGGGTCTTGGCGAGGATCTTGCTGACCTTTGTCGGCTTGACGTTGGAAGAATAGTGACCGTCGACGACCACGATCGGACCCGGAGCGCAGGCGCCTAGGCAGGCCACCGTATCCAGAGTGAACTCCCGGTCATTCGTGGTTGTTCCGGCTATGATCTCGAGCTGACGCTCGAACTCCTCGACGATCATGGTGGCGCCGCTCACATGACAAGCCGTTCCCGGGCAGACCGAGATCAGATGCCTGCCGCGAGGCTGCAGGCTGAACGATTTGTAGAAGGTGGCGACACCGTAGATGTCGACCAGCGAGCTGCTCGTCTCTTCGGCTACGACCTTCAAGGCGTCCTCCGGAAAGATATTCGTATTTGGCCTGGATCTCCTCGATGATGGAGATCAGGCTGCCTCTGTTGCCGTTGTGCTTGTTCAGGATATCTAAGACAGTATCAGGATTCATATCCTTCCTCCACATCGTCGAGTGTCCGAACGGATCGGACTACCTGTACTCTTCACATTGCCAGATTCCACCTTCGGGTTTGGGACGCAGGCAGTCATATCGATTTTCACAGTTCATGCAAATCCCCGAATAATTGTGGTAGTCCGAGGCCTCCGTCCTGGTCGCTACGGTTTTGTTTGTTCTTTGAGGAGCCGGCATATAGCTGTCGAACTCTTCGCAAAACCATACCGGCCTTTGGAGTGTGACGCGTTGAATACAATCAGTGGAATAATTGCAGGCTGTGCAGAGATCTTTGGACTCCATAATCGATGCCATAATTCCCTCCCTGTCCAACTTCGTTGATTGAACGTATGCGCTCATTGCGTGAACAACCTCCGCGTGTCATTAGGGCCGCGTTTATTTTGACGATGAAAAGAGCAAGTGATGTGCCTACAGGTGCTCTCAAATACAAAATTTACTCGAAAATTGATCAAACAACCTGCTGCAAAGGCCTGCTATGTGTAGAATCCTGTAACCGATATCTCAACCCGATAAGCGGACGTCATACGATGCATGCAACAGCGGTTGTTGGTTAATCGAGATCGAGAGTCGGTTGCGCTATTCAGTTTGTTGAGGGACCGTGGAAATAGCTGGGGAAATAATCACCACGATCGACGTTCGGCTGATGAAAAAAGTTTCAGATTAGGTAATAGTCCTGATCGAAGTGAAGAGGGTTTTTGCGCAGTTTGGCGGGAGGTTCTGAACCGCTGGGGAAATATTACCCGATTATTCATGTTCTATTTTTTTGATTTTTTCGCGTAAAGTTTTGCGGTCAATACCTAAAATTTGGGCAGCGCGGGTTTTGTTGCCGTTGACGCTGGCCAGCACATTTCGAATATAGTCCAGCTCTACTTCTTCCAGAGACCGATCGAGGGAGACGCCACTCAGCCCGGAGCCGCGCATCAGTGATGGAAGGTCTTGAACTTCGATGCGATCGCTCTCGGTCATGACCAAGAGGCGCTGAATTACGTTCTCCAGCTCGCGTACGTTTCCGGGCCAATTGTAGTGGCGCAGGGCCTCGAGGGATTTGTGGGAGAAGCGCGGGAGAGGCTTGTCGGCTTCATTGGAAAAACGGTGTGAAAAACGGCTGGCCAGCAGCAGAATATCGTCGCCTCTGTCTCGCAGAGGAGGAAGGCTGATCTCGATCACGTTGAGGCGGTAGTACAGATCCTCGCGGAACGTGCCTTTTCTGACCAAGCCGAGGAGATCCTTGTTGGTCGCGGCCAGGATGCGGACATTGACTTTGCGCGTGCGATTCGATCCCACCATGCAGACTTCCTTTTCCTGCAGCACTCTCAGAAGCTTGACCTGCATGGCGAGGCTGGTTTCGCTGATTTCGTCGAGGAAGATGCTTCCGCCGTCGGCGGTCTGAAAAAAGCCGGCTCGCGATTCTACGGCGCCGGTGAATGCACCTTTGACGTAGCCGAAGAGCTCACTCTCCAGCAGGCTTTCGGGGATCCCTCCACAATTGACCGGTACGAAGGGGGCTGAAGCGCGGGTGCTCGAGTAATGAATCGCTCTGGCGACCAGCTCCTTCCCGGTACCGCTTTCGCCGGTGACGAGGGCGGTGGCCGAGGTGCGGGAGGCCTTGGTGATCGCCCTGAAAACGCTGCGCATGGCCTGGGACTCGCCGAGCAAACCGTACTGCTCGGCTTCGAGATGATCATCTTCATGCTGTTCGAGGCCGATCCGCCGCATTCTGAGCTTGTCCAGCGCACGCCCCACCGCGGCCATGAGCTCCTCTTCGGTGAACGGCTTCGTGAGGAACTCCTCAGCTCCGGTCTTGACCGCGCTGACAGCTCCCTCGACCGTGGCGTAACCGGTGATCATCATGACCTCGGTATCATCGAGGTTTTCGCGTACATGCCGCACCAGTTCGAGGCCGCTGATCTTGGGCATCTTGAGGTCGGTGATGACCAGATCCACAGATGTGGCATCGAGGATCTGTACCGCTTCGGTCACTCCAGGAGCGGTCAAGACCCGGAACCCTCGAGCTGTCAGCTTGCGCTGGAGCATCTCCACGGTGTCGGGGGAATCGTCGACGATCAGCAGCAGCTCTTTTTCCGGGTGCTCAGCCATTTTTCTGGGATTCCTCTTCGGTTCCACCCTGTTTCAAAGGAAGGCGGATCTCGAAACAGGTACCATGATCCGCCTTGCTGGTCACATCGATCGTCCCTTTGTGAGATGTGACGATACCATGAACCACAGGAAGTCCCAATCCGGTTCCCTCGTCGACGTCCTTGGTCGTGAAGAAGGGGATGAAAATCTGCTTCTGAACCTCTGCGGTCATACCGAGCCCCGTGTCTTCCACGGACAGCATCACCTGGTCGCGCTCGGATATGGTTTCGACGGTGAGAGTACCGCCTTTCGGCATGGCCTGAATGGCGTTGACCACGAGATTGACGAGCACCTGGTGCAGTTGCCCAGAATCAGCGATGATTTCGGGGAGATCTGGGTCGAAGCGCCTTACCAGCTCGATCCCGGCCTTGGCGCAGCGTGCTTCGAAGAAGTAGAGGCCCTCCCCGGCGATGTCGTTCAGGCTGATTTTCTCCTCACGAGGAGGAAGCTGGCGGGCGAACATCATCAGCTTTTTGATGATCTCGCGGGCGTGGAGTGACGCGCCGACGATTTTCGCGATATCCCCGGAGACCGGATTGGGCAGCCCTTCGGTCTGTTGTGTCAACTGAGCGAATCCCAGGATGTTCCCCAGGGGTTCGTTCAGTTCGTGCGCCACACCGGCGGCGAGCTGACCGATCGTGGCCAGGCGGTCGGCATGCCTGAGCTGGTCCTGGAGCAGGGTCTTCTCCTCTTCGGTCTGATAACGTTCGTAAAAGAGGGCCACTTCGCGAGCGACATTATTGATCAGGCTGCGTTCCTCGGTGAGAAAGGGCCCTTCGTCGAGCTCGGGCCGTTCCTCGAGATAAGTGAGCTGCACAAAACCGACCTTCGCGCCATGCATCACGATGTCCGAGGTCTGGCTGCTCAACCCGACACGAAAATCGGCCGTGGAGAAGACATGACCGTTGAGCACGATCCTGGCCTTGGCGATCTCGGGATAGAGCCAGCCGGGAGGCAGCAGGTCGACGATGCCCTGCAGGATCTCATCCAGAGATGCCTCGGGCCTGGCCACCTGGTGTGCGATCCCGTAGAGACATGTGAGCTCCTTGATCCGTTCTCGGAGAGCGACCTGCGCCCTGCGATGGGCCAGGGCGATACCGAGGGTTGCACAGATATCCTCGAAGTCTCGAATCTCTTCCGCGTTGAATGCGTTCTGTTCGGCGTTTTCGAGCAGCAGGAGCCCGAGGCGTTGCTCCTCGATGATGATCGGGATCAACGCGAGCGAAGGGAACTCGCTCTCGAGACGTCCCCCTTCTCGGACCGCGCTGCGGCTCGCGGGGGATTCGAATGCAGGGGGAGCCGAGTGGTCACCGGTCCAAAAGCTCCCTTTGGCGGTGAAGCCGGGCAAGGACGGGTCGAAACGCCCCTGGAAGAGCTCGTGACAAAGTCGATCGAGAACAGGCATGTCGATGGTTTTCTCCGGCCCGGTTCCATTCGGAAGGGGCTGGGTTCCGAATGTCACCTCGCCCGACCGGCTCGCCACGCAACTGAAATGACGTTCACTGTGCTTGACCCATATCTCCGCGCGGTTGCACTGGGAAAACTCCAGAAGCTGGGTCACGACATTCTGAAAAAACAGCCGTCGCGGGATGCCCCTGTTGGCATCGGTCAGGATTCGGATCGAGATGGTCCTGATCCTGTCGGCTCGTCTACGGCTTTCAGAAACAGAGTCTAGAAGGCTCTCGCGACGTTCGTTGCTCGTCATGTCCTGGATGTCCAACGTCTTCGGAAACCACTCTTGCACCGGCTGGCAGCCAAGCCTGGCTGCGGGCCGCCGCAAAAGAATGGTTCCTACTCAACGGAAGGGGGAAAATCAATCCCCTTGCATGTGTCGATGGCCTCGATCGCTCCACGGGGCGGCTGGCCATTGACCGGTCACGCAACCGGATTTTTTCTGCGAAACGATGTATTTTAGCAAATGTCGGTCCAAATTCGACCAAAGTTGTCGCACTCCTCGCGCTTTCCTGCGGGAGGGAGGATCTGCACCTCATCTCGAATTTCGCGGCTTTTCAGGCGCAATCGTGATGGCCGGTCGACTGTCGAAAAACATCGATTCTCCGGCCAGGAAAGGGACGTCTCGATATTTTTGAGAGAACCGCATCACCGCGGTACGCGGTGTTTTATGTCTTGAGCTGATCCTCTCGGTATAGACTGGTTCATTTCGACTGCCGTCATGCTGCAACCGGGGAGCGTGCTCTGGAAGAAGATCTCGAGGAGTTCGACGCCGTGCTGCTCGATATCGAGCTGGGACGGGGGATGGACGGTTTTCAGACACTCGAGGCGATACGCTCCATATACCCCGATCTGCCGGTCGTCATGAACAGCAAGCGCGAGGATGTGGCCACCGTGGTCAGGGCGATGCGGCAGGGAGCCAGCGACTATATCGGCAAGAGCTTCAGCCGTGACGAGCTCCTGCTCAAAGTCAAGCGTGCGATTCAACATCGTCACCTCGCGGAGGAGCCCGGGTTTCTGCGGGGCGAGGTGCGCGAGCGGATCAGTCGTCTCGTCGGTGACAGTCGGTCCATGAGAGCCGTTCGCCGCGCCGTCGAGCGGTCCGCCGCGGCGCCTTCGGGAGTGTTGATAACGGGGGAGAGTGGCACTGGCAAAAAGCTCGTAGCGCGCGATATCCACGATCTCAGCGAGTGCGCCGCGAAACCCTTCGTGCCAGTCGACTGTGCGACCCTTCCCGAACCGCTCTTCGAATCGATGCTCTTCGGCCACCAACGGGGAGCGTTTACCGGCGCGGACCGGAGCCATCGAGGGCGGATCGAGTTGGCTGACGGTGGAACCCTGTTTTTCGACGAGATCGCTGAATTGCCGCGGGTCACGCAGTCGAAGCTGCTGCGAGTGATCCAGGAGCGGCGATTCCTGCGCCTGGGATCCTCGCGTGAGAGGGACCTGGAAGCCCGGCTGATCGCCGCCACCAACAGGGACATCGAGAAGGAGGTGGAGGACGGCAGATTCCGGTCGGATCTCTACTACCGGCTCAACGTATTGCGCATCCACATCCCGCCCCTCAGAGAGCGCCTCGATGATCTGGCGAGCCTCACCGCGTTCATTCTGCAAAAAAAGGCGCAAGAACTGAAGCGTCCGGTTCCGCACATGACCGCCGAGGCGATGCAGCTTCTACTGAGCTGGCAATGGCCGGGCAACGTGCGCGAGCTCGAGAACGTGCTGGAAAACGCCATGGTCAACTCAGCCGGCGATCGTCTCCAACCCGAGGATTTTTCCAGCATCCAGCATCTCCAACCGATGGCCGCCGATTTTGCCACGGCCCGCAAAGCCGTGATGGAGCGTTTCGAACGTCAATACCTTGGGACCACGCTGCGCAGTTGCCACGGTAATATTTCGAAAACGGCACGTCGTTTGGGGCTTTCCCGATGCGGCCTGCAGAAGATTCTGAAGAGACTCGGCATGCACAACGGATCGGAACGGATATCCGGGGAAATGTGATGCGGTCTGCCGGTTTGATCGCGACTTTCTTGATCTTGGCGGCGCCGATCGTTTCGGTTGTGTTGGGCGGCGGTTGCTCACAGGATATTTCAGCGGACGACACGCCGTTCGTCTTGAAAACAACGGAGACTATAGACAGTTTCCTGTGCTCTCGGTGCCCGGGTAAAGACTATCGAAGCGACAAGGATTGGATCTGCAAAATCAGCATCGCCGGCGTGATCGAGCTTCTCGACGAGAATTCGATCGGAATGTCCTCGAGGAGCAGCGGCGCGACGAGCTGCTGGAGACGCTGCGCAGCGTGGGGCACAGCAAGATCGCGAGCTCCACGCTATCCCGGCTCACCATGACGGTGCGGCATATCCCACACGATGCCTTGCCGTCGCCTGAGCTCCTGGCCCACCTCGAGGAGCTGGTTGTCGGCTTCCGCGATCAAAAGGGGACTGAGTCCGTCTTCAGGAAGCCATCAAGAACCGGGAAAATTATCACAAAAAAATGCTGGGGGTTCTGACACGATTCTACCATTGCGATTCGGTCGAAGTAGCGCTGGGCATGCTCCTGGCTGCTTTACCCCACGCCCGAAACCACGGTGTCGATTTCTCCCCCCTCGAAGCGCGGCTCAAGCCCGGTGTTCGAGCCTTCGTCAGGTTCCGCGATCTCAAGGTCGTTCTCGATGATCTCCTGGTCAACGCCGTCCGGGCCGTCGCCACGAACCTCGAGCGGAGGGTATCTTTCTTCATCGAGCTCGAGCCGGTGTGATGCTCCAGGGGGAGGGGGCTAAGGCTCAATCATTCTCGCCTTCCTCCTTGTTCGAGCGGATCATGGCGCGCTTGCGCGCGTGCTCGTCGAGGATCGATTTGCGCAGGCGGATACTTTTGGGGGTGGTCTCGACGTACTCGTCCTGGTTGAGGAACTCGAGCGCCTCCTCGAGGCTGAAGTGGATGGCCGGCGCGACCTTGATCTTGCGGTCGGAGCCGGAGGCGCGCATGTTGGTGAGCTTCTTGGCCTTCTGGGCGTTGACCACGATGTCGTGGTCGCGGTTGTGCTCGCCGATGATCTGGCCCGGATAGAGGTGCTCGCCGGGATCGACGAAGAATCGTCCCCGGTCCTGGAGCGCGTCGAGCGAGTAGGATACCGCGTTTCCCGACCCCATCGAGATGATGCTGCCGGTGAGCCGCTGGGGGATCGATCCCTTGAAATATTCGTACTGGAAGAAGCGGTGGTTGATCACGATCTCCCCCGAGGTGGCGCGTAGCATGCGGCTGCGGAACCCGATCAAGCCGCGGCTGGGGATGCGGAACTCGATCTGCGAGCGGCCATCTATTTCTTCCATGTTGACGATCTCGGCCCTGCGCTCGCTGGCGTACTCGATCACCGTGCCGGCGTGGGCCGCGGGCACGTCGACGATCAGGACTTCCACCGGTTCGGCCTTTCTGCCGTTGATCTCCTTGAAGATCACGCGGGGCTGACCCACCATGAACTCGTAACCCTCGCGGCGCATGGTCTCCATGAGGATCGACAGGTGCAGGATGCCCCGCCCCGAGACCTTGAAAGTGTCGGCGCTGCCGGTTTCCTCGACGCGCAGAGCCACGTCCTTTTCGGCCTCCCGGTAGAGCCGCTCGCGCAACTGGCGGCAGGTGACGAGCGTCCCTTCATGGCCGGCGCCGGGGCTGTCGTTGGCCATAAAATTCATGGTGAGGGTGGGTTCGTCCACGGCGATGATCGGCAGCGGCTCGGGATGGTCGGCGTCGGCCAGGGTGTCCCCGATGTCGACCCGCTCGAGCCCGACGACGGCGCAGATGTCGCCACATTCGACGCCGTCGACCTCGCGCCGTCCAAGGCCGTCGAAGACGAAGAGCTGGCGCGGCTCGACGCGGGTTTGCGTGCCGTCACGCTTGATGAGCACCGCGGGATGTCGCGCCGAGAGGCGGCCGCGGAAGATGCGGCCCACGCCGATGCGTCCCACGTAGTCGTTGTAGTCGAGGGCCGAGATGAGCATCTGAACCGGGCCCGCGCGCAGCTCCGGCGGGGGCACGCGCTCGATGATCAAGTCGAGCAGCGGGGCCAGGTGGCGCCGCTCCTCGTTCAGCTCGTTCAGCGCCCAGCCGTCCCGGCCGGAGGCATAGACCGAACAGAAATCGAGCTGCTCATCGTTGGCGTCGAGCTCCACGAAGAGGTCGAAAACCTCGCTGAGAACCTCGTCCGGCCGTGCATTGAGGCGGTCCACCTTGTTGATCACGACGACCGGAGTGAGGTTGAGCTGCAGGGCTTTTTGCAGCACGAAGCGCGTCTGGGGCATGGGGCCCTCGAAGGCATCGACGAGCAGCAGAACGCCGTCGGCCATCTTGAGGACCCGCTCCACCTCGCCGCCGAAATCGGCGTGTCCGGGGGTGTCGATCAGATTGATGCGTACGCCCCGATAGGAGACGGAGAAGTTCTTGGAGACGATCGTGATGCCCCGTTCGCGCTCCAGATCGTAGGAGTCGAGAAAACGCTCACGGACCTTCTGGCCCTCCCTGAAAACGCGGCACTGCTTCAGGATTTGATCGACGAGCGTTGTTTTCCCATGATCCACGTGGGCGATGATGGCGACGTTGCGGATGTCCACTGGTGCAGCTCCTCTTGGATGACTCTTGATCTTCGGCGCAGCAAAATAGGGCGCATATTAACAAGTAATCGCGAGGTCGGGGTGGATATTAAAAATCATTTTTGAGACGCGGCGCGACGGGTTCGGCCTGGAGAGGTGCTTTGTCTGTCGCACGGGTACCGCAGATGATGCGGCGCTTACAAAAGTTCCGAAAATAATGTAAGCACTAACCTAAAATATGCGTATCACTCTTGGTTTGAGCAGCCGGGGAAGGATGGATTTGTGGGGATGGTCGTTTCGGTGGAGCTGATCTACCGGGAACGATGGGGGCTGTGCGGTTCTTGGAACGCGGCGGCCCGGAAGCCTGAAATAGTCAGCAATCTTCTGATTGAGAACGAGTTATCGCAGAAAGGAGTCAGTCATGTACGGAATCAATCAACAGCGGACCGCGGGGACGATCCGCTCGAGGCTGATGGCGGCTCTCTCGTTGGGTCTCCTGAGCCTACTGCTCGTAGCGGCAATCTTGCCCGGTGAGGTGTATGCCCAGCAGCGCCGCGTCGTGGTGGTCGACGACAGTCAACCGGCGCTCGACGCGAAGACGCGGGAGGCGATCATCGACGCCGTCACCAAGACCCTCAACGAGGAGTACGTCTTCCCGGAGGTGGCCCAGAAGATGGAAGCCCACGTTCGGCAGAAACTCGGCGACGGTGCTTACGAGAGGGTCGCGGCTCTTCATGAGTTCACGGAATTGCTCACTCGAGATCTGAGATCGATCTGTCACGACCGTCACCTCGGTGTGCGGGTCGAGGAGCCCCGGCCGACCGGGGCGCCGGCTCGCGACGAGGAGGAGGAAGCCAAGCGTCGGCTGGAGGAGTTGCGATCCCAGAACTTCGGCTTCAAGAAGCTGGAACTGCTCCCCGGCAACATCGGTTACGTCGACCTGCGCATGTTCGCCCACGCTACCCATGGTGGGGACACGGCGGTAGCGGCCATGAATTTTTTGGCGCACTGCGACGCGATCATCTTCGACCTGCGCCGCAACGGCGGCGGATCGCCGTCGATGATCCAGCTCATCACCAGCTATTTCTACGAGGAGCCGGTGCACCTCAACAGCTTCTACATCCGCCACGATGACAGCACCAAGCAGTTCTGGACCCAGTCGCGGGTGCAGGGAAGCCGTTTGAGTGACGTCCCGATCTACGTGCTCACGAGTCGCCGTACCTTTTCGGGAGCCGAGGAGTTCACCTACAATCTGAAAAACCTGGAGCGCGCCACGATCATCGGAGAGACCACCGGCGGGGGGGCGCATCCCGTGAATTTCCGGCGCTTCGACGAGCTGAACGTGTCGATGTCGGTGCCCTTCGGGCGGGCCATCAACCCGATCACGGGTACCAACTGGGAGGGCACCGGGATCGAGCCGCATATCGCCGTGCCCGCCGCCGAAGCGCTCGAGGTGGCCCGCATCGAGGCCATGAAGGCGCTGCTCGCCAAGGAGACCGACGAAACCCGGCGGGCCGAACTCGAGTGGGCTGTTCAGGGGCTCGAGGCGCAGAACAAGCCGCTGAAACTCACGGCCACCGACCTGAAATCCTACGTGGGAGACTTCGGCCCGCGTTCGATCCGGCTGGAGAAGGGACATCTCGTCTACAAACGCGGTGACCAGCCGCAGCACCGGATGATTCCCATGGGCCAGGATCTCTTCGGGATCGATGACATCGACTACTTCCGGATCCGTTTCGATCGCGACTCTTCGGGCACGGTCACCAAGCTGATCGGTCTGTATGACAACGGGCACAGCGATTTTCACGAACGCAGCGGGTCGTAGTCGAGCGCAGGCGTCTGCTGAACCAACATGGCCTTCAGGCAGGGGGACCGAAAGGAAGGCCTCCTCGAGACCGCCGGGATGATCCTGGCGGTCTTTTTTTTGCATTTGAGGTGCGCAAGCCCTTGACCCGGTCGAGAGAGTTTATTAATATATTAGTTAATTAATATAGTGGTTTACTGCGAGGCCGGCATGATTTTCAATATCGACACCCACGGGGGCGTGCCCATCTACCGGCAGGTGATCGAGCAGGTGAAGCGCCAGATCGTCACCGGCCAGATGGAGGCAGGCGAGCAGCTCGAGTCGGTCAAGAACCTCGCCGAGCGCCTCAAGGTGAATCCCATGACGATCAGCAAGGCCTACGGTTTTCTGGTCCAGGAAGGCCTCGTGGAGCGGCGGCGGGGGGTGGGGCTTTTCGTCGTTCCGATGCAGCGCGAGAGAAGGCAGCGCCTCAAAAGCTCGATGCTCGACGAGGCGCTGCGGCGCGCTGCGCGCCTGACGGTCCAGATGGAGGTGTCTGCGGAGGAGGCGTCGACGCGATTCGCCGAGCACCTCGAACAGATCGCGTCCCAGAAGGGGGGGGTACAGAGGACCAAGAGAGGGAGTCAAAGCGGGAACCGCAAAGGGAGGAGCCAAGCATGAATGCCGAGCCGGTAATCCAGATCGAAAAGCTCGTCAAACAGTTCAATTACTCCACCGTGATCGACGGATTGTCCCTCGAGATCGGTTCGGGACGCATTGTCGGGCTCGTAGGTGCCAACGGCGCCGGCAAGAGCACCCTGCTGCGCCACATGGTGGGGCTCTACCTTCCCGATAAGGGACGCTGCCGTACCCTTGGCCGCGACGCCGGCAAACTCTCGCCTGCCGAGCTGAGCCGCATCGGATACGTTCATCAGGAGGGCGCCCTCATCGAGTGGATGACCGTGAAGCAGTTGATCCGCTTCGTGGCGGCCTACTATCCCACCTGGAACGAGGAACTCGAAAAAGAGTTCGTGAAGCGCTTCGAGCTGTCGCTCGAGACCGGGGTGGGGGCCCTCTCCCCGGGGCAGCGTCAGAAGCTGGCCATCCTGCTGGCGATCGGCTTCGAGCCCGAGCTCCTGATCCTCGACGAGCCGGCGGCGGCCCTCGATCCGCTGGCGCGCTACAAGTTCCTCGAGCTGCTGCTCCAGATCATTCAGGATCCGCGGCGGACGATCATCATCTCGTCGCATATCCTGAGCGACGTGGAGAAGGTGATCGATCACGCGCTCATCCTGGATGCCGGAAAGCTTCTGCGCGACTGTCCCTTCGATGCGCTGCAAGAGGAGTTCGAGCGCCTGCGGATCACCTCGCTCAACGGCCGTCTTCCTGAAGAGTTACCCTTGAGCGGCGTTATCGAATACGAGAGGAGCGAGAGCCAGGCGGTGATCACCATGGAGCGTTTGCCCGCGGAGGAACTGGAGAGGATCGCAGCGGAGCATCGTTTCGACGTGGAAGTCAATCCGATCTCCTTCGAGGACATCTATCGGATCGTGGTGGAGCGGCAGAACCGGTAGATCCGGACGAGGACTGGAGATAAGCGATGAAACCTTTCGGCGCCAACATGTTGACGCTTTTTCAGTGCGGCCCCCTCTGGTTCTGGCACATCATGGCGGGTTTTCTCTGCGTTCCGGCACTCGTGCGGCCCTTGGTGTACCCCGAGGCTGGTCAGGGGTATTTCTGCGGTGAGCTCATGGTGAGTCTCTGGGCCGGGATCATGGCCATGTCGTTGGCCAAAGACATCCTCGTCAAGCCGTTCGCGTCCTGCCTGCCGGCGCACGGGGCCGTGGTGCGGCGCGTGTTGATCGCGATCGGCATAATGACCGGTGTGATCGGTGCCTTGCCCTTTTTGATCTATCCCGGCCTCACGGTCATCGATACACTGCTTACGGTCTGGTCAGCCTTCGCCTTCGGAATCACGGCGTACTGCCTCGGTGTTCTGATCATGTTGCAGGTGAGAAATTCAGGATTCGTAGGATTCTGCATCATGCTCATGTTCGGCTTCACCTTCGCCGATCTGACATCGACGGTCCGTGCGGGGCTCGAGGGATTTACGATCGCGTACCCGCTGGCGAGCAGCGCACCGGCCCTGCTGTGCTTCTTCCTGGCCTGGCGGCGCTTCAGTGCTCCGAGCTTCAGTCGATCATTTTGCGCACAGAACTATCTGGCTCCGATCGGCCTCTTCAACGCCGTCACGGTGGTGAACTTTCACGAAATAGAGAGAGCCAGCCGGATCCAGGGGCGGCGGCTTCGGCTGCGAAGCTACCTGGAGAGGATCGTGCTCTCCAAGATGACCAACGTCAAAGAAGGGACCCGTCGGGCCGGCGGCCGCTATCTGTGGGGCAACTTCTATACGCTCGTTGGCAACAGCATTCCAGACGGTTGGATGAAACCTGTCTGGATTTTCATGTTGATCGCGGCAGGTGCTATTTTCCTCGGTTTCGCCGGTCCCTTGAAGGACCTCGAGAACCTGTCGCGGATCCATTTCCTGCTCCTCTTTCCGGGCATCCTGGTCGGCACCGGCCTGCCGATAAACTTCAAGACCGGGATTCTCGTTCCGGTGGGTCGGAAGGAAAGATTCGCAAGTTTGCTCTTTGGATCGCTCATCAGCGTGATCGTCGTTGCCGTGGTCAGTTTGCTGGTCATCATCTTGTCACACGCGATCGATATGTGGAATCACGAGATATTGCTCTTCGGATCGACATACACCTACATGCCGATCGTGCCCAAGGTCTTTTTCTTCTTCTTTTTGTCGCTGCCCTTTTTCCTGATCTGCCAGTTGCTCTTTCGCCGGTATATTATCGTCCCCATGATCATTCTGTTCATTGCGATCTGCATCACGTTCGACGCCTGCATCCTGGGCTTCCTTGCCATGAGCCCCCTCGGCATCGCGGTCATCACCGTGGCCTGCTGGATCCCCTTTCTGCTGGTGACCTACAACATCTGCTTCCACCGCGACCTAGTGCTGAACGGATAGTAGAGATTGCGACTAGATAACTTTACAGTTGGCGGAAGGACGACTCCATGAGCGTCGCCAGGTACGTGGTCACGAAGGTTTACCGATCGCCTTACGAGCAGGGCATCACGTTTCACGAAGGGGAGCGCTTGCAATTCGAGCGGCGGGTTTCGGAGTGGGAGGGCTGGATCTGGTGCACATCGGCCTCCGGCGAGAGCGCGTGGACACCGGAGTCCCGGGTGCGCTTCGAGGGCGTTGGCTGCGTGATGACGCGCGACTACTGCTCCAGCGAGCTCAGCGTGGAGCAGGGAGAGCAGATCGCCGCCACGCTAGAGGAGAGCGGTTGGGTGCTAGCAACGAACGCATCCGGCGACAGCGGATGGGTTCCGCTCGATCATCTGCAGAAGATGTAGGCGATAGACTCTCTCGAATGATCGAGGTAACGACACTGAGCGCCACAGGACGGGCGGCACGATATCACATCACTCCCAGCGGGGCTTGATGCCGAGCAGGTGACGGACTAAGAAATCCTGCCTGCGGCGGCGTCCGTACGGCGTCTCGGCGGCGCCGTGTCCCGTGCCGGTCATCATCAGCAGCTCGAAGTCCTTGTCGGCCCTGATGAGGGCGTCAGCGACCTGCATGGTCGAAGCCGGATCGACGTTGCGATCCAGCTCTCCCACGATCAGCAGGAGTTTTCCTTGAAGCTTGTGAGCGTTGGTCACATTGGACTGCGCTTCGTAGTGTGGCCCGACCGGCCATCCCATCCACAGCTCGTTCCACCAGATCTTGTCCATGCGATTGTCGTGGCAGCCGCAGTCGGCCACGGCGGCATGGTAGAAATCGCCGTGTGCGAGCAGCGCGCGCAGCGCGCTCTGTCCGCCCGCGGAGCCGCCGTAGATGCCGACGCGCGCGAGATCGAGAAAGGGACGGGTTTTCGCTGCCGCCCGCATCCAGGCGATACGGTCGGGAAAGCCGCTGTCGCCCAAGTTCTTCCAGCACACGTCGTGGAATGTCTTCGAGCGCCAGTTGGTGCCCATGCCGTCGATGCGTACCACGATGAATCCGAGCTCGGCGATCTCCCTCGACGCGTACCAGGCGCGGAACGCCTTGGGCACGAAGTGGCCGTGAGGGCCGGCGTAGATGTTCTCCACCACCGGATAGGCTTTCTGAGGATCGAAGTTGGACGGGTAGAACAACACGCCCCATATGTCGGTCTTTGCGTCGCGACCCTTGGCCGCGAACCGCTCGGGTGGGCGCCAGCCGGTGGCCCGTAACGGCGCCCAGTCACCCGTCGCCAGCCGGCATACCAGAGACCCATCGGAGGTGCGGCGCAGCTCATGGACCGGCGGCAGATCGACCCGCGAGTAGGTGTCGATGTAGAACGATTTACCGGGCGCAAAACGAAGCTGGTGTGTGCCGTCGCCCTGCGTCAGCCAGACCGGGGCGCCCCCGTCGAAGCCGACGCGTCCGTAATGGACATGATAGGGATCCCGACCGGGATGGACACCGACGGCTCGGAAGAAGATCTGGCGCTCTTCGTCGTCGACACGCTCCACGCCACGCACAACCCACTCCCCAGAGGTGATGCGGCTCTTCACGTGGCCGGTGGCCATATCGACGCAGTAGAGGTGGTTCCAGCCGTCGCGCTCGGACATCCAGATCGCCTCGCCGGTGGCCTCGATCCGGTGGAGGAAGACCTTGTGGGCGTAGTCGATGAACGTGGCGCTCTGCTCATCGATCACGGTGCGGGCTGCGCCGGTACCGGCGTCCACCTCGATGAGGCGCAGGACCTGATGGCCGCGCTGATTGTAGAGGAAAGTGAAAGCGCCGCTGTCGCCGCGCCAGGCGAGAAAAGAGATCGACCAGGGTTGAGGGAAGAGCGCTTCGTCGATCTCGACCCTGCGGCGCGCCGCCACGTCGAAGAGGCACGGCCGCGGGTGGGCGATCCGATCACCCGGCTTGAGGTACTGAAAGGTGTGGAGTTTGGGCTGCACCTGGTCGCGCGGGGTCGACTCGATAAACGTGACGGTGTGTTCCTGCTCGGGCTCCTCTCGGATCACGGCGAGCTTGGTCGCATCGGGCGACCAGACGATGCGGTTGGTATAGCCGTTTGTGGCCATGCCGTCGGTGGAGAGTCTCACCTCGCGTTGCGTCTCGATCTCGCGCAGGACCACATTGTGGTCGCGGATAAACGCATTCCAGCGGCCGTCGGGTGAGAGGTTGGGGGGGCGCCTTGTTTGAGGGAATCTTTGGGGTCTAGTCTCGGCGGGAGGTGTTTCCTGCACACCATCGACGACTACCACATCCAGCCCGGCGGCGGCCTCATAGACTCCGAGCCGGCGGTCCTTTTCGGTGGTGACAGTCCACAGGTGGCCCACGAAAGTGTGCTGACGGTGTGTCTGCCCCGGCGCCAGCGTGGCGTAGGGCTTCGGCTCCCCCTGGCGATCGAGCCACACGATGCGGACCTTCTCCGCCGTCCTGTTGATGAACAGCATGGTGGTGTCGCCGCCGCGATCGCGCGAGCGCTTCCTCGAAGTAGGCGCCAGCCGGAAGGCATGGGCGCTCTCGATCGGCACCTCGGTGACCGCGTTCTTCCGGCCGTCGATGCTAAACAGCCGACCTTCCTTTGCCACCAGCACGATGAGCGCCGTTCCGTCGCTGGCCGTCAAGCGGTCGATGGGCAGGCGGTCGGGCTCGACCTCGTGGCCGAGAAACGTTCCGATCTGCGCGGCCACGGCCTTGTGATCGAAGGCATCGCGCAGCGAGCCATTGCGCGCGTCGGCGATTTTGTACTGCCAGCGATCAAGCGCGCTCTGGTGGCGGTAGACGAGGGTGGAGCCATCGATCCACGTCTCGTGGAGCTCTTCGTTGAGAACTTTGTCCTGGACCAGCCCCGGCATGCTCCGCGCCCGCTCGTAATCGGCTTGGCTGCCCTGGCCGTGCGCCGCCGGGCCGAGCAGGTGGAGGAGCGCGACGAGGACCGCTATGGTGATCAGGGCCGGACGGGCGCAAGCTTCGGTCCGAAAGCGACGGAGAAGTCTTTTCGATTGAGGGAGACACCTGCTCCAACCATCGGGCGGAGCGCCGTTCGAGTCCGTCTGTCGGTTTCCAATGACCCTGATCGAATGAGAACACTTGTCGCTCCGTCCATCTCTGTTTGTCATGTTCAATGCTTTCTGCGTTCTTTGGCGTTCTGTCATCGGTTGCCTGTTTTCGGCGTGGGTATCGGCTGTCGGGGTGCAAGCAAAGGCATCCCGGTGCCGGCCGCCCCCCGGGGATGGCGATGGGGGGGCAGCCGGGTCAGTGGGAGTTAGGGCTAGTCCTCCAGTGGCAGGTACCAGATGTTGCGAAAACCAACCGGGTGACCGTGATCCTGGAGGAAGAGGGGACCCTGCACAGCGTTTGACCCCTCGGGAGCGGCTCGCGTGGGCGCCGGCACTGGCTGGTTTTCGTGGATTCTCACACCGTTGTGGAAGACTGTCATCGTTGCCGGTTCGAGCTCACCGCCGGCCCCTTTGTGAGGCGCATGGTAGATGACGTCGTACGTCTGCCACTTGAGCGGCGGCAGGCAGGCGTTGGCCCGTGCGACGGCCACGCCGTAGATCGCTCCGCAGTCGCCGGGACCGGGCTCGAGGCCGAAGGAGTCCAGCACCTGGATCTCGTAGCGCGAGGCGAAGTAGACGCCGCTGTTGCCGCGACCCTGGCCGCGGCCAGCGGGTTCGTAAGGGATTTTGAACTCGATGTGAAACAGGCCGCTGCCGTGGGGCTGGAGCGTGCGATTGTGACCGCCCGTGACCTGCACGCTGCCATCGGCGAGCGCCTTCCAGTTTTTGTTGGTCCAATGATCGAGCGCGGGGGGCTGTCCCGGTTCGTAGGACAGGAGCACGACCGCGTACTGTGGGGGGCGCAGCCCGGCCGTGGGGGACTCGCGTTCGATACGCACGAGGCGGAAGGTTTTGCCCTCGCCTTTGCCTTCGTCGTGCGCCGAGGTTGCCGTCAGCAATCCCCCTGTGATCGTTCCGCGCCAGGCGGGATTATCATCGGCGCCGGTCAGGGAGACCGCTCGCTCCGCCAGCTTGCCGGTGAGCGACACTGTCCGCGGGTTCTCGTCCAGCAAGGTCAATCGGGCGCGGTACCGTCCGTCGCCTTCGGCGATCACCTTGGCCTCGGCCCGGGCCACCTGGCTGCCAGGTGCGGAGAAGAGCCCGACGTACTCGCCCATCCACGTGTCGAGCGCATCGTCAGATTCCGCCGGTAATTCGGAGCTCGATAATAATCCCGCCAGGGAGCACCACAGAATCAGCACCGAAGCCAATAACAATCCGTCCATGTGTGCTCCTCCTTTTAGAGTGGCATGGGCCATAACGCCTTCCGCGGTGATGGCTGCCGACCCGCTGGTATTTCATGCGAGACTCAGTTGCGCGGATTTTAGCAAGGATTGGGGTGATTGACCAGGAGCGGGGGGGGATGGAGCGTGGAGCGGGGAACGAATGCGATCGCGGTTGGCGCGCCGTTGCATCGCCGCGACGGGCAGAGTCATCAAGGCAGCTCGCCCATGAAGCGCTTCTTGGCCTCGGCGTCGAAGAAGGTGAGTTTCTTGCGTCCACGACAATCGGTCATGACGCCGCAGGGGGCGCCGTCGAAGGAAGCCAGAAGCTCCTCGTCGTTCAACTGCGTCGCCGAGTGTTGCGTTACGACTACCAGGGTCGGATCGGACGGGTGCGTCGCCACGACCACGCCGAGGGGGCGGCTGGTGCGGACAATCGCCACGGGTGGAGCGTCTGCGGTGGTCACGAGTTGCGCGGCGGGCAGTGGACGGGTATGGACCAGCCACTGCGGCGCGTGCGGCTCGGACTGAGCGGTCCAGAAGAAGAGCCGGGCGAGGATGAGCAGCACAGCCGCGGCTGCCAGGGGGGTGACCCAGCGCGCGCGGCGCAAATGGTGCGCCGATGGCCATGCGTTTTGACCGATCCGCTTACGTGCCGTCAGTTCCCTTAGTCCGGCGGTGTGCGTCGCTGCGCGCAGCGCGCTCCACTGCTCGTCATGGAGGACATCGTCGAGAAGACTGTCGAGGCCATCCAAGGATTTCATGACTTCATACTCTCCAGCATCAACACCTTCAGCTTGCGGCGCGCCCTGGCCAGCCGCGACTCCACGGCCTTGGGCGAGATCCCGCGCTCCTCGGCCAGCTCGGCGTAGCTGCGCCCGTCGAGGTACTTGCCTTTCACGAGCCGGCGCTCCTCTGCGGGCAGGAGCTGCAGGCACGCTGCCAGGTGGGCTTTCATTTCAGTGGCAGGATCTTCCGCGTCGGTGACCTCGGTGGCCGCGGGTTGGGTGTGCTCCGTGAGCCCCCCGATGTGTGCGCCGCTCCGCCGCCAGCGGCGCGCCTGGTCGGTGAGGGCCGAACGGGCGATGCGGCGCAGCCAGTTCCAGAAATCAGCCTCGTCATCGAAGGGTTTGGCGTGACGGATCAGGCGGATCATCGTCTCCTGCAGGGCATCGCCTGCGAGCTCCTCCAGGCCGCCGGAGACCACCAGGAGATAGCGGTGCAGCCGATCGAACCAGACCTCGTGGAAGCGGTCGAAGGCCGTCTCGTCGCCACGGGCGAGCCCCGAGGTCAGGGCCCGGAGAGCGCTGTCCGGCGTTTGCGCCAGCGCCGCCGGCCGGATCGTACCGGCCGGTGGCGCGTACCTGGTGGCTGCCATTTCCGAAGAGGGTTTCATCAGTGCGGTACCCGACGTGGGAGATGCGAATCTTCCCACGCTCTCCGGTTGTTCCTCTATTTGCTGCCCGACTGCTTCTTGATCTCGTGGCGCAGGAGCGCGCATTCGTCTTGCAGCGCTACGACCATGGCTTTGAGCTGATCCATCTCGGCGCGCAGTTTGGCTATGCTCTCCCGCTCTTCTTTATCGCCTTTCTGACCGATCGTCGCCAGGATGATCTCGATGGTCTCGAGGTCGGTGTGGGTGCCGACGGCGATGAGCAGGTCGGTCTCCTCGTGGAATTTGAGGTCCGTGGTCTCCCGGGCTCCCTGCATCTCCCATGCGGTATGGATCGCAGTGACGATGTCATCCACGAGAAGGCCATGATTCAGGAGATCTTTGACGTTGTAGGCTCGGGATCTGATCGGATCCTGCCCTCTGACGAGGCGCGCGCCGACAACCATGAGATCGACCACTTCCTGGTTCACATCGAACTGGTAACCATCGATTTCCCCGGTCCATTGGAGTCCGCGCATCAGATCTCCGATCTCCACCTGCCGTACTTTGAACGGCGGGATGGCGAGCGTCGCCGCGACCGGTGAGACCACCACGTTGGGATTCACTCCGCTCTGCCCCCGGATCGCGTCCAGAAGCCGTGTGATGGTTCCGCCGGGGAAATCCAAATCCACACAGATCTCGAGGCTGATCTCGGGTTCGTCTTCTTGCTGCGCCGCGACCGCGATCTCCTGGCCGAGGGCCGGAAGAGCGAACAAAGCCATCAGGGCGAGGATCAGAGGGATACGTGCATACATCTTGGTTCTCCTTATTGCGTTCTATTCTACAATCGTTCTCGGGCGACTTTGCTGTTCACTCCATAAACGCCGCCAAGTCCACGATCCCTCGCGATTTTTGAATTTTTATCCTATGGCAACAAAGATCGTGCAATCGGGCGCTCGGCTTCACGCCGCCCCTACTCGTGAGCGAGCCCGCATCCGGAGTGGATGCGGGCTCGCTGTTGATACATCAGTGGAGTCCAGCAACCCGCCTGGAGCGAATACTCGTTTTCCCAGCGACTAACATGAGCACAGGTTATGCGGACCAAACACTCTGTTTTAGTGAAAAGTGAAGATTGATTGCTCCACGATCTTTTCGAGCGAGGCTGGACGAGCAATCGACAAGCGAATCGATGTCTGATTGCACCGCGCCGCTCTCCTTCACAGTCGGCCTACAGAGAGCCGTGGCGTAGGAGTTAGGAATGTCTTGAACTTGATCTACCTTCGCAACGAAGGTATCATGAGCCTTGTTGTAGGTTCATTTCGGCGCGCTTTTCGTGGAATGAAGTGACGCTGGTAGCCACTGCTATTTGATGGTGAAAACGCTTTCGTAGTCGATTCAGGTGCGGGAAGAGTCGCCCGTGTATGAAGGCAAACCCCAGTGAAATCGGATTCCGATTATACGGCTGAGAGTCATTCGACGAAGACACGGGTGTTTGTAAGCTCAGTGCAGGAGGAGCTGATAAACGAAAGAACGGCAATCCTTGGAAGCTACGGCCTGTCCAGGCGCGCAGTTTTTGAGGTAGAGCCGGTTGATGTGGATCGCCTCAACGACAATCAGAAGAAAATCGTTCGCCGGTTGTTGAGCAAAAGCATCGTCGACACAACAGGGCTCGCCAAGTTGCTGCAAGTGACACCACAGGCAGTTCGCAAGGATCTGGCGGTTCTCCAGAAGATGGAACTGATCGAAAAGAAAGGTAAGGCGCGGGCGACCTACTATGTTTTGAAGGACGACCCAAGCGCGTCATGAATCCGCAACGTATCGGCAACTACTTCTACGGCTTGCGGCAACTCGAGTCTGGCTCGAAGGTGGTTGGTATCCGCAACCGGCCTGGCCCGAATCCGCAACTTCGTCCGTGGATGTGGCACCGAGCAGGTCATAGCTTTTTGCCTTGCGATCGGTATCACCACGCCGGTTCCTGGACGAATACGCGGGTTTGTGGCAATGCCTAGGATGGCCAAAAGGATCGTGTAGTTCGGTGTTCGACTCTATAACGTCCCTTAAGAGCCACGCCAAATCAACTTCACATTTTTCATCTCATCTTCAGCTCAACTTTGCCAGTTCCTCAATCGCCGAATCCTCGACATAGCGTTGCTATGCCTGCGGTTCGGCTCAATCGTCACTGCCAAATTTGAACCAAGGGCAAATTTGAACCAATTCTGAGCGAAAAATCTGTGAAATTATTTTGTCGCGACCCCTTAGCGACAAGACCCTTTTGCAAAGGATCAGTCGGTTCGATCGGATGAGATGTGTCGGGGAGCGTGGACTCGGCTTCTACCTGCTCGATTTAGACTGCCGCGGCCTCTACCGCAAGTATGGTTTTTTGAAGACGAGCCATTTCGCGCAGATATGTTATTACATCCCGCCACGCAAGACGCGCGAGCTCATGAGAATCACTCGCGCGCTCGAAGAGCTGCCGCAGATCGACAACGCGTTCGCCGAGGGAGAAATCTCGAGGAGCGCCGTGCGTGAGATGAGTCGGGTTGCTACGAGAGAAACCGAAAAGGAGCGGTGCGATCTGGCTCTTCTACCTAACTCATTCGTCACGGCCATCAGTAGCCCGACCGGCAACTCCCAGAAGATCGGGATCGTGTGATGGCAGCTTCGCGATGACGATCGACCAACGGTTTTGCCACGGCGAGGGAGGGCGGCGCGGTGCGATCAGGCGTCAATGCGCCTGCCGATTGCTTGCCCAGACCGGCTTGAAGGGAGGGTAGAGCAATCGTAGGTTTCTTCGAATGTTCAACATACCGAGCCGCCCTCCCTAAACCGGTCGGGCTACGGTTGGGCTATTTCAAGGAGTAGGGTTATCGTGTATCGAGTGCCCCGAAAAAGCTAGCGTCCACAGGTTGCGTTTTTCTTATCTGAACTCTTCTACCTAAGCTTCTTCGAAACGGCCTTCAGTAGCTCGACCGGCAACTCCCAGAAGATCGGGATCGTGTGATGGCAGCTTCGCGAAGACGATCGACCAACCGTGTTCCGACGGCGAGGGAGGGCGGCGCGGTACGATCAGGCGTCAATGCGCCTGCCGATTGCTTGCCCAGACCGGCTTGAAGGGAGGGTAGAGCAATCGTAGGTTTCTTCGAATGTTCAACATACCGAGCCGCCCTCCCTAAACCGGTCGGGCTACGGTTGGGCTATTTCAAGGAATAGGGTTATCGTGTATCGAGTGCCCCGAAAAAGCTAGCGTCCACAGGTTGCGTTTTTCTTATCTGAACTCTTCTACCTAAGCTTCTTCGAAACGGCCTTCAGTAGCCCGACCGGCAACTCCCAGAAGATCGGGATCGTGTGATGGCAGCTTCGCGAAGACGATCGACCAACGGAGTTCAGAAGGCGAGGGAGGGCGGCGCGGTGCGATGTCGTGTCGATGCGCCTGCCGATTGCTCGACTAGACCTAAAATAAGTATACATTGAAAGAGTAATTATTGAAAAGCACTCGAAATGCCCTATTTTCTCATGTATATTGAGATTATTAACATTTCAAATATAACACAAGGAGGGCATTTCGAGTGAG